>SDBT01003819.1_pt1 | contig 25900 bp, 32 predicted proteins | sample 2277101 | NCBI WGS metagenome assembly SDBT01 (sample SAMN10404973, study PRJNA504765) | marine sediment metagenome | isolation source: marine sediment core GS10_PC15, 103 cmbsf | place: Arctic Ocean: Southern Knipovich Ridge | collected 2010 | reverse complement strand
CCCTGATGTAGAGTCAGTACCACCAGAGGCAATGGCCAAGCTCGGCGAAGAACTGATCGGGGCGGTCAGACGACATTCGAAGGATATTTTATGTGAGGCCGAAGTAGCCAAAGCGACAATACTTACCCATATCATCAATTCTTGCGGTGGTGAGGTAAGCTATAAGCAAACTGTCTTTTCTCTAGGTATCGAAGGTCAACTGATTCGTGACACCGATATGCTATTTGTTGGCGAAAGTGAAAGCTCATGCCACCCCTTAACTGATACCAAAGCCATAGCCGACGTGGTGCTCCGGCAGCTTGAGCTAGCCAAAGAGCAAGCCTCAATACCAAGTAAGCTGCTACCGGTAATCTTCACTCCTAATGGAGTCGCCAGTGCTCTAATTTCACCCCTAATGGCAGCCTTTAATGGCAAAATAGTGCTAGAGGGAGCCTCCCCCATAGGTGATAGGCTTGGTGAGCCGGTTTTTGATGAAAAGCTGTCACTGTCTGATGACCCCACTATAGACTACCGCCCACAAAGCTGCCCCGCCGATGACGAGGGCATACCCAGCCAGCGTACCATGCTTATTGAAAAGGGAACGGTAGCCAGTTTCATCTACGACCTGCAAACTGCCGCTCTCGCCCATACGCAGAGCACCGGTAACGGCGGTAGAAATCATGGTGGGTCACCCACCCCCACCCCCAGTGCCTTCATTATTACCCCGGGCAACACTACCTTTAACGAAATGGTTAGCGACGTAAAGGAAGGGCTAGTTATTGAACACCTCATGGGGGCGGAACAGGGTAATATTTTAAGTGGTGATTTCAGCGGTAACGTCCTTTTAGGTTATAAAGTAGAAAATGGTAGAATAGTAGGTAGGGTAAAAGATACTATGGTTTCCGGAAACGTCTATCAGCTCCTTAAACAGATTACCGCTATTGGCAGTGACGCCAAGTGGGTAGGTAGCTCCCTTAACACCCCCTCCCTCTACTGCCCCAGCCTATCGGTAGCGAGTAAATAGGTCGTTTATTAAGGTGAGTTCGAGTGAAATCAACGAATAAGTGAGAGGTCAGGTTATGAAAGTAACTTGCGAAATCTGTGGTGATGAGTTTCAAGCTCAGCATGCTAGACCACATGGTGACCATTGCAAGAAATGCGCTGAGTGGTTAAGGACTCTAAAGAAAGGACCTTTGCAGAAAGATCCTGAGACAGACTATGAGAAGCTTGGTAATGTCATCGCTTACCTTGTTAAGGATGGTCAATTGAAGGAAAAGGATTTCATCCACGGTCTAATTAAAGGAATAAGAAAAACCTAATAGTAAAGGGGAGTTTAAGAGGGGCTTCGCCCCTCTTAAGAAATATCTTCCCCTTCCCCTTATCGAGGGGAAGGGGATAAAGGGGATAGGGTTACCAAATAAAAACTTAAAGACGGTGAGACTTATAGATAGTTTTAACTCAACGACACAAAGAGGCACACTAAATGAATAAATTGGTTAAGATTTATGCCCGACCAAAACTTAATTCACCAGTCTTGCTGGCGGCCTGGCCCGGCATCAGCAATGTCGCCATTATCGTAGCGACATATCTGGAAAGAAAGCTTGACTTCAAGAGACTGGGGGAAATTCAGGCTTCCCATTTCTTTGACCCGGTTGGCGTCATCGTCAGAGATAACGTGGTTGAGGCGCCAAGCTTCCCCCAGAGCAGGTTCTACTACTGGAAAAACAAGGCGGGAGGCAGTGACATAATACTGTTTATCGGCGAGCAACAAGCAGCCACCAAGGTATATGAGCTAGCTAACTCAGTCCTTGATGTCGGACTAAAGTTTATGGCTAAGCGAGTTTATACCTTTGCCGCCGCCCTCACTCGCATCCACCATTCTGAGCAACCTAGAGCCTGGGGAGTAGCTACCAACCAACAGGTGGCTGAAGACCTAAGAAGACATAATCTGGTACAAAGGGGCAACCTGCAGATTGCCGGGCTCAATGGGTTAATGCTGGGTGTGGCTAAGGAGAGGAACATTGAAGGGGTCTGTCTACTGGGTGAGGTGCCTATGTATGCCACTCGGATTCAAAACCCAATGGCTGCCCTGGCGATAATTAAGGCACTGACCAAGATACTGGATATTGATATTGACCTAGCTGAACTGACACAACTAGCCAGGGAAACCAGAGAAGGTATGAAGCAGGCCGCTGCTGAAGCTATGGGAGAGTACATCGACTACTTCACTGAGCCGATATGGGAACACGAGGAAGAGGAAGAAGAGGAATAAAGCTAAGGAACATACGATGCTATCACCTGTTGACGAGATAATTACTGACCTAAGTAACCGTGGTAAACCGCTACTCAACGCCAGGCTAACTGAGCTAGCCAGCTTGAACTCAGAAGCGCTGGAATACTTCGAACAGGCATGGCCAACGATTGAGCCAGAACGACGGCGGCAGATTGTATCTCGACTGGTTGAACTGGCTGAAGATAACTTTGAGCTTGACTTTGACAATATCTTCAAAAACTGTTTGGGCGACCAAGACGCCGAGGTACGAAGCAAGGCGATTGAAGGCCTATGGGAAAATGAAGAGCCATCTCTGATTAACACCCTAGTTAATCTCTTAGAACACGATGGCTCAGACAAGGTCCAGGCAGCAGCCGCTACCGCATTAGGCAGATTCGCTATGCTCGCTGATTATCAAAAGCTGCACCCTAGCTACACATCCAAGATATATCAGGCTTTACTCGCTGCCATCAATGATAACAGTAAGTCCGTAGCAGTAAAACGCCGCGCTCTGGAGGCAGTAGCCCCACTGGACTCCCCCGAGGTGGAGAGGGTTATTAGAGAAGCCTACCACAGCCGCAATGCTAAACTTAAGGTCAGCTCAATCTACGCTATGGGGAAGCACTGTAACCCTTCCTGGCTACCTACATTGCTAAAGGAACTAGCTAATGCTGACGCCGAGATACGCTATGAAGCCATCGGGGCTTGTGGTGAGCTAGGCGAGGAAGAAGCCGTATCTCGTCTTATAGAGCTGGCAGATGACCCTGATATTGAAGTGCAACTAGCGGCTATCCAGGCACTCGGCAAGATAGGCGGCACTGACGCCAAGAATTACTTAGAGCAATGCCTGGATGATCCTAATGAGGCAATTCAACAAGCCGCTGAGCAAGCTCTATATGAACTAAATGAAGGTGAAGAGCCACTCTCTTTCTCACTCTGAAACCCTTGAGGCTCACATGATTACCAGCAAAAAGATTAGGCTACGCAAGAAAAAACTGGCCGACGCCACCAATAACTACGTCTGGCAGACAGACCCAGAGCTTGTTCAGCTTGATGCTGCCCCGCTCCTGACGACTACCTTTTCCCAGTATCTAGCTGCCTATCTAGAGGAACTGCTCTACACCTCTTCAAGAAGATACACTTTCGCCATAGAAACCCTGAACGGCAAACATATTGGCAACTGCTCGTACTATGACATTAATGAAACTAACAGCGAAGCCCAGCTAGGGATTAAAATCGGTAACCACGACTACTGGGATAAGGGTTATGGTACTGAGACGGTAGCCACCCTGCTAAACTATATTTTCCAGGAGACAAACCTTAACCGCATCTACCTGAAGACCCTAGCCTTAAACACTCGGGCACAGAGGTGCTTCCAGAAATGCGGTTTTGTCCCCCGCGGACACCTGAACAGGGACGGCTATTACTTCTTGATTATGGAGATACACCGTAAACAGTGGGAGGAACGGCAAACAAAAACTTAAGGCTACTTTCTTTTAGTGAAGTTTAAAAAGCCAAAGCCACTCTACAGAAATAATGTCTTCCCCTTCTTGAAAGAATAAAAACCAAGTAGGGCAAGAGAGACGAAGCCCTTCTTAAATGACCAATTCCCCTTGATGAGGGGAAGGGGAAAAGGAGAGGGAGGTTACCTAAAGAGAAATCTCAAAAAGGGGGACACCGGGGGTGAGGCTAATAAAGATGAATGATTTACCGATAGAATGGCTGGGCAGTAAGGTCAAGCTCCTTGACCAGACCAGGCTCCCCCAAGAAGAGGTTTACCTGGAGCTTAGCGACTATCAGGATGTAGCCTCAGCCATTAAAGAAATGAAGGTTAGAGGCGCCCCGGCCATTGGGGTGGCTGGTGCCTATGGAGTGGCTCTGGGCGCCCTAAAAATTGAGGCCAAGTCTAAAGACGAGCTCCTGGTAAAGCTCAGGGGCATTACCCAAACCCTAGCGACCACCAGACCCACCGCTCAAAACCTCTTCCAGGTTATTAGCCGTATGCAACATGTAGCCAAAGTCGGTGGTGACGTAGAACAGATTAAAGAAGCTCTGGTTAATGAGGCGATCAAAATACACTCGGAGGAGGCTGAGGCAACTAGAAAGCTATCACAGTTCGGGGCTGCACTAATCAACGAGGGTTTTACCATCCTGACCCATTGTAATACCGGGGCTCTAGCTACCGCCGGCTATGGCACTGCCCTCGGGGTGATTAAGTATGCCTGGGAGCAGGGCAAAAGGATAAGGGTCTTCGCCACTGAGACCCGCCCCCGTCTCCAGGGGGCACGCCTTACCGCCTGGGAGCTAAAGCAGGCTCTCATCCCCTTCACCCTCATCACCGACTCTATGGCGGGGCACTTTATGAGCCGGGGAGAGATCAGCTGCGTTATCGTGGGTGCTGACCGCATTGCCGCTAACGGGGACACCGCCAATAAGATTGGCACCTATACCCTGGCAGTGCTGGCGATGGAGCACGGCATCCCATTTTATGTCGCCGCCCCCACCACCACCATTGACCTGTCGCTAGCTTCCGGTGATGAAATCCCCATTGAGGAGAGAAACCCGGCAGAGGTAACCCATATTCAAGGGAAAGCCATTGCCCCTGAGGGGACGAAAGCCTTAAACCCCGCCTTTGATGTTACCCCCCACTACTACATCACCGCCATCATCACCGAAAAGGGTATAATAAAGGAGCCGTATGTGGAGAGGCTGAAGAAGGCTTTATAATGATTCGGAGAGGAAGAATAATTAAATGTCTAGGTTTCGAAGTCCCTAAAAATGAAAATACCACAATTTGGAAATACATGGACTTCACCAAGTTCGTCAGTCTGCTGGACAAACAAGCTCTCTTTTTTGTACGGGCTGATAACTTAGGAGACTCTTTTGAAGGCTCTTGTCCCAAGGTCATGTTATCAAAAAGGTTAGACCATTACCGACGCCTCTTTTGTAACCAAGAACTCACAACGGAGAATATAAGTACAATTTTCAAGCATCTCAGAGAGCTAACAGTCATCAGTTGCTGGCATATAAACCGATACGAATCAGCAGCAATGTGGAGACTATATCTAAAAAGCGACGAGGGCATTGCGATAAGGTCAACCTTCAGGCGTTTGAGAGACTGCTTCACTAATAAAAAAGAACCCATTTTCATCGGTAAAGTGCGCTACATAGACTACGACAAAAATAAAACAAAATTGGACTTGCTCTCACCATTCCGATATAAGAGACAAAGTTTCTCGCACGAAGCAGAATTACGAGCAATAATAAGAAAACCACTTTCTCCTAAGACACAACCTTATGACGATGGCCTAAATGTTCCCGTTGATCTTGAGCTATTGATAAATAAAATATACATCGCACCCACAAGTCCAAAATGGCTGCTTGAACTTATCGAATCGGTAACCAGAAAATATGGTTTAAAGAAGAAAGTTTATCAATCAATCCTGGATGAGAAGCCGATATATTGAAATAGCAAAATATAGGAGGTAACTTAATGCCGCAGGCTAAAATCGGGGTGATTGGGGGGAGCGGGCTTTACAGCATAAGAGGACTAACCGACATTGAAGAAGTTCGTATGGATACCCCATTCGGCAAGCCCAGTGACAGCATAACTATCGGCCGGCTGGGGAGAGTGGGGGTCGCCTTCCTGCCCCGGCACGGCAAGGGGCACCACCTCTCCCCGACCGAGGTGCCCTACCGGGCTAATATCTACGCCCTGAAGTCGCTGGGGGTGGAGTGGCTCATCTCGATTACCGCCGTCGGCAGCCTTAAGGAAGAATTCAAGCCCGGCGACCTCGTTATCCCCGACCAGCTCATCGACCGCACCCGAAGCAGGGTGAGTTCCTTCTTTGGCGGTGGTATTGTCGCCCATATTATCTTCGCCGAGCCCTTCTGCCCCGTGCTGAGCCAAATCCTATACCAGACAGCTAAGGAACTGGGCACCACCATTCATCGGGGAGGCACCTATGTCGTTATGGAGGGTCCGGCTTTCTCCACGCGGGCGGAATCACACCTCTACCGCTCCTGGGGAGCTGATATCATCGGTATGACCGCCCTGCCCGAAGCCAAGCTGGCACGGGAGGCAGAAATATGTTACGCTACTATCGCCGGCGTCACCGACTATGATTGCTGGCAGGAAAGCTGTGAGCCAATTCCCATTGATGTTATCATCAAAACACTGCGCCAGAACACCCACCACATAAGGGAAATCATCAAGCTAGCCATTAGCAGCATGCCAGATAAGCGTCAGTGTGATTGTGCCACCGCTCTAAAGACGGCTATTGTTACCGACCCAAAGTCCATACCTATTGAGCAGAAGGAAAAACTCAGCCTGCTGATAGGTAAATATCTAAACGAAGGAGAGAGCTAACAAGCGTATGCCAAGTATAGAATTCGGCTGCCTACCGACCATCATTGGCAGTATGCCCCATACCGACCCGCAGCTAGCCTGTTCCCAGATTACCAGGTATCTTAAAGACATCCCCGGCTGGCCCCAGCTGCCAAAGCGTTCCTTTCTGGAAAATATGTACGCCCAGTACAGCGAGGGCTTTCCCGGCATGGTAGTTGAAGGTGATAGAATCTATGTGAACCGCTCTCAGGACTTAACCAAGGCGCTGGAAGAATTCTACACCGCCTATCTGGAAAATGACATTAATAAATATCCCATTAGCCCGGAGCGTGCGGCGGGACTTTACACCTTTCTTAGCCTGGAGAACCTATCCCCACGAGGAGTAAAGGGACAGATAACCGGACCGGTTACCTGGGGACTGACTGTTACTGACGAAGAGCGCCGCGCCATAATCTATGACGAGGAGCTGAGTGACGTCGTAGCCAAACTACTGAGGCTGAAGGCAAGCTGGCAGGAAAAGAGGTTAAGCCAGATCTCGAAGAACACCATTATCTTTGTTGATGAGCCATACATGAGCGCCTTCGGTTCTGTCGGCTTCTTACTATCTAAGGAGAAGATTGTCAGCCTGCTGGAAGAGGTCTTTTCCGGGATTAGTGGACTTACGGGAGTCCACTGCTGCGGCAATACCGACTGGTCAATCCTCCTGGCTACCAGCGTTGATATCCTGAGCTTTGATACCTATAACTACGCCCAGTCTTTAAGCCTTTACCCCGCCGAAACTAAGAAATTTCTTAATAGGGGCGGCACTATTGCCTGGGGAATCATTCCAACCGATGAAGAATCGCTGGCTAAGGAATCAGTCTCAAGTCTACAGGACCGTCTGGAAGAGGCCATGGCACCCTTTACCCGACACGGCCTGCCCTTTAAGCAGTTAATAGCACAAGGGCTACTTACCCCCAGCTGTGGTCTGGCGTCTCTGGCTACTGAAGAGATAGCCGCCCGAGTCTTAGAGCTACTGGCTGAGCTATCCACCAAGATAAGAAAGCGCTATATGTAGTTTTATACCATCCTCACCCTTTCTTAAATACGCCTAATAAATACTCATCGGGATGAGAAATCTGTCGATAGTAGATTTTACACAGATAAAGCCACTCTTAGACACCCCTAGTAAACAATGGATTCGGGAGGAAAAGATCCGCTAATGGAATGTCAGATTGAGGTTAATAAATCCAGATGTCCCTGCACCTACGAGCCATGCTCCCGAAAGGGCAAGTGCTGCGAATGCATCTCCTATCACCTAAGCCTTGGTGAGCTTCCCGCCTGTGTATTTCCCCCGGAGATAGAGAAGACCTATGACCGCTCCATAGCGCGGTTTGTCAAACACTTTAGTCATGCGAGTCAATGATGACAGAAAGGCCAATTTAGGTTATATTATTAACTATGAACAAGAGAAAAAGAAACGCCACCCTTAAGCACCGACGCAAGAAAAAGAAGCTAGAAGCCAAAAGAAAAACAGAGCCAGCTCCAGCTCAATAAATATCCCCCTAACCGTAACAGACTATGAAGCAAGTCTATCTGCTCACCGGCAGACCCGGGACAGGCAAAACGAGCCTCATCAAACAGGTAGTAGCCGGCATGAGGGATAAAGCGGGGGGTTTCTATACCGAGGAAATACGGAGTGGTGGCAAAAGGCAGGGCTTCAGGCTAGTTACCTTAGACGGTCAAGAGGCGATACTGGCTCACATCAACATCCACAGTCCCTACCGAGTCAGCAGATACGGGGTTGATGTTGATAGTTTAGACAGGGTGGGTATTTCTGCTCTTAATCAGGCAGTCAAGGAACAGCGGTTAGTCGTTATTGACGAAATCGGTAAGATGGAACTGTTTTCAACCAATTTCAGGAAAGCCGTCATGCAGATAATTAGCAGTGGCAATAAGGTTCTAGGCACTATTATGTCCAGTCCCAATCCTTGGGCCGATGCCATTAAGCACCAGCCTCAGGTAAAGTTGATTACCGTAACCAGAACCAACCACCACCGGGTACTGGAAGAACTATCACTATGGTTAAGAGGCTGACCAGAAATTGAATTAGAGGTCTTCAGTGTATTCATGAATCCTATAGGAAGTAACAACTGGCTGATTTTAATTGCGGCCATTGCCTATTTAGTCGGCTCTTTCCCCACCGCCTACTTTGTCACCAAACGAATGGTCGGCAGAGACATCAGGCTTGAAGGTTCGCATAATGTCGGCGCCATGAATGCCTACGGCCTGATACGAAGTATCCGAACAGGAAAACAAGCCGCAACGGGATTAGTCACAATATTATTCACCGATATGGGAAAGGGAGTGCTGGCTATCTACACGACCAGATGGCTGGACTTCCTGGGCTATAATCCGGCTCTAGCACTGATAATAGGCAGCCTCTTTGTGATTCTAGGTCACAACTATCCTTTCTGCTTTAAATTCAGGGAAGGTGGCATCGGATTTGCTACTTTTTTGGGAGTCCTACTGGCTTTGAAAGCACCGGCGCTACCGATTTGGGTGGGAACTATGCTCCTTACCATTTTTGTAGCTGAGTATGTAATAGCCGGAAAGTGGAACCTAAAAAACCTCTCTAAGATAATTTTAGTAATTGGCACTCAATTGCCGGGAAGATTAATTGGGCTAGGTCTTACCCTGATAGCTGTTTATTTCTTTGACTCCCAGCTACTCCTCCCCATTCTGGGCCCAACTATTCTAGTACTGATAAAACACACCGATAAAATTAAGACCCTGGTTAGAAAATCAAGGAGCCGCTGAAGCCAGGACCCAGGTGCCGGCGGGTCTCCCAAAATTGTAGCTTTATGTCAAATAGGAGAGATAAAAGTTGATGCCAAAGCTATTAGGGATTTTTCAAGCACTGCTGTGCCTATTTAAAGAATATATGATAAACTACATAGATGGTGCTGACCACTGGCTAGCCAATTCACATAGACAAGATTGAAATAATGACGAAAGGAGTTAGAAGCAACCGATGACTTTACACAACCACTACGACATTAAAGACCTCTCTCTGGCTGAAACCGGCAGGCAGCGAATAGCCTGGTCCTCCCGGGAGATGCCGGTAATAAGGCTAATCAGGGAAAGATTCGCTGCTGAAAAGCCGCTAAAAGGTATCCGTATTTCGGCATGCCTCCACATTACTGCCGAAACCGCTAATCTTGCCCTAGCCTTAAAGGACGGAGGTGCTCAGGTCATTCTCTGTGCTTCAAATCCTCTCAGCACTCAGGATGATGCTGCCGCTGCCCTGATAGAATATGGCATCCCCACCAATGCCATCAAGGGCGAGGATGAGACAACATACTACAAGCACATCAGCACGGCTCTGGATTATAAGCCACATCTTACCGTAGATGATGGTGCTGACCTGGTTACCACTCTCCATACCAAACGAAAAGACCTACTCAAAGATGTCCTGGGTGGCACCGAGGAAACGACCACCGGTGTCATCAGACTACGCAGTCTAGAGAAAGCGGGGGGGCTAAAGTATCCTATAATTGCGGTAAATGATGCCCAGACCAAGTATCTCTTTGATAATCGCTACGGCACTGGCCAGAGTACCATTGACGGCATTACCCGAGCCACCAATATCCTGTGGGCCGGCAAAGAGGTGGTAATCTGTGGTTACGGCTGGTGCGGACGCGGTATCGCCTTAAGAGCCAAAGGGCTATGCGCCCAGGTAATTGTGACCGAGGTGGAGCCAATCCGTGCCCTAGAGGCAATTATGGATGGCTACCGGGTCATGCCGCTGATGGAGGCAGCCAAACTAGGGGATATTTTCATCACTATTTCTGGTGATAAGAATGTCATTGATAAAGCTCACTTACAGGTAATGAAGGATGGAGCTATTCTAGCCAATAGCGGGCATTTTAACGTCGAGATTAACATTCCGGCTTTGGAGAGTCTGTCCAAAAGCAAGCGACGCATACGGACATTCATAGATGAATATATCCTAAATGACGAACGCCGTCTATACCTGCTGGCGGAAGGGAGGCTGATTAACCTAGCCGCCGCGGAAGGACATCCCGCCAGTGTTATGGATATGAGCTTTGCTAACCAAGCCCTGTGTCTCAAGCATATAGTGGAGAACAAGCATAAGCTTGAGACCAAGGTCTACCCGGTACCTGAAGAAATAGACAAAGAGATAGCCCGGTTAAAACTTCAGTCTATGGGTACCAATATTGATAGCCTAACCCCAGAACAACAAGAATACCTAACCAGTTGGCAAGAAGGAACATGATATATTGGAGGAGAAAATGACCAACAGTTTTTGTAGCTCACCGGTCTACCTGCTCACTTCAGAGTCGGTTGCCGAGGGACACCCCGATAAGATATGTGACCAGATATCAGACGCTATTCTGGATGCCATCCTAAAAAAGGACCCCTACGCCAGGGTAGCCTGTGAAACAGCGGTAACCAATGGTCTCATAATCGTTATGGGTGAGATTAGCGCTAATTGCTATGTTGAAATTCCCCAGATAGTCAGAAAGGTGGTTCATGATATAGGTTACACTCGTCCCGAATATGGCTTTGACTACCGCTCCTGTGGGGTAATGGTTTCCATCCAAGAACAATCCGCCGATATTGCTCTGGGGGTGGATAAATCACTGGAGGCAAAGACAGTCGCTATGGCTGATGAGCTCGATAAGATTGGCGCTGGTGACCAGGGAATGATGGTTGGCTTCGCCTGTAATGAGACTCCGGAACTCATGCCGCTACCTATTTCCCTGGCACACAAGCTATGTCGCCGCCTGGCTCAGGTTAGAAAGGAGCACAGGCTACCTTATCTCCGCCCTGATGGGAAATCACAGGTAACCGTGGAATACCGTAACGGCGTTCCACGACGGGTGACCAATGTAGTGATCGGTGCCCAGCATAACCACGATGTCAGCCATGACCGAATTGAGAAAGACATTATTGAACAGGTCATTAAGGTAGTTGTTCCCTCCTCACTAATTGATGACCAAATCAAGTATTACATCAACGCTACTGGCCGATTTGTGATCGGCGGGCCAGTATCGGATACCGGATTCACCGGCCGCAAGATTCTGGTTGATACCTACGGTGGCCTTGCCCGGCATGGTGGCGGTGCCTTCTCGGGTAAAGACCCGACCAAGGTTGACCGTTCCGCAACCTATGCCGCTCGCTACATAGCCAAGAATATCGTGGCGGCTGGGCTTGCCGAACGCTTAGAGGTTCAGATTGCCTACGTTATCGGTGTCGCTCATCCCCTATCTGTCTCGATTGAAACCTTCGGCACCGCCCAGGTTAGCCAAGAATTCTTATGTGATTTGATTGATAAACACTTTGACTTAAGACCGGCAGCTATTATCCGAGACCTTAACCTTCGCCGCCCTATCTACCAAGCAACGGCAGCCTACGGGCATTTCGGCCGAGATGACCTTGACCTCCCCTGGGAAAAGACCGATAAAGCCGACATGCTGAGAAAAGAGGCGCTGGGCAAATAGTAAAATTAAGCGAGTACTTTAAAAATGTGTATTTGGCAGATAACAAGTGGATGGGATGTAGTAAGTTCAGTTTCCAGTGCTGTAATAGCTTTAGGAGTAGCTTTTGTATTTTGGCAAGTATGGACGCTTAGGAAAGAAAGCAGGCTTAATCAGTTTAGCTCACTGCTTGTGCAGTGGGGAAGCGAAGATGAAAGAAAAGCCCGAAGGTATGTGGTTAGAGAGTTTAAATTTGATAAAGGAGACAATCTGGAAAATTTGGATGATAACTCTCGTACTAACGGAGAGCTAGTTTTAGCCAGATGCAACAGGATAAGTTTTTTAGCTTTAAAGGGGCTCATCTCTGAGAAAGACATACTGGAATTTGCTGGGCGTTCAATGGTGCGATGCTGGGACAAAACCGAAAACTTCATAAAAGCAAGAAGAAGACAGGTAAACGAGCCCGAAGAAGGAGAGCCACTTAGTTATATGTATCACTTCCAGCAATTTGTAACAAAGAACAGGAAGAAGTTAAATATGCGAACATCTTCCCCATAGAGAAACGTGAGGGGAATTTTAGAGAGGCCATGCCTCTCTAAAGAAAATAGCCTTCCTTTCCTGTAGTAAAAGGGAAGTTTGAAGGGGCTCCACCCCTTCACAATTTATTCTTCCCCCTCTCCTTTGAAGGAGAGGGGGACCGAGGGGGAGAGGTAGATAAAAACCTAAAGATGGAAAAGGTGCTCTTTTGCTGGAGTGGCGGTAAGGATAGTGCTATGGCCCTATACGAAATTCAAAGAGGCAAAGAATATGAGATAGTATCTTTGTTAACCACGATAACCGAGGACTATGACAGAATTAGTATGCACGGTGTGCCTAGAATTCTAGTTGAACAGCAGGCAAAGTCACTAGGTTTACCTATTGAAGAAGCCTTTATTTCCAAGGACTCTTCTAATGAAGAATATGAGACTAAGATGAAGGAAACCCTCATCAAGTTTAAACAAGCTGGTGTTTCCTTAGTGGTCTTTGGTGACGTCTTTCTGGAAGAGGTAAGAAAATATCGCGAAGATAATTTGTCAAGGGTCGGGATGAAGGGGCTATTCCCTCTATGGGGATGGGATACTGCCGAACTTACCAGGTCATTTATAGCCCTAGGCTTTCACGCGATTACTACCTGTGTTGATTCGAAAGTCCTAGATAAGAGTTTTGTCGGCAGGATACTGGATAAATACTTCTTAGCCGACCTTCCCCCAAATGTTGACCCGGCGGGTGAGAATGGAGAGTTTCATTCCTTCGTGTTTGATGGGCCAATATTCCGAGAGAAGATAGTCTATGACCTCGGTAAGCATGTATTAAGAGATTCATTCTATTTTTGTGACTTATTGCCAACAAAACCAGATAGCTAAAAGGGCATTTAAGAGAGGCGAAGCCTCTCCCACAAACAGCTCCCCTTCCCCTCAATAAGGGGAAGGGGAAAAAGAGGATAGGGTTCCTAAATAAAAACTCCAAAAAGGAGTGTGAGGTAGATAAATAATCCTATCAAATTTGGCACTGATGGCTGGCGGGGGGTAATTGCCCAGGATTTTACCTTCAATAATGTGCGGGTATGCGCTCAGGCAGTAGCCGACTATCTCAAAGAGACCGGCTTAGCCCAACGAGGACTAATCATAGGCTATGATACCCGTTTTGCCTCCGAGGACTTTGCCGCTGCCGCTGCTGAAGTAGCTGCCGGCAACGCAGTCAAGGTATACCTCTGCCCCAAGGCTACCCCAACACCAGCGATAAGTTTGGGTGTTGTCGCCCAAAAAGCCGGCGGTGCTATCATCATAACTGCCAGCCACAACCCGGCTAACTGGAACGGCTTTAAATTTAAAACTGAATCGGGCTCCAGTGCTTCATCTGAGGTTACCACTAAAATAGAAGATAATATTATTCGTACCCTAGACTCGGGAAAGATAAAAGGGATACCTCTAGCCCAAGCCATAGAACAAAACCGGGTAAAATATCTTGACCTGGCTCCAGCTTACTACCAACAGCTTAGTAAACTCGCTGACCTGGATGAAATCCGTCACTCCCGGTTAAAAGTAATTGTTGACCCTATGTACGGGGCGGGTATCGGCTATTTCCAGAAATTACTCGGCAACGGAGCCTTTGAACTTATAGAGATAAACAATGAACGAAACCCCCTATTCCCGGGCATACGACAGCCAGAACCAATCGCCGCTAACCTGGCCAAGCTCTCAGCCACCGTCAAAAGAGAAAAAGCCAGCGTCGGCCTGGCTACTGATGGTGATGCCGACCGTCTCGGTATTATAGACGAAAATGGCGTTTATATAAGCACCCTCCACGTCTTTGCCCTGCTCTGCCTCTACCTGCTGGAGATACGCGGTGAGCACGGTCCTATAGTCAAGACAATAACTATGACCAGTATGCTCTACCGCCTGGGAGAACTCTTTAATGTGCCCGTTTATGAAACACCGGTAGGCTTTAAGTATGTAGCTCCCTTAATGACCGCCGAACAGGCGCTTATTGGCGGTGAGGAGAGTGGTGGCTACGGCTTCCGAGGTCACATACCAGAAAGAGACGGTCTTCTGGCTGGTCTCTACTTCCTTGACCTGATGATTAAAACCGGTAAAAGCCCGTCACAACTTATTAACTATCTCCACAGTAAGGTCGGCCCTCACTACTATAAGCGCGTAGACGTAATATTCAGTGAGAGTGCGCGTCAGGCTATCAACAACCGCATCAGAGATTATTCTCCAGAGGCTATTGACAGCATCAGAGTAGTTAGCTCAGATACCAAGGATGGCTTCCGATTTATCCTGGCTGATGATTCCTGGCTACTTATCAGGTTCTCTAAAACTGAGCCACTACTTCGCCTCTATGCAGAAAGTAATACCCAGAACCGGGTGGAGAGGTTACTTGAGCTGGCTCAAGGATTGGTTGAGGGTAAAGCCCACTAAATAAACATCCCCCCAGCAAGCTGGGGGGCATTGCAGGGAAGGGAGAGGACGAGGCTACCCCAACCTGCGATTCATCCCCGCAGCAAGCTGCGGCGTATTCTCGCTGGAATTTTATAAAACCATAAAGGGGGTGAAGCCAATAGGAAATCTTAGCTTAGATGACCCCCGCTTATTCAAGCAATATGACCCGGAAGGCATGCTAACCCACCTCCACGAAATGCCGCTGCTCTGCCAGCAGGCATGGCAGATGGCTATGAAGTTTGACCTGCCCCAGGACTATGCCAGTGTCGACAAGGTGGTCATCCTGGGCATGGGCGGTTCCGCTATCGGTGGTGATTTAGCAGCTAGCCTGGCGCTGTCTGAGGCTAGACTTCCCATTATCGTTTGCCGTGGTTATGAACTACCCGCCTTTACTGATGCTAAAACTCTGGTCATCGCCTCCAGCTATTCAGGGAATACCGAGGAAACACTAGCCTCATTCGAGCAAGCCCTAAAGACAGCGGCCAAAAAACTGGTAATTACCACCGGCGGCAAACTAAAAGCCATAGCTGAGAAGAGAAACGTCCCTATCTTCAGCTTTGATTATCAAGCCCAGCCCCGCGCCGCCCTACCCTTCAGCTTCATGCCCATCCTTTGCTTCCTACAAAGGCTTGGCTTCATAAGTGATAAATCACAAGACATAACCGAGACAGTGGCGGTTTTACAAAAACTATCATCAGAGATAACTGAAGACATCCCCCTTCCACAAAATCCAGCTAAGCAACTGGCCGGCAGGCTCTACAATCACCTGCCGGTAATATATGGAGCCGGTATCGTCTCCGAGGTAGCCCACCGCTGGAAAACCCAATTGAACGAGAACAGCAAGGCCTGGGCCTTCCATGAAGTCTTCCCGGAACTCAATCACAACGCGGTAGTCGGTTACCAGTTCCCAGCGGAGTTGGCTAATCAGACAGTGGTGGTTTTGCTCCGCTCCGCCTTACTGCCCAAGCGAATCCAGCTTCGCTACCGGGTAACCTGCCAGCTCATAGAACAGGCTGGGGTTACCTACCAGATTGTGGAAGGGAGTGGCCGAAGCCCCTTGAGCCAGATAATGAGCCTGGTGCTCTTTGGCGACTATGTCAGCTACTATCTGGCAATGCTGTATCGGATTGACCCCTCCCCGGTAAAAGCGATAGACTTCCTAAAAGAACAGCTAGCCCGGGATAAAGGGGACCAGTAGCCTACCCATAAAACGGAGGGTATCAATGTACTATTTTGCCTATGCCTCCAATCTCAACCGCAAACAGATGCGAGAACGCTGTCCCGAGAGCCAGCCTAAGTTTACCGCCACCCTCCACCACTACCAGCTGGTATTCATCGGCTGGTCCCGAAAGTGGCGGGGTGGCACCGCCAGCATCAGACCCATTAGAGGCGGGAAGGTCCTGGGCGCAATCTATGAAGTCTCCGAAGAATGCCTGAGGCAACTGGACAAATACGAAGGCAGTGATTATCGCCGCCTAAATGTCATCGTCAATAATGAGGATAACGAGCCGGTAGAAGCCGTAACCTACATCAGGAGCAGTCAAGCCGAACCAGCCAAGCCTTCCCCGGAGTATCTAGCCATAATTCAGCAGGGCTATAAAGACTGGAGACTGGTGTGAGTCAGAGTTGTATAATTAACTTGATTATGCGATGAGTAGTGTATATATATTCATTGATATAGCAGGGAATTATGACTTTTCAAACTCGGGAACAAAACACCTAGTTTTGACGAGTTTAATTTGCACTGATATAGTATCTGGAATTTGTCAGCTATGTTTATGCAAGCATCAGCTAATTGACCAGGAAATAGATGTAGAATATTTCCACGCTTCTGAAGATAAGCAGGTTACACGAAACAGGGTATTTGACATTATCAACCTATTAAACCACTTAAGAATAGATAGCGTAATAGTCGAGAAAAGAAAGACACACCCTAAAATGCAATCACTTAAGAGATTCTACCCCCTTATGATAGGGAAGCTATTACAATACCCCTTCGACCATCGTGGCGTAAATATAAGGCAATATGAAAAGGTTTTTGTGTTCCTAGATAGAGAATCCTGCTCGAAAAAAGAGAAGGGTTATATTAAAGAGGCAATTAAAGGCTATCTCGCTAATCAATTAGGAAATATACCTTTTAGATTATGTATGCACCCATCAAGCACACATTGCCACCTGCAAATCGTCGATTACTGTTGCTGGGCAATATACAGAAAATGGGAAAATTCCGATATGCGTTCCTATAACAGAATTCAACCTTTAATTAAGAGTGAATTCCCAATATTTCATGCGGGAACTCAATTGTGGTACTAAAATATTGACCCCCCCAACTAAGCTTCTCAGCAGTGCCCCCTGGGCACTTTCATTGGGGGGGAACGTTTAAAAAACACTAATTTAATTCTAAGTTGATACTAACATAAATGTTAGTATCTGTCAATAGAGAAATGACCACTCCTGTTATTACTTGCCTCCAAGGTAGACCCACCTACTAATAAAGAGAGAGTCGCCCCTAAACCGGACAACTCTCTCTAATTTTTTTAGCGTAATCACTGGCGGAGGGGGAAAGAATACACAGGCAGTTTCCCCAATACGTTGAGCCACTTTAAGCCAGTACCGTCTTTACCGCTTGGTGTATTGAGGCGCCTTGCGCGCCCGCCTGAGCCCAACCTTCTTACGTTCCTTGACCCGAGAGTCCCGAGTAAGCAGCCCGTCCCCACGCAGTACCGGCCTGAACCTTTCGTCGGCTCTAATTAAAGCCCGAGCAATACCGTGAGAAATAGCCCCCGCCTGACCCGATATGCCACCCCCCCCCACCTTAACCAGCACATTATACTTGCCCACGTTTTCCGTAACCAGTAGCGGCTCCTGTATTGTCCGGCGGTGCTCAAGGCGGGGGAAGTGCTCCTCATAGGGCACATTATTCACAATAATAGAGCCATTGCCGGGTACCAGCTTTACCTGGGCTACCGACGTCTTACGTTTACCGGTTCCATAATAGTAGGTTTGCTCTTCCATCCGAATCATATCCCCTTTCGGGTTAATAATACCCCTCTTTTATCCCTCTTCTTTCATAACCAAATCAAAATTGCTCTGACAACAAGAACAGGCTCAACCCTCTCTGGTTTTAGCCTCAGCTGAAGCAGTCTCCGTTTGACCCAGGTGAGGATGACTGTCGCCGGCATACACCTTCAGCTTTTTAAACATACTAACACCCAAGCGGGTATGAGGCAACATCCCCTTAACCGCATATCCAATTACCCGCGTCGGGTGAGTCTGCATTAATTTCTCAAAGGTAATGCTCTTCAACCCTCCGGGATATCCCGAATGCCGATAATAGACCTTCTGCTTAGCCTTATTCCCGGTAACCCGAACCTTCTCCGCATTAATAACCACCACAAAATCGCCGACATCCAGATTACGGCTAAACATCGGTTTATGCTTGCCCATAAGTAACCACACCACCTTGGTGGCTAGCCTGCCCAGAACCTTGTCTCTAGCATCAATAACGTGCCACTCTCGCTTAATCTCAGATGCCTTAGCGCTATAGGTTTTCATTGCTTATCTCCTCAAACGGAACTGGATAATTTACTCGCATAAGGCACAGCCCGCAGGCTGGGGTCATGGGGCCCGCTATGCCCGGCTGCTTCGCCTCAATTATACTGCGAACTTCATCAATTTTCATCTGGCCTCTTCCCACTCTGATTAAGACACCCACGGTGTTACGCACCTGATGATGAAGGAATGAGTTAGCCACCATATTGAAAATGACCAATTCCCCCTCCCTTCCCACCCTAGCCCGATACACATTCCGTAGCGTGCTCTTTTCTCTAACCTCCATACGGCTGGCAAAGGAAGCGAAATCATGCTCGCCAACCAGAGCCTCACCGGCTTCGTTCATCGCCTCAATATCTAGACATCCCGGGATAAGGTAAGCAAACCTCCGCCTGATTGGAGAGCGGGTTAAGCCGTTTAATATATAGTAATTATATTCCCGACTGGTGGCATCCCGCCGCACATTAAAAGAATCACCTACTCTGTATGCCGCCTTGACGGCAATATCCTCAGGTAAATAGTGGTTTAGCCCGGTGACAAAGGTCGGCAAAGGAAGGATTGACCCCGTCCTAAAACTAACCACCTGTCCCTTAGCATGAACCCCGGCATCAGTTCGGCTAGCTGCCATCACTCGCCGTCTCTCCCCGGTAAGTCTACCCAGCGCCCCCTCTATCTCTTCCTGAATGGTAGGCAATTTAGCCTGTAACTGAAAACCGTGATAGCGGGTACCCTCGTATTCAATTATTAATATAACCTTGGTGGCTACTGCCAATCCGAAAACCTTCTTTACTCTACCAGTTCAAGCCGAACCATAGCTGCCCCATCGCCCAATCTAGGCCCCAGCTTAACGATACGGGTATAGCCACCTTTCCGGTCAGCGTATCTTGGGGCGAGGTCAGCAAATATCTTCTCGACGGTCTTTTCATCCAAAACAAATGTCAATGCCTGACGGCGGGCCTGAAGCCCTCCTTTCTTGCCCAAGGTAATCATCTTCTCCGCTAAGCTACGCATCTCTTTGGCTTTAGCCTCAGTAGTAGTAATCTTCTCGTAGCCCAAAAGGTCGGTTACCAAGCTACGGTACATCGCTCTTCTATGCCCTGAAGATCTGCCCAACTTTCTACCGGCGACTCTATGTCTCATCTTCCGTCCCTTCCTCAGGGGGCACACTTACGTCCTCTGCCGGCGGGGTAAGAGACAACCCCAGCGACTCAAGACGCTCCTCTATCTCGTGTTTAGACCTCTGTCCAAAATTCCTCAGTGCCATCAACCCCTTCTCGCCCTTACCTATAATCTGCCCCACGGTTTCAATGCCGCCGCGCCTCAGGCAATTCATAGTACGCACCGATAAATCCACCTTATCCACCGGCATATTATATAGCTCATCAGGAATAGCTAAACGAAACCGTTGCTCCTCCACCACAGCCTCAACCGCCCGAGCACAATTGACAAAGGGGGTCAACTGTTCCACTAGAATGGCAGCACCACGGCCAACCGCATCGACGGGAGATATAGCACCATTCGTCCACACCTCCAAACATAACCGCTCGCGGCTGGTCTCCCGGCCAACATGTGTTGGCTCAACGGTAAAATTAACCTTCTGTACTGGAGTAAAGATAGCATCTATCGGAATCGTGCCTATCGGCAGGCCATCACTAGACTCAGCTTGCCGGTAGCCTTCACCTAGTTCCACGTCAAAGTCTACATAAAGTCTGGCCTCAGGTGAATCCAGAGTAGCTAAATAGAGTTCCGGGTTAGCTATTTCAAAGCCGGTTGACGGCTCAATGTCTGCGGCGCAGACCCGCCCCTCCCTAGCTACGTCCAGTATCAATCTACCCGGCTCGCCGGAAAGAGGAATTAAGCACAGTTCCTTAACATTAAGGATAAACTCGGTGACATCTCCCTTCACATCGGGAATAGTCGAGAATTCGTGCTGAATGCCTTCAATCCTAATCCTAGTTACGGCGGCCCCGGGAAGATAGCCAAGCAACACTCTCCGTAAGGAATTCCCCAGGGTAACCCCGAAGCCCTTCTCCAATGGCCCCGCTAAAAACCGACCAAAGTTAGCTCGGCTCTCAACACACTCAATCTCCGATATTACTAAGCGCGACAAAATGTTCCCTCCTTACCCACTAACTTATCGTGAGTAGTACTCAACTATAGTCTTTACCTCAAACTTTGCCCCAATCTCATCAGGAGTAGGTAACGACAAAACCCGACCGACCAGGTTCTCCTTGTCCAGGCTTAACCAACCCGGAACCAACTTAGCCGTAACACTCTTCGCCACTTCCGCATAATACCCAGTCTTAGTACTGCTCTCCCGCCAGCCAATGGTATCACCCTCTTTAACCAAGCAGGAAGGGATATCAGTTTTACGCCCGTTGAGCAAGATGTGCCCATGACAAACCAATTGGCGAGCCTGTGAGCGAGAATCAGCCAGGCCCAAACGATAGACTACGTTACCAAGACTTCTCTCCAGCAGCACTAAAAGATCTTCTCCCGTGATGCCGGGCTGTTTCTGAGCTTGAGCAAAAAGTCGCCTAAACTGTCTTTCCAGGATTCCATAGGTATAACGAGCCTTTTGCTTCTCCCTTAACTGGAAACCACGGTCAGAAACCCGCCGCCGCCGACCAAACTGTTGCCCCGGCGGTTTTGTCCGCCTCTCCATCGCACACTTAGGGCCAAGGCACCTGCTACCCTTAATCATCAATTTTTCGCCACTACGCCGACATAACCTGCAGACGGCTCCAGTATATCTTGCCATTTCTCCCCCTACACTCGTCTTCTCTTTGGAGGGCGACAACCATTATGCGGAATGGGAGTCACATCTCTAATGCTGGTAATATAAAGGCCTGAACTCTGAAGAGAACGAATCGCTGCCTCACGACCACTGCCTGGCCCTTTAACATAAACCTCTATCTGACGTAAGCCATGCTCCATGGCTCTCCGTGCCGCATCACGAGCCGCCAGCTGCGCCGCGTAGGGAGTACCCTTACGCGACCCTTTGAACCCGGCGGTACCTGAGCTTCCCCAGGCAATAACATTCCCCTGTGGGTCAGTAAGAGTCACGATAGTATTATTAAATGTTGACTGGATATAGGCTCTCCCGGCGGGAATAGACTTTCGTTCCCGTCTCTTTCTGGCTCGCTTCTTCTGTGCCATTCTTGCCCCCCTGTTGAACTATATATCAAAAGCTCGATTACTTCTTGGTCATACCGCGTTTCTTGCCTCTACCAGCAACTGTCTTCTTAGTACCTCGCCGAGCACGGGCATTAGTTCGAGTTCGCTGCCCCCTGACCGGTAAGCTATGGCGATGCCGGATACCCCGATAGCTACCAATCTCAATGAGACGCTTGATGTTGAAGTTAACCTCTTTTCTCAGGTCACCCTCAACTATATATTCACGGTCAATAATCTCCCGGAGGCGATTAACCTCGTCTTCAGTAAGGCTATCCGTCTTGGTATCAGCACTAACACCCGACTCAGCCAGAATCCTCTGGCTCAAGGTGGTACCAATGCCATAGATATACTGTAGCGCCACCCATATTTGCTTATTCTTCGGTATATCTACACCGGCGATACGTGGCATTAGGATTTCCTCCTTACTCTAGTAAATATTTAGCCCTGCCTCTGCTTATGCCGCGGGTTAGGGCAAATGACCCGAATTACCCCCCGCCGCTTAATCACCTTACACTTCTCGCATCTAACCTTAACTGAAGCTTTAACCTTCATACTAAATTCCCAATTATCGTTTTAACCAACCTCAACCTACTGCTTTAACCGATAGGTAATCCTACCTCGACTCAGGTCATATGGGGAAAGCTCCACCAGCACCCTATCCCCCGGCAGTATCCTAATATAATGTAATCTTATTTTACCCGAAATATGAGCTAATACCTGATGCCCATTAGCCAGCTTGACATGAAACATCGCATTTGGTAGCGAATCCACTACCGTTCCCTCAACCTCAATAGCCTCTTTCCTAGGCATACACTGCTCCTCTACACAACAGTAAGTAACTCCGGTTCATCATCAGTAATGGCAATGGTATGCTCAAAGTGAGCGGAAAGGCTCCCATCAGCGGTAAACACTGTCCAGTGGTTACTACCAACTCGAGTATGCCAATCGCCAATATTCACCATCGGCTCAAGAGCCAGAGTCATCCCCCGTTTTAACAACGGCCCCGTTCCTGACTGTCCAAAATTAGGTATTTGCGGCTCTTCATGCATCTCGCGACCAATGCCATGTCCGGTATACTCACGAATCACTGAATAATCTCTTGACTCAGCATAACTCTGAATCGCCGCTGAAATATCCCCCAACCTGGCTCCAGCATAGGCCTTACCTATGCCAGCTTTTAAAGCCGCCTCAGTAGCCGCTAGAAGCCTTTTAGCCTCGCGGCTAATCTCACCAACTCCCATCGTCACCGCGGCATCACCCTGAAAACCGTCAAAGACTGCCCCGAGGTCAAGGGACACAATATCACCCTCAGTTAAAATTCGCTCGCCCGGAATCCCGTGCACTATCTCATCATTTACGGACACACAGAGATTAGCCGGAAACCCCCGGTAACCCTTAAACGAGGGTTTGGCCCCCAGCTTTTCTAGCTCCCTGCCCGCAATAACATCCAGTTCCTTGGTTTTCATCCCTACTCTCAACTCTCTACCTAATATCTCCAGTACGATGGCGACAATCCTGCCGGCCTCACGCATCGCCGCAATCTCCCGGTCAGACTTGATAATTATACCCATCCGGCTTTAGTCTTTCTTCAGTGCCGCGATTATTCTTTCGTTCACTGCCTCCGCACTCCCCCCTCCATCCACCTCTATTAGCTTACCTGACTTAGCATAATAATCAATAAGGGGCACCGTCTCGGTAAAATAGACCGCTAGCCTCTTTTTAACCGTTTCAGCGGTATCATCAGGGCGCTGGTACAGCTCGCCGCCACACCGATTACACTTACCCCAAACCTTAGGTGGAGAATCGATAGCGTGATATGGCAGCTGACAGTTGCGGCAAATTAAGCGCCCACTCAAGCGCCTGAGTAACTCCTCCTCAGAGACCTTGATATATATTACCCTATCTATAACCTTAGCCTGCTGGACTAAAGCCTTGTCCAGTGCCTCAGCCTGCTTCAAATTCCGGGGAAAGCCATCAAAAACTACCCCGGCCTCTGAGTCTGGCGCTGACATACGCTCCAAAACTATTCGTACCGTGAACTTGTCAGGAACTAGCATCCCTTTTTCCATATAAGATTTAGTCTGTTTAGCTAAGTCTGTCCCCGACTCTAGCGCCTGTCGAAACAGGTTTCCGGTAGCAATATGAACCAAATTCAGCTTTTGAGCCACATAAGCTGCCTGTGTTCCCTTACCGGCACCAGGAGCCCCTAAGAGAATAATATACACCACTTTTCCTTTTTCATAAAGAACTCCACATGCCGGCATACTCAGCCCGCTTTATAAAGACTTCACAGCGTTAAATTAATACTCCCTTTTTATAAAGACTCCGCAACGGCATTTAGCCTCCCGACTACTTTATAAAGACTTCACAGCGTTAAATTAATATTCCCTTTTTATAAAGACTCCGTAATGGCATTTAGCCTTCCGCCTACCTTATAAAACCTTCGTAGTAGCATCTAGCTTTCCGACTACTTTATAAAACCTTCGTAGTAGTATCTAGCTTTCCGACTACTTTATAAAACCTTCGTAATGGCATCTAGCCTTCCGACTACTTTATAAAACCTTCGTAGCGCCGCATAACAAGCTGCGCTTCTATCTGCTTCATGGTATCCAGAACAACACCCACCACAATAATCAAACCCATACTGGATAGCTGTATCACCTGAACATTGGTAATCTCCCGCGCGATAAAGGGCACTATTCCCACTATAGCTAGAAAAAGGGCGCCCGCCCAGGTAATACGCTTAATAACCTGGTTGAGATAATCGGCAGTATGTCTCCCCGGTCTAATCCCCGGGACAAAACCTCCCTGCCGCTGCAAGACACCCGGCAAATCCTGCTGTTCAAAGATTACCATGGTGTAAAAGAAGGCAAAAGCCATAGTCAGCACAAAAAAGAGCCCCCAATAAAATAGGCCCATCGGTAATGGCGCATTGGGATTAAACAGGTTGACAATACTATTGGCAAAGTTAGGGTCAGCCCCAACCGGTGCTGCAAAATAACTAGCTATCATACCGGGAAACAATACGATTGACATGGCAAAGATAAGTGGTATCATCCCGGCAGTGTTTACTCGCAACGGGATATGGGTCGAGCCGGCCTGCCGATACATGCGACCGCCACGAAAGACACTCTTCGCATATTGGACCGAAATACGCCGGTGCGCCTCAGTAAAGATGACTATAGCCACAATAGTGATTATGGCTATAATCCAATAACCAGCCACGCCAAGACCCTGTCCCGATTGTACCGCTAAAGAACTCTGCCCTATTAGCTGGGCAAAGCCGGCGACAATGCCGCCAAAGATTATTATTGATATCCCGTTACCAATACCATTTTCGGTAATCAGCTCTCCCAGCCAGACCAGGAACATGGTGCCAGCCATCATCGACACAACCATAGCTACCGTAGTCAACGGTTCGGCACTAGAGAGTACCGGAGGGTCAGCCCGCTGGAGGATTACTATCTGCCCGTATCCGGAAAGGCCAGCCAGAGGCACCGTAAGCCAGTGGGTAATTTGATTAATCCTATTCCGGCCGGCTTCTCCCTCCTGAGACAGGCCTCGCAGACGGGGTATAACGGGTGTCAAAAGCATCATTATGATTGACGCGGTGATATAGGGGTAAACCCCCATGGCAGCCACGCTGAACTGCCTCATGGCACCACCGCTGAACATATCAAGCATGCCCAGTATCGGCATCTTCTCAAATAGTTGACCCAGGGCATCGGCATCCACCCCAGGTAGCGGCACATGAGCCACAAAGCGGAAGACCACCAGCATCCCAATGGTAAAGAGAATCCGACGTCTTAAGTCAGGTAATCGGAAGGCATCAAACATTGCCTGTAAGAGTCGTGGCCTGGTTGATCTCCCTCCCTGCGCCGGCCGCCTTACTTTCGGCTGCAAGGGTAATGCCGAATCAGCTTGTCTCTGCCGCATGCCCAATCTCCTCCACTGTACCCCCCGCCGCTTCAATCTTGGCTCTAGCGGCAGCGGAAAACCGGTTTGCCTTTACCGAAAGCGGATAACTGATATCTCCCCCAGCCAGAACCTTAATGGGATATCGTAGCGACTTCACCACTCCAGTGGCGACCAACCTCTCCGGTGTTAC
>SDBT01003818.1_pt1 | contig 25903 bp, 24 predicted proteins | sample 2277101 | NCBI WGS metagenome assembly SDBT01 (sample SAMN10404973, study PRJNA504765) | marine sediment metagenome | isolation source: marine sediment core GS10_PC15, 103 cmbsf | place: Arctic Ocean: Southern Knipovich Ridge | collected 2010 | reverse complement strand
AAGCACGATCCAGGCCCAGGGGGATTCCGCCACAACTGTGATCAACACCATCAATCAACTCCGGGGCCAACGTGGCCTAGCCGCTCTGCAGGCACATCCAGCATTGATGCAAATCGCCCAGCAGCACAGCCAATATCAGGCTTCCATAGGAACCTGGACACATCTCAGCGCCGATGGTTCCCGCCCCAAAGACAGGGCATATGCCGCCGGCTTCGGTAATGGAGCAACGATTTTCATTTCCGAAAACGTTGCCTATGGGACTGATATGTCCATCACTGAGACCATTAATGGTCCCTGGAATGATCCGGATCATCACCACACCATGTACAACCCCAATGCCAAATATATTGGAGCCGGAGTCTATTATTCAGGAAATCTGGTTTTTTATACCGTGGATACAGGTTATTGGGTTGGAGATCCCGCACCCACACCTGAGGGGCTAATAATTTCTAGCACTCCTTCCGGGTCAGTTCTTCCTTCAGCAGTTCCGGTCGTAGTTTCAACACCAATGTCGGACGGTACAATAAAACACATTATTGCCGGCGGACAAACCCTGTGGACCATCGCCGCTGTATATAATATCCCCCTGGAAGAGCTCCGTGAATTAAATGATCTGGAACCTGACGTGATCCTTAGCCTGGGAGATGAGATCATTATCCGGCCTTCCTATACTCCCACCAATACTCCGATCGGCAAGCCAAGCGCCACATTGCCGCCCAGGTTTTCCCATACCCCATCCCCAGGCTTTGTCCAGGGTACTGCAGTGAAGTTCATACCTTCCACCCCATCACCTACAAACACCCCCCTAACTGAACCGCGTTTTCGGACAAGTGCAAAAAACCCCACCATTGTGATCCTGGCAGTGATCGTCTCCGGCGGTACTTTATTAACAGTTTTATTTATCAGCTTGAGAAAAAAAGGTTAACCTAAAGATTTCTGCCCAGCTCCCCGTTTACCCACTGTAATTCCCCCACTATAGTTTTTATCCCTATTAAATCAGATATATTTTCTGCCAACTTGGCTGGATCACCAGTGCTGTGAAATACTACCGATCCATTTTTTCCATCAGCTTCAAGATTATAAGACTCCAGCAGCCTTCCTGTTTGTCTGGCAACCGCCGGGGCGGGATCAATCACACGCGCCTGGTCCCCAACAATTTCCTTGATAATCGGAATCACAAAAGGATAGTGAGTACAACCCATGACAACTTTATCCACATTCTGTTTCAGCATAGGATCAAGGGCTTTTTGGAGAATTTCTCGGGTCCGGGGATGATCGATCTTTCCAGATTCTATCTGGTCCACCAATCCAGGACAGGTATTCTGAAGCACCTTAACGCCCCGAGCAAACTTTTCCACAGTTGAGGCATATAAATCCCCCTGGAAAGTAGCCGGTGTCGCCAGCACTCCAACCACTCCTGTGTGGGTTTCTTCAGCAGCAGGTTTCACTGCCGGTTCCATACCAACAAATGGCAGATCGGGGTATTTTTTCCTCAGGTGGACCAGTGCAACTGCAGAGGCAGTATTACATGCCAGTACAATGATTTTTACCCCCTCATGGATCAAAAATCGGATAATACCTTCCGAATATTCCAGGACCTGTTGGCGGGAGCGGGTTCCATAAGGAACATGAATCTGATCAGCGATATAAATCAGGTCTTCTCCGGGGTATTGATTCCGGATCTCTCTTAACACGGATAGTCCGCCAACTCCTGAATCAAAGATCCCTATAGCACCCTTGTGTTTATTTTTTCGAGTCATAACAGCCCCTCAGGGCAGGTTTTGCAAATATTGACTTGCTTCCTGTTGAAAAACAAGCCAGGCTTCTTTGGGGGTTCCATCATTTTCCATTAAACCCATATAATTCAAAAAATCGACGAACATCACCATGAAATCCTCATCACGTGCCAGATCAGGTCTATCGGTCAGGAATGTAAAGGCTGCATCGAATGAGTTTTCCAGCTTACTGTCATGCAGGCTAAACCAGGATAAAAATTCGATTTGCTCACGATGTTCACTCAATAATCGAAATGCTTCCGAAAGGAATTCGGCTTGATCTGCCTGGCTTCCATCCAGGCTTTCTGCTGTACTCCATCCAATTTCAGCAAAAGCTATCGGTTTATCTCCCGCCAGATCCAAAATGCGGTTGATGTAAAGCTCCAGCTCAGCTGGATCACGGGTAAATTGAAAACCTTGATCATAAAGATATAGTGTAACCGGTAAAAAATCTCCCAGATTCAGCTGTTGGATAATGTCCAGGGCATCCTGGCTTTCCGCATCATGGTAAGCAAATGTCATAGCAACCATGACATCAGGATATCGGATTTTGATAGCATTATATACCGTCAGGAAAAATGTCTTATAGGCGGGAATCTCATCTCTGTGTTTAACAAAATAATCGTTGACCTCATTTCCAATACTTAAATATTCCACAGGGTATCGGTCCAGCACATCCAGGATAAAGTCAGTAAAGCGCTGGATGAATTCCGGATCATCAAAAGCCCTGCTCTGTAAATCTTCCGGTATGGGACCCCTCACGCCGGTATGAATGAGATTAACCACCAGGGATACTTCAAACCCTTCATGAAACCTGTAACCCATCAACGTATCATTCCATTCCCAGGAGCGCGCACCAGGGGAATCTTCTACCTGACTCCAGAGCATATAGCTGTGTAAAACCTGGACTCCATTGGCTTTTGCCAATCTCAGGGCAGGATAATAACCTTGCCAAAAATCATCCTGGGCTGGATTGACCATTAAGCCAATTTTTCCTGTATCCAGCTCCGGCACATGAACCGGGTCAGCGCAATTGGAGGAAGTAAGAACCTGCTGAAACAGGTCTGCATTTTCAACAGTATCCCGGCCGCCAGTGATCAAGGCATAGGTTTGTCCCTGACAATAATCCAGAACAGCCTGGAGGCGCATGGTTTGATTATTTTCCCGGGTTGTGAATTCAAAAAAAGGTTTTCCACCCAGCTGCTTTTCCTGGACCAGATAGGCATTCTGATCCTCTTCGATATATTTCAGGAATTGTTCAGTAAATATTTCCGGTAGATTTTGATAGCGGTTAACCATGATAAACTGTCCGTTCTGCTGAATAGTAAATATTGAATCCGCGTCTAAAACCCCGGTATCCTGCCAATCAGGAACTATTGCCTGGTAATAACCGTCCTGGAAAAATTTAAAAGATGAGCTTGGAGCTGTTGGTGGTGAAGAGGTCTCTTCCCCGGCTCCACAGGCACTCAAAAGCATACTGACCATAAACAGGATGAAAAACATCCTTTTACTCATGGCTTTCATTATACTCAGGTTTTTCTTGGGTAATTCAACGATTAAAATAAAAAGGGCGCAGTATGGTAACTGCACCCTGGATGTTTGTTATTCAGGCGATCAGGAAGTAAATTTTTGGCGAAGTTTAGCCTTTTTACCACTGCGTTCCCGCAGGAAATAAAGCCGTGAACGCCGGGTGTGACCATGACTCTGTACAGTTACTTTCTCCACAATCGGGGAACGGGTCAGAAAGGTTCTTTCCACACCAATACCATTACTGGCAATTCGCCTGACGGTAAAGCTTTCACTATTGCCTGTGCCATGCCTGCGAATAACTATCCCTTTAAATTGCTGAATACGTTCATTATCGCCTTCTTTAATGCGAACAAAAACGGTTACAGTATCCCCGGTACGAAGTTCAGGGACCTCGGAATTCTTGGGCGTTTCGAGCGCCTTGATCAAATCAACCATCTTAAAATCCTTCTACTTAAATCACAATTCTATACGTTGTAAATCAAACACAGCGGGTGATTATATCATGCTGAATACAATTTGAACAGGAAGCTGTCCAGTTATCTCCAACTTTCCAGCGGCCGGTATAAAAAATCAGGGAGCCGTGATTTCTTCCAGCAGGGCAGCCAGGGCAGCTTCGGGTTCAACTTGATCCTTTAACACCGCTATGACAGCATTCCTTACCTCGGGACCCAGTTCCGCAATCAAATCATTTCCGGGAATTAATACAGCTGCTGGCAGCAGCTGCTGCAAAGTTGAATAGTATGGCATTTCTGACCAGCTGTCCAGAGAGGATGACTTGACCGGCAGGTAACCAGCCTCAATCCCCCAGGTAGAGAGATATGACTCCGCGGTCAGGAACTCAGCTAATTCCACCGCCACACTTTCATTTTCCAGATCCGATGGGATAATACACCAGACCCAGCCATCAGCATAGCTGAAGGCCTTGCCTTCCTTGGTTGGGATAGCTGCCAGGGAGGTATTATCTGAATCCGATCCCAGGATAATTGAACTCCAGGATAGTGCCAGAGTTGATTGGCGATCCTGGTAGGATTGCCAGGCCTGCTGATCTGTCTCAAATTGGGTTAACCAATAAGGCATCACACCGGCTGCTTGAGCCAGCTGGTAATAAGAGAGCACCTCCAGCATAAGGTCACCCGAGAGCAAATAGTAACCGGTTTCATCAACCAATTCACCACCAAGGCTCTGGTAAAGGGCAAGGGTTACCAATCCCCTGGAGTCAGATGCAGGAAATATCAATACTTTTTGAGATTCAAGGATAGAGTCCCAATCAGGGGGAGGATTTTCTTCATTGTCATTCTTGTAAGCCAATGTCAGTAGATCTCCCGCGAAGGGGATGCCGGCAGTGCTATTCTCCACCCGAGCCAGATCAAGAGCATAATCAAACCATTCACCACCTGAAAAATCCACATTGACATCATCCAGGGGCATGATTAATCCCTCCCTGAAGGCCTGCTCCATTATTGATCGAGGGAGCGCAATCAGATCTGGTTTAATGATCGGTGCCGCTGATCCTGTGATCTGCAGGGATTCCAATAAACCATAATCCCCTTCAAGTGGTTTTACACGGATCTGGATCTCAATTTGGGGTCTGCGGGTATTGAATTCATCCAGCCGGGATAAAAATAAATTACCAGCGGTTGTTCCTGAATTGGGATCGAACTGGGGAGGAACCCAAACGATTAAAGTCCTCGACTGCAATAACGGAACATTCGGTGTTGCTGAGGGTTCCGGGGTTGGTGATGCCGCGGCAGAATCAGGTAGATCTGTAGGGGAATTGGATGGCAGTAAATCTGCCAGATCTGGCAGATTACAGGAGGATATACCAAATGCGAACAGGGCCAGAAGCCCGATCCCTATGATCAGTCTGAAAAATGTTTTCTTTTGACTGTAATTCTTTAATTGTTCCATAATTAATCTTTCCTATCAAAGAAACCACATTAAACCACATATTTCACACAGGAAAAGAGGTTTAAGAAGAATTTTACAATACCAATAAAGGGATAGTAAAGGGGATAATAGCTGATTAATTGACTAAAAATCGTTTATTTTACTCCACAGTCGATGGACATTATTCTGTCGGGCTGGAAGAATCGGTTTCTGTTGGAGAAGCCGTGACTGTATTACTAGCTGTTGGTGATGGCGTCCAGGTAGCTGTTGGTGATGATGTCCAGGTAGGTGTGGGTGTTTCACTGGGCACCGGGGTATCTGTCCAGGTGGGAGTTCTGGTTGGAGTTCGCGTGGGTGTAAAGGTGGGAAACCTGGTGGGAATGATCTGGGCGGGAGTCCTGGTTTTAAACACTGTCGGGGTGGATGTGGAAGTCCTGATAAACGAGCTGGTTGCGGTTGGCTGCACCCTGCGATTGACTGATACAAAAGCATATCCTAATCCATAACAAGGGATAGTGATCCCTATCAGGGCCAGGAAAATGATCTGAAGTCGGATTTGTTTCTGGTTAAAGGTGGCCATAGATAATAAGCTGGATAACCAGGAAAATAATTCTCCCTTGGTCAATTGTGAATGTTTAGAGCGCTCAATGGGTAATGTATAATCTAGTATATTATAAGGGAAATCTCTGGAAAGGCAAAAGAAGCTATGTTTCTCAATCTGGAAAAAATATCAAGAATATATTTGCAGCTGCCCAGAAAAAATCTCTCATGGGTTTAATATGACTATCCCGCTTCAGATCAACACGCTGTTGTTTGACTTTGATGGAACATTGACCTACCAGCATCCCACCTCGCTGGATGTCCTGTTTACCATCCTGGACGAACACCGGATCCCCTTAATGGCAACAGCTCATCGGGAAACCCTGCAATTTGTCTATCAATATTGGGCAAATTCTAATGACGTAGCCCAGGATATGGAGATGTACGGGGAATTTACAGCTGATTTCTGGGTGCAATACTTACAAAGAAAATTACGGGCAGCCGGCATGACAGAGTTTCAGGCTGCTGATTTGGCTCCAGTTCTGCAGCCCATTCTAGAGGAACGCCATCAGCCGGTAAAAATGGTTCTGGAAGATGTCAAACCGGCCTTAAAAAGTCTGAGGACCAAGGGTTACATCATGGGTTTAATGACCAACCGGTCAGCCCCAGTGAATGAAGAACTGGAAGAATACGGTTTTATCCCATATTTTGATTTTTACTTCACCGCAGGAGAAATCAATATCTGGAAACCGGATCCGGGTATTTTTGAACACGCCATGTACCTGGCGGGAAGCAGCCCAGAAGAGACCACCTATATTGGTGATAATTATTATACGGATGTGGTAGGAGCCCGCAACGCCGGTCTTCACCCTATCCTATACGACCCCCGTAACACCTTCCCTGACGCCGACTGCCAGGTGATCACTAAAATCGGCAACCTCTGCTCTCAAATGTAGATTATTTAATTGTCTTTGGCTAAAAATCCTTATTTACTCTGCTCTACCAGCACGGTCTGAGTCGGATAGGCAAATTCGATACCCAGCTTTTCAAACCTCTCGTAAAGCGCCAGGTTAACCTCCTGCTGGATATCCAGATAGGAAGCATAATCCGGCACCAATACGTAATAAACCACAGCATAATCCAGGGAGTAATCTCCCAGAGTTTTCAAATGAGCCCTTTCGAATTGAACTTTTTCAAGGGGTTTGATGATTTCCTCAACCATTTGAGGGATGGCTTTCAAATGCTCCACTCCGGTCCCGTACACCACACCAAAAGTGAAGGAAATCCGTCTTTTTTCCAGTCTTTTATAATTGCGGATGCGGCTGCTAAGTAGATCAGTATTGGAAAAGATCAATTCCTCTCCAGAAAGGCTGTGGATCCGGGTGCTTTTCAGCCCGATGTCCACTACATTTCCTTCAAAGTCACCTACCTGGATATAATCCCCTATTGCGAAGGGTCTATCCATTGTGATGGACATGCTTGCAAATAAATCTCCCAGAATGTTCTGCAATGCCAGAGCCACAGCAATGCCGCCGATTCCCAGGCTGGCCACCAGGCTGCTGATTTCAATATTGAGATTGTCCAGTACAATCAGCGAGAGCACTACCCATAAAACGACCCGGGCGATTAAACCCAGGGCATCCAGGGTGGTGGCATCATCGCCGTGGTCCTCCTCAATTCTGGACTTAACCCCCCGGGTGACATAAAAGGAAATCAAACCAGTGCCCCAGAAACCCACCTGTAAGATCAGGACAAATTGGACGACCCTGTTAAACCAAACCTCAGCATCTGGCGGCAGGGACAAGAAGTATGACCCCAGGTATAAACCTAAAGCTAATAATGCAAACCAGCGTGTTTGACTCACAAGGGGGATGACAAAATCATCCACATCTGTTTTGGATTTTTTAATCATTTTCATGAACCGATTCTTGATGATTCGTTTCAGAAATAACAGGAAAAGGAAAACTCCCAGGGATATTCCCAGGGCAGTCAACCAGGAATCCAGTGTATTCTCAAGAAATGTGTTGTTAAATATGTCCATTATTCTCCTCTCTGATCTTGGTGGGATTCCTTATGGTAATCTCGATTTTTTTCCATCCATTTCACTGCAAAATCAACCAGATCTCGCTGGGAGATCAACCGGGACTTGGCATTGCCAATTTCCCCGATCTGCTGCTTTCCGCCCGATTTTGTAAAAGCCTTGCCAATTTTCTTAAATTCCTCGCTGTGTTCTTCTAATTCAGTGAGCATTACCCACTTCCGTTCACCATTGATGAAAAGCGGCGCTCCCTGTTTGACTTCTTTCTTGCCAGGATAATCTGCCCGGCTTTCAGCCAGATGCAAACTGGTGTTGTTATCTTGCTTGACGCCCAACAGCAGGATCCAGGCTTCCAGGTCATACAATCTCGCCAGGGGAGAGTTCTCACCCAGGGCAAAATCCAGTTGGTGATCTTTGGTGATGATCCCAGCATGTTTTCCCCAGGCTGAGAAAGACATATGAGGATGATAACTTCGCAGAACGCCGGGCTGCTTTCGGAAAGTTTCCGAAATAGTTCCCATACCCCGGGTTGGCGTAAGATCAGGATCAAAGGCAGGCATGGTCTGGCGGATAGTTTCCTTCCAATCCTGTGGAACCGGGGGATTACTCCATTCTTCAGGATCTGAAAGACCTGAGGAATGAGTGGGCAGCACCAGGGTACCTTCCGGACCAAGAACATCCTCCAAAGCCTGGATGACAGCCACCGGACCGCCATTGACCCAGCCCATCGCACTCAGCGCGGAATGAACTACAAGGACCATACCCGGTTTCACTCCCAGAGCCAATAAATCATTCCTGATGGACTTGACCGTTACCGGTCCATTTCTGGTTTTTTTGATGACATCAGCTTCGCTCATAAATTCCTTTTTAAATACTCAAACATCATACCAGATTATGAATTATTGCAAACCAAATATGATTCCTGGTCTGTTAACTGGAAAATTTACCAGGAGATTTGATATGGTAAGATAAGCAGGATTATCATTCAACTGTTCAATTTATTGGGGAGTTATGGAATTTTCAACGACAACACTGCTGGTTCTGGCAATTCTTTTTATATCCACTTTTATCAGATCAGCCCTGGGATTTGGGGATGCGTTAATCGCCATGCCCTTATTGGCAATGGTGGTCGGTCTACAGGTCGCAACTCCCTTGACAGCCATGGGCGCTACCACTATTGCCATCACCATTCTAGTAAGAGCCTGGAAAAAAGTAGATATCAAAGCAGCCTGGCGGTTGGTGTTAACCACCTGGATAGGTATACCTATAGGTATTTATTTTCTGAATGCAGCTCCCGAAGTAATTGTAAAATCTCTGCTGGGTATAATCATCACCGGCTTTGGACTGTACAACCTGATTGTGCCAAATCTTCCCAGATTGCTAAACGAAAACTGGGCCTATCTGACAGGTTTGATCGCCGGAATCCTGGGAGGAGCCTATAACACCAATGGTCCGCCAGTGGTCATTTACGGGATGTTAAGAAGGTGGGATTCGGAAAAATTCCGGGCAACCCTGCAGGGATATTTTTTGCCGACTGGCGCCGCGATATTAATTACACATGGTATAGCGGGTATGTGGACCTCCCAAGTTATCCAGCTATATTTGTACGGTGTCCCGGTCATCATCGGAGCTGTTCTGATTGGTGGAAAAGTCAACCAACTTATCCCCCAGGGAAAATTCGACAGGATCATTTATGGGTTCCTGGTTGTGATTGGAATTCTGCTGATCATTCGAGGATGAAAATATCCTGGATCCAGTTTAGAAAATATTAAATTGTAATTCAGGCCAATGACGGAAGATTGAGGACCGAATTGTTGAACCCCGATCTGGATTTCATATATTGTTGCTCCTAATAGTTCTCCTGAAACTTTTTCTGAACGATACTAATTTCATAAACATTGTTGCCCTTCCTCCCTGAGAGGAATTATTTTTCCAGTTGGCATATCATCTCTCCCTGTTATTAAATCAAAACATGCTGCCGTTTCAGGGTACGACCTAAGTGCCATACCAAGAAACCTATTAAGTTCCAAGTCAGTCTGACCTGAAGAACCCTAGCGATATTTGATGTTATTGAAGTTGCTATTCGTCTTAGCTGAGAACAAAGATTGAATTTCTCACTGTCGGGTAAATCCTGAATTAAAGAATAAATTCCATCAGCATATTCGAGTGAAAGTTGATATACGACAAGCTTTTGGAATTTATATTCCTCAAGAACCATAATTTCCCCCTTTATGTGCGTATCAAATCAGTCCTAATCGGTCTTCGGTCTTCCGTCTCGAACCTATACCAGCAATAAATGTTCTTTATACGATCAATGCTGCAATATCTGTGACAAAAAGAGTTTGGTGCGGTCTTCCTTGGGATTATTGTAAATATCATCCGGAGTGCCGGTTTCAACAATCAGGCCTTCATCAAAGAAGTACATCCGGTCAGCGACTTCCCGGGCAAAACCCATCTCGTGGGTAACCACGATCATGGTCATTCCGGATTTAGCCAGATCGGTCATCGCGTCCAGAACTTCCTTGATCATTTCAGGGTCAAGAGCAGAGGTGGGCTCATCAAAGAGCATTATTTTGGGTTCCATTGCCAGGGCTCGGGCAATAGCCACCCGCTGCTGTTGGCCGCCGGATAGATTTCCAGGAAATTTTTGGGCTTGTTCCGGAATTCCAACCAGTTCCAGCAATTCCATAGCTTTATCTTCGGCTTTATCCTTGGGCCAATTCCGGACCCAGATGGGTGCCAGAGTGATATTCTGTATTACTGAGAGATGAGGAAAGAGATTAAACTGCTGGAATACCATTCCGGTTTCCATTCGAACAAGTTCAATATTGCGCACATCATGGGAAAGTTCAATACCATCTACAATAATCTCTCCCTGTTGATGTTCCTCAAGGCGATTAATGGTCCGGATAAAGGTTGATTTTCCGGAACCTGACGGTCCGAATATCACAACCACCTCACCCTCATACACATCCATATCTATGCCTTTCAGGGCATGGAAATCACCAAACCATTTGTGGACACCTGTGCAATGGATAATAGGTTCTTCTGACATAATATGGTCTCCTAAAGATTACTTTCAAGTCCCATAGATGATTCAATTCGTCGGCTGGCAAGAGACATCATATAACTGAATATCCAATACACCACAGCCATAAATATATAGACTTCAGTACGCATTTGAACAAATTCCGGATCAGAGTTAATAATCGATCTGCCAATACCAAGGAAATCGTTAATTCCAATAATAACCACCAGGGTTGTGTCTTTAAATAATGAAATGAACTGTCCCGCAATGGCTGGCAGCACAGCCCTTAACGCTTGAGGCAAGACGATAAAAACTGTTGTTTTGAAATTTCCCATTCCCAGAGCATTAGCAGCCTCAATCTGACCCAGGGGCACAGATTGCAGGCCGCCGCGAATGTTTTCTGCAGAATAAGCCGCACTGAAGACTGTCACGGCCATCAAAGCTCTCACCAGGCGGTCAATGCGAGATTCAACTGGTAAGAATAATGCCAAGATAATGGAAAACATAAACAGGAGAGTAACCAGGGGAACACCCCGTATTCCCTCGATAAACACCGTTGAGAAGGCGCTTACGACAGGCAGATCGGACCGCCTGCCAAATGCCAGGGCGACACCCAACGGGAAGGATAATACAATTCCTCCTGCCGCGAGCAAGAATGTCACCAGCAAGCCTCCCCACAATGTAGTGGTAACGGTTGGTATTCTTACGCTGTTCTCGAACCCAGCCAGCAGCACAACACCAATGATAGGAACCACAATCCATCCGGAAATAATAATGGCATTCTTAAGGGCGGTTTTGTTACCAATCAAATAACCTAAGAGAGATATCAGTATATTTGACCCCAGGTAAATCCGCATGGATATATCCAATTGAGGGTGTTGGACAGGCAGGATTGCAATCAGCAGCAGGAAAGATCCAACGGCCAGGGTTATTGACCTCAGCAGTCCCCCCCACCTTCCCCAACTGATACCCAGCATAAACATCATTCCGGAGAAGATCACCCCCACCCGCCAGATCTGATCCCTGGGATATTGACCCACAGCAAACAGAAGTGGGAATTGAGCGACTGCCTTCCAATTAGCGCCAACCAGCACCCAATTTATCACCAGATAAAGCAGGTAAAGAATAGCAGGAAATAGCAAGACCGTCAGTATTGAATTAAAAATACTGCTGAATAGATTTTCCTTGATCCACGTAACCGGACCTGGCGGCTGAGGAGGTCGAATAAAATCCTGTTCCATTTCTTTGATAGCCATAATTACCTCACCACAAACTGGATTCTGCGGTTATAGATATTCATAACGAAAGAGGTCAGCAGGCTTAAGCTGAGGTAGGTGATCATTATCAGGGCAAATACCGGGACAGCCCGTCCCGCCTGATTAATGGTGGTTTTTCCAATCGCAAATACTTCCTGGAATCCTATTGCCAATGCCAGGCTGGAGTTTTTAGTCAGGTTAAGATATTGGCTGATCATGGGCGGGATAATAATGCGCAACGCCTGGGGCATAACGACCAGGCTAATCACCTGGAATTGCTTAAGTCCAACCGCGCGGGCGGCTTCGATTTGTCCCCGGTCGACGGCCTGGATCCCTCCCCGAACCACCTCGGCAATAAATGCTGCCGTATACAAACTCAGACTGAGGAACATTCCAGCAAATTCTGGGGTTAGCCTTAACCCTCCCTGATAATTAAAACCTTTTAAGAACGGTATATCCATCTGGAAAGGGCTTCCACCAGACAGGAACCAGCCTGTCACAGAGAAGATCAACACCAGAGCAATACTTATCGGAATATAGTAGGTGTTCTTTCCAGTGTTTTTCCGCCTTTTTCGAAGAATAATAAATAGGATAACAGCTGCAATAATGCCAATGATAAATAAAATCACGAATGTCGATCCTGTATCTGTTAATCTTGGCCAGGAGATATAAACTCCTCTTTTATTGATAAAGATCGGTCCTGGCCAGACCAGGCTTTCTTTGACAGGGGGGACAAAACTAAAGACCACAAAGTACCAGATAAACAACAACACCAGCAGGGGAATATTGCGGTGGAATTCTATAAACACCAGGGCAATCCGGTTTAACAACCAGTTTGAAGAAAGCCGGGCTAAAGCAACCAGAGTGCCGACTATCGTGGCAGTTACTATTCCAACTCCGGAGATCAATAAGGTATTCACCAGGCCAACCAGGAAAGCCCGGCCGTATGTCATACTCGGGTCGTACTCAATAGGAGGATTGCTGATGGGGAAACCGGCCGCTTCTTTTAAAAATCCAAATGACAGTTCCATATTCCGGGCATCAGCAGCTTTGAAAAAGTTGAGTACCGCCAAGATGAGTATTCCGAAAATTATCACTGCTGATACAATTTGAGCTATGATCTTCAGGACACGTTCGTCACGGTAAAACGGGATGGTTGATTTTTTAGTTTTTTGAGATAGTTGAGAAGTCATCACATGATCCAATTGATAGAAAGGATGCGGCTAAAGCCGCATCCTTTTTGTGTGAATTTGATGATTAACTCATTACTTAACTGGAGGAGCGTAAATTAAGCCGCCCTCATTCCAAAGCAGATTGGGACCACGCGGGAGAGTGAACGAGATTCCGTTCGGGCCCATGTAGCGGTCATAAATCTCTCCGTAGTTGCCAACTGCCGCGATGGCATTGGCCAAAGCATCTGGCTCTAAACCAAGATCAGTATAACCCCAATCACCCTCGACACCAAGTAGACGCTTAACATTGATATTTTCGCTGCTCTTCATATCCTCAACATTCGCCATGGTAACACCCAATTCTTCGGCGTTGATCAAGGCGAAAGAAACCAATTTGACGATATCAAACCAGGCATCATCTCCTTGTGGAACTGCCGGGGTAAGCGGTTCTTTGGAAATTGTAATGTCAAGAATGATGTGCGCTTCCGGATCTGCGAATCCACTTCGCACAGAAGCCAGCTGAGATTTGTCACTGGTGGTGACATCGCAGCGGCCTTCTTCATAAGCGCTATAAACTGCTGCCGATTCTTCGTAGAGCACAGCTTCATATTCCATGCCGTTCTGTCGGAAGAAGTCTGCCAGGTTCTGTTGAGTAGTTGTACCACTGGTCACACATACAGTTGCACCATCAAATTCATCTGTCGAAGTGATGCCGCTGTCTTTGCGGATCATGAAACCCTGGCCATCATAGAACATAACAGTGGTGAAGTTCCCCCACTGAGCATCACGGCTTGAGGTCCAGGTAACGTTGCGGGACAGAATATCGACTTCGGCAGTCTGCAGGGCAGGTCCACGATCAGCAGCAGTGAGAGGAACAACTTCAACTGCTTCGGCGTCACCGAAGACTGCGGCAGCAACTGCTTTGCAGAAATCAATATCGAAACCCAGGTTATTGCCGTCTGCGTCCAGCATTCCGAATCCTGCCAGATCTGTTCGGCCGCCACAAACAATGTAGCCGCGCTCAAGAACTCGAGATAGGATTCCTTCCACTGCAGGGGCAGCTTCTGCTGGAACTTCAACAGGAACTTCAACTTCAACTTCAACAATCACTGTTTCTTTTACAATCCGAACTTCCCCTTCCGTAGTTCCGCCGCAAGCGGATAAAACAGTTACAAGGATAATTAGTATCGCAAATACAGGGATAAACCTTTTATACATAATTCTCTCCTTTGGCGTCTTGTTTTTGATATTTTTGACGAAGGCAGCATTTGGTTCGATAGGACCTCCTTTGAATTAATTTGATTCTATAGATTTTTCTTAGGATCCCCCTCATGAAAAAATAGTATCCTAATCATATCTCAAGATTTCATTTTAAAAAAGAGCCAACTTTGTGAAACCTGTTTCAAATGAGGCATCGTCTATGAAAAAGATATACTCTCCCACGTTTTCAACTTTCTAAAATGATATTGAACTGAAAATTTCTAGTATTTCCTAAAATATGATTATCAAAAATCGTATCAAATCGCTGTGGTATAACTGGTAAAGATGGAAAAAAGCAGAGTGTTTTATCCCCCAAGACAAGTTGGCACAGCAGTCCACCTGATCCTGATCCTGATATTTTCCATGGGCGGGGCCTGGGGTATCTGGGGTGTGAGCAAAGTGCAGGTCGCGCTGCAATTATTTCCTTATCTGGCACTGATTTTCCTGTTTCTGACCACAGTTCCTTTTCTGATCTACCGGCTATACGCCCTGCATCGGTCAGAATATATACTCGAAAGGGGTGGGATCCGACTGCAGTGGGGCTGGAGATCGGAAACAATCCCAATGGAGAAGGTGAAATGGGTCCACCATATAGATGACCTGGAAACACCTCCGCAATTTCCCCTGATCCGCTGGCCGGGAGCGGTAATTGGCCGCAGGCGCTTTCAACGCGGTCCCGAAGTTGAGTTTTTAGCATCTAATCAAAATCAAATTGTGGTTATTTCTGTCAGGGATGAGTATTACGCAATTTCCCCTGACCGGGGTGAGGATTTTATCAGAACTTATCACGAGCTCACAGAATTGGGTACCTTATCCCCCCTTCCGGTTCAATCAGTTCAACCTTCCCTAATTCTGTCTGAAGTGGCCGAAAAAAAACCTCTACTGGGGATAATTCTGGCAGGAGTACTTCTAAATATTTCCCTGCTAATCTGGGTTTTATTGGTAATACCTGATCGGGAAGTAATATCTTTGGGCTATAGACCGGGAGGTTTTCCAAGAGAAGCTCTGGGCAGTGTACGATTGATCCTCTTTCCAATTATCAACACGACTGCCTATCTCGCAAATCTGGTGATGGGTTTTTTCCTGTTTCGCAATCCAGAAAATAGAGGTATGGCTTACATTCTCTGGGGGGGAAGTATCTTGATAGCGCTGTTGTTCCACATCGCATTGGCCTTAATCCTCAACTAATCCCCGAGTTATCCCCAGATCAAGCCACTTATCCACAGAATAACCCTATTTATCCACAAAGTTATTCCGAGTTTAGGCTGTTTTAACTCTTTTTTGATTTATTACTGATTATTCGCCATTGAAAATCTATATTTCCTCCCCGTCGCCTGAATATTTGGTACACTAAAACGAGAAATAAAAGGATTACAGAAATATATGTTCTCATTAGATATCTGGATAGTTCTGGGGATATTGGTCGGGGCGATAGTATTATTCGTCACCGAATGGCTTTCCGTTGACCTGGTTGCCCTGGGAGTAGTCCTGGGATTAATGCTTTTCGGTATTCTTTCACCTGATGATGCCCTGGCAGGATTTTCTTCCCCGATCGTGATCACGGTTGCCGCCCTTTTTATTGTTGGCGGTGCGGTGATGGAAACTGGCCTGGCAGACATCGTCAGCAGCAAAATTGGGGAGTTTGCTGGAAAAAGCAATTTCAGGCTGCTGGTATTGATCATGGGCACAGTTGCCCTGCTGTCCGGCTTTATCAGCGACACTGGAACTGTAGCAGTCATGGCGCCTGCTATTATCAGCATCAGCCGGAAGAAGAATATCAACCCCTCCAAGCTGTTAATCCCTCTCTCCTTTGGATCCCTGCTCGGTGGGGCGATGACATTAATAGGTACTCCACCCAATATTGTGGTCAGCGACTTGCTGATGGAGAACGGCTTTTCCTCTTTCAGTTTTTTCGATTTCACCCCCATCGGATTAGTCCTGCTGATAACAGGAATTATTTTCATTGTCTTAACCAGCCGCTGGCTTTTACCCGACCATCAATCCACAACTGAGCTTCAGCGGATTGATTCCCCGGAAGAATTGGTAGAGGTTTATAAACTTCCGGAAGATTTATATCGGCTGCGAGTTCGCGAGGGTTCACCCCTGCAGGGAAAAAATCTCAGCGAAAGCAACTTACGAAGTAATTATGAAGTAACTGTTCTGGAGATTCTGAGGACCAGTGAGTCCCTCACCCAAAAGGAGGGGAGCAATAGGATCCTGGGAAACATCACTCCGTCAGGAATAAAAACCTCCGCAGAATCAGTCATCCAAGTTAATGATATTTTAATTTGCCAGGGAAGGATTAACGATATCACCCATGCAGCAGCAGTCCTCCAGCTGGGGGTTCAACCTGCAGAAGCAGCAGATCAAAAATCCCTGGTTAATAACGAGGTTGGTGTAGCGGAGATCCTGCTTCCTCCCCGTTCACGATTGATCGGGAAAACCCTGATAGATGTCCGGTTCGGCAGCCTGTATCGACTTACGGTGCTGGGTATCAATCGTCCTGCAGTTGACAAACCGCTTTCGTTAAAAGAAACCAAACTCCAGTTCGGAGATACATTATTTGTCCAAGGACCCTGGAAGAACATTCACACATTAACATATCAGCGCAGGGATTTTGTAGTTATCGGTCAGCCAGAAACATTAAAAAGCACACCAAGCCGTTCAAAAATGATCCTGGCAGGCTTAATACTGGCTGGTATGCTGATCCTGCTAATTACTAAGCTGCTTCCCCTGGCAACCACCGCAATGCTGGCTGCTTTCTTAATGGTTATCAGCGGCTGTCTGGATTTGAAAGGCGCTTACAACAGCATTGACTGGAAGAGCATTATCCTGATTGCCGGAATGCTGCCTATGACTACTGCGCTGCAAGAAGTTGGCTTGGTTGAAATCGGATCCGATTGGTTGGCTTCCGGATTAGCAGATTTTGGAATAATACCAATTTTGGCTGCCCTTTTCCTGATTACTTCAACCTTTACTCAGGTACTATCAAATACGGCAACCACAGTTCTGATCGCTCCTATCGCTCTATCCCTGGCTCTCAGATTGGGATATCAACCCCAAGCCTTCCTGATGGCAGTTGCCCTGGCCGCCTCAACCGCGTTCGCATCTCCTGTAGCCTCTCCGGTTAACACCCTGGTGATGGCTTCAGGAAATTACCGCTTTAAGGATTATCTTAGAGTGGGACTTCCGCTGATATTGATCTCAATGATAATCACCGTATTTCTGCTCCCCCTGCTGTGGCCGGTATAGAAAAAACCTGGAAATTATCAAAAAGTGGTTGAAGTACTTGGAGAGCATATAGCGAATCATCGTAACTCAGGAACTTTTTTATCCAGATAAGATAAATATTCTGGCAGCCAGACTGCCCCAATCAATGTTGTTGACAGATAAATCAATCTGGACACAATCGCCAACGAAATTGCTGCCTCGATTGGATATCCAAGTAATGAATATAAACTTGTTATAGAAATCTCTCGTACTCCATAACCATTTACCGAGATTGGCAATAAAGTTATTAGGTATGTGAGGACAGTGATCCCTATAATTTGAAAATATCCAATGTCCATTCCAAGATATCTTGCGATCAGCCAAATTCCATAAAAGTAACTGACTTGTGCGATCCAAGAAACCATAAGACTAGCAAAAATCTTATCAGGAGATTTAAACCAAAATTCATTCTTTTTTATCCATGTCTTGCTTATATCCAACCAGTCATAAAATTTATTCTTCAATCCTGAAATCGTTACCACCCCTATCATGCTCATGTCAAGTATTTGTATAATATTATTAAAAAAAACTATCAATGAAATTGGTAGTAACAGAATCATTGCAAAAACATTTACCAACCTATCGATTATGATTGAGGATAGAGCTTTGGCCTTATCATCTTCAAATCTTAATAGAGCCAAATATCTAATACCATCGCCCCCTATTGTTGAAGGCAAAAAGTTAGAAACAAACAATCCCAATAAAAACAATTTCAGACATTCAATAAATGGGATTCCGATATTTGCTATATTCAATAGTATGAACCAGCGGACGGAATTCACTAGTATCCTGGATGCGAATAATATCCAAACAATAAGCATAATATTCAATGAAAACTTGGAAATAGTTATCCAAATTGTGCTCCAGTCTTGTGCTTGAATTAAATATACAAACATCAACAAGGTAATAATAGTTCCAATCCAACGTAGAATTTTTTTCGTCCTAATCTTCCCTTTTTTTTGATTTATATTTTGCATGGATCAAGACACCAAATCCAATAATAAACCGGTCGCAATGTTTTTTATATTAGGCTGATTATTGATCTTATTAGGTAATACTAAATAATAATGTGGAATCTGCGTTAACCGATCAACCAGTAGCCCGTATTCCTTCTCTCGCCATGTTGCTACCCATTCTTCTAAATATTCTGGTAATTCTTGTTTACTAACCAGGTTAACAAAATGATTCGCCTCAGAAAAATTCATGTCTATTAGTTTATCTGCATATTCGTGGATTTGCTTATTTTCTCGAATGTATGGTTCTGGGATATCATCACGGTCTAAAAGGATTATTGCTGAAATATTAGCCCTGGTTGAAATACTTTTCCCCGGCCAGAGACGCTCTTGGGGTATCCGGGTTGGCCACTTGAGGAAATCAGAACTGATCTTTCTTATTGTGCTTAATGAGTAGACCGTTACTTTTTCTCGCCAAGTTATATTTTTAGATAATTCCGGTACCCATTTCAGCAAGTCGCTATACATATGGGATCTGGTTATATATGCTAAAGATTCATTAGATTCATTAAGAAAAACATAATCGTCTGAATGCGGTGTGATATCCACAGATTCAGCCAATAATAAAGATGTTGTAGTTGTTTTCCCTGATCCTCCTTGACCCGCTATTATTATAGAATTTCCATTTTTTGTAACTGCCCCAGCATGCAGCATTAATACATTCTGGCAGGCGGCTAAATATCGTATGCTTGGATGTACCATCATATGATGAAGCATGAATATACCAAAATAATTCGAATAAGAATCAAGTTGAATCTTTTCAAATGAAAATTCGATATTAAATTTCCATTTTGCTAGAATTTTATGGCTTGCCTTCTGATATCGCTCACTATTTATCCAAGGACGGAATGCCTGAGTTAAATTTAATGTTACCTTTGGTATTGCATCATCTAACTCTTTCACGATGTGATTCTTGTATTCATCCATATAGAAATCAATAACATTGCCACTATTAGAGATAACTTGTAGTCCTACTAGGTCATGAAAATTGATGTGTATTATATTTTTCATTTATGTTTGCCATTAATAGTAGCTTGCCGAAGGGTATCTTGATAACTCCGGGGTATTCTTTTATATGTTTTTAACTTTTCACTATCAATTAGAAGATTTGATATCATTCTAAAAAATTCATCTCTCGAATCAGAATTTTCAATAGAAACACTGAAGCCATTTTTCCCTTGCTCGACAATATCCTTGAAACCCAATATCCCGCCTTGGGAATACTTAAATCTCTGACGAATTAATCTTCCTTTCCTCTCCTGGATGAGCTGAAAAATCTTCTTTATTTCCGGGAAAAAGTAGAACTAAGCGAGGGGCAGGATTAGCAACATCAATAAAATATTTAGAACACGATCCAATATGAACGAGGATAAACAAATGTCCTTTCTCTGATCATATTTCAGTAATCCGATAAATCGGATACCATCGCCACCAATTGTCGAAGGCAGAGAATTAGATGAGAAAACACCTACAAAGGTTAATTTTAGCACACTTAGAACTGTGATATTAACATTAACACTATGCAGGAGGAAATACCATCTAAGACCGTTAAAAATCATTCCACTTGCATAGAGGAGATAAACAAGAACAACTGTTAAAAAGGTAAATTCCTCTATATGGAGTAAGAAGGTTTTCCAATTCAATTGTGCCAACAGGTAAACGAATAGGGAGATGGACAAGGCAGAACCAATGATTTTGACCCATCTCGTTATCTTAGAACGATCCATCTTCGGCCACTATCCTTAATTCATCTTCATACATCTTAACTATTCGCGCCAGATCAAAGTCTTTGGCTTTCTTGAGAGATGTCTGGCGGAATTCTAATAACCTGTTCGGATCGCCTAGTAATTCCTCCAGAGGAGATAAAAATGATTCAATATTATTCGGATCACATAAATACCCATTTTCTCCAGGTATAACCAGATCTGAGAATCCTCCTATATCCGATACAATTATCGCAAGGCCGGAAGCAAGAGCCTGGACCCCCACAACTGGCAATCCCTCTGAAAGAGAAGGCATGAATAATATGTCACTGCGTTGAAATTCCTTTTTCACTTCTTCTGGAGTCACCCAGCCTGGCATTGTGATACGGTTTTCAAGCTGGTGATGCTCAACTTTTTCCTTTACTTGTTCGAATAACTTACCAGCGCCGAGCATTACAAGGCTCCAGTCCAAATATTTAAGCTGATGCAGGATTTGAATGACCGTTAGGGGATTTTTTTGAGGGACAAACCGGCCGGCAAAAACTAAGCGAGGGGGATTGTGGATCTGAATTGGGCCTGACTTGAAATTAGATATGTCTACCCCATTATGTATGACTCTAATGGGCACCTGGTAAGTTAGTTTGGCTAAATCCCGTGTGAATTGACTGACTGCCACTACTTGATTCGCACCGTTCCAGATGGGGAAGGTAAATGGTTTAACGACCCTGAACCAACGACCTGTTTTCTCAGGTGTTCCACCTGGGACATCCCCCAAGTGAACTGTAAGAACGTATGGCACACCAGTTATCTTTGATAATACCCAAGCAACGGGACCTGATGGCACAGCGAAATGAACATGCATCACATCTGGCTGCCAGTTCCGTATCAGAATATAACCATTGATTACTGAACTAACAATATACGAGGACATAGCTGCCAAACTTGCTCTGGACAAATCCTTCCTTAATGATGGAACCCTGAGCAGATCGTACTCTATGTCAGCAAGGTCATCATCAAGAGACACTCCCCCAAATAGGTCGGCAGTGAGAACTTTGACCTCATGTCCCAAAGCAGACAGCCCCTCACAGAGGTCTTTTGCTACGTGCCCTCCTCCTCCACCAACAGGAGGAAATTCATGTACCAAAACCAATATTTTCATTAATCTTCTTTGACAATTTCTCGGATAGTATAGGTTGGCTTGCCTTGTGATTCGTGATAAGTCCGAACTAATAGTTCTGCGATCAAACCCATCAACACCGATTGGAAACCCATTAACATAATCAATATTGAACTCGGGAATAGAGGAGATGAAAAAGGTGATATACCAAAACCTAAACGTCGAATCAGGAGGAATATCAATATCGCGGACCCTCCAAACAGTAACAGTAGACCAAGACCCCCAAATAGATAAAGGGGTTTCTGTGAATAACTAATTAAGAACTTTACTGTAAATAAATCGAGAAGAACTTTAAAAATCCGGTCCATACCATATTTGGTTTTTCCACTCTTCCTTGGATGATGTTTAACCTTCACTTCAATGATCTTCGCGCCAACATGGGATGCATATGCAGGAATAAAACGATGCATTTCACCATAAAGTCTGAAACCTGCTAGGGACTCTTTTCGATAAGCTTTTAGAGTACAACCATAATCATGAAGGTGAACACCTGTCACCCAGGAGATAATTTTATTAGCAATCCTGGATGGTAAGATTCGTGTAAGGTAAGAATCTTTCCGGTCAGCTCTCCAGCCGCTTACCACGTCATAACCCTCATCAATTTTAGAGATCAATAATGGAATATCCGACGGATCATTTTGTAAATCTGCATCCATGAGCACAAGAATATCCCCCTGGGCATGATCAATTCCAGCAGCAATGGCAGTCGTCTGGCCAAAGTTTCTCCGCAGACCTATCACTGTTAATTTCGACAAATCCCTTTCAGCTATTGACTTTAGAATCGAAAAACTGTTATCCTGGCTTCCATCATCTACGAAAATAATTTCCCACTCATCATGGTATTTATCTAATGCAGCGTAAACAGATTCCACCAGTTCGGTGAGTATATCAACTTCGTTATAAACAGGGATGATAATGGATATTGTCAAGATCTTCTCCAGCCATTCAACATATATTCAATGGATTCCCAGTAGTTAATATTCACTCTCTGGAAAATATTCTCCTGTCCTCGAAAAGTACTATCTCCTGAAAAGACTATTATAGTTTATTTATTGCATCTTACCTCACTGAAGTTGTCCATCATTAGGAGTCATTGAACGGTACAACTAATGAAACAATAATAAAAGTGATCGGGGGGTTACCTTGGCAATTTATATTCTCGGATAGTTTTTTATATCAGGCGATTAGGATCATTCTGCTTCAACTGCTGTGGCCGGTGAATTAATCACCCAGGATACACCTAACCATAATAGGGAAACACCTGGCATGATCATTCGATTAAAACCTGATCCTAACCACCAGTAAATATCTGGGTTTCTATACAATGGCAGGATATAGTACATGGCAATGACAAAAGATAGAACAGTGGCAGCTGCTAGAAAAATCATTGAAGACCCAGGGACAAGTTTTCTTTTCCCGTTAAGACCAAACATAGCAGCAGCAACCAAACCAAGGCCAATTACACCCCAGGTTCGATAATTAAATAACTCCCTTAATAAGAATAATAAAATCACAGAAACATTATCGAGCTCGTATATTCCTAGAGAAAAATTCGTAATTAACAGATTCAAACTGCTTTCGGCTTCTGCAACCCCAAGGTAAAATTGTTTGCTGGTAAACTTCCAGATCAGTGTTATTAACACAGGTGGAATAATCAACCAGAGAAATTGAGAAATGCTGAATTTATTTATTTTGGCTGAATAGAGGATCCCAATTATAACAATTGCAAAAGCCAAGTATATACCTTCGGGGCGAGTCCAGACAGCGAAAGCCATGAATATTCCTGCCAGAGCCAGCGATAATCGTCTGGGAATTTTATCAGAATTTGATAATCCACCTAAAATAAGGATCACCCCGATAACCAAGTAATAAACTAAGGGTAGATTAGCATAGCCAAGTCTCGCGTGACGCGCGATCAGTGGCATAGTGGCAAGAACCATTGTGCTCAAACCCGAGAGAGGGTTCCCAAAGTTCATTTTCAGGAACTCATAAAAGACCAATAACAAAGAAAAATAATACAGAGGAAAGATTGCTTTAGCTGCCGGCAGGATATCTCCAAAAGCATCCAATAACATTGCCAACATCATCGGCACATGAAGTGGGTAAATTGTTGTATTGGTTCCCCTTGTGACAACACCATGCAAGCCGTCAACAATAATTCCTACTGCTTTTGGCCCCCATAAAACATAAGCATCAGTTCCAGCAAATCCCGATCCAATCGAGAAAAAGGAAAATCCTAGTCCCAAAATGATTATCAACAACAACCAATGATCGGATAATAGATTCCGATTGAATAACAAGCGAAAATGGCAAATTCGGGCTTTACCGTTTGTGATGATCCAGATAGATATCAGAATGGATAAGCCGGCAAAAAGAAATAAGATTTTTTTTGGACTAGTTATCAACTCAAAATACATCACCAGGTAACCCAAAAATGAGTAGGTCCCTAATAACAAGCCATAGCCCAAACCTAGATTAAACCAGGGTGGATTATCGGGAAGAATCGAATTAGTCGCTAAATATCCCATCAACAAAAAGAGAACCATTGAGATAATCTGAAGCAATATAAGTCCATATTTTGCTGCAGGACCCCCATGTCTACTTGATCAAAAATTGCTTCCTGCTCCTGGAATGGTCCAAAAAAACCCCAGGTATCGTTATACATGCGAATATTAACATCTCGCCCTTGGATATTATCACCTGGAAATTGATTCAATCCCATGATCAGGGTGTAAGTATTCTCTTTATCAAGAGAAGCGGTTCCGCAATCTATTGTGGTGCAGTTTTTGATCTCTCTTGGAGCCAGGAAAAATTGCATTGCTGGAGAATCCGACAAAGCCCAGGAGCTTACCTCTTCGGGCGGTATGATCACAACAGCGTCTTCAGGGATTTCCTGCTTCAAGAATTCAAGATAATCTGCAAGGTTACTGCTGTTAGCAAATTTAGCACTCCTCCACATTCCATCATGATTAATGTTCCGAATAATACCAAGACTGAAAGAGCCTACCTCAGGAACAAGCAGGACAAGGTTGATGAGGATCAGTATTATGTAAAATGTTTGTCTGGAATACTTATGGATTCTTAATATAAAGCCCATATCATTATTATGTCATAAAATAACTATTCGTTTTGAATTTTGAAAAACAAAACCAATTTGTAAATATATAAATATTTGTAAGATAACTAGCAATAACAAGCTTGGCAGTTCTGCAAACTACATCTTGTTGCCTTACATGGCACCTGTCATTATGGGAATGATAAATTCCCAGTAAATGTTAAGTATTGAAACTATGGTTATAGAAAAGAATTCTTATTTTCTGGCAGAAATATATTAACGAAAAGAGGTTGTTGGATATTAGCGGAAATTGGAAAACTCCAAGAAAAGTAAATGAATATATAACCATATAAAAGCATTCATTGTTTAAGGAAAAGCGTTACCGATTGTTTCTCTCAGGTCAAGCTTGAAAGTATTACTAGTTGGTTTCTTTCTATGAACAATCTTAAATATACTCAAATCCATTAGATTCCTGATAAGGGCATTACTCTCCGCTTTCTCTCAAGTGCGGAAACAGCAGCACTTCCCGGATGGTTTGCTGGTTGGCAAGCAGCATTACCAGCCGATCCACTCCCATACCAAAACCACCGCTGGGCGGCATGCCGTAACGCATGGCCCGCAAGTAATCCTCATCCAGGGGATGGTGTTCATCATCGGCTTTTTGATAGGACTTGCCCATCTCCAGGAAACGTTCTTCCTGGTCCAGGGGATCGTTAATCTCAGTAAAAGCATTGCAGAGCTCCATGCCGCCCATAAATCCCTCAAAGCGTTCCACGGTATCAGGATCATCTGGTTTGGTTTTTGCCAGGGGAGAAATCTCCCGGGGATAATCATAAACAAATGCCGGCTGAATAAAAGACGGCTCCAGGTAATAACCCAGCAGATCATCAATCAATTTCCCGCGTGAGGCTTTGGGATCAAACTCCATCTCCAGTGATTTCATGGCTGAAGCTAGATCTTTGCTGGTTTTATGCTGATTGATATCAATACCTGTTTTATCCAGGATACCCTGACGCAGCTCTACACGCTGCCAGGGCTTATCCAGGTGAATTTCCTGATCTCTGTAAATAAAGGAGGTGCTTCCCAGTACTTCCTTGACCACAAATAAGATCATTTCTTCAGTAAGATCCATCACAGCCTGGTAGTCGGCATATGCCCAATAAAATTCCATCTGAGTGAACTCAGGATTGTGTTTAAAA
>SDBT01003817.1_pt1 | contig 25904 bp, 23 predicted proteins | sample 2277101 | NCBI WGS metagenome assembly SDBT01 (sample SAMN10404973, study PRJNA504765) | marine sediment metagenome | isolation source: marine sediment core GS10_PC15, 103 cmbsf | place: Arctic Ocean: Southern Knipovich Ridge | collected 2010 | reverse complement strand
TCGTAAGTCGCGAAGTAAGAAGAGGCGGCGGGAAAATACGTAAAAAAAGCGGAAAGGGCGGGAAAAAGGGGTGAGATAGGGTATTGAAGATGCAACTAGTCTGGTTTCGGGTTGCGGGTTGCGAGTTACGTGTTGCGAGTTACGTGTTGCGGGTTGCGGTTTACGAACTGCGGGTTGCCCGGGAAACAGTGAGGCGCGAAGGGAAGAAGTGGGCTTCTTAAGCTGTGGCAGGTGGATTAGTTTTGTTTGCCGCCTTTATTTATCACTGTAATCGTATCGGTGCCCTCAAATATAGTCCCGTCGGTAAGTTGGCCGGTGACGAGTAGTTCGGCCTCGGCAGGTGTGTCCAGGTCAGCAAGCAATTCCTGAAGCGCTGAGCGGCTGAACTTGACCATAGCACCCTCTCCCTCTAATACCACCCTGTCTGCCGGAATTTCTTCTTCAAGCAGAACGCTATTAGGTTCTATCTGGGCAGCGTTGCAGTCCTGCGGAAGGAGTATATAGCAGGTGAGCCATCTGCCTTTGCTTTGCAGGTTGAGCGTATTCGGGGCGAGTTTGATTTCTGCTTCGATTGGTGGTGGACCAACTTGCCTTATGGCAAGACTGTGTCCCCCCCCTGCGGAGACAGCCACAAAGTCATTTCCCGAAGGTGGCGTTGCCTGACCATCCTCATTAAACCCCCATCCCACGATGCTGCCGTCAGCCCTCAAGGCAAGACTGGTATCGCCCCCCCCTCCGGAGACAGCCACAAAGTCGTTTCCCGAAGGTACCGTTGCCTGACCATCATCATTACGCCCCCATCCGACGATGCTGCCGTCGGCCTTGAGGGCAAGATTGTGACCCCACCCTGGGGAGATAGCTACAAAGTCATTTCCCGAAGGTGGCGTTGCCTGACCAGAACCATTATACCCCCATCCTACGATGCTGCCGTCGGCCTTGAGGGCAAGACTGTGCCAGCCCCCTGCGGCGATAGCCACAAAGTCATTTCCCGAAGGTGGCGTTGCCTGACCATAATTGTTAAACCCCCATCCTACGATGCTCCCGTCGGCCTTGAGGGCAAGACTGTGAGTCCCACTTGCGGAGACAGCCACAAAGTCATTTCCCGAAGGCGGCGTTGCCTGACCATAATCATTGTACCCCCATCCAACGATGCTGCCGTCGGCCTTCAGGGCAAGACTGTAATAGTCACCTCCGGAGACAGCCACAAAGTCATTTCCCGAAGGCGGCGTTGCCTGAGCATAATTATTACGCCCCCATCCCACGATGCTGGCGTCGGCCTTGAGGGCAAGACTGTGGCCCGCCCCTGCGGAGACAGCTACAAAGTCATTTCCCCAAGGTGGCGTTGCCTGACCATAACTATTAGACCCCCATCCTGTGATGGTGCCGTCGGCCTTCAAGGCAAGACTATGAGTCCGCCCTACGGCGATAGCCACAAAGTCATTTCCCGAAGGTGGCGTTGCCTGACCATAACTATTAGACCCCCATCCTGTGATGGTGCCGTCGGCCTTGAGGGCAAGACTATGATACCACCCTGCGGAGATAGCCACAAAGTCATTTCCCGAAGGCGGCCTTGGACGACGGCCCCATCCCACGATGGACCCGTCGGCCTTGAGGGCAAGACTGTACCGCCACCCTGCGGAGACAGCCACAAAGTCATTACCGTCCGGTGGTGCTGCCTGGCCATAATTGTTATACCCCCATCCTACGATGGTGCCGTCGGCCTTGAGGGCAAGACTGTGTTCGTTCCCTGCGGAGACAGCCACAAAGTCATTTCCAGAAGGCGGAGTTGCCTGACCACGAGAATTATACCCCCATCCTGCGATGGTGCCGTCGGCCCTGAGGGCAAGACTCTGAGAGCCGCCTGCGGAGACAGCCACAAAGTCATTTCCCGAAGGCGGTGTTGCCTGACCACGATAGTTAGACCCCCATCCTACGATGCTGCCGTCGGCCTTGAGGGCAAGACTGTGGTCCCGGCCTCCGGAGATAGCCACAAAGCCATTTCCCGAAGGCGGCAATGCCTGACCATAACGATTATACCCCCATCCTGCGATGGTGCCGTCGGCTTTTATGGCAAGATTGTGTTTCCCGCCTGCGGCCACGGCGACAAAGCTGCGCCCGGGAAAATCGTTGCTGTCGACGGCCATATTCCCCCAACTCACCACCGAACCAGCCCAGGCTTGCGGCCCTGCCGAATACTGAATTGCTAAAAGAGATGCTATTATTACCAGCCAATTCTTTAGATTTGTTCTCTTTTTCATTTTTCCGCTCCTTAAATCAAATTTATCGCTTTTTTGCTCCCTTTATGTCTCGGCCGCTGCCAAAACGCCTGATAAGCCGATTATGACGATATACTTGCCGCAACTAACGCATCCTTGCAGTACTATTAACTAAGTGCCCAAACGCGGCCTTTTGTTACACTTTTTCTTTAGAATTTTTGAATTTTTTTGAAAAACCTGCTAAATCAGCCGAAAATGTGTGGGTTTGGGCGAAGAATTTTGCCGGGCCGTGGCGATTTAGTTATTGTTTTTCACAGGGTCGTGGTGTTCGGTGTCAATGCGTATGTAATACCGCCGTTCAAGGACATGTCCTGGTGCCGGCTTAGGGGGTCTGCTTTTTCCTTTTTCGTTTTTTATGGGCAAGCGGGCCTTTTGGTGGTCTTTTGTGGCGTCCTTTTGTCGGCATGGAAACGGCGGTCTTGGTTGTAATCGTTCGACCGTTTGGCTCTTTGGCCTCTGAAGGTGACACGGAACCGGAGGTTAGCATGGCTGCTAAAATCAAGAGTACAATTATGCCATGAAAAACATCACGATAAGCAGGGAAGAGTATTCTTCCCAAGATGGTAAAGAACGCTGTGGCTGCTATGACAAACCACATAGGAACAAGTCGCCTGGTCTGCACAGGTCCCTGTCTTTCATTCACTGACCAGCACTTGCCAAACCTGAGTTGATTTTTTCTATAAGTGCGGGCAGCTCGGAGAGCTTATTTATTTTGCGGACCCCTTTGGGAAGTTTTCTGCCGACATTAGTGTAGGCAGCTTTTAAGACGGTCCGCATACCAGCCTTTGCTGCGGGTTTAATGTCCTTATTAATACGGTCGCCTACAAACAAGATGTTTTCGGCCTTTTCGCCAATTTTTTCCGCCGCCGCTTTAAATATCCGGGCATCAGGCTTTCGAAAGCCAAATTCGCAAGAATAGAGCCGGACAGGGAAAAAGTCCAGTATGCCGCAGCGTTCAAGATTTTTGTCCAGCGAACTGGCCGTTACAAACGTGTTGGAAACTATACCGAGCTTGAGGCCGAGGTCTTTCAGTGAGGTCAAGGTCTCGACGATGTTCGGTTCGACGCTGCTGATTTTGGCCAGCGGCTCGTACCAATACCATGCAAAACGGCGCCACTGGTGCCTGTCGAGCTTAATACCTCTTTTTGTGCCAATCCCCCTTAACAACACCAGCGAATTAAAGTCTTTTCCCGTTATACTGGAAAGCCAGTTGCGTATCCGCAGAGCTATAAGATTTCGCCAGCAGTAGTACTCGAAGCCGCCGACCGGCTGGCCGCAACTTTTGAGAAACTCGAAGGACAGCCTGGCGCCCCGACGAAAAAGCCTGGTGGTGTTGACTTTGCCAAAGTCCAGCAAAGTCTCGCCAAGGTCAAACAATATCGCTTTGATAGTTCTGTCCGGCAATCGCCTTACCTCAATGTGGGCAGATTATCACCAAAAGCCTGCCGCACCCATTCAAACATCTCCTCTTCCGATATCATCGATACCCTGTCGGCTGAATACTCAGCGTCAATTTTTTCCTTCACGGCAGCTACCCGCGGGTCATGCTTGGGGATTTCAGTTCTGTACCTGGCTTCTATCCAGTGTTTGATGCCGGCCAAACCGCTTTTGTCGGTAATAGCGACCTTTACCGGCCTGTTCAGCAGCTTGCCGGTATCAAAACAGTTATATATCTCCTCGTTCTTCAGCAGGCCATCAGCATGTATGCCAGCCCGCGTGACATTGAAACCTTTACCGACGAGAGGATAGTTCGAAGGGAAATCAAAACCAAGCTCTTTTTGGGCATACTCTGCAAGCTCGGTTATGGCTGCGTAATTGACGCCCTTTGTCATCCCCTTAAGCTGAGCGTGCTCAACAACCATTGCCTCAAGTGGTGGATTACCTGTTCGCTCGCCTATACCAAAAATTGACGTATTGACCGCTGCACAGCCATACAGCCAGGCCGTCGCAGCGTTTAGCTGTACCTTGTGCAGGTCGTTATGTCCATGCCATTCAAGCCATTCGGGGCGCACACCGATTCGGCGGAGCCCGCAAACAAGCTTAGGGACACTTCGCGGCAGTGCGACGTTCGGCCATGGCAGACCAAATCCAAGCGTATCACAGATGCGAATCTTGACCGGCTTGTCGTATTCCTCTGCCAGTTTCATTAACTCGGCGGCAAACGGCAATACAAAACCTTCGTAATCTGCCCGCGTCGCATCCTCAAAGTGACAACGCGGGATGACCCCATTGTCGAGCGAGGCTCTGGCAACATCTAAATAAGCCGTCATCACCTGGCTGCGTGTCTTTCTTAGTTTAAGGAATATATGATAGTCACTTGCGCTGGTCAAAATACCGGTTTCTGTGAGACCTATTTGCGTAACAAGTTTAAAATCAGCAGGCACGGCTCTTATCCAGCCGGTAATCTCGGGAAACTGGTAACCGCGTTCCTTGCAAAGCTCGACCGCCTTTCTGTCTCGCTCGGAATAAAGAAAGAACTCGCATTGTCGAATCAAACCGGCCCCGCCGTCTATCTGGTGCAAGAGGTCAAAAATCCTGGCGATTTGCTCAGGTGTATAAGGAGGCCGAGCCTGCTGACCGTCACGAAAAGTGGTGTCGGTTATCCATATCTTCTCCGGAATATCATACTGGACCTTCTGGTCATCGAAGACGACCCTGGGGAACTCAGTATATGGAAACATTTCCCGATACAAATTGGGTTTCTTGACGTCTGTGAATTTAGGGTCCTTATATGCCATAATGAATCTCCTGTACACTGCCGGCAACTCGCCGTTTTTTTTCAAAGCCTGGTACGCTTGGGTGCACCTCAGGGTTCAGAATCTACAATAATAGCCGAGGTGGGAGTCGAACCCACACGCCCATTACGGGCAGGGGATTTTAAGTCCCCAGCGTCTGCCGTTCCGCCACTCGGCCTAAAATACGACACTTTGCCGTATGCCGCCGCATAACAGTCAAGAAAAGAACTCAAAGCTCAAGAAGCCTCGTTTTAGCTTTTCGTTACGGTTCGGCGCTTTCGGGCACAACGGGTCAAGCATGGGCAAATACGTTAACGCATTTTGCGCCAATTTGCAAATTGTTTCCTCACCTATCTTCAGTAAAAAACACTATCCCTTCTGTTGCCCTGTGGTCAATGACTTTTTGAGGTCGTTGTTGCCTAATGGCACAATGCCGCTATAATTAAACGGCGTTGGCTGAAATTACACTTGTTACATTCAAGAAATTCATAAGACAAGGGAAAAACCGTGCCAGTTTATGTCCCTTTGATATTGATGGCTGTCGGGTTATCTTGGATTTTGACAGGGCTTCCTTGTGCGGTATTCCCCAGGAAGACAAAAGTTTGGGAAAGACACCTTTACCGCAAAATCCGCCTCATTTCAGCTAAAAAGTTTAACAAGCCTATAAATCGCCGAGCAGTTATTCTGCAATCTCTACAAGGCTGGATATTCTTCTTTGCAGGTGTAACTGTGCTTTGGCAACTGCCAATTCAGTTTTCATTGTGCCGCGACGGCAACACCCATTATAGCTATGTCGAATCAGCGGTGCCAGGCAATGATGCGAACAGTATCTATGCAGAATTCAAAGTCAAAGTTGACAAAGTCATCCAGCCGCTTATCAACACCAACAAAAGTGTTGGGATTTCCGTGGGAATTATGCGTGGAAAAGATGCGGCGGTCTTCGGCTACGGCAAGGTGAGTCTGGATAGCAACCTCCAACCCGACGGTAATACTATTTATGAAATCGGCTCGATTACCAAGGTCTTCACAACTCTTCTGTTGGCGGATATGGCAGAGAATAAGCTGATAAATCTCACCGATCCAGTTGGATAATTCCTGCCACCTTCGGTTCAGATGCCCAAGTACGGCGACACAGAGATGACACTAATCGACTTGGCCTGTCATATGTCAGGGCTACCCCGCCTGCCGAACAACATAAATCGCTTCAGCGACTACCTCAATCTCAATTTAATTAAGAATCCTTATTCAAGCTACACCCCGCAGCGACTTTATGCGTTTCTTTCCAAGCACACCTTGAAAACCAAACCAGGGATTAAATACAGCTACTCGAACCTTGGCATGGGACTGCTGGGTCATGCTTTGGCGCGCAGGCAGGCAAAAACGTTTGAAGAGCTGGTTGTAAGCCGTATCTGTGAACCTTTGGAGATGAAAGACACCCGGATAACACTGTCACCGGAGCAGCAATCACGACTTGCCCAAGGGCTACCAAGGTGTTTTCACAATTTTTTCTCTGTACCTGTCCTTTCCGGCAACAAATTGGGATATCCCTACTCTAGCCGGCGCAGGTGCTTTGCGGTCGACTGTAAACGACCTGCTAAAATTCTTGTCAGCCAATACAGGCATAACACAAACACAGCTGAGCAAGGCAATGGAAACTACCCAAGTCGTGCGGCACGAAATCAAACCAACAAAGAGCGTCGCTATGGGATGGCACATCCAGGACCCCAATTGGCCGGGCGATTCCATTGTTTGGCACAACGGCGGAACAGGCGGATACAGGAGCTACATGGGGTTCAACAAGAAGCATCGGGTAGGAGTGGTTATTCTCAGCAACTCCACATCAAGCGTAGATGAAGCAGGAGTTCGGATTCTAAGGACTCTTTTGCCAGATTAGATGCAGGTATATTTAGCGAAGTGTTTTTTTGCGAGTGAATCGAGGGCATAAGCACAGAAGAGAACCGCGAAATCGCTCAATCGCACAAGCGAGTCGTACCCTGCGATGAAGAGCTCTTAGCTGCAAATCTCCCGGCGCCAGGGAACGCGCCTTGGCGATTCTCTTTGCAGCGTCGGTCAATCTGTCCATCGCCAGATAAACGACCGCCGAATCCCGCAGGGTACAAACGTCGTTTGGCCTTATATCAAGGGAATGACCGAAAAACTCCATGGCATCTTCGAATTGCCCCTTCATCGCGCTGACAAGACCAAGATAGTAGTACGCATCGGCATTGGAGCTGTCAATCTCCACGGCCCGGAGCAGGCAGTGGGTCGAGAGGTCCATATCAGGATTGCCAAATGCACCTGCCTGGGTTTGAGAGCACCCATCAATCTCAAGAAACATCGAGCCCATAGAGACCAACGTGTCCGTATCCTCCGGAGCCAGTTCCACCTCCGAAACCAGATAGCTTCTCGCTTTTTGTTTTTTTGCTCTCATCAGAGCACATTGAGCCAGCCGGTATCGCGGCCCGACAAGCGCATCATCCTGCCGCAGGGCTTCATTGAAAAGTCTCACAGCTTCGTCATAATCAGCATAGTTAAAAGCAATCTCTCCCAGATAAAATAGTGCCGCTGCAAAGTTTTCATCGAGCTCGAGGGTCCTGTTAAACTTTTCCTTTGCTGATTCTACATCGCCGACCTCAAGTAGAAACAGCCCAAAATCGAGAATAACGTCGACGTCGCCCGGGTTAATGCGAAGCTCGGCCAGGAAATGCTCGCGTGCCTGTTCATTGGCAGCGTCGGACCAGTAAGCCTGGGCGATTCGATAGTTAATTTGTGGATGGCTGGGCTCAAGCTCAGCGGTTCTGAGCCAGCAGCGAATTGCCTTCTTGTACTGGCCGCGAACAAAAAGGCTGTTTCCGATGTTATAGTAGCACAAGGCACAGTCTTGATTTATCTGCTGGGCAAGGTAGAACATCTGCTCAGCCAAATCGTGCTGCCCCATTTCTGTATAAGTGATTATGCGATTGCAATAGCAGGGCTCGAACGCCGGGTCAAGCTGCTGGATATGCTCAAAAGTGTCAATAGCCAGATCGTATTGGCCGGTACGAGTATAATCGACACCCAACGAATTCAATATCTCCAAATCCTCGGGTTTTAGCTGGAGGGCAATCTCGTATTCGCTTATTGCCTCGTCGAAGTGGCCCTTCGTATCAAGCACAAGAGCTTTGTTGAAATGCCACGAGCTGTTGGAGGGATTTATATCAAGAGCCACTTCGAGTTCGGCCAGAGCCTGTGGTATTTTGCCGTCCTCGTAAAGCTCAAAAGCCTTTCGCGCCTTGCGCTCAGCTTTATCGTAAGAGCCGAATTCCATCTCATCGAAAAGCATAATCCCACGTCACCTCGTTCGCCGCTTAATTAATAGCACTTCACCCAACAGCGTTTCGGTCATAAACAGGCGCCGCGTTAGCGTTTTTTCCTCGGTCCAGACTGTTTTTGCCCGCGCTAAAATTCGGCCGGGAATCAAACTCATAAGCCCTTGTAATTGCGCAGGTTAGCACTATAATTGCCGACCTGCCTAATACAACGGCAGAAGCGCAACCGGTCTTTTTCTGGCAACGAGGGGCTGATAGTCTTATAATGCGGTGCTGCCCAAGTGAGCAGCAGCCGTAGCTTCGCTATGTAAAAATATTGTTTGGAGAGACAAAATTATGATCAAAGAAATAAAGGGTCAGGTAACAGCCGGGGCGGGCAGTTATGCCATTGTGGTCAGCAGGTTTAACGAATTCATAACCGCCAAGCTGCTCGCCGGCGCAATAGACTGTCTTTGCCGTCACGGCGCTTCAGATGAACAGATATGTGTAGTCTGGGTGCCGGGTGCGTGCGAAATTACTATGGCCGCAAAAAAACTCGCACAGAGCGGAAAATACGTTGCGGTCATCTGCCTGGGCGCGGTTATACGCGGCCAAACGTCCCATTACGATTACATCTGTCAGCAGGTTGCCCGGGGAATTGGGCAAATCAACTATGATATGCAGGTCCCCGCCGTATTCGGAGTCTTGACCTGTGAGACACTCGAGCAGGCCGTCGAAAGGGCCGGTACGAAAATGGGCAACGCCGGCGCTGACGCTGCATTAACAGCTATGGAAACCGTCAGCGTCATGGAACATATTTGAACTGATCATTGACAACTTAACAATACTAACCAAGCAGCAGTCAATTACAAAGAGGCCAGCAGGTGGACAAGAGGACAAGGGCCAGAGAGCTTGCAATGCAGGCAGTTTATCAGCTCGACGTACAGGGCCCGGACGTTTTTGAACTCTTAGGCCGGTTTTTGGCGGAAAATACCGATGATGATTCGATACGTAAACTCGCCTCGGACTGGACAAGAGGAACATGGGAGAATTTGGCACACTGTGATGAGCTGATAGTAGACTCAATGATAAAATGGCAGTTGTCCCGGCTTTGCTCGGTGGACAAAAGCATCTTGAGACTGGCTGTATATCAACTGAAATTCTGTGCTGATATTCCACCAAGAGTCGTAATAAACGAGGCCATCGAGCTTGCCAAAAAGTTCAGCACGGAGAGGTCTTCGGCCTTCGTCAACGGTGTGCTCGATGCCGTCCTAAAGAAACTAAAAACCAGAGCGTAAAAACTCAACACCACTGAGGGCAACCGATTGAGAACAATCGCAGTATTGAATCAGAAAGGGGGCGTGGGCAAAACGACAACCGTTGTCAATATCGCTGCCGCCCTTGCCGCGGCTGGTCTGAAAGTAGCTGTTCTTGACCTCGACCCACAATCGCATCTGACAATACACCTCGGCCTCGAACCCGAATCTATCGAGTCAGGCTCGTACAAAGTCCTGACTCAATCGGCCCTGTTTGAAGAGGAGATTCTGCTGGTGCGTCCAAACCTCTGGCTGCTGCCCGCAAATATCAATCTTGTCGGTGCAGAGAGCGAGCTGGTCAGCGTGGTCGGCAGAGAAACCATCCTGCGGGAAGCTATCGAAAGGGGCGAAAGCAAATTTGATTACGCTTTCATCGACTGTGCCCCTTCGCTGGGGCTGTTGACCCTCAATGCCCTGGCTGCTGCCGACGAAGCCTTGATTCCGCTCCAGCCTCATTTTCTGGCCTTACAGGGATTAGGCAAGCTGTTGCAAACTATCGAGCTGGTCAACAAAAGAATCAACCCGAGCCTGAAAGTTAAATGGATATTACTTTGTATGTTCGACAGCAGGGCATCGCTGCCAAGTGAGGTCAAGGCCGATATCGAAAAATTCCTCAAAAACGCGCGCGGAACCGACTGCGCCTGGACAGAGGCGCAAATCCTGCCGGTCAATATCCGAAGAAATATCAAACTCGCCGAGGCGCCAAGCTATGGTAAAACAATCTTCGAATACGAGCAGAATTGCCACGGCGCCGAAGATTACAAAAAGGCAGCCGAATTCATAAACGGTACATGGCAGCCGGAACAACAACTCGATACAACCTCGGATGCTGTTGAAGAAACTCACGACCAGGCCCCTATTGAAATAATATCAACCTCCGACCAAGACCGGCACACACCGCCGGCAGAGTTAACTGAAACGACAGTTGTCTATCCCCCCGAATCGGACCAGCCGGAATAAAAATACTTCTCGGAACAAACTGCCGGCACCATATCTGCAACAGCCGGTGGTTTTTTCAAGAGTAGAGCGAGCTGAAGGCTTGCTTATCTGCGAGCTTTACCAGAGGTCTTTCTTCTCAGCCGGCCCATTTTCCCCCGCTGCCGTTGCCTTGGCGCGGAGTTTATCAGCAGCAGGCAAGGGCGAGTGATGGTAAAGAACCTGGACGAGCTTCCACTGGTTGTTCAATGCTTCAACAGCCTGTACCCCTTTGCGCGGGTGTTTTTCGCTAAGCGGCCCAGCTAAATCCAGGCAAATCGCCAGATAAGCCGCGCGGGCCTTTTGCCTGGCAGTTGTTCCTCGTGCAATTCCAGTTTCGATTTCAGCCTTCATTTTTTCTCGCAGCTCCGTCGTCTGCTCAGCCGGCTCAGACAGCGGCAGGACGTTAGCCGGCTTCTGGCTCCGGATTCGATAAACTACTCTACCGTCAGCTATGACCCTGTGCCCACCCTGTCCGGTTATCACTCGCTCAGACAGCTCGACAAGCCGGTCGGCGTAACTGGTGATGGTTTCGTCCTCCGGCATGTCCTCTCGCGTTGTGTTTTTGTAACGGTCAACAATTTGCCACCCCTGTGTCATCATCCAGCGATAGCCTTTGATAACGCCGACGATGGTACCTGCAGTAGCAGCATTGCAGTCGGCGTCCCAGCCGAAGTTAAACGCCGTCATCAATGTCCCGGCAAAATCTCCACGACCGTAAAGCAATGCCGCAACAATAGACGCCGTGTTGAGCTCGTGCCCGTTCATGTCACGCATCGTCCCGCCGTATCGCGTGTATTTGTCCCTGACCAGCCGCCGCGTCTTGCGCCAATCGTCAGGATATTGCCTGTGCCAGCGGCGCACGTCCCCGACAATCTCACGGATAATGCTATTAGGATCTAACGCAGCTACGCCGGCGTCGAGGATTTCCGTCATATCGTCGGTGGTAAAGGCGGTGGCAATCATGGTAGTGAAAAACTGTGTCGTCTGGGCGGGTTCTGCGTCAATGGTGACACGCGTGTAGTTCAGCCCGATTCGGGCCGCGGTCTGAGGCATGGCCGGCGCCAACAAGCCAAACGTCTCACAGATAAACTGTCCTGATATGTTAAAATCCGCCCAGGGATTCAGTGCAAAGGTCCCCGTCAGAGGAGGCTCGATGCCGATGTCCATCAACTGGCGGGCGTACAGATTGGAGCACCAGATGCGCTTATTCACTCGTGACTTCCAAAGCTCGGTGATTCGCTCCGGCGACAGGAAAATCACATTCTCATGCTGCATTATATAGATGTAGACCCATTCAAGGTCGGTGTCGTCGTCAGTCCAGGCCCCCTCCGGAAGGGCCGGTATAAAACTGTCGACATTGCCCGGCTCGTCAATGTAGCGCATTTCATGTTCAAGCCCATTAAGATTGCCCAGCATCTGCCCGAGGAGCCCGCCTCGGATTTTGTCTGTGAGTGTCTCAGCCGATATCTCGAGAGATTCACCACTCTCCCCTCCGGCCGGCATAACACCAAGGCCCAAGCTCAAAATGAAAATGACCACCAAGAAACAGGGATTTCTCACAGTAATTTTTTTCATCAAGTTTTCACTCCTCACCTGTTAGGGCTCACCCAACCTTAACATCAACGTTCAAGATTGACCCTGCCTCGAGGACAATCGGTTTGCCGAAAGTTATTTGTAAATCTGTCCCATCAATGGTAAAGCTCAAAGCGGTCTTTTGATTGTTCAGAAGCGCGGTGACGCCGACAGGTTTTACCCCTTCCGGCAGCTCACACAGCAAATCCTTGGCCTTTAGAGTCCCGAACTTTACCTCGATCCGTTCTGTCTGTGTTTCTCTGGTGCGTTTTTGTGTGAAAAGCCCCCAACTCTCAGCGACGGTGAAAAATGAAACATGGTCATCAGGCTGCCAGAGGGGCTTGAAACCAATAACAGCCGCTGGACCATCATAGATGAAACCCTGGCTGGCCAAAAGAATCGACCAGACGCTCATCGCGCGGGCGTAGAACTTGCCGCACTCATCATCCCCGAACGGGTTACCACTGTAGCCCCAGGACGCCCAGTTGGTCTTTGTCAGTCCCGTCCGCAGCCGTCCATCGTATCGGTTGTAAATCGCCCGGGTCAACATAAATCCGTCTTCCAGCATACCGTACTGAATCATAGTCGCCGCAGCGGCATACTCGAAGCCGGTCATCGCCTCATCAGCATAGCTCATATGAGGGGTTGGCCGGTCGCCTTTTGGCCAGGTGATCATCTGCATGCCCGAATCATCGTCGTCCACGAACTTGCGAGGAACCTGTTCGACGCCATGGAAATTTTGCCGGAAGTTATATTTCAACAATGACTTCATCGCAGACCGTACCCTCTTGGCAGGATAATGTGGCTCAAGACCGATCTGGTTCAGCCACCATTCTCCAAGTACCTGGTCAATATGGCAGCCGTTGTTATAATCCCTTTCCGGCTCAGCATCGGGAATTTGAATGTAATATTCGCTGTTCCATAGTGTTTCGTTTTGTTTGGCAGCACCGGACTGACGGATGCGTTCAAATCGGGCAGCCGAGTTAATGTCACCCTTCAACTCAGCCATTTTTTCCGCCGCTTCAAGGGCAGCAAGGTATAGTGAGCCCAGCCAAGTGGTACTGCCGCCTAACTCACCGTCAAGTGTATTGTGCTGGGGTCCGGCCAATATTCCATCTTCGTGCTTGTCCCAGGTTGTGATTATATACTCGACGGCCTTTTTGTATTGCGGCCACTGCTTATCAAGCCACCGCGCATCGGCACTGCAAAGATGTTCGCGGTATCCGCCGAGAACTTCGCCGCATTGACCGTCAAAAGCGACTTTCCCCCCCGGATGGCGGAACGGAATCGCGCCATCATTGCGCTGATATCCGAGGGATTGCTCGCGCATCCGCCTGGCAATCGACGGGAATAGTCTCGCATGTGCCTGTGCATAATGCCACACGTGCGCGCAGTTGCCGTGGCAGCATCCTGTACCTTTGCTGCATCCCTCCCAGGCACCGAAGTAGCCGCTCCTGGCCCAGAAACATGTCTTGCTCTTGAGCACCGCCACCTGTGAGCTGATGCGGTCAAGCAGCCAGTGGGGCAAATTCGAGTGGTAGAATGCCTCATGGTACAACCGCGTCTGGTCCGTAAGTTTGGCGAGATTGCTGTTAATATACCGGGCAACATCCAGCGCATCAGACCACCAATTCGTGTACATGTTGCCTTCATGCTGCCATTGCTGTCTTTTGTCACCGTGCCTGGCGTTGGGAAAAAACCAGACAAGTGCAAAAGTCACCGTTTGCTCCTGGCCGGGACCCAGCAACAGCGGCATCGCCAATGCGCCATTTAGCGTCCGGCCTTTGGCCGATGGACCGGCCTGCCTGGGACCGGTTAGCTTGCCATCCTGTGACCATTGGTCTCTTAGGGCATGCAGACTTTCCCATGACGCTGTGCCTTTGGCGCCTTCCTCGAACACCGCTAATCCCATATCACCGTAACCGGACGCATGTTTGTCTATATCCGAGGTCATATGAAGAATCGTTGCGCCGTTTTCAGCCACCACACGGTTGCGATTTTGGCCCAAGCCCATCAGCTGCTTTTCTGGTAGAGGCTCATCGCTCATCACAATATGGTCTACATCGATGTGCCCCCACCAGTTGTTCACCTGGTCGACGATTTGAATCTGCGCTGCCTTTCCTCTAAATTCGCTTACGTCCCAGGACACCCAATCCATTTTATCGCTGTTGTTGCCCGATGTTGTACGGACAACACCGCCGTCCACCAGGAGATTAATACATGTCTTTCCGGGATGGTCGCCGCCGGCGACGAGAAAATGGATATACTTTTTGTTGATTGTGAGCTCCCCCGACGTCAAGGTTCCTGTGGGGCCGTCACCTTTTTTCCAGTACGTATTGACCAGCCCTTTTCCGTGAAAACCCTTCAACTGCTGTACGCTGTAGGCACCTCTCGCCGGGCCGTCTCCGAAGGAGTCTCCGGTTGCGTGCCATTGGCCATAATCCGATGATTCAAAGTCGGCGAGAACCGTCCCTGCCAAAGGGCCGGGAGACCGGAGATCGCCGGTAAAGCCCACGGCGTTTTTCTGCGTTGCCAGAAAGCTTACCTCAACCGATGTGCTCAACGGATTCTTCACCTTCAGGTTGAAGATGGCGCATGGAATCGCCGAATCCTTTTCGTTCAGGGGGATGAGAGGGCTGAAAGTCTCCATGCTTAAGTTTACCGGCAGGCGGTTGTCCTCGAACTCGTACCAGCCGAACGGATATTCTCCACGAAACTTAAGGCTCTTCATGGCTTCAAATGGCCCGACCGGGCTTGTCTGTAGCGCTCGTATCACCGGCTCCTTGCCCTTTGCCCGCACGCGCACGGCAAGGAAACTATCCGGCACAAAGGCGTTTGTAAAGTTGTTGAAAATCTGCCACACATGCCGTTCGGCTTTGCCGTTAATCTGAATACAACCTGCACCGATACCGCCTACCGGCAGGCTAATAGCGGTAAGATGCTCGGCGTGATATACACGCGTTCGTCCCCTGGCAAAGACAGACTCCGGCGTCAGGGCAAACGGGTCACCCAACGACCAGTTAGGCAGCGCAACCACCGCCGTGCCCAAGCCTATAGTTTTTAGAAAATCACGTCGATTGAAATTATTATCCATTTTCACACTTCCATTGCAGTGCAAAAGGCAGTTATTCAATCCGCAAAACGACCACCGATTTGGCCGGCAGAGTCACAGTAAGTGTGCTGTCATTTAGAACGGCATCGTCAAAAGATGCCGGCTTTAACTGCTCCGGATTGTCAAAAGTATTGTGCGCGTTCATTGCCGCTGCCGTTAAGACCTGCCCTGAAACCTTTTTCGGCTCGAGACCACGAAGCTCGCACACAACTTTGGCAGTGGCTCGCGGGTCAAGATTACAAAGCGATATGTGTATCCGGCCCTGTTTGTCCCGTGATGCCGAAACGCTTAAAGCCGGAATCCGGTCGTCGCCAAATTTGTAATCGCCGCTTTGCAGCTCGACCGGCAGCAGGGTGGCATCGTGATGGGCCTTGTACATATCAAAGACATGATAAGTCGGCGTCAGAACCATCTTTTCATCTTTGGTAAGAATCATCGCCTGCAGAACGTTAATGGTTTGCGCGATGTTGGCCATCTTTACGCGGTCGCAGTGGCGATTTAGGATATTGAGGCAAACTCCCGCCACGAGGGCGTCACGCAGCGTATTCTGCTGGTAAAGAAAACCCGGATTGGTACCAGGCTCGACTTCATGCCATGTGCCCCATTCGTCCACAATCAATCCTATCCTTTTGTCGGGGTCATACTTGTCCATGATTGCCGAGTGTTTTGTAAGAAGCTCATCCATAAACAAAGCACCTTTTAAGAATTCAAACCAGCCTGCCTCGTCGAATTCGGTGGCAAGGCCCTCAGGAGGCCAATCGCCGCCTTTCCATATGTAGCAATGGACACTGAGCCCTGACATACGCCGGGCTGCTTCTTGCATAAGAACGTCGGTCCAGTTGTAGTCGGCCTTGCTTGCTCCGCAGGCTATCTTGTACGTCTTGTTGCCTGAAAAATTTCGGATATATGTCTGATAGCGTTTATAAAGGTCGGCGTAAAACTCAGGGGTCATGTTGCCGCCGCAGCCCCAGTTCTCGTTGCCGACACCCCAGTATTTTATCTTCCAGGGCTTTTCCCTGCCGTTAGCGCGACGCAGGCTCGCCATGGGGCTTTCGCCGTCGAAGGTCGTATATTCGACCCACTGCTGGAGTTCCAGTACCGTGCCGCTTCCGACGTTGGCGCTGATATAAGGCTCAGAGCCCAACTGCTCGCACAAATCGAGAAACTCATGCGTGCCGAAGTGGTTGTTCTCGGTTACACCGCCCCAGTGCGTGTTTATCATAGAGGGGCGCATATCTCGCGGTCCGATACCATCTTTCCAGTGATATTCATCGGCGAAGCACCCGCCAGGCCAGCGCAGAACCGGTATCTTAATACCCCTCAAGGCCTCGACCATATCGTTACGGATGCCACGGGTATTTGGAATCGGGCTATCTTCACCGACCCAGAACCCTCCGTAGATGCAGCGGCCCAAATGTTCAGAGAAGTGCCCGTAAATGTTCCTACTAATCATTTCTTCGCCCTGGTCGGCGTGAATCACCAATCTGTTGGCCGTTTTGGTTTCGTTCGCAGCGCCATCTGCTGCGAGTGTCAGGAAACAGTTACCTGCGAACACTACCATCAACACAAGTGAAATGTTTCCTCTCGTACTCATCACTCTAATTGCCTGTTTTGCGAATTTGTCACCAGTCATTTTCTTCTTCCTTTCAAATAATAAAACCTTCTGTTAAACCAGCTCCTGCGGGGTTTGTAATCGTTCCTTAATATAGTTTAGAAACTGCGCCGCATAGACTTCATCTATAACCCGGCGGTCAACCGCAAGAGTTAAACCAACCATTTTTCGTGTTACCACATTACCGTCCTGAGGCAAAGCCATCGGGATTACATTACCAACCGCCAAGATAGTGCTGGTCGGCGGCGGAACAATCCCCAGAAATGAATCAATGCCGTAGGAGCCAAGATTACTCAAGGCTATCGTCTCACCTTCCATTTCTTGAAGCGTTAGTCTATTGCTTCGCCCCTTTTCAGTAAGTATTTTTTCCTGGGCGGTAATTTCAGACAACGTCTTTTTGTCTGCGTGCTTTATTACGGGCACAAGAAGGCCCTGGGGGGTGTTGACGGCAAAACCAACGTTAACGCCGTCGGCTATCCTGATATTGTCATTCTCGATTGTACCTACCATAAGAGGATATTCTCTCGCAGCCAGTCCCAACGCACGAATATAGAACGCGTTGGTTGTCACTTTGACACCCAGTGATTTCCTTAACTTGCCGCGCATGCCCATAAGCTCGGTAACATCGGTTTTTAATCCGATGTAAAAGCAGGGTTTTTTCTGCTTGGATTCCAACATCCTTCTGCCGATGAGCTTCTGGATTCTGGTCAGATGAACATGGCTTTTGGCTAAACTGTCCAACATCGCTCCATCATGTCTTTGTCGAGATTGGGTGCAAGCCTGTTTTAATTTCCGTTCTATCATAGCTTTACTACCGAGTCTTGGCAAGTGCGGATATGGGTCACCGGTGCCGGCTAAACTAACGGTGCGGCCAAAACCTTCTCCGCGAAGACAGAACCATGGGTCCGCTACCACACACGGCAGGCGAGAGCAAAGGATACTATGATACAAAAGCAGAACCATTTACTAAACTTTTACTTCCATAGCGCATTCGGTCCGGATATATGTACGCTCAATATCAACTGATACAACACCAATGTAAGATTAGCCAGAACCGTTCACGAGACGGTCAGACAATCAGAAAGTAAATAAATTAATCCATCTCGAGAAAATTTGAACTCAGAAGCAGTTACAGGTTATGGACAGCTTCATAAAGGTAAATCAGACTCACACCTTTTTCCCAACACGGACCCCAGGTGCATCGCAATGATGTGCCTGTGGGTCTCTCTGCCACTCTATGAGGCAGAGCAGATTCTGAGCGGGTGGCGGTGACACCACTCCCGGCGAACTGTTCACCGTCACCGCCCCCGTCAGAACCATGTTTCTTTCTCGTACATAAATCCACATACTAAAATGCAACGTTTTGAAGTGGTTTAAATTCACAAACTTTTAACCAATTTTTAATTTAGTACGAAATGCACAAGCGATACATTAACTCCTGACATGCCGCAGGCAACCTAAAGCTCGAATCGCAGCGCAAGAAGACATCTTAGCTACGTGCGGAAAATGCCGTACATGTCGCCAGACCGGTCAAAATAAAAGTATAAAAACTAAAACAGGACAGCTGCTTGTATGAAAAAGCCTGACGGGCCAGCAACTCCATTATTAACCGATTGCGACAGAAAAAAAATGGCCGATTTATACGTTAAGTACCAAAAGAATATCCGCGCCTACATCATTTCGCTTGGCGTTAAACAGCCAGTTGCGGAAGACCTGACTCAGAATGTTTTTATTCAAATTTGCTCCGATTATGTAAGTGACCGAAAAATAAAGAACCTGGAAGGCTATTTGTTTGGACTTGCCAGGTATCTCGTACGTGCATACCGTCGGAAGGCAAAGCGGCTTCCCATAATACTGCTTTCAGCGGACCTGGAGAACTCTATAGCCTGGCCGCCAACGTCTCAGCCGCACCAGAGCCAAATAGGCCCTGAGTCGGTCGAAGGCATCCCTTCTCAAGCTCTGGATAGAGCAATAGCTGACCTGCCTGAAAAGTACAGAGAGGCGTTTGAGCTGAGGTACACTAAGGATCTGCCCCTGTCTGTTGCTGCGGGGCTTGCTGGATGCTCTAAAAACACGCTGTCTCAAAGAACTCGCCGTGCCATCAAAATCATCAAGGCAAGGCTAAACTGCACCTGAATGGGCAGACAGATGCGTACGTTAGCTTCGGATTTATGGGCTCTTATGCGGGCGAAACCAGCTGGTCAGAGGCCTTAATGAAATCAAATTGGGAAACATCCAGCAATGTTTAACAAACTTTTACGTAATATATACCCTGGTTTCGACGCTCTGTTATAGAAGTATATATTCTGGAAGGAACTGGACTATGGCTGAAATTGAAACAAATGGTGAAAAACAACTTTCAAGAAGGCGATTCCTGGAATTTACAGGAAAATCCGTGGCAGTTACGGGGTTAGGCGTGGTCTTAGCATTGACAGGCATGGCTTCGGTATCATCAGCGGAGCCCTGTTGCGGGACGTCCGACATCTGTAAAACGTGTGAGGTTTGCGACGGCTGCTTCAGCTGCCAAACCTGCGACATCTGCCATGAGGCCTGCAACACAATGTGCCACGACAGCTGCCACGCCGTAGACCCTAATGGACCATAGTTTTGTGGGCCAGCTTAACAGGTTTTGTGATGCCTTGACAGTACAGCACTTGTGAAGGTCTTATGCCGGGTCTAAACTGCCGGATTGTTTAACGCTGACCGCAGAGATTGGTATGAGGCTACCTGAACTATACAACTTTTGCGGAACGGGCATCGATTCCTGCCGTCACTAAAAACACGCTTCAGTTGTCACCTAAACCCTCATTGTGATTAGAAAATCTCCGGTCAGACAGGCTGCTGCGATGTAACTGCCCTTTTGAAAGTAATCGACACAGTACAAAACCGACGATGTTTTAAACTACTTTTACTTTTCTGGTGCACTTCGAGCCGTAAAATGAACAACAACAGCATGATTCAAAGTGCGGTTGCTATGAAAAGAATTATTCAGAGAAAAACCGTGCTCGATGCGCCCATAACCAGCATCGGGTTGGATTTGACGAACAATTGCACACTCAAATGTGATTACTGTTTCAGAGGCGAAAAGAACAAGCAAAAACTAACCTGGCAAGTCGGCACAAGAGCAATCGACTTCCTGATGCGGTACTCACAAAGTCAGAAAAATTTGAAGGTGTCTCTCTTCGGCGGAGAGCCCCTGATGGAATTTGGCCTGATTAAAAAATTGGTCCCTTACGCCGAGCAAAAGGCCGCTTACTACAGCAAGAAGATTCACTTCACCACCACCACCAACTGCGTGCTGGTCAATGACGAAATAATCCGTTTTTTCCGCCGCCACCAAATGAAATTTCATACATCAATCGATGGAGGCCCTGAGTCTAATGACAAGCACAGATGTTTCCCCGATGGCACGGGGACTTCGGCAATAATCGAACCAAAGATTAAAAAAATACTGGAGTACTGGCCCGACACCGTAGCCCGCGGGACCTTAAGCAACGACATAGTGCATAGATGGATGGACGACACGCTGTATCTTGTCAATCTCGGTTATAAAAATATTGCAGTGCTTCCAATCGCAGAATGCAACTGGACAGAGCAGCAATGGAGGTGCATGAAGGGCCAGTTAAGGATGATTTCAAACTTTTATATTGAAAGGTTCAGGGCCGCAAAGCCAATATACTTCGAGCCTATTGACCACGCCTTGAGGAGCATCGCAAAATCTTCAAGGCCCAAAACCCACTGCGGGGCAGGAGCAGCTTACGTTGCAGTCAAAACAGACGGAACAATTTATCCGTGCAGCGGGTTCGACCCGCGCAGCACATTCGGTGGCGCCACAGACATCAACTGGGCCAAAAAGTGGCGGTTAGGTTCGGTCTTCGGAGGAATCGACCAGGAAAAGCGCAAAATATTCCTCAATCTCGATTCAGTATCCCAGACAAAAGCAGACTGTGAAAACTGCCTCGCTGTACATATGTGCGGAAACCCGTGCATAGCCGTGAACTGGTCGTGCTTGCGTGATATATACAAACCTCACCCAAACCAATGCAGATTCTACGACATGTATTTTCGCGAGGCTCTTCGCATTCACTACATTCTTGAAAGTCAAAAGAACGTACCATTTATGCGCCGATTGCATTCCAGAAATGGAGCCCGGCAAAATTTCCTTTGAGAAGCATAGCCAGAAGCAACGGACAATTCGAAACACGGTTTTTATGAAACAAAGCACGATGACAAAAACCACAGTTCAGGACACACCCATAACAGCCATTAATCTGGACGTCACGAACGACTGCATATTGAGATGCGACTATTGTTTCAGAGGCAAAAAAGACAAACAAAAATTAAGCTGGAATGTTGCCGCAAAGACGATGGACTTTTTAATTCGGCATTCACAAGACCAGAGGGACCTCCAGGTCGCTCTCTTCGGCGGAGAGCCCTTAATGGAATTCGACCTGATTAAAAAATTGGTCCCCTACGCCGAGCAAAAGGCCGCTTACTACGGCAAGAAGATTCACTTCACCGCAACCACCAACTGCGTGCTGGTCAATGACCAAATAATCAGCTTTTTCCGCCGCCACCAAATGAAGTTTCATACCTCAATCGACGGAGGGCCTGAGTCTAACGACAGGCACAGACGTTTCCCTGACGGCAGGGGGACTTCAGCAATAATCGAACCAAAGATTAAAAAAATACTTAAGTGCTGGCCAGCCGTCGTAGCGCGCACGACTGTAAGCAACGATACAGTACACAGATGGATGGAAGATACGCTTTATCTGGCAGATCTGGGCTACAAACGCCTTGCGATGATTCCCGCCCCCGAATGCGACTGGACAGACAGGCAGTGGGGGCATATGAAACGTGAGTTAAGAAAGATCTCGGATTTCTACATGGCCAGGTTCAGGGCTGGGAAGCCCCTGTACATCAAGCACATCGATGATGGCGTGAAAAGTATTGTAAAACCATCAAGACAAAAATACCACTGCGGCGCGGGAAGGGGTTATCTCGCAATAAAAACAAACGGAGCAATTTATCCATGCAGCAGGTTCGCAGGACGCATAGACGCACAGTCGGGCAACCACTGGCAGTTAGGCTCGGTTTTTGACGGAATTAACCAGGAAAAACGCAGAATATTCCTTGATTTTGACTGTGTATCTGACACAAAAGCAGATTGCGAAAACTGCCTCGCGGTGCATGCCTGTGGAATCGGATGCATAGCTGTGAACTGGGCGTATGCTCGTGATATCGCCAAGCCGCACCCTAACTATTGTAAGTTTAAGAGTATGTCTTTTGTCGAAGCTGTTCGCATTCATTACATTCTTAAAAGTGAAAAGAATCCTCTGTTTATGCAGAGGTTCTACTCAAAAGTTCAAGCTGTCCAGCGCCAGAATCCTGGTAAAACCTCAATGGAAGAATGTACCGCTGATAATCTCATTTAAAATGGAAAAACTCAAATGCCCAAATCAAGAATAGATCGAGACAAGTCCACAACCGACAATCTAATACTTTTGCGGGGTGAACGCGGAAATGTAATTGTTGGAAACCGTGACAATTTTAGGCCCCTGCACATTGAAAAAGGAGATGCCTTCCTCAAGTTGCTCGACAATATAGCAAACCAGGGGGTCGGCTCGATAGAGCAGAGCCTACTGGAGCTGTTGCATTCGCATGAAATTCTAACAACAGAAAGCCAAACGCCTCAAAAACCACCGATGGCAGCAGCTACCTGCTGCGGCAGAATTGGCGAACACACACTATTTTTACCACTGGCAGAGAAAGTCAACCAGGACATCTATAGCAGCGCCTTAAGTTACGTACTAAAAACCATCAGAAATGACGGTACTCTAAGTATAAAGTTTTATGGGCAGGACCCTTTATTATCCTGGCATTTGGTCGAAAAAATCGCGCAACTAGCCAATGATAAGAGAGACAAGCGCAGGCCCGATGTCATACTAAAGTTCCACTTCGATTCATACCTCGGGGAGCTATCTAAAAAAGCTCTGAAGTGGCTGGAGCACAATATTGCTTCGTTCTCCGTCCTTTTCCCGCTGCCCGGCGGATTAGCAAAAATGAACCACCAACATAAAAACATAAAGGAAAATCTCAAGAAGCTGCTCCTGGCGTGTGTTCAGGCGTCTCTGGTCACACCGGCTGTTAAAGGAAATATTCACGAATTAATGCAAATAGCAGAGCACCATGCAAACTTTAACAGAACAGGTGGATTCCATTTCCCCGCAGTGAGAAGCCCCGAGCACTGCTGGAACTACGGAAATGAAGAAGATTTACCTGATGCTGACGAGTATTCACAGGCCCTGGTAGAGCTCTATAAAGCCGCTTGCATCGAGGATGATTTATTCACTCCGGTAAATGAATTGCGGCATCGCATCGCCAACGCCGGATATTCAGCACGTTGTTCTTGCCTTTACGACCATGTCACAGCAGTGGATTCTACAGGAAATATCTACCCTTGCGTAGCTGCTTTGCATTCACGCTATATGGTCATGGGCAATGTAAGCAAAAACCCGGAAAGCAACTCAAAAAGCGCGCAAAGCAAATTTAAGGTTATCCAGAAAAAATATTGGCAGAAATGCAATGGATGTCGCTGGCGCGCCCTTTGTGGGATGAGCTGTCCTCTTATCAGCAACCTTACGCCCGACCAAGACAATATAAACGGTAAAAAGATAATTGAAAACTATGTCTGCAAGCCCCGCCTGGCGCTTATTGAAAAAATTATATGGGACATAGTTGAGGAGAATAAACAATGACCAACAGGTCCAAGGCCAACATTTTAGGCGCCTCGGCAGCAGGGGCGGTCGAGATTTTGGTCATCCTGATCATTGCCGTGCTGATATTTGGCAAGCGCCTGCCGCAAATCAGCCATAACCTGGCCAAAAGCATGGTCGAATTCAAAAAGATTATAAGCCAGGCAAAAAAGGCAAAAAAAGATGTCAAAAGCGATGACAGCAAACCGCATATTTAACTATCATTTACTTGCCCAACAAACCGGCCTCGCATACGTTGGAGGTCAAATTGCGCCACGTAACATTGTTGACGGCACATGAACAAAAGGAGCCATGCCATGCTGATACGAGTCGTTGCGCGACTTGGACATCTTGTATTCATTACGTTTTGCTTGGCGACACTTGCAGCCATACACCTGCCCCGACGTAACGCAGGTTGCCACAATAGGGACGCCGAGAAAACCATCAGAAATCGCAAGGCTGACCTTCAGGTACAACAACCGAGTCTCTCGGTGAGCAGGGCTTTGGAGCAGGAGCAACAGCATTCAAAGACCGCCGCAGCTTTGCCCGCTGCGCCTGTAATGCATGCTGGGGGCGACTCTTTTGTTGATAGCGGCCTGGAGCAACTTCCGCAGCCGGATGTTGAGTTCACCAGAGCAATGCTTGCCGGCTGGGACAGCCAGGCTGAAAAGCTTATCAACCAGGGCAATATGGACGGACTAATCGAGCTTAAAATCAGGCTCACAGAGTCAATGCCGAAAGAGACACGGCTCAACTTCCTCAAAGCCGACTGCAATGCAAGCTTATCAGAATCGCACCTGGCACTGAAGGACCCGACCGACGGAGTCCCCGCCTACAAGTACATGTATCAATACGAGGCATCTCTGGAGGCATTGCACAGGCTCGCACCGGATGACCCATTCTATTTTTTTGGAAAGTCTTTTCTACATCTGCGACACAGAAACGAACCTCACAAGGCCCTAAACCTCGCCCAACAAGGTTTAACACTTCTGCGCAGGAACCAGAATGTTACCTCCTCCGATATTTTCTACGATTGGAAGCTCACGCAAATCAAAGCCATCTGTCTATCAATCTCAGGCAGAGGCGATGAGGCAATCAACTCTGTTATCGCATGCCAAAAACGCATAGAAAAACTACCCGGCGAGCAAAGCAGCCTCGCCCGAGAAACGTCGATGGTAATAGACCGGCTTCGGCAAGGCAAAAAATTCTCCCGCCTTCTCTGGCAGGGAAAACTCACCAATTAAGTATGACGATTAGACTGGAATCTCAGGCGCAAAGCAAAATGAAGTCGAATTGGAAATGGTGGTTAGCTGACATAACGTGCGTTTTTCTCCTGGCTCTATCGTTGTACTACCAAGGGCATCATGAACTAATCCCCGGCGTGCAGCTAAATACCGCACCGAAAGCCGAATCTCAACAGCAAACCGGTGGCTCGCGCCAGGACGTCGAACATCCTTATGGCCAGGGTTCAGTCGGCGGCCCAACGAATAATAGTCGCGGGAATTCCAGCTCCAAGTCCGACTTCAAAAGACAACCCGCCGCTTCGCCATTATTAAAAACTTACCCAAACACCTCAGAATTCTATAGCCCTGCGGCGGCTCCCGCCACCCAGCGAGTAAACCAATTAACTATGACGGAGCTTAAAGAGTGCTTCGAAAATAACGATTTACGCACGGCACTGTACTGTGCCAGAGACCTTCTCTCCAACGCATCCACAGCCCAGATGCCGCACGGCCACTTTTGCATGGGAGCAATCCTGTATAAAATGGAAAACTTCCCGGAATGCATATCTGCACTTGAGCACGCTCTCGACCTGAATGAGAAATCTGCCAAAAGCCCCGAGTGGCGATACTGGATATATCGAATGCTGGCGGTTGCACACCACAGAACCGGTGCCGATGACAAAGCCCAGCACTGTTTAAACCAGGCCTACTACAATGCACAAGACCAACAGAAAATTGAGCAGCTTGGCAAAATCAAGAACATTATCAAAGAACACTCCTCTCGGTAAGGTGCAATAGATTCCATCCTCTCCTGCGGCCCCGCTGTCTGTAATCGCCCAGAGCTCTTACCTGCAGCTTTGCAAAAGAGCCCATGGGCAATTTCTTGCTGATTTCCGAGATGTCATACAAAATTTATAAAATTTTTGTTTTTTCGCAAACTTTTAGGCCTTAAAATACACTTATATATAAAAGCTGATCAGCAAAAAATAGTCTTAGACTCCTTAGCCGGGACGTGGGTATTCAAACAGAATCGCAACT
>SDBT01003816.1_pt1 | contig 25904 bp, 44 predicted proteins | sample 2277101 | NCBI WGS metagenome assembly SDBT01 (sample SAMN10404973, study PRJNA504765) | marine sediment metagenome | isolation source: marine sediment core GS10_PC15, 103 cmbsf | place: Arctic Ocean: Southern Knipovich Ridge | collected 2010 | reverse complement strand
CCCCTGCGGTCCGTGTAGAAACGGCCATGCACACCGTTGCATTGCAACATACACACACGGCCCAACGGCCCCAGATAAATGATAGCGACACGGCCAGCTAGTTTTTTTGTTAAAAAATTTTTAAAAAGTTCTGGCTGTTATAACATTTTTTCTGTAAGTGATTAGTCTTTTCATCATTAATGGCAATAAATCAGATGCACCAATTTGCATATCTGACATCAAAAGAATCAAATCTTCTTCACATTGTCTTAGCATTGATAATTCCATCATATCAGGCAATTTTATAGTTTCAAATTCTACTGGTGAAAAATATATGTGATGCTTTAACAGCTGATTCTCGAATTTCCATTTCTCAATTTCTTCAGTTGTTAATTTAGATTTTTTCATTCTTTCCAGTCTAACCTTCTAACTGGCTGGTTACAAGTGGGGCAAAATATTTTATCCTGGCATGTGCAGTTTTTACACTTGAATTCATCTGGTCCATAATGGCAATTACAATTACAACTCATATTTGTGTTTTTTAATTTGTTCTGCCAGGTAAACCCAACCAGCTCTTGAATCTAATTCCATTTTTAGCAAAGTGTCTACAGTGTTTTGGTCCATAAAATCATGATCAATTAATTGTGGCTCTGGTATTTCTTCTTCTAATGTAAGCTGCATTTTTCTAGGATCTTTAACTAGAATTCTAATTTCTCTATCTAGTATCTTTTGCATTTGGTCACTGCTTAACCTGTCTAATTGTGGAATTCCGATCATGAATTTATCCTGGGTGATATTGTGTAATTTGAAGTTGTAAAATGTTCTCCTTCCTTTAATTCAGATACATGTGCTGCAACATAGTTTTTAGCAGAATTGAAATCTAGATAGGCCTTCTCAAACTGCTCTTCTTCATATTGTAAATATTTTTTAAATACAATCCAAACTGTTGATTCAACCATCTCTAACCCTCTTGACTTTGCCATTTCTATCTCTTACCTGGGGAATATTAACACAACCAGGATAATGATAAGATACAGGGTACATTGCCATATCGATCAAATACCAGATTCCAGTTTTTGATTTTGCAAAGTCACAAGACCACCCATGTGGCTCTGTAAATTTTTCTTTAACCAGTGTTAGCATCCTATCAATCTCGGACCAGTCAGCTGCCGTTAGATTAGATAATTGTTTAAATTTATTCTCCCAGTCTGGGTCCTTTGGTTTGGCCTGATGCATTACTACTTTTGGCCAGTACGGATGATTGCATATAGAGTTGCCTTCTTTGAAAAATGTTCTAACTTCTTTGTTTATTGGAAATTCGTGATACCAGCCTGTAAAATATGATTCCATTGGAATAAATTCTCTAAGGTAAATTGCATCAGCTATTTGATCTGTTGCCAGGTAATTATTTTCAATTATGGACCAGAAATTACTTGCTAAATTGTCTTTGGCTGCAACAAAACAAGTTTCATTCCACTGGTGTTTACAACTCATTTCTGATGTACGCATGAACACTGGAAATTGAAAATTATCTTCCACAGTTTTAATTAATTTTGAAATTAAATCAGAACAATACATCTTAACGGCAACTGTATTTTTATGGTCCATCGTTGCACGGTACAAGTAATCCCGATTAAGTGGTACTTGTACGGACCTGGGCATTATAAGATTTGGAATTGTTCTTAATTTTTTATACCAATAAGTCATGGAGTTGTGTGGATCTGCAGCCATTTTCCACATGTCAATTTCATCAAAAATGTAATCAGGCATTATTTTATTGATTTATCCAGGTCCATCAGCAAAATATTGCACTTGGCTTTGTGTTTGTCTGTGAATAAATGAATTGCCTCACAACCATCTGGCAGTGAAAATATGTAATTTTCTTTTAATTCAGCATGTCCCAAACACAAATTATTATTGTTTAGAAATTCAATAGTAATCATAATCCTATCAGTACACCTTTTTGTTTTTCTTGCTTTTGTTCAGTAAGACATTGGGGACACTTTACTCGATCATGGCTAAAATGATTATGTTTGTAACACCAAAACAACGGATTTCCATACGTGCAATCATAGCAAACTTCCCCAACAATCCAATGAAATAATTTACCACAACCTGAACATTTTTCTTTACGTTTCATAATTTTAGAATTCCATCAATGGCCTCGGCCCAGGGCTCACCCCTACCATATTTATCAACCACATCTCTAATTTTCTTAAATTTCTTGTTTTGCAGTTCTGCTATTTTCAATATTCTGTTATTACCTTTTAGAGCATCTTGCACCATTTTTTCAAGAGCTGTTGTGGTCTTTTTTAAAGTTACATTGCTACGAAGTAGAACTTTAACAACGTCTGCAGCACTATCTCCCATTCCAACAGCACCTTCCACATTGTGGGCAATCTGATTCTGTATCAGTCTCATCTAAAAAACCACAGTTGCAGCATTGTTGTGGCATCATACACCTATTTTTTCATTTGCCTAAATTCATTAAGCTTTGATTCCATAATTACAATTTTAATTTCAATGATGGCACCACCAGCTGTTGGGTTGAAACCGTCTAAAATTGCAGGTGTACCTAATGCATTGGCCATTGTTGCTTCCTGGATAAGGTCCTGTACTTCTTTCATTTTGCGATTTAGATATTCATCTCTACCTTCAGCCATTCAATTCACACCCACAGTCAATACAGTTTGAATGATAAGCATGCTCTTTACAGGTACAAGTAAAGAAACCTGTAAAACCTCTAGAATCAGCCATTATGTTACACCCATCAACCCTTTATAAAAAACACAAGCTAAAATGTATTTGGCTCTAACTGCTTCACTGTTATCCTGGGGGTGGACCACTGCAGCATCTTCCAATGCTACCAACCAGGCTGCCTGATGTTTTGAAAATGCTGCAGGTGTTAAAATTCCAACTGCTGCACTGTAAGATTTTGATACAAGTGGTTGACCTTCTTCTTGCTTTGGTTTTGGTGGTGGCACCCCTGCACTATCAGGGCAATTTGCATTGCTGCACCAACGTTTTACTAATTCTGTATCTGCATTAATTCCATAAATTTTAGTCCCTTTTTTCCATTCTGCATTACATTCTTTGCAGCTACCTGGGAAGCCTGCAGTAGTTGATGGCCAGTCAGTCATTGCTTCTTTAGTGCCTCCACAATTTTTTCTAATTTTATAATTAAATGCTTGTTGGTACGTCTAACAGTGGGCCTGGCCTCACCAGTCATTTGTGTAACAACATCATAAATGGCACTAACATTTTTGCAATCAATTTGTGCAGTGGCCATCAAGGCCTCTTCAATAATGTATTTTTTAACTGGTTTTTTCATTAGATAGCACCGTCTTTAAGATTAGGTTTGTAGGTTGCAAGTTGTGCTGGATCTATTGCAAGAATCTGCTTTAATTCTAATTCAATTCTTTTTAACCTGTTGGCTTCTGCCAGTTCATTTGCAACTGATTGTGTGATCCATTCTAAATCATTACCTGGTTGAGATATAATGCCGTGATACTTCATTCGAAATACGCCCTTAAAATTTGATTAACTACATGAGAAAATGAAACGCTGCCAACACTGTTTTTAATTTGATCAGCCTGCATGTTACGAATTTTCTTTTTTAGATCGGTGTCTAGCATAATTGTAATTCTATCAGATTCAACCACGTTAACCATTATTACAATATCATAGTATTATATTAGTATTGTGCACTTGGTGCACTTAGGCATAAACAACAAAATTTAAAGATAAAGGTAACAATTCCAAAGTATGACTGCAACTGACATCGAGGTAGACGTTTACACAATTGACGTAGCTGATGGTGCATCTTTAACCGATCAAGTGCTGGCAACAGTAAATGGTGCAATTAAAGAAATATCCATCACAAGAGTTTCACAAAGCCCTGGTAGCAACAAATACAATATCACAGTAGTGCATGATGATGTAGGAACCACAAGTTTAGAGTGGTCCAGCCGTCAAGTAACGGTTACACAAGGCACTCCTATAACTGATCAAGTATTTGGTACTATAGCAGGTGTGGCTCAAGCTTCTAAAGCAATTATCAAATCAGTTTCCAATGGCGTGGCAGTGTACGATGTTATCATTGTTCACTTGAATGCATAGGAAATTTCCTATTTTTTTTTGATCGATTAAAGGTTAAATTTAAGGTGCACAATGAATCTGCATGGGAAGTATTACACTAGCAAACGATAAGGGCCAAATTGTAGTATTTTCTTTTGATGGCAAAAGTAGATTTAAAGCACACAAGGATAACAAGGGCACAGCAATGGTTGATTCCAGTTTCCACTTTGTAGAAACTGATCAAGAGCATGCAAAAATACCACCACCACCAAAAGAAGATTAATTGGCAGTAATTGTTAACTAGCTAACTAGTTAACTAGTCAAATAGGGAAGGAACGATCTGCTTTTCTATCGCCCGATTCTAAAGTATGTGAATCCCTCCCCTACAAAGTGCGAACTTACAACTGTCTCTGGTGGTCTATTGAAGCCAATGGCCACTGGAGCATGCTTTATTTACAAAAACAATTGCACCAGGATCATGGATCAAGAAACCAAAATACTGGTGATGATAGTTTTATGTCTGGTAATTGGCACTGTAATTTCTGGCTTAATACTTAATTAGTTTACAATTCATTAGATTGCAGTGGGGTACTAAAACTCTACCTTGGTTTTTGTAATGTTTTGCCCAAGGTAGAATTAAATTTTAACTGCTTTTTGGTTAGTGAAATTTTCCCAGCGTTGGATAATTACATCAATGTAGCCTGGATCTATTTCCATGCCATAACAAATTCTGTCAGTTTGTTCACAGGCAATCAAAGTGCTACCAGAGCCCATGTAGCAATCAAGCACAATTTGGCCTGCATTAGTTGAATTTTTTATTGCACGGATGGCCAACTTTACAGGTTTTTGGGTGGGGTGTTGGTACCCAGACACGTTATCTTTAGCTACTTCCCACACATCAGAATCACTGCCTTTAAAGTGGCCAAAGTACAAACAAATCTCATACTGACCCCTATACCCTGCACCCATGCCAAAATTGTTTTTCTTCCAAATAATTACATCTCTTGGCATTTCTTCTAAATTTTTAATGTTGAACCAGTTGCCCCAAATGTAACGCTCTGGAATGCTTTTTGGTAGTGCATCATAGAATAACGATACGTCTTGATCATCACCAATTACTGCTTCAAATTTACCAGACCTGCCTGCATAGCCGTCTAAACCATAGGGGGGATCAGTGAATAGCAAACGTGGCTCTACACCTTGCAGCAGCTTATCCAGGTCCTGGGTTGCATCGCCACACATTAGTTTATGGGGGCCCAGCTGGTAAATTTCACCAATTTTAGATTTTGGGTGCTCAGGCACACCTGGCACTGTATCTATTTCATGGCGGTCAAAATTAATATCAAATTGTTTTTCCAGTATTTTTTGGAAGTCTTCCAGTGGTTTACCTAGTGTTTGGGCAAATACTTCAAGTTGGTTGTTTTCAAATATGGCTTTGAATTCATTGGCATCCTTGGCCTTATCATGCACACCAGACAGTTTGTTTGCAACTTGACGCATAAATCTCAAATCTGCATAGGGTACCTTGAAAATTTTTGCAAATACTGTTTTAACTTTATGTTTTAGTAGAATTCTAATACGGTGCTCACCATCGATTGGCATGTAGCGACCATCATCTAACTTGTTTAGCCAAACCTCCACTGCAAAGCCACGTTTGACAATAAATGCTTCCAGGCCGTTGAATTGTTCAGTGGTTAACTTGTTAGGGTTGTTATCATCAAATACAATTTTGCTTAACAAAACTTCTTCTGATGGCACATATTTGATCTGGTCCTCAATTGAAATCACGCCTGCACCTGGTTTTCATAAAGCCTTATTAGACTTTTGGTGCACATAATACTCATGATTACTGGACTAGATGAAAGTTATAATTTGGTAGTTGATTGCAATACGATCGGCCTTAACGAAGCAGAAGCAGAAATTTATCTTAAAGCAAATAAAGTTGACATTTCTAGATCACAATATTACAAGCTGTTAGCAAGGTGTAGAAAAGCTAAAAAAAATGCAGTATGGACCATCGCTAAATATTTGCCAGAACATCACATTACACAAATCAGAAGTTTGCGAATGGTTCGTAAACATCTATTAACCAAATTTTTAGGTGAAACTAATGGCATTGTACTTGGTCAGTTGGCCAAAACCATTATAGAAATAGAACGTGCAATTTCAGAATACAATGGTTGGACCCAACGCATCTCAGAAGAAACGTTGAAAAAATATGCAGGTACAGAAGAAGAAACCCCTATACACGCACTTATCTGATTCTGAAGAAGAAGTTGCTGTTAGTGGCGATACAGAACTTCTAAAGTTTTTATCCACTATAGATTTTTGGTGTGGCAATGAAACGTTGCATACTGAAAATCCAAATTACCAGCATAATTGCAAATGCTGCTTAACACACATTGTTGGGCTACCAAGGCACCCTGCAACCAGGTTGGAAATGCCACTAACACATTTCCAGGTTGATCTTTTTAACAAAATTGTAAAAGCTGTTACACAACCAGAAAACGTTTCAAAGGTAGATTGGGACCGAATACACCATGCTTTTCACATCAATAAGGGCCGACAAATGGGTTTCACCGAAATTGTTCTTAGGATTATTCAATACTTTTGTTTTAGCAGGTATGCTGGCCAGAACATTGGAATCATTGCTGCAACCAACGGCAAGCTAGCAAACAAGGATCTAAGACGTTTTGGTAGGTTATTCAAAACAATACCTGAAGTTGTGGCCCAGGGTGTAAAGGCATCAACATTTAAAATTATTAATGGTTGTGTAATTGAAGCATTCCCAGCATCAGAAGAGGCAATGACGGGGGACACCAATTATGCATGTATTTTTATGGATGAATCTGCCAAATGGAAACTTGTAGATGATACACCAGTTTTTAATTCAGTGCTGCCAATTGTAAGATCCAACGGTGCCGATTTGTTTTTGGTATCTACACCAAAGGGCCCACTGAAAATGTTTTACAAAATCACCAAGGACCCACAAGAGTTTGTTATGCTGGTTTATGATATTTGGAATGCTGAAGGCAATATTTACACCCATGATCAAATCGTGCAACTGCTGGCATCTACCAAAGAAGATCCAAACCAGGAGTATCTAACTAAATTTACAATTGGTGAAGATTCAATACTTGGTACAATTAGCGATGAAGATAGATCTGCAGAAGTAACAGAATGGGGCCAGGAAGACAAAGACGATGAAGATGATAGTTACGTGGAAGACACCACCGATGATCCACCAGACTGGGATCCAAAGTAATGTGCACTTTTATATAATTGTGCACTTTATGATTTGCAATGAGTAATCAAAATACTACAGATGAACCAGGTGGCACACAAGGAACTGCTAGTGATCCATTGGAAAAAATTCCAGATATAGAAGTTAACACTCCAAAAGAACCAACATTTGAAAAAACTGATAATGACCTTCTAGAGGTTGGTAAAATAGAATTTACTGGCGACAAAAATAAAAAACGCTACAAATTCACAATGCCACCAGATGCAATGCTTAGTCAAGTAACAGAATTATTCAATTCGTTGATGACTTTTCATGTTGATGAGGATCACCCAGCTTATGCATTAGTTAAAGCCTGGGGTTGGAAAATGGAAGAAGATTTAGACGGTGAACCACTCACCACATAATTTTTTGTCATGCGATGCAGAATTGAAGGTTGCAAACATACAAAATCAAACCGTATGAGACACCTTCGTGGCACCAGTTGGGATTTGTGGCAGGTGTGTCCATGCTGCATTATTATACTACATGAATTAAAAGCTGTAGATTTTTGTACTGTTAATTGGCCTGGTAGATGTATGAATTTCATTAAATTGGAGTTAGCAGCTTGATTGGCCTTAAAGTAATAATGGGTGATCCTGGAAGGTCCAATGATCCCTTTGGCATTGTGGGCACAATGTACAACCACGATAAACACAAAATACAATTCAAGCTGGCCAAGCAAATTATCAATCAACCCTATTCAGTTGCTGCACAATTTCTAATAAAAATGAAAAAACAAATCAAGCCAAATTTTATTGGCATCGAAACCAACAACAGGGGCAAAAGAGTTTTGGCACTATACAGAACAAAATACAAAATGACCTGGCTGCAAGGTGTTGCAACATCAGCTAATTTAACCGAACAAACTAGGCAAAAAGGTTTCACAATGGATAAGCCGTTCATGGTAAAATGGTTTAAAACACAAATGGAAGAAGGTTTGTTTGAATGGCCTGATGATCCTACACCAGATATGCAGGTCCTAATCGATCAGGTGCCACAAATCGTTTCAATAAGGACTGCAGGTGGTCAAACAAGTTACAAGGCACAACGTGGCCGACATGACGATCTGTTTATGGCAGCATTGCATTGCTGCAACTTTATAAGATTGTTTATAGAACAACAAGAGCGATTAAAATGAGTCACAGAAATAGTATGCCAAAACCAAGTGCTAGTGAAAGAACTCTTAGAAGATACCGTGACCGACATGATATTTCTACACCAGAAGATATTGTACATTACAAAGAATTAACAAAACTAAAAGATAAGATTAAGGAATGGTTCAATCCCAAACCAAAGGAAAATATTTTTGGAGATTAAATCGAAATGAAAAACCAAAAAACTAATCAAAGAAAATCAAAATATCCTTTAGGTAAAGGTACACAATTAGAAGAATTTCAAATCGATGAATCAATTGCAGATGGTGAAATGCATCTAAGGAATAAAAAATGAAAAAAATAGTATTTTTAAATTGTGATCTTCCCGAATGTGTTAAATCACATGCACACAAAAACTTCAATGATAATCTATATGTTTGTGAAGTAGCAGGGGTTGTTGCATTTGAAAGCTAAAGACGCATTATTATCTGATACACCAGTGCTTTGCAGACTGATTGCCTCAAAACCAATGGAACAAATGCACAGCTTAAACGATATTAGAAACCATACAAAATTTGTTTTTGAAACTATTGAAGGGGAAGAGGTTGATCTAGACGGTGTAAAAAATTGGCCAAACAAATGGCCACTGCATCAAAGATATACTTACAAAGCACTAAATTATTCTGATGATCCAAAACTACAACCACACAGTAAACAAGACAGGGCCCTAGTTGTAGCTTTTAGACAATACCAGCTATACCTGCGTTACATCAAATTTAGAAGAGAACGTGATCCAGCTGCAAGTGCCAATTTTAGATTTGAATGGTCCCATGATCTTGCTGTATTTGGTGGCAATGCAAATGTACTTGGGCAAGCTTATCTTCCATCAAGTGATCCACTAAATTCATTTTATTCTGGCCTGATACAAATTAATGATAATTGGCCCTGGGGAATTTATGGTAAAGAAGGTGCAGCATTTTTCCTACAATTATTAATTCACGAATTGTTTCATTCCATTGGCTACCATCACGACACACTGCATTTAGATTCTGTTGTGTATCCATTTGCAAATGGGAAGTTGATCTTTATTGAAACTGACAAATACAGGCTCTGGTCCGATTATGGCAGGCGTTTGTTGCCAATGTGGATAGTAGATAACATTTGCAGACGCCTGATCAACGGTTATGATTTTGACTAAACAAGAATGTCTTCTTTGTGGTGGATTTGGTGTTATTGGTCCTGATGCACATGATTGCCACAAGTGCGGTGGAAGTGGCGAAGTTGACTAAAGGGTGCAAATTTAGCACCCTTTTGCAAAAAATGATGAACTAACAAGTGCACATCATTAAACCTTGTTGTACATTACCACCACCACCACCACCACCACAATGACAAAAGAAGTGTTCCACAAAGCCTGTGGACATACAACTAGCACAAACGCAACAACAAAGATGATCACATGTGGTGGCTGCCAATTGAAGATTCCTAATGAATAAACTACTGTTTAGTTTTGTAGTGTTATCAATTGGTGCAATTGGTTTTTTATCATTTGTAAATGCTCAAGAGTTTGATTTTACTGAAATTGAACCAGAATGTAAAGGACCATACCAGGCCTTTGAAGCAACTCTTCTTGGAAACAAAACTACAACAGTTTATCAATGCATTTGGGTTGATGTGCAAATCACGAAACCAGTAATCAGTGTAATAATTGAAGACTGTGATGCAGAATGTAAAAAGGTAATTGAAACGGCCAATAAATGCAGGGAATCAAACTACACCTTGGAAGGCTGTTATGGCACTGGAAAGGTGCAAGAACCACAATACACACCAGATCCAGGATTAACTGATGATCAGAATAAACTTCTTGAAGAAGCTGATGAAAAATACGATGCTCGATGTGCAGGCAAAGATAATTTGGATAAGGCAGATACAGCATTTTGTAATCTCTATGCTGAAAGAAGTATTTGTGAACGTGGTTATCTTGAATCTGAGCCAATTCAAACACATGATTATTTTCTAACTTCTAATTGGAAAGTTGGAATTTGGACTATGTTTGAATATAAAAAACAAATGGCATTGGGCGTTATGAGTGCAGCAGTTGAAGAATGTACTGCACAAAAAAGATTGCAAATTGACCTGGGACCCTATTACTTGGACATGTATCTAGCAACAATAAATGATGGAACTCCATATCATGCAGACGTTGCAGGCCAAGTTTTCCAGCCAATTCATCCATTGGAATTAACACCAGCAGTACATGCAGCATCAATTAAAGTTGCAGAAAATACGAGATGTACTGAAAGACAATTTCAAAGTTCCTGGGTTGATTATGGCTGCGTACAAGGACCAATTGAATCATGTTCAATGCCAACTGATGCAGAACTATTGATTATCTATGATACCCAATGGAGACCAGAGTTTCTAAACACACCAATCAAAGTGTACTACCAAGAAATCTATGACAAATGTTTGGAGATGATGGAAAATGGTAAACCCAAACAAAGACACAGTTACAAAACATCACAGGCTTACATAAATGCTGAGAACTATAAAATCAATCCACTCTATTCAATGCCAATAGGAATTCCAAAAAGCGGAATTCCAATTACTGGATGCGGTGGCTCTGATGGTGAATGCAAGTTGGTGTTCCCGATAAATTGACCCCACTTTTTTTCTTATCCCATGAACCTTCCCAAAGGAGGCATGAAAGGATATGACAAACGAAATAACCTATGGTGTTGCAGTCCTTGCAGTTATAGCGATTGCTATGGCAGCATACAGTCTTGCAACCCCAACAGACACAAGTGACTTTGTGACCATATCTGACCAAAAAGAATTCATTTTAGCAGCAACAGGAATTCTTGATGGAATACAAGAACCATGTTATCAAGACGAAGAATGTAAAAGATACTTTGCAAATAAATTCGTCAGTGATGCACAAGTTAATTCAGTGATCAATGATCTGGTAGCTGTAGATGAAAGGCTTCTAAAAGAAATTATCATCAACCAGGATAATTTCCTAGACAACCATCCATTCAACTTTGAACCAGAAGAGATTCCTGTTGAAAGTGAGATTGAAGCATTTAGTACATTGCTAGCCATAAATATTAAAAAACCAAATTGGATTTGTGGTGAAAAAATTATCTTTACTGGTAATGCATTGGCACATGGTCCACAAGTACGAGCACAGGTTACAGAACCAGATGGAAATGAAAGGTATCTGAATGCAATCGTTTATCCAAACGGTGAGTACAGTGCACCATTTGGTACACCACTTGGTTGTCCATTAGGTGAGTACTCTGTATTTGTAGAGCAAGGTAGACAAAAGTCACAAACAGTTTCATTCAATATCGTAGGAGTTGAATGATCCCTTTTTTTCTTTTTATGAGGTAAATTTTGGCCAAGTCTAGAATTTGTGTATGTGGCCACACTGCAGGCAATCACCATATCAAAAACATTATTAAATTCAATTGCTACCTGGGCCACAAATATACTTGGTGCAACGATCCAGAATGTGAATGTGTGTATTTCTTAGAAGTTAAAAGAGAGTACAGGGCTAAAGGTTGGTATGGGGAACTTAGGATAATACGATGAATAAAACAATTAGGTTGACAGGCCTGGCCCATTCCAAGCATAGAAATGCCATTGGCATGGTGGGAATTGAGGTTGAACCAATAAAGCAAGAAATTTCTGTTAGGTTGGCAAAATCCTGGCCACGTAAAGACATTAACAAAATTGCACCTGAAGTTGCTGCGATGTACAATAAGTTTCAATGGTTTAACACAATAATTGATTTTAACATTGGTGATCATGTAATCCAGGGACTGAGACGGGCTGGTGGCATGCCAATTAGAATCATACATGTGCAAAAGAAGGTAAAGGATCGTCTAGAAATTGAGCGTGTTAGGACTATGGATATTATTGAAATGACACAATTTATGCTGCAGCAAAAGTTGGCCCACAAAATACTTTTCCCAAAAGAGCCTACACTAGAAATGCAAGAATTAGAATCACAGATTGCATTATTCTCAGAAATGAAAACAGAAGCTGGTGGCATTGATTATTATGCACCAGGAGATGAATTTGATGATTTGACAAAAGCATTAATTATTGTTAGCTTTGCAGCACGACCATATCTGCAAAACACTGGCGAGGTTGTTGGTGGTCCAATTGGCAAATCTAATTTTAATCCACCAGGTGGTGAACTATTGTTTGAAACAAGAGCCGATGTTACTGGCAGAGGCTTCAGGCGTAAAATGTAACCCTTATCTATAAACAACGTGCACCAAAATCATGGCCAACCTAAGAGTTACCAAAGAAGAAATGGAAGATTTTATGGACCCAACTACACCAGACAAATCTGTAACCAAAGCAAAACTCAAAGTGATCAATGATGATTACCCAAAGGTCCAGGAACGTGTAAAAATATTAGAAGAAAGATTGCAGGTGGAATCTTCTGATGCAGGTAAATTTAGAATGTTACGTGATCAGCTATTATTGCCCGAAACTTAAAATACAATTCTTGCAAATGAGATATGTTGGCTAAAAACAAAAAAGGGCCTCAGCGACATGCATTTTCGTATGATGGATACAAAGAATGGACCGTTGTTAAGAAAAAAGCCAAGGAAGAAACAAAAAAAATAACCAAAGGTTTTCTACAAAAATTAAAATTTTGGCATAAAGAAGTTGCAAAACCTGTTGCTGCAGAGAGTTTTCAAATCAAAGCTGGCCCAATTAGGGGGGGCAAAGACACCGATTTCCCATTACTTCCAGGTGTTAACCCTAGCACACTAACGCCAGAAATGACAAAGTTTATTGAAGATAATTGGATGCCTGAACCAAAACTTTCTGTTTATGATGCTAAAGAAAAAGTGCCACTAACTGCTGCAGTTGCTGAACAAAGAAGGGTTGACGATAAAAGGTGGATGCCACAATACTATCAAAATCCGATGCAGGGTTACGATTATCTTGTTTATGAATCACTTTTAAAAAATACAATTTTAGGACCATTGGCCTGGTCCCTAGTTAAATTTATTCTTGGCACCAACTTTGAGCCAGCACTTGAATTGCTAAATCCTACCAATGACAAAAAGAAAGATCAAGAGGTAATTAAAAAACACGAATACATCATTAACAATTTAAAATACATCGATCGTTGCATGTCCAACAAATCAGATGAAGAAGGTATCGACATTACTTTCAAATCTAAAATTACAAACATGATCCACAACATGTTATTTTTCAATCGGTCTTGTGCAGTGTACACGTTTGACGATAAGCACCCGATTGAACTAAATGCTAAAGGTGCAGAAGGTGGTGAAACTAAAAAGTACCCAGATATTCCAACTGGCCTTGTAGATTTTCACCCCAGGGATATGGGCATTGTTAAAATTTCACCAGAATCACACAAAATGGTTTCACTACAAATTTCACAAATCAATGGTTTTGTTGATTGGGATACAATGCTGTACATGTGGAATTCTCAAAGTGCTGCACCAATTTACAATGCAAAATTTTATGGTGGATCACTACTAATGCCAACAATAGAGCCAGCTAGATTTGTAAGAACACAAGTGTCTTCAATACTTCCAGCTGTTGCTGAAAACATGGTTGGTGGCCTATACCATATTTTCATAGAGCCAGAAGGTGGCACTGAAGCACAAAAAACTATTGAATACGAATCAATTGTAAAGGCAGCACAATTTGGTACTGCTAACGTCTTCATGATTGCACCAGACCGTGTTAACTATGAAAATGTAAACTTTGATCCAAAAATTGCTGAATTAATTGTTGCATTTGATACACAAATAAAATACATTATTGCCTGCTTTAACCTGCCACAAATTGGCAGCTATGATGAAGCTGCTGCAAACCATGCCACTGCAGTTGAAAAAATACAGCTTACAATATCAACTGCAATCAATCCACTAAGGGAATGGATAGGCCCACAAATAGAGCCCTGGTACAATGCAAACTTTAATCATATTTACAAGGATGAAGAAGAAGGCAAATTATTTAGAATCAAAATTGACTTTGAGGACCTACAGGTAGAAACCCTAAAAGAAAGAACTGAATCAATACAGACACTAAAGGATGCTGGCATAAAGTTAGATGGTGAAAAGCTAGAAGAAATATTGCGTATTGAAGATCTGGAAGAACACATGGAAGAAATTGATGATGATCCAGGCAACCCAGCAGGGCCAAAGAAATTTGGTGTAAAAGATAAAGGTGGTGGCAAGTTTAGCGTCAGAACGTCTTAATGTAACTGTAGTTACAACACCACAAGTAATTCAAAGGGGCCAAATGATAGAATTATCTGTTGCAATAACTGGCACCACAGGTCTTAGTGTAGTTGTTCCCAGGGTGTATATGGAAATTGTAGATTCAAGAGGCAGAGTTGTTTGGCCATTATCGGTTCTTGCAAAAGACACAAGTGGATTCACTAGATTAATTTCTACTGCAGAATTAAAACCAAACACACGTTACACCATTAGAGCAGCAATCAATAACAAGCTTATCCGAATGGGATTTGCAGTATTCAAAACTGCTAAAGGAATTTTCCCTGCTTTACTATTACCTGGCCTCTCTGCATTGGCACTAATTCCAAAGTCAGCAGTAGCACACAAAGCAGATTATTTTATGTGGGAAACTGAAAACGATTCGCACGTGTGTCCTATTTGCCTAAACCTGGCAGGTAGAACATGGGCACCAACAGATCCAAATATACCAAGAGTTGGACCACCAGAATTTGGTGGGGCATCACATTGGGGTTGCAGGTGTAATTTGTTAGTTGTTGGTGTACTTAATGCAGCACTGCAGCAAGTTAGAAGAATGCATGCAGCTGTGGCTGCTGTTGCAGCTGTGCAAATACATAAGAAACAGATGGAGTTACAAGTAACATGAGCCAGCAATATGAATTAGGACCGTTAACAGCTAACCAGCTGCAGCTGCTACAATTACCAATTTATGCATTAACAGCTGTAACTAAATTTGAAGTCTTAGATGAGTTTGAAGGCAGAAAAGGCAAATTCATCAAAGGATTTTTGTTAAATGATCTTAGAAATAGAAATGGCTGGCGTGTTGAATGGGATGCCATCAAAACATATCACAAAGACTTTATCAATAAACCTGGCACCTGGTTTGAAAGAATGCCAGACATGCCAGACCACCCAGACGGGGCAACGTACAAACGCATGATGTCAAATCAAGAAAATTATCGTGTAACAAATATTGTTGGCCTGGAATTAAAAGAAGATACTCACACACTAAACTATGTTGCAGAAATACTTGATGAAAATTTAACTGAAATTAATTTTGAAGAATTAAATCAATCTGGTAAAATCAATTTTACATCACCAGGCATTTGGCCAGTGGAAGCAAAGGTTATTGGTAGAATGCCAAATGGTAGGCCCAAGCTTGATGTTTATGCATTTAGGGCATTACACTATTCATACATCAATGATCCAGCTTTTGAAAAGGATGCAGCAAAAACACTTGGTACTTGCGAGGGCCTTGGCAGTGAATGCATGACACGTTTAGCTGCATCAACTAACCTGGAAGGAAACGAATCACTGGCACCATTAATGGAAGTACCATTGATCCGTGATAAACTAAATAAAATCTACACACCATGTGAGCTAAAGGCATTTCACAAAGAACTGACTGCAGCTGATGCAGATGATAGTTGTGTTTCTAGGAAATTAAAAATTATTGCAAATGAAAATCCAGATATGGCCCAGGACCAACAGCTAGCAATTGCATATTCTTATTGTCAAAAAACTGGCATGGCAGAACTTGTTGCCAACCTGGAAGCAGGTAACGAAGTTAATATTATCTCGTAGGCAGTGTATTATCTAAATGGTCCACTAGAACAATTCTAGCATATTTGCTCTCACTCAACAATTTTTTGCTGGCCCTTTTGTTCCAACGTTTTTTTTCATCATCTGTAACATAGACACTAATTTTCACCAATTCTGATGCCATAGCCTACAGTAGGCTACTTTAGCCTTAAAAGTTGATGTTAAATACATTTCACTATCTACACCAAACAGATGAAATCAAACGCTCCCACTTACGTTTTAACAGCAATGGGTCCAGACGAAGATAAAGACAAACAAATTGCGAGATTACAAGCAATGAATGACGAAAAGGAACAGGTAGCAAAAAAAGCAAATGATGATAAAGAAAAATTAGAGGCCAATCATGAAGAAGAATTAAAAACTGCAGTTAAAGCAATTATTGCTGCAGAAGAACATGATGGCAGAACAATTCCAGTTGTTGTTGCAAAACTAAAGGCAATGCATGAGGAAGAAAAAGATGAGGCCAAAAAAGCAGCAATTAAAGCAGCATTAGATGTTTATGAAGAAGGTAACGGTGAACAAGTAAACAACAAAACACAAGTTGGCAATCTAGATGAGCCAAAACAAAAAGTAGAGGTTGCAGCATTAATTGCAAAAGCAATTAAACCATTTGAAGATAAACTAGGTAAACCAATCATTGCACAAATTCTAAAAGCAAATGCAGCTGCTGGTGCGAGCCAGGAACAAATTGAAACATTACAAAAAGCACTTACTGCTAAATCTTATCCAGAACTAGAAAAATATTACAATGAAAACCAGGTCCTAATTGCCAGTAATTTACAAAAAGAATTTAGTGAGCAAAAATTAACAGCAAACTTTGAAAACAGTTTTCCATTTAACGGTGAAACACCACAAGCATTAGTTGGTAACATGATTTCTATTGATAAGACCCTGGAGAACGTGGTACAATAATGGCAGACCAAAATATGGTTGCAGGGGATGCAGTTTATCCAGAGTATTCAAGAATAGATGATGGTTTCATTGAAGGCAATGCAACACCAGTATCTTTTCTTAAAGGTGAACTTGCAACAATTGATGCAGATGGATTTGTTGTTAAATTAGTAGCATCTAAAATTGGTGGTCTTGTACAAGTAAGAAATGCAGTTACTGGTGGCCTAGCAGGTGACGATACAGTAACAGTTGCACTCCTAAATGTAGGATCAAGATACCTTCTACCACTTCCAGTAAATGCTAAAAAAGGTGACTTTGTACAAATTAACGGTGCTGATGGAGTTAACGATGTAGTTGTATCAGTTGCAGCTGCTGACCCATTAGATTTAGGAATTGGAAGAATATTTGAATTATACTTAAACGCAGCACTCAAAGCAACTGCTGGTGACCTCGGAGTAATAGACACAGGAATGATTTAGATGGGTCAGTACAAAGATTACCACATATCAACTACATACTGGCCATTAACTGGTAAGTTTTACGATGGTGACCAAACTAGTGTACCAATGAAACAAGGTGCACAATATCTCAAAGGTATTGCTGCACTAAAAGCAAGAGCAGACGGCACTGAAGAATTACTTAGCGGTGGACCAATTGCAAATGTAGCACAAACTTTGAAAACAAATCCAGACAGAGTTAATCCTTTACTTGGTGCAGCAGATCCAGTTAACTTATCACACTTACAACAAATTCAATTAATTAGAAAACCAATTGGTGAGCCAGTAGATTACTTTGCACTTGATGGCATGTTCTCAAAACTTAACGTTGACATGTTGCAAGCAAGAGAAGCAATTCAGAGCACCTTTACAAATGAAGGTTATTTGAAACCACTCGAAGAAACCAAAGCCAACGAAGCAAAGTATGATGAGATTGCATACAACCTATTGAAACTTACATTCAAGGTTTACACACCAATAGAAGATATTATGAGAACTGTAATCAATCCACAAACAATTACACTAAACACATCACAATGGGATTTGCGAAGACGAAGAAACGACCAAGCAGCCATTGCATTGGCAAAGATTACTGCTAATGAAGCAATCAGTGCAATAACACCAATAGATGCAGGTGGCTTCCACTCTACAAACAGAACTGCAAGCGAAATTGCAACGGTAATTAATGATCACTTAGAGGCTGATAGTTCACTTTACACACACATCGCACTAAACAACAAAGACTTTGCAGAATACACTGAAAACACTTGGACCAATACAGGGCCAACTAACATGCAGTTTAACAGAGTTATTGGTGCAGGCGAGGCACCATTCCCAGGTGTATCAGGCTTAACAGCAATTATTGATCCTAAAGTACCAGTGAAAACTGCATACTTGATTGATAAAATCAATGGTGCAAGATTGGCTGAAGGTCCAAAACTAATGAGACGTTACTATGATGAAGAGCGTGATGCAGAAGTAATCAAGGTATCAGACTTTAATGAATACTTGATAGTATTACCAGATGTAGTCAAGGTCAACAGAAGTTTCGCAACCAAACTAACATTCGCCTAGAAACCTTTTATTCTATTCCAACTATTTACTAACATGGGAATCCTGTTTCGTTCTAGGCCAAAATTAAATTCTTTAGAAGGTCTTAACCCAATTGAAAGATTTGGATTATCCCAGGTAACTGATAATGCTACATCACTAAAAGTATTTGATGACCCTGCACCACCTCTAAACTTTATCAGAGCTAATATTGCAATAGGGCCACCAAGTTCAATTCAATTTGTTGTTGATAATCGTTAACTTTCTGTTATGTTAGATTCACCATAGAATTCTGTGTCTAACTGGCTTGGCAATAAGATATTTGGTTGTTTGAATGACTTACCAAGTATTGCAACCATTTTAACCCTGGTACCTCTATCTTTGGTTAGTGTACGTCTAAGATCTTCAATATCACTTTTGAAATCATCTTTAGCATCATCTTTTGTTTTGCTGCCGTCTTTGGACCGCTTCCTGTAAAGGGCCCAATTAATTACTGCATTGAATGCAAAAGTAAATGCATCTGAATTTTTAGCAATTGAAGTTGTTGGGTTTATATCAATAATTTTAGCCTCAACTTTGTTTTGGCCTTCTAGCACCCACCTGGAATATCTATTACGCTGCTCTTCACTTAGGGCCTGCCACTGACCATCTGTTATTCCTAATTCGTCACAAAAATCATTTACATTGGCATATTTTAGAGAAACGTATGGTACAGCAGACACAATTTTTCTTGATCAACGATGTATTTTAATATTAAAATATGTCAACAACTGAGCTAATACATGCCAATAACTGACAACGGTCCAGATTTACTTACTAGAGGGGTGCCGTTAACACTTTACGATGCAGTAGTAGTCGGTGGCGTGCTGCCTGGCCTATTTACTGGCAAAATGAGGCCCCAAATTTTAGCAGCAGGCGATACAATAAAAGTCACCCTGGAGGGCCGTACAACTCCAAATGCCACTGATGATAAAGAAGTTATTAAAATAATGTTAGACACTGATGATCATTTCTATCTTACTCCACTTGCAGCTTATACACAATACAAATTAATTGTAGAATTAGAAGCAGGCAGCCCTTCAGCAACAATTAATCTTGATTGGGAATTGGCCAGGAGTGCAGCACCATGAGTTGGTTTACTTCTATTCTTACGTCTACCTATCGTTACACTGTACAACTTTTCAATATTGGTGTAGCACCAATTGTTCCATTAGGAAAAACATTAGAATTTACAGTTGATTTTCCAAATCCTAGTTTACCATTTACAGTTGACTTTCCAAATCCACAAACACCTTATCTTGTTAATTTCCCAAATCCACAAACAGCTTTCCAGGTAGACTTTCCAGATACAAGTGAAGAGGCAACATAATGGTACAAAAAGGCACCACCAGCTTACCAATTAGAATCACACCACGTATTGGTGGCCAAGTGGTTACACAACAAAACATCAAAGATATTTATTCAAACTTCTTTATCAGTGATGGTGCAACTCCACTAACATGGGTTTTTGAGTACAAGGCTGTCGGTGTTGCAGTTCAATCTATTAATTTCGATTCTGCCCTGTCTGGCCCCAGTTCAATTTATTTTCCAATACCTGATTCATTCTATTTAGATTTAGCAGAATGGACATTTGAAGTTGCTTGGAAGATTGCCACTGAAAAAATTTACATGCTAAGGTCTGTTAAAATATCTGTAGTAGATGAACACAACCGATGAGCAGCATTACTGAAATTAATTTTAATGATATCATTGTTAGAATCTCAAATGTGCTAGCTTTATCGCCACTAATATTTCCAAACAGTGTTGGTGGTGATGGTACCAAAGAAGATCTAGTTAAACAGATAATTGAATATGATTTGGCAATTGCACAAGATACAGTTGATGGTGAAGGCCCACCACATATTTTCATTAGGGAAGCACCAAATCCTGTTGTTGCAGATAAACAAAGTGGTCGGGATTCTAGAGATGTACGTGGGGCCAGGGAATTAGAATTAGAATTTTGGGCCGTTGTAGTAGTTAGGGAAGCACTTTATGATTTAACACAAAAAGCACGATTCAACATTACAGCTGCAATTACAGAAACACTTGGTGAAAACAAACGGCTCCTGGATGATATGGGTGCAGATCCTAAAGCAATGGAATTAAGTTATTTTATAACACCATTTACAATGTTAGAAACTGACGATAAAACAGTGCAGGCCCAAACCGTTGTGATCCGTCTAAAGGTGATGGTCAATTTGAGGGCAACATGATAATTTTAATACTAAGGGGTAATTGATCAAGCATGGTAAGTTGGGGCGATGTATCTAAAATTTTTAATTCCAACAATGTGCTTTTTAAAATGGGCACAACCCCAGATTCACCTGATACTGTAGAGGAAATTATTCTGGTGCATAGTTTTAGAATGCCCAAAGATATGCCAGTAGCTAGAACCATATCACGTAATGGCCCTGTTGAAACACCAAATCCAATTCTTAGAGAATTTTTAATCAATGCAGATGTTACCAAAGATTTGTACGATAAATTGGAAGCACTTAGCGAGCCTACCACCAGAGGGGGATTTTTCATAGAAGATTTTGAACTTGAAGCAAATGCAATCAGTTCTGCACCAGACGACATTACACTAAACTTTGATGGCTACTGCAGACATATAGATGGAATTGCAATTGAAGATCAGAAATTTAATATTGACTTTATCATAAGGGCTTTAAACAACACTGTAGTAATCAGTTAGTTGTCCATAGAATTAGAATACACTTCAAAAGAAGATGCTCTAAACAAACTTGCAGCAACTGAAGAAGAAGTAAACAAAATTTTAGATCAAAATATGACTGGTTGGTTTGAAGAAATTGTTGTGCCAGAAATTAAACGAGTTGCCATTGCAATGAATATGCCAAATGGCTTCATTGAAGGTATTGGCTTTATTAAAAAAGGTGAAAACCTGGGAAGTATTGTAAACACATGGGGATCTGAGGAGAAACCCCTAGCCAAATGGTTCAATTGGGGCACTGTAGACCATTGGGTGGAAGCAATTTTTGCAAAGGTGTTATCCTGGATCTCAAAAGGTGCAGACGCTGGCAAAAATCCATCAGCAATTAATTTTCAAAGGGCTGATGATCAACCTGGCCAAAGAAGATTTTCAAAGGGCCATTTTGTGTCGGGCCTGCAACGTAAAGAAGCAATGGAGTTTGGAATCAACCAAGGCAATAAACGATTAATATCAGAACTGCCAAAATTAATTCAAGGGAAATTAAATGAGCCTAACCGATAGCAATCCTATAATTGAATTTGATGTTGTACTAAAAGCCAGGGTGGAAGAGCCCAACGATGTACCAGAGCCAGAAGCACCAGGTGGCGATGGTGATCAATTTGATGAACATGTAAAATCTTTCAAATCTAGCAAAACTTCTGAGCAAGGTGCTAAGGTAAAAGAATTAGAGGATTTAGTTAGTAAATTAGATGCAAAAGGGACTGCAGAACTGAAAGCTTTAGTATCAAATCCTAAACAAATGATACAGAAAAATACATTAGCAATGATGCGTGGTGCAATTGGAAAAGCTGGAATTGTTGGTGCTATAATTGCCATTGTACTGTCTGCACCAGAAATTTTTATCAAACTTGTTGAACTATTGGGGCAAAGGGGTGGACCATTAAACCAAGACTACACCAGGGAATTGGCCAATGATGTACAACTTGGTATTGATAAAGATCTACAATTCAGAAGAGCAATTGGCATTGATGTAGTAATTACGTCTGAAGATACAAAGTATATAATCAGTGATCCAGCATTTGTGAACAATTCATTAGTAGATGTTGACAAAACCAGATCAATAAGGCTTAATTCCAATGAATCACAATATGGATATGTCAGTGGGCTGTGAGGGTAATTAGATGTCACAAGAATATGCAACTTTTAATTTATTTGAAGCCCTGAGCCTGGCACAAAACACTTCTGCAGATGCTGTTAGAGAAATAGAAAGTGGTGCAAATATTGAACTAGTTTATTGTATCCCAAAAAGATTTGCAAAAAGACGGACTGATATATCAGCTGCAGAAGCTGAAGAAGAAATTGGGCCAGACACTGGACCTGCAGGTCAGTTTGTTGAATTAAGAATCAATGTAAATAGAAAATCAGCAGCACAACAAGCCGTACTAAATACATTATTGACTTGGCATGGTAGTATTAACACTGCACTGCCATTTAAAAGAGGATTTTTAGGTTTAGAAAATGAAGATAACCCAAGCTTAAATCTTGATCCACTAGCTAACATTGGCTATCAGTTAGCATCATTTGAACCAATTAATCCAGTTGGGGATAAAGGAACACAAGAGTACATAATTTTAATTCAATTACGTGGAGATGTGAAAAATCTACCAGCACTTCCATAGAAATGGTCCTAAACAGAAATTATAGAGTAACATACATAGAGGTTGGCAGTGTTGACATTACACAATTTGTGGTATCACTTGATGATTTCGTAAGACAAAATAATGGCAAACTATCAACTGCAAAACTTACACTAAATGCAGAGTTTGGCCAATTTTTAACAGACACCAATGGTGGCACCACACCAATTTTAAAACAATTTGACAGAATAGAAATAGTAATTATTGATGATGATGGATTTGATGTTAGCAGCAAAGTTTTTGAATTAACAACTGATCTTACACAATTAACCAGACTAACATCTTACTTTTTACCAATTGAATTAGAGAGCACAGAACGAAATGCAAAAGGTGTTGCATTTTCTGGCTTCTTTAGAGATCCACCAGTTAACTTCCATGACATGATTGAAAAAATTGTTGTGGCCTATGATAACAGTGCATCACCTACAGAGCAGCCGATTATGACCACAACCTTCGCATCTGTTGATCAAAATGAGGCACCCAAATTTAATCCACAAATTTGGGACTTTACAAATATTGATAATTGTTATGATGCACTAATCTTTGTAATTGATCAAATGAATCTACCAGTATCTGCAGGGGGTGCTGGTGGCAGATTTGCAATTAACTTTGTTGATGATCCTATAGTGCCAAATGTAATAATTGTTAGAGTTTTAAAACAAGGTAACAACAATCCTGGTTCTATTCCAACACTGCAACAAAATACACTAAACCCAATTATGAAAATTGATAAAATAAAAATGCCAAGCACTGGCACCCAGGTTATTGCTAGGGGAAGGGCAAAGACTGGCCACCTGTACACTGAATACGATAGATTTGTTTCGCTATTAGAATTCTACAGGGCAATCCCATTTTACGATGCCACAGTAGTTTATGAGACTGGCATTCCAGTTAGAGTTGGCACACAAAGATTTGAAGCTGTGCAGCAGGTGCCAATATCTACACCACCACCCAATGTTACATTTTGGAAGACAATAGACGTTGGTGATTATGTTGGTTTGATTGATTATTCACCAGTTACAAAAAACAAACTAAATGAATTTAAAAACGGCCTTGGTAAACCAGAGGGACCAATAACTACAACTGACTTTGATGGTACTGCAGTCCCTGATGCAAATATTGTAATCAATGATAGAGATCCAAATGATGTTACACTTGGCACATTTAGGACATTTCCATTAATGAGAATTGTAGACGATGATGTAAGTGCTGATGTATTCAAAAGAAAATACACCTGGGAGGCATCTAGTAAACCTTGGCTTGAAGGCACCATAGTATTGCTAGATACATCGCTTGGTGCACTGGCTGGTTTCTTTGCAGCAGACAATTATGGCAATGGTGCAGGTATTGATTTGAATGGAAGGGCCTATGCAGATGCTGTTGTACAGTACACTGAAAGAAGCGATGAATCTGGCCAGGGATATGATTGGATAGTAATTAGAGTACCAGAAGATTTTGATCAAGTAGCAGTTTGGTCTGAACGCAGAACGTATGAATGGAATGTTGATTTTTCAACTGTTGATAATAGAAATTATCCTGGTGCAGACAGAAGAAGAGGCACTGCACCTGGACCAATGGCATGGCGTGAAATAACTGATCAATTTCTTGGCAATGATTGCTTCCATGCACCAGTTAGCATTACACAAGTTGATGGCCTGTTTGCTGATGTAATCCAAGACGATGAACCACTTAATGATCCTAATGGGGACCCCTACATAAAAAATTCTGGAATTAAAATTGAATATGGTTACAATGCACTTGGTTTGTCTGGTCCATACGAATCAGTATGGAAAACTTTGTTCCATGTTGTGGCATTTGGAACTGGATTATCAGCTTTCCTGGTGGCCCTTGCAGCTTCAGTATTTGCAAAATTTATCACACCAGACTACACTACAATGGGCTGGTGGTACGTTATACCCTCACCTAATGCACTATCAACTCACAACAGTGTGGCAGACATTGGCCAAGTTTATGGTGGAGATATTAACACAATTGATCTGCATAGGTATTTTGATTTGTACAATTCAACCAGAACTGTAAAAGGATTTACAGGTTACAACGATGCTGACTCAGACACCTTAATGGAAGTAACAGGTTTCACCCTCTTGATACAATTCGATATTACTGCTGCAGGTGCCAGAGTACCATTTACTGGCAACCTACCATTTACACATTGGGCACTTACAAAAGATCTGCAAATGTGGAAATCACCAAAGAAATTTTTAAGAAAATTAGGTGAAACTGACAGGTTAACATTTGAGTATGGGGACTTGTCCCCAGCTTACTATGCAAGAACACCACTAGGAATTGACAATATAATTGAAAATATTTTGGTGCCAGAGATACAAAAAAACAGAGTACTGCTAAAAGAAAATATAATTTTGCAGGGAATTCAATTAGAAATACCTTATGATCAACATGGCAGATATTCACCAAATATTTATGAGCAAGTTATCAAACCAGTATTTTTTAACTTTTTCCGTGGTGGTACAGATGATATTAGATTTAGTGGAATTGTAGATGCAGTTAACTGGATTAAAACACCAATTGCAATTTCTAAATTTGATCAGACACCAAATAAAAGAATCATCAACCCTGCAGTAAAAGATTATCCCAACATTGTAAACATCGAACAATTGCAACGTTACGCAGACGCACAGGAACAAGTGGAAGTTTTTCAGTACCAACAATTTACAGTTGAGCAAGGTGGAATTGGTGATCTTAACCTTGAAGATTCTGTTTTCCTATTTGATGCTTCTATGATTAA
>SDBT01003815.1_pt1 | contig 25907 bp, 23 predicted proteins | sample 2277101 | NCBI WGS metagenome assembly SDBT01 (sample SAMN10404973, study PRJNA504765) | marine sediment metagenome | isolation source: marine sediment core GS10_PC15, 103 cmbsf | place: Arctic Ocean: Southern Knipovich Ridge | collected 2010 | reverse complement strand
CCCGTCTTGGTCAGCCTGCCGATGGTGCTCTTGGACGAACCCCCCGGTCCGTGGAGGAGAAACACCCGCTTCTCGGGCCCATATCCCTCGGCGGCCGCCTTTAACACGTTTACTAAACGCATCTGCGGGATATCCAGGCCATAGATCGCGTCATTGTTTCCTTTTTGGGGATTCTCAAAGAAGCGATATTTGGTGATCCGTTTTCTGTTGTCGATGTATTCCTCGGTTCCCTGCGCAACGATCATGTCGTAAATTCGCTGGAACGCGGTTCGAGTTACATCGGGCTTGCGTTTCACTATTTCCAGATAGTCAGTGAATGTGCCGGACCAGTGCAACTCCTTGTATTCGTCGGCGTTTTGCAGCTTTGCGATCGCCTTGACCATATCTCCGATAGCCTTGTCGCTCATTGTGCTCCTCCGGGTTGGCGCAAGCCTGAGTCATCAGTTTACGGTGGTTCCGCTCTCAAGCATAGGCATTTCGGGTGCAGTATTATATCGGCTCACGCGGTTTTTATTATTTACTTTACAAGTGGATGTGAACATAATACCCTGGAAAGATTAAGGAAACAGAGAAACGACCCACGGTGGCACCATGTCCGGTTCGCCTTTAGAAAAAGATTCGCCTGCCAGGAAGCTCAACTGGTTGAACGACTGCGGCGCTCATGTGCGTAAGTTGATGGAGCAGGCGACCATTGAGGAGATCGCCGATCTATGGAAACAGATCGACATTTCCGCCATCTACCACGACTGCGCCCTGGAGGGTCAGGTGATCAGCCCGGATGAACTCGAATCCGCATTCGATCCACGCGCGATCACCGATGCCGCCAACCTGCTGCTGTACACGTCGTTGCGTTCCCATCGTTCGGCGTTCGATCTGATGCGGCAGCTTGCCTCCAGGCCTAACCTGGTGTTCTCCATGAACATGTTCAAGGAGTTCCACGTGTTGTTCGCCACCAAAAACGAAGAGGCGGATGCCGCCGATTTTCGCAGAGAGATACCCCTTCATCGATCGTATTTTCAGGAGATAAACGAGCCGACCATCATCAAGAAAAACATGTGCAAGTTGATCGCATGGTTGAACGATGCCCATGAAACGGACAAGCTACATCCGGTGGTCCTCGCCTCGCGTTTTCACGCTCAGTTCATGAATATCTTCCCTTTCAGGAACACTTCCGGAAAGGTGGGGAGGATCGTGATGAACCTCATCCTGACGAGAAACGGGTGTCTTCCGGCGGTCATTCACGCCACGGAGCGCCAACGCTACTACGAGGCGCTTCGGCAGCCGGAGGAACCGGCCCTGACAGAGCTCGTCATCGAGTCGGTCAGGGCGTCTTTCGATGCGGCCGTCAGATTCTTCAAACGAAACTAGAAGGAAATGGCTCGTTCAAAAACCGCTGTTGCGGACAAACTGCTGGCTGACGGGACAATCACCGATAGTCAATACAGCGGAGCGATGCAGCATTTCGCCAACTACGGCGGTTTCATCGAGGAATCCCTCATCGAAACCGGTGCTGTAACCGAGGAAGTGCTCCTGAAGGCTCAGGCCAGGTATTGCAAGACCCGCTTCGTGATCACGGAGAAGCTCAAGGTAGCAGACATCGGCATGAAGGTCCTGAGCAAGATCTCGATAAAGCTTGCCCGGAAATACACGGTGTTTCCCATCCTTCTGGACGAGGAGAACAACATTCTCTCCATCGTCGCCGTCGACCCGCTCGATCTGGACATGGAGCAAGAAATTTGCCGCGCCGCCGGACTATCCAAAGTGCGTTCCTTTGTTTCCCGTCCGGCCGCAATCAAGGCGGCTATCTCCAAATTTTACAAGGGTGATATCCACGCGTTTGCGTCGGTCGACAAGGAGGGGATCGAGGCCTTCCAGTCGATGATGGATGTCTACGAACGAAACCTTCTCGACGAGGGGGCCATAGTGGCCGCGGTCGCCTCGAGCGGCACATCCAGACGCGAACACATCCTGTCCGCGGACGAGATCGACCAACGCGACAAACGAGTCATGGATACGGGCAGGTTCAGCGTGGTGGCGTCCAAGAACCTATCTCTCGAGATTGTACGTGTTCTCGTCTCCCTGCTGGAAAGCAGCCGAAAGGATTTGTCCGGGCACTCCGTACTCACCGCGAACTATACGGAAACGATGTGCACACGCATCGGTGTCTCCAAGTGGGAGGCGGGCGCAATAACCCTTGCGGCATTGTTGCATGATCTCGGAAAGGGCGATCCGTACCACCTGACCGCGTTCAATGTCGCGGAGTGGGATGGGCACCGGACGACGGCGATGAAACGTTTCGAAACGCCCTTGAGATTGCTGGAGTCCGCCAACCTTCCTCCGGAGGCAATGCAGACCATTCGCCATATGTACGAACGGATCGACGGGAGCGGTTTTCCGGACGGCCTGAACAGGACTGAGATCCCGCTGGGGTCGCGGATCCTGGCGATCACCGACACGTTCTCGGATCTCACTTCCAACCCGCGCAACCCGTTTCGCCGTATACTGTCGCCTTCCGAGGCCATCGAGATGATCAAGAATGCCGCCAAGCCGGTTTTCGACTCAAACCTGATCGATCTCTTCGGCATAGTGGTGGCGGGAGACGATATCAAGCGCCAGTTACTCACCGGCGCCAAATCGGTGCTCGTGGTCGATTCCGACGCGGAGCAGTGCGCGATCCTCGAGATGCAACTGATCACCCATGGCTTCAAAGTTCGCACCGCGAGAACGGCGGAGGAAGCAATCAGGATGCTGATCGACGATCCGGTCGACATCATAGTGTCGGAAGTTGATCTCAAACCGTTCGACGGTTTCGAGATGAAGAAACGCCTCAACGAGCAGGAACGCGTCAAGACCATCCCGCTCATTTATTTCACGTCCAGATCCGCCTCGAACGATGTGAAAAAAGGTTTCGAGCTGGGGGCCCAGGACTACCTGGTCAAGCCTTCCGCCACAGAAGTGCTCGTAGCGAAGATCCAGCATTTCCTCGGTCGGGTCCAGGCGAGCGAGACCATTGACGGTGTCTCCGGATCACTGAAAGAGATGTCGATTCCGGATCTGGTACAGATCCTTGGCCACGGGCGCAAGACCGGTCGGCTCAAGTTGACTTCGGGCGGCCACACCGGCGAGATCCATTTCGTGAGTGGTGACATCTACAACGCCATTTTAGAGGCTCAGCACGGCGAGGAGGCGTTCTTTTCCATGCTCCGGTTCAGGGACGGCAGGTTCTCCCTCGACCCCGGCTTCACCGCCAAAGAACGCATGATCAACATGACCCCGGAGATGCTTCTCCTCGAGGGGCTCCGTCGATTCGACGAGGACAATCGGTAGCAGCGCCTCGTGCCAGTTCGTTATACTTGGGCTAGTTTCTAGAGAGGCTATTTCCTGCTGCGGTTACGGACGTGTCCTATGAAGGCCTCGAGAAGTCGTGCGCGATCCTTGTACGTGGACTGACGGGCAAACTCTTTGTAGACCTCCTGGATCTTCTTCACCAGATCGTCGCCGCCCTCGGGAGTGAGCAGGTCGAGAGATCGCACGTTCGCCTGGATGGCCACCTTCGACGGGTTGTTCAGGTTGTCTGACAGAACCTTGACCACGGCCTCGCGTTTGCCGGGATCGTCACGAGCAATCCTGTAGGCGGTGACGATGGCTCTCTCGACGTTCTTGTTGGTGTGCTCGCCGATGACCTTGAGGTAGCAGTCGAGATCGTCTCCACACTCCTTGCCGAACTGGATCTTGTCCATGTACCCGGTGATGCGCTTTTTCATGATGTCGCATTCGTTGCGGGCCTGCTTTTCTTCATCCTCGCTGGCGCCTTCCGGGAACCGCTCCTCAACGATCTTGTCGCAATCGATCTTCTTGTGCGCCTTTTTCATGTCCTTGACGAACTCATCACCGCACATCAACGACGCGTTGTAGAAGCTCTTGTCACGCATAGAGTCGTCGCCGGCGCGGGAGACCTCCAGCATGAGGGGGCACGACTCCTTTGGGTAAAGAAGAAGGCCCAACGCGCGGATATAGCCCACCGCCTCTTCTGCCTGAAGCTGGAGAGTCTTGATCTTGCCCTTCTTATCAAAAACGAGGCGCTTCTTGATGACGCCAAGCAGGGGTTTGTGGCCCAGCTGGGCCAGTGCCACCGCCGCCCAATTCCGGCGCATGGTCGCCCAGCCTTCCGGAGCGAAGTTGACCGGCAAGCCTTCGATCTTGGCAGCGGTTTTGTCGGCTGCGTCCGGCTCGGAGTGATTCAATTCGCCCTCAAGGTACTGGATGACCTTGGGCGACGGGTAGGCAAGCGTTCCCAGGAAATCAACCGCCTGCTGGATGTACCAGGTGGGGTTTTTCATGGCGGCGTCGTTCTTTATTTCTTTTTCGAACGCCTTGTTGAACGCCTCATCCTTTTGCAGCCCGAACTTCATGATCCCGTCAACCACCACGTCCCGATCGTGGATCTGCTGCAAAGAGGCAAAGGCAATCTGGCCGAGGCCGACGGGTTGCCGCTCGCCCTTCATGGCGATGCCGCGGATGAGCACGGGGACGGCAGCCGGATCACCGATCTTGCCGAGCCCCTTCATGGCCTTCATGTTCAGGCGCAGCTCCTGCAGTGTGTCGGGAGTGTCTACGATCTGTATGAGCGCATCGACCGCTTTGCCCTGGTGAGATGAGGTCGGATGCGCCACCACGATAGACGTGAGGGACGAGATGATCGACTGGGCGATAACGTTCTCCTCTGCGGTGAACGGAGCACCGGACCTGCGATCCCGCGCCGTGGTGATCTTGTTGAAAGCTTTGAGGAGTTCGGGCATCGCCTCCTCCACCTTCTGACGCTGGACCGCGTTGGCGGCGACGCTGAACATGGACGCGTCCACCGCTTCCTCCAGATCCAGGGCTCGCAGGTACACAGGGATCGACGCCGGATCGTTCATCTGAGCGAGCAACTCTATGACGGTCTTCCGGTTGAACTTGTCGCGGTTCCATTTTTCAAAACCGTCGATGAGACCGGGAACCAAGATCTTCGTCAACTCCTTGACCTTGGGGTTCTCAAGATCGTTGCCGTTTTCTTGCATGGCGTCGTTGAAAATCTCTTTGATATTCTTCAACGCCGATTCCCGCCACGGCCGATCGTGCATCTGGTCGAGCAGGAACTCTGGATCATCCTCGTCGCGACAACCAACAACGAGACTCGAGATCACGAAAGCCGTGATCAGCATAACAATGGGTACCCTCTTCATGAACCCACCTGCGTCTTTCTGCGCCGTTCGCGCTATTTTTGACGAAATACCTTTTAAATACAAGCCGTTACAGTTCCATAGTATGTGGGCGAGTATAGAAGACGTACCGTTCAGTGTCAAGCGGGGCCGGGCATTGAAAATGAACATGTCATATGCTCATGCAATCCATTCGAATCACTTCACCTGGTCGAGAAAAAAACTCGAGCGCAAGGGATGGTCGAGTTGTTGTTCCGTGAACTTGTTTATCGCTGAGTATATCTCGTTGAGAACCGTATCATCGAATGTCATCGTGGAAATTGCGCTCAGGTCGCGCTTTTCCATCAAGGTCAGAGCGGTCGCTGCGCCGGCGCACAGGAGGATGGGGCCTCCGCCGCACGGGGTGCAGACGATCCCCCCACGACGGGGATCGAAGTATGCCTTTTTACCCAGAGGCACCGGCGTTCCGCAGGCGGTGCAACGCCCGATCCCGACCGCCACGCCACATAGTGCGAGCACGCGAAGCCTGGCGCACAAGGCGAGCCCTTTCACGGAGACTGTCTTTGGGGCGGACATCAAGGACATGAACTCGCGCAGAAGATCGAACATGCGGTGATCCGGATCATTCTCGGGGGTGAGCTCCCGCACCAGCTCCGTGACGAGAGCAGCCGAACCGATGCGGTCGAGATCGGTCGCCAGACCGGGGTGAGAGTCCACAAGCGAGGCCTCGTTCAGCAGGAACATCCTGTCGTGCCCTCGCCCACGGCCGAGGGAAACCTCCAGCAACGCGAATGGTTCGAGCGCTCCGCCGAACCTCTTTCTTGAGCTGCGAGCCCACCTGGCAATGGCGCTTATCTTTCCCAGATCCCTGGTGAGCAAGGTCAGTATTCGATCTGAATCGCGGTAGTCCACCGTGCGCAAGATGAACGCCCGGGTGACCTGTGTGCTCGGGCTCAAACGATGGCCGTTACAATGTTGAAATAGACGGTGACTCCAATGATGTCGACTGCAGTTGTCACGAAAGGACCGGTGGCAACCGCCGGATCGATGTGCAAACGCGCGAATAGCATGGGTATGGCGGCAGCGACCGTGGCGGCGAGCACCATCGCGACGGCGGAGGCCGAACCCACTGCCACGGCCAGGAGGAAGGGGTCGGCCTGGGAGTCGCCTCGGAACCGGAAGAACCCCATGGCCCCGAGGGCCGCTCCGAAAAGAACCCCGAGAGCGGCGCCGACGAGTATCTCGCTTCCGACTACCCGCCAGAATTTCTTGACGTCGATTTTCCTGGTGGCAAGACCGCGCACGACGATGGCCAGGGACTGGGTGCCCACGTTTCCGGCCATTCCGATGATTACCGGGATGAACGCCGCCAGCGGGAGATAGCGCGCCAGGGTTTCTTCGAACCCGGTGATCACGAAGGAGGCCACGATGCCGCCGACCAGGGCCGCGGAAAGCCACGGCGCGCGAAGCCAGATCGACCTGAGCGTGGATCTCCGTTCGTCGTAATTCTCACCGGCGCCCGCCATCTTGAGAATATCCTCGGTGGCCTCTTCCTTGATAACGTCGATAACGTCGTCCACCGTTACCAGGCCCACGAGCCTGTTCGTATCGTCCACCACAGGCACCGCCAGGAAGTCATATCGAGAAACGATCCGTGCAACCTCTTCCTGGTCCTCCTCTGTTTTGACCGATACCACCTGCGGGTTCATGATGTCCTTGATGACCGATTCGGGCCGGCAGGTGACGAGCTGACGCAGGGAAAGCACGCCAACAAGGGAATCGTGATCATTGACCACGTAGAGATAGAAGGCCATCTCCACATCCGGGGATTTCTGCACGGTGAGAATGGCCTCCGACGCGGTCATGTCCTGGGGAATGGCCAGGACGTCCGGGCTCATGATACCGCCGGCCGTGGCCTCCCCGTACCGAAGTAGCTCGGTGACCTCTTCGGATTCCTCCACCGGCATGGCTTCGATGATCTTGGCCGACAGGGTTTCGTCCAGTTCGCCAAGGAGGTCGGCGCTGTCGTCACTCGACATCTCTCGTATAATGGCCACCGCACGATCCAGCGCCATCTGCTCGACCAGATCGGTCGCCATTCGCGCGGACAGGGCGGAGACCACCTCTGCCTGTACTGCGTCGTCACCCGCGAGAGACAGTAGGCGCAGCTGATCCTCCTGGATGAACTGGCCAAGGACCCCGGCCAAATCCACCGGGTGCGTGCGCTCCAGGATCTTGCGGATGTTCGGTCCCGCATTGCGTCGAAGAAGCCGCTTCAGCGTGTCTGCGAACCGATGGCTCTGGTGTTGCGCTTGCGGCATAGCTTGTTCTCCGGGCGGTCTACAGGCCGGCCAGTGCCTTTGCGCAACCGGCTCCCACCTCGCTGGTGGGATCTATTTCACGGCAACGCTCGAAGGCATCCCTGGCATCTGTCTCATTATTAAGTCTCAGGTGGGTCATTCCTATCAATTGATGAGTTTCCTGCATCTGATCGCATCCACCGTCCGTTATTTCTAGCGCTCCCTCGAGGCTCGCGAGGGCCATCTGGTACTCGCCCTTGTGATAGTAACCTTCACCTAGCCTGAATTTTCCCACGCAGAACAGAGGCTGGTCGAACAGAGCCAGACGCAGGATCTCCACCGCCTTGTCGTACTCGCCCAATTCGATATACGCCCAGCCCAGGTTGCCCATGGCCAGCCACGGCTCTCGGTTCAGAACCTCCGCGGCGGCTTCCTCCAGCATCACCACCGCCTCGTCGAGTTGCCTGGTGAGAATCAACAACACACCCATACTGTTGAGGGCCTCGACCCGTTCCGCCGGCCTGCTCTTGTCGCGAAGTTTGAGCGCCATGCGAAGGTGCTTCTCCGCCAGATCGTATTCGCTTCTCCCGAGCCTGATGGTGCCGAGCAGGTAGTGGGCATTGTCGTTATTCGGATCGGCGTCCACCGCCCGGGTAAGGTGCCGAATGGCCTCCAAGTTGTTTCGCTCCTGGAACCAGACCACATACGCCGCCTGGTAGAATCGTTCCGATTTCCTTATATCCTTCTCGGAAATATCGGCGGCGCCACAAGCGACCAGGAAGACCCCCGCGAAAAACAGGGTGATCGGGTGTGTGCCTTTCATCATCGTCTCCTTGTGCGCAGAGCCGCAAAGAAGCTGCGTATCAGGAATACCGGTTTCGGTCAAGGAGAGGGTCGGTAAAAAACGCTTTGTTACCGGGATGTTACCGCCGAAACGACTCAGATTGCGTTGATCGTGTAGCGCTTTTTAATCTCGGTTATCTGCGAGGCGTCGCACTTGAAAGAAACGTGGACCAGGTCCATCTTGATAATGCTGCCCTCCTCGTGTCCGGCGCCGATGAGGATCTCCAGCTTATCAGAGGACGACACGGATTTTCGCCCCCCGGCCGGGTTCTTCCTTGCTATGATCTCGACCTTGTTCTCGCCCTTCACGAACCAGGCGGAGATCTCCGTTATGATCGTCGGAGATCCGGACTTGATCAGCTTGCGCTCGATGCCGTTGATCTTGACGATCAGGTCGTATTGCGCGCGACCGCCCCTGGAGGGCTTGGTAGCGAGGAAATATCTGGAGGAGAGCCTGGGGTTGGCGCCGGCTTCCGCCTCGGTGGCGGCCGTGCCGGAGGGTTCCGAGCCGTCGTCCACCACCTCCACCTTGTACTTCGAGGAGTTGATGTGGACGTCCCCGTTGTGGTCGATGAAGACGGTGGACTCCTTGAAGGTCTGATTCCGCACGCCGCTAATATCCACACCGTTCAGGTAGACGTTCGCCGCCATCACCGCCGGCGCCGCCGCGACGAGCGTCGCCACGAGTATCATCGAAAGAAAGCCGTTGCTTCGCATATTTCACGCCTCCCGCCTGGCAAGCTTTTGTCAGCCAGCTATTTGACGTTTGTAAAAGAACGAGATTCTAGGTTTTCTTCAGTTCTTCCTTCATGCCTATAAGTCGGTAGAGCTTCTGGAGAGCCTCAACGTCGTAGATCTCCAGCTTCTCCCCGACGATTCCCAGGTACCGGTTCTCCTTGAGCTGGAGGATCCCCCGCTTGACAGTGTCCACGTCGAGCCCGATGCGCGAAGAGATTTCGATGGGTGAAATGCTGAGCATCACGTGGGACTCCGATGGCGACTCCAGGCGCGAGAGCCTGATCAGAGTGTTGACTATCTTGCTCTGGGAGTCGCGCAACATCATGTTCTCGATGCGCTCCTCGGAAGCTCCGAGGCGCCGGATGAGTTGGCCGATCAGCTTGAGCGCGATATCCGGTTGATCGCGCATCAGCGTCTCGAAGGCGCTGGACACGAAGGCCAGCACGCGGCAGTCGCCCAGGGCCACCGCCGAGGCCGTTCTCATGTGCCCCTTTTCCAGTGCGTTCTCGCCGAAGATATCCCCCACCTTGAGAATGACGATGTCCCGCTCCACGTGGCGAACTTTTCGAATGAGCCGGACGCGGCCCTCCAGGATCATGAAGACCTCGGTCGCCTCCGTCTCCTCGGCGAAAATGAGATCGCCGCCGTTGTAGCTCCTGCCGAATTTTTCGAACAGGCGATCCGCGTTCTTGGAGTTGATATCCATGACGCCGACAATTCTAGACGATGCCTTGGCAAAAGCAACATGGCCTCAGAAAGTAAGGCTAAGGAAGTCGATGCACGTTCAGCAATATCGCACATCGCGGCTGCCACAAAGGAGATTCTGGGCACGGATACCGATTTCCCCCTTGTTCAAGGGGGCGGGGGGATTTCGTCATTCCAAACTCCCCCTTGTTCAAGGGGGCCGGGGGGATTTTGTCATTTTGAAATGACCTGGTTTTCTAAGCCTGAAAGGCTGAAACATACCAGCCCGGCGCAACGCGCCGGGAACTGTGGATACAAAAAGAAATTTTTCATCCAAACTCCAAGGTCTAAGATCCCGCATGACTCGCGCCTTCTCGCTTTCGGTCTCGCTTCCGGTCCTTGCGGCCGGCATTCGTCACCGCTATGCTCATGACAACAACTTCAACCTACTGCGCATGCAGGAGGTCGAAAAAAATGGGGAGGAAAGATGTCACAGTCAGATTTACCGGAGTTCTTGAAATCAGATGAAAGGGCTCGCCTGATTCCAGTTGGAAAGATGCAAGAGCTGCGGGCAACATCAGTATTCCTCGCGACGTTAACGGTCGTCAAGGAATTCGCCAGAAACATGCTGGCATCGATTGGGACGAGGCCGAAGGTTGGTAAGCACACAAAAATAGAGTGTTTTACCGAAGTCGTGCTCGCTCAGGATGGTGACAAAAAGGATCGTCCAGACGGGTTGATTGTAATGACCAACGGCAAGAAGCGGTGGTCAGCTCTGGTTGAGGCGAAAACCGGCAATGCAGTGTTGAAACCGGAACAAATTAAGCGATACGTTCAAATTGCCAAGGCCAACAATATCGATGCAGTTATTACGGTTTCGAACCAATTTGTAGCGCTTCCAACTCATCACCCGGTCAAGTTACCGAAGTCCACTCTTCGGGGGGTTGAGCTTTTTCACTGGTCGTGGGTTTTTATTCGTACGCAGGCCATCCTGGACACGCGGATACATCAAGATATCGATCCGGAACAACACTACATTCTTGGGGAGATGGTGCGGTTTTTTGAGCATGACAATTCCGGTGTCAAAACATTCGACAGCATGAATAAGGAGTGGAAAGACGTATGTAGGCAAGTCAAGAATGGTTTCAAAATGAAAAAAACATCCGAGGATGTTCTAAGCACTGTGGGTGCGTGGCACCAAGAACAGCGTGATATTTGTCTTCTTCTCACTCGGAAATTGAAAGCGTCAGTGTCGCTTCACTTGGATAAAAAAGAAAAGAACGACCCTGAGCTGCGCCTAGGCAATGATTGTGAGTCGCTTGTCAATGACCATGTTTTGAAAGCCACTTTGGAGGTGCCCGATGCGGCAGCGCCGATTGAAATAGTGGTGGATCTGGCTCGTCGTACCGTAGCATGCTCCATGCGCGTTGATGCCCCATCTGACAAGAAGAGCACCAAACCACGTATTAACTGGCTACTTAGACAACTGCCAAAGGAACACACGGAAGACATCCAGGTTACAGCTGGATGGCCGACAAAGGCAATCGACACCTCCGCAACCTTGGTTGCGCTGAGAGAGGATCCGAATGCCATCGTAGGTGATAATGCAGGTCGCGTTCCCCGTTGGTTCAGGGTGTCTCTGGTGCGTGATTTGGCAGGGAAGTTTCATGGTCCAAAAACTTTCATTGAAGCTATAGAGGCTATTATACCTGACTTCTACCAGCGAGTTGGTGAACATCTCAAAGCTTGGGTGCCGGTTCCGGTTCCGCCTAAATTGCCCAAGGAAACCGACAGTGTTGAGAAAGATGTCGGCGCCATTTCAAATCCTGTTGTCTCAACGGGCCTCATCGATGACGTTTCTGAGGATCGACCTGAAGTACCCATACCACAGGAACCGCAGGAAGGTTCTGATTGACAGCTTGCTTAACGCGCCTCCCCCCTATCTCTTCACAGCCAAGATCGCCCTCCCCACCGGCCCTATGAGCGTGTTTGCATGTGCCACAGCCGTCTCCCCCGGCACGGAGGGGGAGTTTTTCACTGCCAGATTTGTCGGTCGAAAATCGATCCCCTCAGACCAGGGCGGGCTCGTCTTCTTTGACCTTGGACTCGGCCACGGTGGGGAACAGCGCCACCAAATAATGACTCCTCCTTAGAAAGCAGTTCATCCAGATCCAGCCGTGTTCAATAAACCTTCGCATTGCGTTGGACTGTTTGCTACCTCCCAAATTCGCGTTGCATGACAACTACTTACAAAGAGTTGTTGGCCCGGGCCAACAACTTCTTCATGGGGTGTCAGACACTTTTTCCGAAGAACCCCAATCGAAGGAGTCAGACTCCCCAATCAAAGGAGTCAGACTCTTTACACACCCCACCCGATGTATAATCCCCGCACGGATTCCAGCCACATTTTGACAGAAAGAACCGGCAAGCGTTGGCGATGTTAATGTCTGACGTTTGTCCTGCTTCGGCGGCCCTTCGCAGGATCTTTGGAGATAGATATTGAAAATTCAGAAAGACGCCTTGGCGCGGAAGAATGCGAGGGATGGTCCCGCTGCGGGCATGCCGAACTTGGACTCATCGTGCCCGAGGAGGAAGTAGCTCCCCAGGGACATCTCCAGGCCGTCGACGGGCCGGACGACAATGGAGGGAAAGAGGACGAGGGATCCTATGGTTCCGTCATTGGTGGCGCCCACGGCCAGGGATTCCACCCGGCCGTCACCGTCGTCGTCGAGGGGGATATCGTCGTCCTCGTGGGGGAGCTCGCCCATGCCGACCAGCCGCAGCAGCAGGCGATCCTGCAGCATCTTGATGTCCACGGTGGCTATCCAGTAGTTGTTGACGGCGTGCGATCCGAACTCGTCCAGGAAACCGTGCAGGAACTGAGCGGTGACGAACAGGTGCTCGTTGATGGAGTAGTCGGCGCCTATCGTGTACTTGAAATACGGCTGGTCGGTCACCACGTCATCGACGATCACCTCGGCCCCCGGCGCCACCTCGGTGATGTCGAAAGACATCTCCACTGCCTCGGGAAAGAACACCGCCCCCTCCAGCCAGAACCCGGCGTCGTCGAGGAAGGGCAGCTGCCCAGCGAGATCGAAGCCGAGCACCTGTTTTTTGGGATAGACCAGCTTGACTTCCGAGTCCACGTCGAGGATGGGCGTCCCGTCCGCGGCTGACTCGCCGGACCGCTCGGTGGTGGAGTAGCTCTTCAGGGGGACCGGGAAAGTGTCGATGCCTTTGTAGTAGGAGAGGGACATGTCGAACATGCCCACCAGCCATTGCATCCTCAGACCCACCTGGGTGTTGGCCATGCTGAACTCGGGCATGGACGCAACCACGTGGGGCTGGTGGACGTTGTAGTATTCGGGGTTGCGCAGATAGATATTTCTTATGCGCTCCGCCCTGAGCCTGGTTTGTGGGCTGACGAACGGAAACATGGACTCGGGATCTCCAACCGCCAGCAAGGCGGAGCCCGGCACCATGGCGGGTTGGAACACCGGCACCCAGACCGCGGTGAAGATGAATTTATCCGCCTTGGGATTCCAGTCGAGCCTGATCATCTCGTTGGCCACGAGCTCCCCGAGCTTGAGCGGGTCCTCCATGTCGGGGGCGTTGAGGTTATTGGTGGGGTTGAACACGTCCGACGCGCCCCACTGGACGATCTGTCGTCCCACGCGCAAATCCAGGTACGGCAGGATCTCGATCACCTCGATGTAGGCCGCCTGGCTCTCGAAATGATACGGGGAGACCGTGTTTCGCGTTGTGAGGCCTTCGAACTCGGTATCCCTGGTGAAGCCGGTCCATACGAACTGGATATCCCCCACGAAGCGCAGCTTGTCCGGCACCAGCGATGCTTTGAGATCGAAGCCCAGGGCGGTCTGGTTGCGGTAGATGCCGGGTTCGTCAACCCGGTGCACCGACGCCCACAGATCGTTCTCGACAAATGCGCCCCAGTCGACCTCAACGTCCGCCGCCGCAGCGGAAGCCATAAACACCGAGGTGGCGATCATGGCGATGATAAAAGCGATTCTCATCATATCGGCGGACTATTACAAGAAGGTCGGACAAGGTCAACCCGCGTCGGGGCCGGCGTCGACGATGTCGATCTTGGCCTTTTCGATGCCCATCTGTTCGAGCTGCTCCTTCGCCACGGCGAGGTCCGGCGCCAGGGTCAGGGCGATTGTGAACGCCTCGGCGGCGAGAAGATACATGCGCTGCCCGCGATAGGCCAACCCCAGGTTGAAGGCCGCTTCCGGGTATTGGGGCTCGATCTCCAGTGCCTTGCGGTGATGCCGCGCCGCCTTTTCGAGCAGGCCCGCCGCCGCGTACACGAGCCCCAGGTTGTTGTGGGCCTCCGCGTCGTCCGGTTGGATTCGAAGAGCCGCCCCGTAGGCCAGCGCCGCAGCCTTCAACCGCCCCTCCTCCTGAAGGGCTATTCCCATATTGTAGTGCGCTGACGCGCTGTACGGATCCAGTTCCAGTGCCGCGGAGTGATATTGCCTGGCGTTCGCCCATTCGCCCCGCCCGGCCTCGACAAGCCCGAGCATATCCCACGCCTCGGGGAGCCATTCGGCCTTCTGTGTCAGCTCCAAAAGCAGACCCTCTGCCTTCTTGAGCCGGCCCATATTGCGATAAGCCTCCGCCAGGGAAAGCGAGGCCCCGTGAAGATCCGGATCGATCTCGAGGGCCTTGACGAGGTGCGGAATAGCGCTTGCGGCGTCTCGGGACGAAAGGATCGCCGTCCCCAGGTTGTAGCGCGCGAGGGCGTTGTCGGGCTCTCGAGCGACGAGCCCCATCAGCGACTTGACCGCCCGGTCGATGTCACCCAGATCGAGGTGCACCAGCGCTCGGTTGATGATGGTTCGCCCGTCTTGCGGATCGAGCTTCAGTGCCCTGTCGTAGAGCTTCCCGGCGTCCTCCCTAAATCCCAGGTTTCCCAGGTAGTTGCCGATCTCGAACAGCTTTTCCGGATCGTCGCCGTAGCGTTCCACCAGGGCCAGATAGTACGGGCGGCCCCGATCCAGCCGCTCGCCGAACAGGGCGATCTTCTCCCCGCCGGGGCACGCCTCCCTCGCCCGATCGAGCATGCCGCTCAGGAGAAATCCCTGGGCCTCGAAGGCGGTCTCGAGCTTCGCTACCACATCCGGCTCCCGATCCCCCATCCTGAAGAGGTAGGGAGCGACCCCGGAGCGCACCGCCAGAAGGAGAGCGGGTTCCATCCGACGCCCCTCCGAGTGCTCTGTGATATAGGGCAGGAAGGGCTGGTTGTCGGTCTGGACCGGCATGCCCTTTGTCCAACCGGTCGCCACGGAGGGCGATGCCAGGAAGCAGTCCAGGATCTCCTCCGGGGAGGTCATGCCGTAGGGTTCCAGATCCTTCCGGATACGCGGCTCCTTCAATCGCCGGGACAACTCCAGGTAGTCGATGACCAGGGGTTTATCGGTTCCCACGAGCTTGACGTACGCCACCTGTCCGTAAGTCTCAAAACCCACGTTTACCCAGAGGGTGGTATGGGGGAAGACCTCCATGAAAGTACGCACGATGATCTTGAATTCCCGCTCGGACAGCCCGTGGAGTGGGAGCCACTGCACCGCGATGCCGTCTTCCTCGAGGTGATCCCGCATGAGTTCGTAGAACTCCAGAGTGTACAGGATCCACGAGTCCACCGATTTTGGATGAGTGGAGTCCACCATCATCACGTCGTATCGCTCGTCGCTTCGCAACAGGAACTGGCGCCCGTCGCCTATGTGAAGATGAAATCGCGGATCGTCGAGCACGTTGTTGTTGATGTCGGTGAACTCCCGCGCGGCCTGCTCCATGGAGCTCGACAGCTCTACCACGTCCAGGCTCTGGAGTGGATGCCGGAGGGCCGCACCCGCGGAGAGCCCCGCGCCCAGGCAGATCATGAGGCCCTTTTCCGGCTTGGGATGAAGAAGCGGTCCCAAGTGACCGAGCAGCTTGAAACTCTGGTCGTGCACCAGCCGGGTGGTGACCTCGTTGACTGCGTTTATGAAGAGTTGGCGCTCGCCGTTGATCGAGTTTTTCGTCACCGAGACGGTCCCCGTGCGGCCCTCATCGTAGTAGATGATCTCCTGGTGTTTTTTGCCCACCGCCTCCAGAAGCATTTTCCTGGGCATGTTCGATCCCGCGGACAGGCCCACCGAGGTGACGACAAACAGGGCGAGCAGCGCCGTCTTCACGACGCGGCGGCGCATCCCTTCCTCAATTAGAAACAGGGGAATCACTCCTGCGGCCGCCACGACTCCGAGAAAGGCGAAGGTGTTCTGGATTCCAATGGTCGGGATGATCGTGAACCAGGTGACGATCGATCCTGTGGCCGCGAAAATCCCGTTCACCATGATGGCGGTCCCGATCCTCCTGCCCGAGCTCGACGCGGGGCCGGCGTAGAGCACGCAGGCGGCCGGGAGTGATGCCCCGGCGAAAATGGCCGGCAGAAGAACGAGGATGGGCGTGAACAGGATCTCTCTGTAGAATTCGGTCCACAGAGATGTGGTGAGGCCGCTCCAACCGGCCAGGTGGAACGGATCTCTTCCAAGTGACACAACTAGAGTTGTCGCCACCGAATATGAGACAAAAAGGCTGACGACAAGCAGGACGAGCATCCACGAGGCGACCTTCACCGGATCGCGCTTTGACAGGAGCCGGTGGAGAAGACCGCCGAGGCCCAGGCCCGCCAGGACAACCACCAGGAGAATGGCGAAGGCGTAGGTGTCGTGACCGAAAACGAAGGTGAGAATACGCGCCCAGACCACCTCCGAGGCGAGCATGACGAATCCGCCGACCCCCGCCGCGATCAGGGCGGCGACGGCGGTCTTGCGAGCTGGGTTACCGGAGTCGGCCCCGGGTTTCAGCGGAGCCTTCCTGTTCGCGACACCACCGGAAAGGCGGGAGACCGCGGCGACAATCAGCGCTGCGACAATGCTGGCGCCGGCAGCCAGGAAGGAGGTTTCGATGAGCCCGAGGGAGGGGACGGCCACGAACCCGGCGAACGCGGCGCCGGCGGTTCCCCCCACGGTGTTGATTCCGTAGAAAAGGCCCACGCGATTCTTCACGTCCTCGGAGAACACCGCCAGGGCCCGGACCAGCACCGGGACCGAGGCCCCCATCAGGCAAGCGGGAATTGCCACGAGCACGGCGGCAACGACGAGCCTCACCACCGCGGGCGCGCCGGATCCGGAAAGGGCCGGGATGACGAAGGGCATCACGACGGCGTAGACCCCCAAGGCCACCTCGGCGACCACGTAGATCTTCAGGGGGGAGGAGATGCGATCGGCCAGTCCCCCAAGGAGGCGGGCGCCAAGGGCCATGCCCAGCATGAAGGAGCAAAGGACCAGGGCAATGGCGTCGGCGGAGTTGCCCAGGGGCACCACGAGCATGCGCGTCCAGACGATCTCGTAAGAAAGACCCGCGGCTCCGGAGATCAGCGTTGCGATACCCAGCGCGATCACGGCGCGCAGCGAAGAGTGCCTGTTTCTCATCACCGTTGTATGTCTCCATCGGGTTCGGGTTCGCGTTCGTACATCAGGTAGAGTTTCTTCTGGGCCGTCACGAATTTCCTGACGAGTTTGTACCGGCTCGCGGTGAGCTTCTGCACCTGTTTTAGCCCGGCAATCCCGAAACGGTTGCGCAGGATGATCAGCCTGGTGCCCGGCTCGTTGATGCGTTCGATCAGCTCGTCGGGATCCGCGTTGCCGGAGCGATATCTCTGGATGTTGGTGTCCACCTCGGTCGCGGCGATGGAGCGGCCGGACAGGAGGGCGAACAGGGGAACGGCGCCGGAGTCGCCGAAGATATGATCGCCCTCGTCGGTGCGCGCGATTATCTCGCGGGTGATCTCATCGACCACATCCAGATGCCTGCTCTCGTGCCAGAGGTAGTACGTGTAGCTCCAATAATGATCTCCGATGGTCCGCCGGTCGCTCCAGATGACGGATCTTACGGCGTCGTTGACAGGGCCCGGAAGCATCCCGTCCTTCCAGGTGTATTCGTGCGTCCTCTTTGCCACCGGAAGATCGATCTCCTTTCCGTAGTAGTCCAGCCTGGATTCGAGCTTCGGTCCGAAGAAGAACGCCGCGAGGATGCACGCCACGGCGATGACGCCTCCCGCCAGCGTCACGCGGTTCAACCCGGTGGCTGCAGCCCGCCTCCTGTCGAGGAAGAGTCGCACACCTCCCCGGAACAACCTGGAGACCAGCCACCCGCCGGCCATCGCCGCGAACGGAAAAGAAGGGACGAAGTAGTACATCCACACGCGGTCCATGTTGAGCAGGATCAGTCCGATGAGGGCGGCGGTGAACGCTCCGAGCAAGGGAAGGCTTATCCGCGCGCCCCTGATCGTGTCGCTCAGCCGCTCGACGATCCGCAGATCCCCGGCGCTTCGCCTCCACCTTGTGGCCATTGCCCCGAACATGGCCGGAATGGAGAGCGCGAAAATCGCCAGGGGCAGGGCGTTGTGGAACAGGACGTTCGCCTTCATGTTGGCCAGGCTCTCGGGTTTCATGGGGGTCTTCTGCGCGTGATAGCGGAGCATGTTGTGGACCATGTCCTCGAAACCGGTCCAGGCTCCCACGGCGAGGAACACGACAGTTCCGATGCCGGCGCCCCATGCCAAAAGCCGAAGGCCCGCGCGGCGATCCGAGACCAGGATCCACACGGTGAGCGCTATCACACCGGGAGCTGCGTAGAGCCTCGTGAAGACCGCGGCGACGCAGAACCCGGCGCACACCTTGATGCGACCCGTCCTTCCGGTCATGAAGGCGGCAAGCATCAGGGTGGTTGTCATGTTCACCCCGGTGAAATGGGATGAAGCGCGGAGGGGTTCATAGGCGAGGATGTAGAGCGCCAGGGCGGCCGCCGACGCGACGAAGCCCGACTCCCTGCGCACCATGATCGCCAGGACGATCCCCCCGGCCAGGCACCAGGCGACGGGCAGCATGCGCGCCATGAGAAACTGGTACCCGAAGATCTTCAACAGCGCGGCGGTGAAGATCGCCTGCAGCGGCGGGTGGGCCATGGCGAAGCCGCTATAGGGCGCGACGCCCTCGGATACGAGCTGGGCCTGGTAGAGGTAGATGTGCTCATCACCGGCACAAGCGTTCATGGCGAACATCTTCAGCGCCAGCCAGAACAGGGAGATCAGGCCGATCCCCAGCATCCACAGGAGCCGGGGTGACAGCGCCGGCGCGCGCGGGGCTTCAGATGGCGCCTTCTTCTTTTGTTTGCGTCGGTTCATTCTCAACCGAATCGTATATCAAAAGCGATGGAATGAATGGACACCTTTTGGGGAAAGAAGTTTCGATAAGCGATTATGGTGGATTCCCGGGCCGGATACGTCACTCATTTTTAAAGATGGCTTTCCTCGATCGATGTTAGAATACTTCCACGTTCACAACGAAAGGAAGAGCAATGAGGTACTTGCTATTGATGCTCCTGGCGACCGTGCTGGTTTGCGGCGGGTGCTCGGATGATAGCGCCGGTGGTGGATCGAGTGACTCGGATTCCGACTCGGATACCGATTCCGACTCGGATTCCGATTCCGACTCGGATACCGACACCGACTCAGATACTGACACCGACACCGACACCGACACCGACAGCGATACTGACACCGACACCGACAGCGATTGCACTCAAGGGGAGTATCCCGGCGATTTCGAGATCAACACGCAAGCGCATCTTACAGCCATCGCGGGATATACCTCTATCTCGGGACACCTGATAATCATCTGTCCTTCGTGCACCGACTTGAGCGAGTTGATTTGCCTCACCTCGGTGGGCGGGAGTTTTATGATAGGTCACCATATTAACGGCGGCAACCCGGCCCTTGCAAACCTTGACGGCCTGGGCGGCCTCACCTCGGTGGGTGAGAGATTGTGGATCAGCACCAACGCCATCCTCACCAATCTGGACGGGCTGAGTGCCCTCACCTCGGTGGGCACGGACTTGTGCATCTACGAGAACGACATTCTTCCCGACTGCGAGGCATGCGACGTGCTGGACCAGCTCACCAGCGTACCTACTTACATCGATGTCCACGACAACTTCAACGACGCATGCACGCCGGTTCCGGGTAATTGTCCGTAAAGGATCTTTGCACCGTGCGCGGGTAGCTTTTGCGGCTCGAAACACATTACTTCGACGTCATCGCTCCACCTCCCACATCTGGAGTTCATTGTACCACATCCACGAGTTCATACAGACCATATCAGAGCACCGTGCATGGCTTTCACGAGTTCATGCAGACCATATCAGAGTGCCGTGCGGACCAATCCAAAGCACCGTGCAGGGCTTTCACGAGTTCATACAGACCATATCAGAGCACCGTGCATGGCTTTCACGAGTTCATGCAGACCATATCAGAGTGCCGTGCGGACCAATCCAAAGCACCGTGCATGGCTTTCACGAGTGCATGCAGACCATATCAGAGCACCGTGCATGGCTTTCACGAGTTCATACAGACCATATCAGAGTACCGTGCATGGCTTTCACGAGTGCATGCAGACCACATCAGAGTACATGCAGACCACATCAGAGTACATGCAGACCACATCAGAGTACATGCAGACCATATACAAGTACCGTGCAAGGACAGTACTACCGTCCTGGTGGAATTAACTGCTAATTCAGCCCGGCACGCGCTGAGTGGCAACCGCCAATCAAACCTTGGAGTTCGATTGTCTTCCCCGAGAAGGTGACTGACACCGAAAATGAGACACCGAAAATTAAACTATCGATTTGATATTGAAATGATATAATCATGTATAGAGGAGGAGAAAATGGCTGGAATACTACTGAAGAACGTGCCCGAAGCTCTCCATCATCGGTTGCGGTTGCGGGCCCGGGTCAACCTGCGGAGTATCGCGGGCGAGGCGATCATGATCCTGGAACGCGCGCTCTCGGATGGCGCGGGACCGCCGACCCTGAAGGAGATTGATGCTCTTCGCGCGCGCGGCGCCGTGCCGTTGACTGAGGAGATCCTGGAGAAAGCGCTGGACGAGGGGCGGGCTTGATCGTCGCGGACACCAACCTGGTCGCCTACCTGATGATCGAAGGCGATCATACCGGGGACGCAAGGACGGTATGGCAGCGCGATCCCGAGTGGCGGCTCCCCTCGCTTTGGCGGAGCGAGTTCCTGAGCGTTCTGGCAACCAGCGTGCGAGCCGGCGTTTTCGATGGGCGTCAGGCCCGGTCGGTCTGGTCCCGAGCGCTCTCACTGTTCTCTTGCGTCGAGCACAACCCGGGCGGCGAGGATGTGCTGGACACATCGTTGCGCTTTGGCATCTCGGCCTATGACGCACAGTTCGTGCAGACCGCGATCGACCTCGGTGTACGGCTCGTCACCGCCGATCGAAAACTGGCCGCGGCGTGTCCCGATCACGCGGTGGCGCCCGCGACATTTCTGGAGCAGGGGATCAAACCTCAATAGCGGCAACCGCCAATCAGACTCTGGGATTTGGCGAAAATCGCGTGGGTCGATAATTTTGAGACGGCGGGGATTTGAAATAGGGTTATCGGGTTGTCTGACGGGGAGATAGTAACCATGAACTCAGAAATCAAGAATCCATTCACCATCGACATGGAAGATATGTTCACAGACGAGCAAATCACCGCGCCGGGCAACCTCTACGACCTGATAGTTCCCGGGGAGGAAGTGACCGTCCTCGACGCGAAGGGGCGCACTGTGGGAGTGATCGACCTCACCGACGTATCCTCCAGGTGGTAGGTCCAGTACAGATAGCTTACTACTCGATTTCCAGCGCAAGATGCTCTTCCACCGCTTCAACGAAGCCTACGGCGTTGCGCCACGTCTCTGTCGCTCTGTCAGACGACAATCGCTCGATGACACGGTAATCGAGAGTCTGGCGAAGCTCGAACGCTCGATGTAAGTTCTTCGAGAGCTCTTTGGGGAACACGCCGCGGCGAACGTACTCTGTATCGAAGAGACCTATCGCGCCGGTGTGCTTGGATGGAACCTTTCCACTTTGTTGCAGCAGCGCGAGGACCGCGTAGAACATGCCGTAGTATGCGCGGTTGACGATGCTCTGTGGACTGCGCTTTCCCTGGATGAGGAACTCGGCATCTTCGATCGCGGTGTGGGCTTGCTCCAGGCGATACTTGATCAGGATGGCGACATCTTTCTCCTTCATACGGTTATTCCATCCGCCGCGACCGCTTTGGCGAGGAGAGAGTGTCGTTCCGGCCCGTTCTCCCACTCATCGCGAGAGAAGATCACGGGAACGATCACGAAACCGCGCTCGAACCCGGCCTCCCACGCGCAGTCGCTCACCGCGTCCCAGGCCTCGTCGTTCACCGTATCATCCAGCACCACCACCACGTCCACGTCCGAGCCCGACCGGGCCTCTCCCCTGGCGCTCGATCCGAACAGAATCAGCCGGTGCACCGACACGCGAGCGGATAACAACCCCTTGAATTCTCCAAGCGTTCCTCTAAGCTTTTCATCCATCTCGCTGTCAATATTACTTGAAGACGCAACGGCATTCAATACACTGCCATCAACAACAAGCGAGGTGACGTCATGCAGATCAAACCGGCTCGCAGAATAGAATCGCTACCGGTCTACGCGTTTGCCGCAGTCAAGGAGAGGGTGGCTTCTCTCAGGGAAAAGGGGATCACTCCGATCGACTTCGGAGTGGGGGATCCCGCCGTGCCCACGCCTTCGATCATTCGCGAGGCGACCAGGAGCGCGCTGGACGAACGCGCCGCTTCGGGATACCCGAGTTATATAGGGAGCGCCGAGTTTCGGGACACCGTCGCCGCATGGTCGAAAAAACGTTTCGGTATCGACCTGGATCCGGCGACGGAGATCAGTTCAACCATCGGCTCCAAGGAGGGCATCTTCAACTTCCACGAGGCGCTCGTGAATCCGGGCGATCTTGTGCTCGTACCCTCGCCTGGATACCCGCCCTACTCGCGGGGCGCCTGGTTCGCGGAGGGGAAAACGTGGTTCTACCCCCTCCTGGAGGCCAACGGATTCCTCCCGGATCTGGACGCCATTCCCGCCGATGTGGCGCGTGCCGCGAAGATAATCTGGATCAACTACCCCAACTCCCCAAGCGGCGTGTGCCCGGGTCTCGATTTTTATAGGCGGATCTACGAATGGACCTCGAAACACGATATCATCCTCGCATCGGATGAGGCCTACAGCGAGTTCTACTTCGGCACGGAACCTCCACCGACAGTCCTCAATGCCGGGCGTGACGGGGTGGTAGTGTTCAACTCCCTGTCAAAGCGCTCCGCCATGACCTGCTACCGGGTGGGCTGGATCGCCGGGGACCCGCGGATCGTCAAGGTGTTTCGCAAGATGAAGACAAACATCGATTCGGGAACGCCCACGTTCATCCAGGATGCCGCTGTCGCTGCTCTTAAGGATGAGGGGCACGTGAAGCAGATGCTCGGTGAGTACCGGCAAAAACGCGATACTATGATCGACGCGCTCGGTGGTCTGGGATTGCCCGTCAATGCGCCGCAAGGTACCCTGTACATCTGGCAGCGGGCGCCCGAGGGGATGACCTCCATGGATTTCGCCGCGCGCCTGATGGAACCGGAAATAGCCGTTGTCGTCACCCCGGGCAACATCATCTCCGAAGAAGTGGAAGGCGGTCTGAACCCGGGGGAAGGATACGTCCGCTTCGCCCTCACCCCCACAGTCGACAACGTGAAGATCGCCGCAAAACGCATCGCCGCCATGAAATTGTCAGTAACCCCATCCCGGCCTTCCCCTGCGAGGGGAAGGGGAAGATGATAGCGGCCGACTTTAACGGAGGATCGGCATGAATGAGCAACACAAGCGATACTCGGAGATCATCAAGAAGGTGCTCGATCCCACCGGGCAACGGACCGCCAAGGTATGCCTGACGCCGTATATATACGACAAAGCCCTCTGGGAGCGCATGGAGAGAATCACCGAAGCGTACGCCAATCTGCTGGAGTTCGTGTTCAGGGAGTACCCGACCAACCTCAAAATACAGGAAGTGCTTGAGTACCCCGACGATCTGGAGCGGTATTTGAGCGCATTGAACATCTACGAGAAGAACCTGGCGGCGGCGCGAATAGATATCTTCGTCACCGGTGACGGCCTCAAGATGTGCGAGTCCAACTGCGAGATTCCCGGCGCCAACGAGGAGAGCTATTTCCTGGAGCAGAAGTATCTGGAGATCTTCGACCCGCAGGGATGCAAGGCAGTCGAGAGGATGCAGATAGTCTACGATACGCTGATGAGCTACTACGAGATTCAGGCGACGTATTTCAACCTGCCCGCGAAGAACTCCCTGAACATCTACCTGACCCAGTGGCAGTCCGAGATCGATCGGATCCTCGGCGAATACGACATCATCATGGATTTCATCAGGCAACGCGGGCACGCATGCGGCGTGATCGATCCAAACGAAGTGGTCATCAGGGACAACGTGGCGTTCGCCCCCGACGGCGAGCGGATCGACCTGATATACCGGCGGTTCACCGCCGACGAGCTGCCGAGGTTTGCGAAGAAGAGCTGGCAGATGGCCATCGACTGGGACAGGGCGGAGGTGGCGGTGGTCAATCCGTTTTGCACCAAGCGGGTGGATTCCAAGAACATCATGGTCCTGTTCAAGGACGAGGCATACGAAGATGTCTTCCCGGCGCAGCTCAGGGATGATCTGGCGATCGTCCGGGATATCATCCCCTGGACCAAGAAGATCAAGCCGCAGATGATCGATTCGAGCGGCGTGACGGTTGACGCGGTGGATTTCCTGAACGCCGACAAGGATAACCTGGTGATCAAACACGCCAATGCCTACTCCAGCTCGGCGGTGTTCCTGGGAGACGACATGGACGAGGACAGGTGGCGCGAGGTGGTCGCGAAGTCGCTGGAGGGAGACTGGATCGCCCAGGCCAGGATCGAACTTCCCGAACTGGAGCTCGAGTACTTCGAGGACGGCGTGGTAAAGAACATCAAGTGCATCTACAACGTCAACCCTTACATTTATAACGGCAAGCTGGGGGGATTCCTCAACCGCGCTTCAACGGACAAGCTCACCTCGTTCAAGAGCGGGGAGATAGCCACGATCATGCCGTGCTTCGAAAGGACGCAGTAGATGAAGGCGCCGATCCTCGTGTCAATCCCCCACGGGGGCTGGAAGGTTGCGCCGGAGATCGAGGAGATCTGGGCGCTCACGGAAAAGGACGCCTTTCACGACGGCGATCCGTTGACCGCGCGGATCTACGACTTCTCGGATCGGGTGGTCGTTCAGATGGTCATGGAGTACTACCGGGCTGTCATCGACCTCAACCGCGCCCCCAACGACATCGCGCCCCAAAACCCGGACGGGGTGGTCAAGTCGCATACCTGTTACGACGTGGAGGTCTACAAGCCGGGCTGCATGCCGGACGAGAACCTCAAGAAAATCCTCCTCGATCGGTATTACTTTCCCTACCACCGCGCCCTGGCCGAGGCGATCACACGGGACGACGTCGGGATGGGTGTCGACTGCCACAGCATGGCGGCCGTGTCACCGCCCATCGAGAGTGACGCCGGCACGCCGCGACCTTTGATCTGTCTGGGCAACCTGGGGGATGCACGAGGCGAGATCGCCGAACCCTTCAACCGGGTAACCTGCCCGCCGGAGATGATCCGTTTCGTGAAGGACGAGTTCGGGAAAACATTCGCCCATGAGGATGTGGAGATCGAAGTGCCCGCAACAGCGTCGGTGAACGTGCCCTTCAGCGGCGGGTACATCACCAGAACCATCGGTGAGGGAGCGACACCGTTCTTCCAGATCGAGATGAGCAGGGCGCTCTATCTCACCGGGTCGACTTTTGATGAGGAAACCCTTGTGGTGGACGATGGGCGGATAAAGGACCTGAACACCAAGATCTGGACGGTTCTGGAAAAAACCGCCGCGAATCTGTAGAAGAATGAGATGCGCTATTTCAACATGATCCTGCTCACTGTGGTCGTCGCCGCAAACGGCGGCTGTGGTGCGAGCAACGCGACCGCGATCGGTGCTGGTGATGAAACTACGGGGGAAGAGACCCCCGAGACCCCCGCGACCGCAGACACCGCAGACACGGAGCCGCCGCCAGGCGATCCCTGCGACGCCTACGAGGCGCGGGCTACGGA
>SDBT01003814.1_pt1 | contig 25908 bp, 11 predicted proteins | sample 2277101 | NCBI WGS metagenome assembly SDBT01 (sample SAMN10404973, study PRJNA504765) | marine sediment metagenome | isolation source: marine sediment core GS10_PC15, 103 cmbsf | place: Arctic Ocean: Southern Knipovich Ridge | collected 2010 | reverse complement strand
GTAACCAGCGACTCATCAAAGAGCCGCTCGTTGATCGTCAGGAGTTCGTTAGTTGAAATCGACATCAGCATAATGTCGATGAGACCTTGCTGCACGTTCTGGCGTATCGAGTCGCGATATTCCTTGAGTGAGTTGAAGCGGCTGTCTCCATCGCTCGCGATCTTGCCAGTTGCGGCAATCCCAAAGGCCATGTCCGCATCCTTTGCGTCTGCCAGGATAAAAGCGTTTGAATTGGAATTGGCATGAATCTCGGCTAATTTTATATCCAACGACTTTTGCATAATCTATTTTCCTTAGTTTTAATATTCCGCCGAAATTCTACGGGGCGTTAGCCCGTATTTTTTTACTCTCTGTAATTACAAGGGCATGACTCACGAAGAAGGTTCGAAGCGGGTCTGTCTTGCCAATGTGCCAATTTCTCGCAAGCGAGAGTATAGCAGCTCATACTCTGCATATTTGTTCGAGTAATGCTCGACAAACTCCTCCTTCGGTTGCTTGACCTCCACCGGCCGGGACCATCGGTTGGCCAAGTCGACGATAGATTCACCTGTCTCAGCAGCCCGCGCCAATATGGCCACGCCCAAGCATGCCGATTCAGTGACGTTGAGCACAGTAATCGGTTTGCCGATGACGTCGGCCTTCAACTGCATCCAGGTCGACGATTGGGCTCCTCCGCCAGTAGCCCGGAGTTCCATGACCTCAGCCCCGGTGCGCCGAAGAATATCGAGGTTCAGTCGCATCTCAAAGGCGACGCCTTCCAGCAGCGCCCGGATGAATTCGCCGCGTGTAGTTGATAGCCTCAGGCCAAGAATTGCACCGGCAGTATCGGTATCAAAGTGCGGTGTGCCTGATGGGGAAAAGTATGGGAGAACCGTCAGCGAGGATGGTGTTTCGCCTACTTGATTCAAAAGAAGCTCATAGGCATCACAGCCAAGTTCTTCGGCTTTTCTCAACTCTTCAGCCCCAAACTCATCCCGAAACCACTTTAGTATATTGCCGCCAGTCAAGCTATAGACTATCGACGTGTACATGCCCGCAATGGTGTAATCGTAGGTGCACAGATTGTTTACTCGCATCTCGTCAGAGAATGTCGGCTGCGAGTAGGCTGGGGTAATGCACTCGACTGTACCGGTAGTGTAAGCCGCAACGCCTGATTTGGTAACCCCGGCTCCCAATGCGCCGCACGTCTGATCATGTCCGCCAGAGACTACAAATACATCATTGCCTAAGCCCAACTGGCGTGCGATCGAGGGTTTGATCTTCCCAACGACGGAACCGGAAGCTACCGGTTGAGCCAACTGGTGCGATGAAAGTCCTACAGCTTCCAGAATCTTCGGACTCCACTCATGCTTGCGAACGTCAAATAGCATGGTTCTGCCCGCTAGAGACCAACTTATCCTGGGAGTAAGGCCCAGCCGCTGTTGCAGGAGATCTTCATAGCAGAGGAATTTTGCTGCCTTCGTCCATATCGTTGGCTGGTTATCGCGAAGCCAAAGCAGCTTGAACAACGAGAACAAAGGATGTGGCGTATGGCCGGTTATCCGGTAAAGTTCTTCTTGTCCAAATGATTCAGAAAAGCGAGGAATATAATCAACGGCTCTCATGTCCGAAGACACAAAGCCGCCGCCAATCGCTTTGCCTGTTTCATCCACCGGAGTGAATGCCTCTCCCTGACTTGATATTCCCAACCCACGGACAGAATCATTCGCCGTCTGATTAGCGGCTTCGGCGATGACCTCGAAACACTTCCGCATTACTTCATTCGAGTCCAGTTCCGCCCAACCTGGATTGCGAGTGATAACGTTGTAGTCACGATAGGCCGCGGAAACCTGATTCCCATTCTCGTCGAAAATCACGGCCTTGCAGCCGCTGGTACCAATATCCACTCCCATGTAGTGATTCACCGCGACACCTCACGCTTTTGATAACAACCAATCAATTGTCCATCGGATGGTTCCATGTGGAGGCGCCTTCAAATACGTTCCACTCTCATACGATCTTGCCAGTGAACTGGACGAGCCGGGGATTGGCTCGAAGGCGCATTCGGTTCGGCGACAACCTTCTTCGTCAGGATACCCGGCGTTATTCCACCATATTCCTACGACGGGAAACAGTTCCCTTGGGAAGTTTATGGTCAACCTGACGCCACTATTGAACACGATGTCCATCTTAGAATCTTGGATTTCCCGCAGCAGCAGCATAGTAGCCCGGCCGCTTTTCAAACCGAGTAGGTGTTCACTGATTTGCCGGGGAGCCGAAAAGTCCGTGAGGGCGCCATTCATTTCATCGTAAACATTGCCGAATCCAGGCAGATGCACCTCCGCAATAGACTGAAGCGGCATCAGTGGGTGCATCACATGAAGAAAGGCAAGCTCTTCGCTACCGGTATTCTTGACCTCAAAAATCCAAGAGAGCCGGTCTTCTGTAAAGACCAAAGTTCTTCTGAAGGTGGCCGGCAAGAGAAGGCTTTCTGTGTGGCAATCAAGAATGTTTCCCTCAGCGGCGCACTTCCAGCCGAGCCAGCAGAGTTCCCCATGATCGGGGATGGCGAACGACTGTCCTGTCGGATAATTGCATATGTCACAAGAAGGAAAGCAGTCATCGTAGCCATACGCCGGCCGCGTCTCGTATCGGCCGTGGTCCTGCCTGGGAGGGCGGAAGTGCGAGGGCATTGTTGTCAGTAGGTCTTGGCCATCGTATCGGAGGCGACTGATACGCGCGCCATCCTCGGGAATGCACTCCAGTTCCCACCGTCCATTTGTTACGTTTATCGTTTCTGTCATAATGCTATCGCGTTGATGCCCACCAATTCGCAGAAAGCCCTGATCTCTTCGTAGAGATGATCGCCATAGCCCAAACAGGCGTATTCATTGTTCCATGCTTCCAACAAAGCGTCGATATCGCAATGGGCAGTTACAAATCCATGTGGCCAGAATGGAATGCCGCACTCTTCCTTGCGTGCCTTAAGCTTCTTTTCCGGCGGCTCAAATATGCTGCAACGTGTGAGAACCATCTCGAATTGACCATTGTTTCGCCCCATACGAGCGAGTATTCCCTCGCCGACCTTGCACGTTAGATCAACGGACATTCCGCCAGCTTCCCCTTCAGTTGGGATGCCGTGTTCGGAAAAACCAGCCGGGCCGATCTTTCCCGCCAAGGACGGGGGACATGCGCCGTCGCCGATGATTTTGATTTCATTATTACTCTTGTCGATATGTTGCAGGTCGCCATAGTAAACGCGTTCCGTACTCAGATCCGTCATGAGTTTGACGGTCATCGCCGTATTGAAATCGCCAAGGGTAGAGGCTCCCACGCCATCCTCGAGCATCATGCTTTGTGCAAAACACGTCGCGCTATATTCACTGGCCAGGCCAGGAAAAGACTGAATCGTGTAGAAATCCCACTGATTCTCTTTGACCAACGCCTTAATGGCCATGTAAAGCCTGATCGATCGGTCCGATGTTTCGTCATCTGGAATTTCTTGCGCAAAGAGAGGCTCAATGCGCTTGCGTGTCGCAGAGACCGCCGAAGGATCAATGGCCTTCGCTCGATTAAGGAGTTCGCTCGTATCGCGTGAATCAATATCCACCCCGAAGTGCTTCATCCATTGGGATGGGTCCGCCACGCCGCAGGTCTGCCCCATTCCGCGCCCACCGAACGTGCCTATGGTGCTCAAATTCAGGCGGTTTTTCATCGCGCTAGCTCGGCAATAGGCTACGATCTTGCTAACCTCTTTGGCATCGTCATGTCCGCCGTAGACAAAACGGTGCTCAAGGCCAATTTCCTTCATTGCCCCGTGCATGACCAAGCCGCCAACAGGTCGCCAGCCCTGGCTGCCCGGGTTGGTCCAAAGAACGATTCCTTTTCGGCTAAAGGCAAAGTCTCGAATAGCCCCTATCATGTGAGAGGCCCACACCCAGGTTCCGGAGAATAATACAACAGCATCCAAGTCATTCATTTTTTTGAACTTGGCAAAGCACTCCCTGGCCTCGGTCTTGGTTGCCAGGACTACCTCATGGGTCACAATGTCTAGCCCGGCCTGTTCCAGCGAGCTCTTCGCCTTGGCCACAACCTCATCGTCAATGAATGGTTTTCCCATGGGATCAGGAAGGCCGTCTTTATGCACACCAAACACAATGAATCCAACTTTCGGCTTGATCATTTTCTGCATCCTTTAAAACAACTGTTTGTCAAATCGGGTAGTCTGATAGTCTGTTTGCATGCCTTGTTTGCGAAATCCTGTCTACGTCCGCACGGGCGAGGCGGCTTGTATATATGTCCCAGGTCACGTTGCGAGACTATGCCGATTGTAGCCAGTATCAGCTTGAATTAGGGGGTATATCTGATGTATATCTGCAATGAATAGCAATTTGTCGCATAGGAGCAATTGATGCCTAAAGCTGCTTTTTTCAAATTCAGGACACGCGAAGCCCATCGATTGGGCGAATGCATTTTGGTGTCTCAGAGCAACGGCCGAAGAACGTCCCGACAAACCAAAGACAGTGCAGCCACCACAAAGGGCAAAAAGACGCTTAAGGGTTGTCAGTACCTCCACCGCAAGCAAAACGGGAGAGCCTCTGTGGTAGAAGCCCGCCCGAGTATCAATCCCTGTAGTAGTCATGGACTATTCTTCGGCCTTTGGCCGTTACGGGCCGGGGGGCACCGGGTCGCTGATGGCTCGCGCATCATTGTCGATGTGAGGGCGAATGCTGGACAGGTCGGCTGCATTGACCCGCCCGTCACAACTGACATCGGTCCGCACCTGCGCCGGTGTCTTTGCTTGCGGCGCGTGCAGCCTTGAAATAGTGCCTTACAGATGTATGATACATACCATGTCGCCCGAAGCATGCAGCGGCGAGCAGTGGGTAACGACTTGTGGAGCAAAAGGGAGAAGAGTGCTTTCCAATCGCGATTTACTCACATGCGTATTTCGCCAAACCTGAAAGTGTTTCCGTCAGCAGTCTGAAACTTTTCTGGCTTTGTGGCGTCAAACAATCAAATACCACGACAATAGCTTTTCGGAAAGGAAGGCCGGTATGCGCAGGCGGGACATATTTATTGTAACTCTTCTTTGCAGCGTGCTCTTGGGCTCAGGGTCAGTTTTGGCTACCACGCCAAAGCCCAACGAGAAGGCGGCAAAGTACTATGAGATTCTCCGCAAGCGTCCGGAATCGGGCTATCTGTTCGACCGCTTTTACAATGCTTGGCTCGAAACGGCCAGCCTGGATGAGCTAAAGGGTTTTTTGACGGCGGAGTCAGCCCAGAGCACGGACACCGGCGCGACGGTGCTGCTGGCGCTGTTCTGCGAAAAAGAAGGCGACGACGTGCAAGCGTTGGGGCTGTACACCAAGGCCCTGACCAAGTCGCCCGGCTCGGCGGAGATTATCTACCGCAAGGCCAGCCTCGAGGCCTACACACTCAACTTCGAGGCGGCGATTTTGGATTTAACCGAGGCGTTGGAGGGCAATCCCGATGACGCTCTGCGGGCCAAGATATCCAAGTTGCTTGGAAAGGTGTATCTGCGGAACGATCAGCAGGATAAAGCCCTTGCGACCTGGCGCGCTCTGCTGGCCGCAACGGGCAGTGATCCGGACGTGAAGGAAGACCTTATTGAGCTGCAATTAGAGGAAGGCCTGTTCGACGAAGCCGCAGCCGGGTGCAAGGAGCTTATCACAGCCACAAAGAATAATTACAAGGCGATGATGTTTCAGCTTCGCCTGGGCGACATTTACCATCGCGCGGGAAAGAAGGCCGAGGCCCTGGCGGCGTATCGCAAATCACTGGACAAGGTCGGCTCGGACAGTTGGCTGGAGCAAGAAGTGCTCTCACAGATCGAGCAAGTCTTCCGCGCCGAAGACGACATCGCCGGGTTGAGCAAACACTATCTGGAGTTGCTGAAGGTCTATCCCAGGCGCATCGGCGTAATGAAGCGCCATTCGCGCGTACTGCTGCAGGCGGGTGAAACCGACAAGGCCTTGGCTAAGTTTCTGGAGGTCGTGCGCCTGACCCCGGGCGATCGCGGCAACAAGGAGCAGTACCTAAGCCTGCTCGTCCAGGCCAAGAAATACGCCGAGGCCCTGACAGCAGCGGAGGAGTTGACGAAGCAATACCCTGCCGATCGCGAGATACTCGTTCGCCTTGCGCGGATCCAGCACACCGCCGGCAAGTCGGATGAGGCGAAACAAACCGTGCTGGCGTATCTGGCCAAGTCCGACAAGTCAGAGTTGGAGTATCTTCGTGCTAGCCGAATGCTCGTAACGTTCGGCCATAAGGCCGAGGCCACGGGCCTGTACGACGAGCTTGTCAAAGCGCATCCAGACAGCCTGGATGCCGGCGAGGCGCGAGCCAATCATTTGTACTCCGTCGATCGAGGTGTCGAGGCCAAAGAGGCGCTGCTTGCCCTAGCCAAGGAGGCAACGGTGGATTCGACGATTCGCCTCTCCAGGCAACTCAGCGTGCACAAAGACCATCAGGCCGCTTACGACTTGCTCCGGCAGCGCAAAAGCGAGTTCGAGTCAGACTTCCGTTTCCTGGCGAGGCTGTCTCAGGCAGCGGCCGTGCTCGATAAGTCCGAGGAAGTACTCGACTGTGCGCTGGCCAGGCTGGCACTGGTGAAGGAATTGTCGCAACTGGACTCTACCTTGGGAGAAATTCTCTATGCGGCCAAGAAGCTCAAGAAAACCGACGAACTGGCCGAGCAACTGGCCGCGAGTGGAGACGCCACCGAAAGCCAGCAATGTGCGCTTGTGGAACTGCTGGACCGGTCGGGTCGCCTGGACCAGGCGGATCAAGCTCTCGGCGAGGGGCTGAAGAAGTATCCGCAGTCCGTGCTCCTTCATGGCCAGGCGTATCGTCTTGCCAGGCGCCGTAACAATTGGTCCGGCGCGATGGCCGCCCTGCGCCGCCTGATCGAGCTTCGCCCGGCCCGCAGGACATCGCTTCTGCGCAGCCTCGTGCAGATCGCCGTTAACGCTGGGCAGAAGAGCAAGGCCCTGCAGTGGACGGCCGAGTGGAAAAAGCTCTCCCCCAACTCGCACCTTCCTTATGTTGCCGAAGCGGGCATCCATCGCCGCGACAACGAAATGGATCTGGCGATCAAAGTCCTGCGAACGGCGAGCATGAAGTTTCCCGACAACGACGAAGTTCTTCGCCAACTGGCGGACTATCACACCATGGCCAGCCAGTACGGCGCCGCAATCCGCGTCTATTGGAGGTTGCTCGAGCGATCGAAGGATCTCTCGCAGCGACTGGGCATTGTCAGCCAGCTTGCGCGGACGGCTGAAATGCACGGCAAGACGGATGGGCTATTGAGGCACTTCCAAACACGGATGAAGACCAACCCCACTTCCGTATTCCCGCCGCTGGCGCTGGCGACCATTCACCGGCAGCTCGGTAACTACGAAGGGCGGCGGAAGTATTTGCTCAAAGCGGCCGACATGCGATCGGACGACGTGGACCTGCTGCACGAGATCGCCCGCATCGAAGAAGAAGAGGATCAGTATCAGCACGCCCTGTCCACACTGAATCGAGCTGCGATGATCGACAAAACTCCGCGCACGAAGCAGAAACTGGTGAGACTGTACTTCCGCGCCGGCGAAGAAGAGAAGGGCTATCAGCTTCTGACCGAACTGGTAAACCAGTCACTCAGCGACGCCAACACGATCGAGTCAATGGCGGATACGCTCATGGCGACGGACCAGTTCGACAAGGCCGACGAACTACTCGTGACCATGCTTCCGCGATTTGCTAAGAACTACCGCCTGGCGTTTCTCCATGCCGTCGCCATGGAAGAATCGGAACGCACCGCGGAGAGCATTGCGGCCTTTCTGGACCTGTTGGACGTCAAGGACGAAATCCCCGCTCGCCGTTCGCGCCGTTCGACCGATCCGCGATCGCGGCAGATACACTCCTACGTATCCAGAATGGCCGGCGTGATGCCACCGGACGTGCTGGACTTTTTGAGCCTTAATTACTTTCAACACCGCGTATATTCGTACCGCCAAGGCAATAGATACGCGATGTCGTTTAGGGGCGGGTCGCGCGGCGCAACAGTTTCTCTGCCGACCTCGGTGGACGAGTTGGCTAATTTTGCTTTGGTGCATCTGGCCAGTTTGTCACAGGACATGGATGACGCTGAACGTGGCGAGTTGGTTCGCGCTCTCCAGTCCAGAGGGATCGATCGAGCGGACCTGAAGCTCATAGTGCTCGGATATCAGGGATTCAATATTGGCATATGGAACGATGCTCATGAAAAATATCCCGACGATCAGGTAGTCACCACAATGTGGTTGCTAATGAATATGAACAGAGGCGGCGTTCCGGCCGATGAATTACGAAAGGCCTTCACGCAATTCCGAGACGATTGGCCCCAGCTTGCGGCCATGTTCGTGTTGAGTTCCACCGCCCAGGGTGTGGAAGACGAGAAGTTGCTTCTCGAGGCAATGGATCTGCTCGGCACGGTCGAAAAACCCAGTCCGTTTGTCGTACAGAGGCTCGTGTACGGATTGGCTCGCAGCCTGGCCGACCCAGACGGTGTCAGCCCGAAAATACGCACCAAACTCAACACATTACTCCTCGATTTATACAAGCGATCGGCACGGAACCAATCAAGCTCGTATTTATTCATGTTCGTTGCTTCAGCCCTTTCTCAGAATGACGACTACAAGGGGCTGATCGACACGATCGAAGGCGAAATCGACAGAGGCGCCGGTTCGGGTAGCGGCAGGGCGATGCCGATGTTTTATCCAGGCCAACGCGGCGGGGAGCTCATCGAGCTATTGACGTTCCCACCATCCCAGATTCCAGGGCTGCCGCAGAACGTCCTTGCATTGTTCAATGAGGAAACAAGCGGTTTCTTTGGCGGTTTGTCGCAGCTCGACATCAAGCCGAAAAAACTGATGTCCCAGCTGGAATCGGTCAAGACGCCAGCCCTGAAAATCCTGTTGCTCTCGGCGTGCGATAAGGACCAGGAAGTGGTCGTGATGATCGATGCGATGTTGGCAGCAGAGAAGCCGAAACTCGGCAACTTGCTGCTGGCCGCCTCGTGGAAGGCACGCGAAGAAAAACACGCAGAAGTCGTCAAGATCCTGCGCAAGGCTCGCTATCTGCCGATGTCACAGGCCAACCGGCGACACATCGAGGGTGCGATCGTCGCCCATGCGATGGAACTCCAGGAAGCCAACCATGCCATGCGCGAAGTCGCCAGGAAGACTGCCTTGCGCCTCCGGCATATGCAGCTTGCCAGCGACCAGCGAGAACAACTGGCCGAGATCTTCGTGAATCTGGGCCTCGATAAGGAAGCGGAGAAACTCGCCAAAACGGGAACCCCGTCCCCTACCAGCATGCGGTTAAGGTCGTTTCGATCTTCCCCATCCAGCAGAGACAAGGTAAGCAAGTTGCTGGCCAAGGGCGAGAAGACAAAAGCCGTCCAGCACATGGCTCGAGAATATCGGCGCCTGTTCCGCGGCGTGCTTCAGGCAAATACGGGGTCGAATCCTTACGAGCTGAAGCAAACCTTTGAACAGATTCGAAGCGGCGGATTGACCGACGCGTTTCTATTGCAGGTCTGCCCGCAAGCCGATCGAGAAAATGCCCGCAAGCTGGTGGAACTGGCATACGCCTGCGAACATCTGCTCTATAAGGACAAAGCTCGAAAGCACTATGAAAAAGTCCTGACTCTCAAGCCCGAAAGCTGGTTTGCAAAGTTTCGTCTGGCCATTCTGTTGGACCAGTCCGAGTCGGACAAAGCGACGGAGTACCTTAAATCTGCTGCTGAGAAAAAGCCCGAAGTGGTGTGCCCAGCCTTGCTCGGAGAAATGGACCACAACACTCCACTGGCCCAAAAATTGGACCGGATCGAGATGCTGATGAGTGTCCTGCCGGCATTGACCGACAATCGCCGCGGTGCGGTGCATCTCAGGCAGTACAATTGGCTCGATCAGCTTCGCAATGCAGCGGAACAGGGCTCGTGGGGCGGGGAGCATTTTGCAGGCATATTCGATCAGGATGACGAAAAGAACCAACTGCTAATGGTCGTCGAGACTGCTTCGGCCCCGGCCAGCAGGCCCGCTGCTCCGAAAATTCTCGTCAGGCGATTGACCATTTATCGCAAGCTGTTGGATACACTGCTCGATATGCCCGAGGCCGCAGACAATGCGTTCGCCAGTAAGGTGAACCTTGTGAAGTTTTACGGCGGGGACGCCAACGCACTGTTTGCCGACGCCAAAGCCGTGATTCTCGGCCCTGACAAGGGGCAACTATCGCGAAGTATTTCCAGGAGGGGTTATTCGAATTATGGCAGCGATGCTATTGAATCCATCTCGCCGGAGGCATACCTTTCTTCGTACTCCGTCAAGCACGGCCGGGAGGAAGAACTCGACGCCTTCATCGCCGAGTTAACCTCGGCCAAGCTGCGACCTCGCAAAGAGCGAATCGAACAGTTCCGCAAACTCTGCAAAGCCGAGGGCGAAGAATTTATCGCTGTGGTCAGGGATAGCCTGAAAAAGGCTCGACGCGTCGGGCCGTACAATGTCCAGAGCAAGGATATGGGCCAGGTTCTCTGGATCTGGCGCGAGCACAAGAAAGAGGTATCCCTCACGCCCGTGATACTGGAGATGCTCGCCAAGAACGTAAAATCCAGAGGGCCAGCCATGATGAGTTCCGGAGCGATGGTCAAATGGGGATGGATGCTCTTCAAGCATTCTGGTCGTCAGGAAGGCCTGGCATTTATCGACGAGGTCGCCGGCATATTGTTCAAGAAAGGCGCGAAGGGTCGGGCCACATCCCAGCCTTCACGTCGTTCCCGGCGATCGAGTCCGTTCGGCAGGAATCAGGACCAGATGCGCGTGATGCTGTTCGATCAGCTGCTGAACGAGCTGAAGGATGAAGACAAGACGCTATTTTGGCCGCTCATGGCGCGAGCTGCGAAGATTCCGGCCCTGTGGGAAGAAGGGTCGAGAGCCCGTCACGAGTTCAGCCTGGACAATCTCCAATACAACAACGAGCCGATGGAGTGGGAGTCTTTCAAGGAAGCGCCTTTCGTCAGGGATCTTGACGAATTCGACGTCATCCTGATGCCCAGCGGCCGCAGTGCTTTGGAAATCGTAATCGCGGAGACGCGAGAACAAGCCACCTCTTTCGGCAGGCATTACCGGCACTCACCTGAAAAGAAAGATCCGAACGTACTGACAAAGCTTAACGCTGTCGAGGCTAAGACGTTCGGAATGAATCTCCTGATTTTGCTGCTGGAGAGCAAGTCTCAGCAGGCGGTGTTCGAATTCCTAGGCAGCCATGCCGAAGCGATCGGGAAGTTGGAAGACGACAAGCGAAAAGGTCTGATCCTGGCTATTCGCGGAACGTTGGTGCTTCAAGGAAAAACGGTCACCGTCGAAGGAGACAAGGCCAAAGCATTCCTTGCCATCTACGAGCAGGTTATCGATTCGTCCGACAACAGGCCGGATGGCTTGGACGTGCTGATCAAGCGCCGGGCCAGGCAGAATGCCTACGAGTACCCGAGGTACGCTGCACGCCTGATCGCCAACATGGTTCGCTACGACGCGAACGAAGCCAGCCAGATGCTCCGGCACGCAGCAAAGAAAATCCACAAGCTGGGCCGTCGAGGAGGCCCATACGGAGGCAATTCCCTCTGGCAGATTCGGCAACTGGTGAAGAATATTCTCGAAACAAATAATGAACTGCCCGCCATCAAGCTCATTATCCAGCAAAGCGTGGCCAAGAATGATGCGTTGCTGGTCATTATTTCGCAAGAGATCCCAAATGCAATTCGCGAACAGTTTACCCGGGCCAGGGACCGCGCCAAGAGCGAACTGAAAGGCAAAGTGAACAAGGATGATCTCGAGCTGGCCGCGTGCAAGAAGGTCGTCGCAAAATTCATGAAAGTTTTCGGCAACGTACCAACTTCAACGCTGAGAAGATCGGTACTCGATCTCAAATTGTCTCGGATCCAGAAAGAGGATCTCTCGGCCTGGGTCAAGCAACAGCCCAAGGAAAACTCGTGGATTCTCAAGGACATGGACGCCTGGCTGGATCTCGAACTGGCCCGCTATGTCGATAAGGACGGTTCGATAAGCGATCGGCGGCGTTCGATCGAGAGCCTGGATAAGCTGCCCGAGTCGTTCGTTAGCTTCTACGCGGATCTGCTGGACGACGCAAACAAGTCGCCCTACTGGAAGCTCGCCATGTACCAGCAGATCGCCGACCTGAAGAGTTCGCCGCAGGTCTACGAACTGGCCCTGCCGGCGGTCCGCGCATTGCTGGAAACGGATGCCGAAATGCTGCAGGGAATGAACATCATGGGCCTGGCCAAGCTGAGTAATCTCGCCTGGCGGATGAATCAACTGGAGGTGACCGAGCAGTGGCGAGAGGTAGCTGAACCGCTGTGCAAAAAATGGAGTTCGGCCAAACGCTCCGGCCCTCTTCGCGATGCAGAGGGGGCGGAAGATCAGTCGCTATCTCTCAACATGTTAGAGATGTATCTAAGACTCGGTGACGCGGATGGCGCCCGAGCTGTTCTGGATAAAACTTCGCTGAAGCTTCACGAATTTCCGCAGACATACGCAATGCTGCTGAAGTATGACGGGTATGGCGACTGGATCGCGGAGAATGTTCAGAAAGGCGTGAAAATGGTCGCCGCCAAAGGCTACGCAGTGATGCAGCACCCGCTGACGCCGGCGATGCGAACTGCCGCCGACGAGATCATAGCGGCCATCCCGGCTGCGGATACGCGATACGCCGTCGACGTGTTGTATGCGAGGTTCCCGATACAAAGCACCGATGCCACCAAGCCCGGCGACCAGAAAAAAACCGAGCCGCAACCCCGGCTGAAGGAGTTGATCGCACAATTCTCCGAAATCGAGTTCACCGACGCCGAATTCCGCGACAAGTGCCTTATGCTCCTGCCGTTGGATGAGAAGTTGAAGACAGTAATCATCCAAATTTGCGACAAAGAAAAGCCACTGCAAATCATGCTGGTCGATTCGCCCAATGCTGATGCCCACCGACAGCGGTACAAGGCGTACCTGCGATGGCTGTTGGAGGACGGCAAGCTCGATAAGTATCGCGAGAAAATCAACGCGATGCGCCCCGGCCTGGCGATTGACGACAATTGGAGAGTGAGAAACTTCATAGGCGAAGCATACGAAGTCGCCGGCCTGCACATGACCTACGGTTTTCGCAAGGACAAGTTGCGTTGGGCCAATACGCCGGCGGAACTGCTGGAGTTCGGCAAGGCCCTTCACAAGGGTGTGGAGGATATGGAATGGCGGCTTCGTGGGGTGACGGCGACGACATTCCTGCTTCACTTCCTTTGCGGACAAAGCGACGAAGCGATTGCATGGAGGGATTCGATCATAAAACAAAGCGATCAATATGTCATACGGTTCGACGCCGATTCCTGCTTGCGATTATTCCAGGCAGCGATCAAGACGGGACACGTCGACGTCGAGCAGGCGGCCACTGCATTCACCACAATGATTCGCACCAGAAACAAAGGAGGATTTGCAGACAAGCTGCCTTCCAATGTGAAGAAACTTCGCCGAAGAGGAATTGTGAGGAAGGACAAGCAGTTGCAGGCCCTTGTCGAGCGCACCGAAGCAATATTGAAGACTTTCCCCCCGGACGGACTGGAGGTACTCAAACTACGCACTGCAAAGAAAAAATTAAGCCAGTACATCGACTTTGCCGCTGACCTGATCTCCTCAATGGCCGGTTATGACGCCAACGAGGCCGAGATAATGTTGCGGCACGCCAAGGAGCAAATCCAAGCTCATACCGAACCAAACGATTTTCAAAATCGATTCAGTCAGCTTGTGAACTCCATCGTTGCGGCAGAAGACAAGCCCGCAGCCATCACTTTGATTCTGCGGAACATTCAGACTCACAACGGCATATTGGTAGAAATGCAGGACATCGATATGCGATCTTCCATGACCCAATGGCTGCGTAATTCCATCCGCAACGTCCAGAAGGAACTTCATAGCAAGAAGGTGGATAAACGCGAACGGACTTTGGCGACGTATAAAAAGATCACCTCAGATTTCAATGAGAAGTTCCCGGCCGTTCACACCTCCCAACTGTACCGACAGTTGTTAAGGTACTCCCTGCGGAAGGAACAGTTGGAGGAGTTCTCAAACTGGTTGAAGCAGTTGCCCGTGAATCAATCCCTGGCTTTGCGGGAACTGGGCGTCCGGGTGGATCTGGAACTGGCGAAGTACGTCGAGATCAAACCGAAAGAGCCCAACCAGACTTCCGCCAAGCCCCAGTATCGCAAAGTACATCTCACAAGCCTCAAGCAACTGCCAGAGTCATTCACGACGTTCTATTCGGACTTGCTTTGCGACGCGAATCTCTCTCGGTATTGGCGACTCGAACAGTACGAGAACCTGGCTAACGAAACCAAGCGTATGCGGAACATGCACGGTTTTGCACTTCAGGCAGCCAGGCTGCTGCTGGAACTCGACGCCAACCAGCCCCGGCCGAAGCATTTGTCCGAGAGATTGCTCCATGCGATCGCTTGGCGAATGACCAATCTACCTGTGACGGATGAGTGGCGGCAGGTAGCCGAGAAGCTATGTGTCAGATTCCGCGCCGCCGAACAAAGCGGCGACTCAACGGGATTCTACGATGTGGCTTATCACGCTCTTTCGCTGAGTATGCTGCATATGCACCTGATGTTGAACGATACTGACGGGGCTATGGCTCTCCTGCAGCGAGACTCGCTGGAACTGGCGCAGCTTCATTCGACCTATATCATCCTTTTGAAGGACGAAGGCTTCGAAAACTGGAGCGCCGCGAACATTCAGAAGAACTTTATGGACATGGCAATCAAAAGCTATTCCCAAAAATATGTCCCTCTAACGCCTGCTATGCGGGCTTCGGCCGACAGGATCGTCGCAGCGATGCCGACCGAGGATCTCCAATATGCCGCCGACGTTCTGTACGCGGTGTTCCCGCAGACGGTGACTTCGGCGGATGATGGCGAGGTGAGCAGGAAGACAGAACCCCAGCCGCGACTGAAGGAGTTGTCCAAACGGTTTTCCACTATTCAATTCGCCGACGACAAACTTCGCGACAAGTGTCTGCTCATTCTGCCGTACGACCAACTAATGAAAGAGCACATTGTAGCCGCGTGCGAGAACGAAGATCCGGTGGAGTTGGCGTTGAATACGTCGTCCGATGCCAGCAGCCGACGCAAGCGTTACCAGACCTACCTGCGATTGCTGCTGGAAGACGGCAAGCTGGACGAGTGCAGCCAGAAAGTCCAAGCTGCGGAAACCAGCGTTATTGCGACCATACGAAAGCTCAAAAACCGCAGTTCCAAGGATCTTCTCAAGAGCAATCAAGCGAAAGCTTTTCTCAGTCAAATCTATATGGTCGCCGCCACGCATATCAGCTCGGGACTCGATCGGGAAGGCAATAACACACCGTCCGAGCTGATCGAATTCGGCAAGGCGCTTCACGAGAAGTGCAAAAGTCGTGAGCGAGAACTGCGGCGCGAGCGGGGAATATGGGATGTGACGATAGCGACGTATCTGTTGCACTTCGCTTGTAATCAAGGTGAGCAGGCCATCGCCTGGAAAAAAACACTCAGTAAAACCTCCCAAAGACAACTGGATGGGTTTTCGATTTTCTACTGCATAGACATGTTCCGAACGGCCGCCCGATCGAATGAGATTGATTTCGAACAGGCGGCGCATGGCCTGAACGCTTTGATGCGTTCCAGGCAGGTCAAGAAATCTTCCCGACGACGTCGTCGGAAGCCCTTCAATCTGAAAGCACTTAGAAGTTCAAGCAAAAGATGGAATGATTCGCAACTGAATGCGTTGATCGATCGCACAGCGGAGATTCTGGAAGAGCATAAAGCTGACCAGCCAAAGAGAAAGCCGGGCGTATCGAAAAGGCCGGTCTCGCCAGAAATGCAGCCGGTGGGTTTCTAATTCATTCTGTGATATGATACCGGACCATCAGAAGCACACAGGATCACGACATGATGAACAAGCGGGACAGTTCGGCGGATATCGAAGATTTCGTACACGAGGCAAGGCGAAGGATCAATCGTCGCCGCTTGCTCCGTAGCGCCAGTCTCGGCGCCCTGCTGTGTGCGATTGCAATGGCGGGAATCGCCATCGGCTTCGTCTCCTGCGGGTATAAGGTCCAGACCGCCTGGTTTGTCGCTGCCGCCGGGGCAGGGGGAATTCTTCTGGCCGTTTATTATCTCCTCCGGCGAACCTCGCCCGATTGGGCTGCTCGCCAGGCCGACAGTCAGTTTGGTCTGAAGGACGGGCTCGTCTCGGCTGTCGGCTTCCGCAGGCAGGACCACCACGAAGGCTTCTACGCCCTTCAGGCCGAGCATACCAGGCAGCAGGTTGCAAAAGCGGACTTGCGTGAAATTCGCCTTCGACCGCCGTGGCTGATCCTTTGCGGCGTAGTGACGCTGGTGCTGCTGAGCGCCTGGCTGAGCACGTTTGCCGATTCACCCCGCGTACAGGACCGCAAGCAGGCCGAAGCAATGACCGAGGCCCAGACCGCCGAGGTCAAAGAACTGCTGGAAGAGGAGATCGAAGAGCTCAATAAGGATCTGGATGACGATGAGAAGGAGCTATTGGACAAAAGCGGCATCGCCCAGATGGTCCATGAATTAAAAGCCACGAAGGATCATAAAGAAGCTCTTCGTCAATACGCAAAGATTGAGCGGAAATTGCGTGAGGTTTCCGCCAAATTGCAGGTCCAAAGGGATGAAAAGTTCCTCTCCGAGGCTGCCAAAGAACTCAACAAGGCCAAGGAAACACGCTCATTGGGGAAGAGACTGGAGAGTAAACAGTACTCCCAGGCCGCCAAAGACATCAAGAAACTCAAGTCGTCCGACTCCGGTAGCCTGACAGAACGCCGCAAGCAGGCGGACAGGCTGAAGTCGGTCGCTCGACGCATGAAAGACGCGGCCAATAGAATGTCCGCCAGCAGCAGCCAGTTCAAGTCGCTTTCGGAGAACCTCTCCCAGTCCAGTCAACAGATGCAGGAATCGTTCGACGAAGCAGAGGAGCAGGAGTGCAAATCCGGCTCGTGTAGCAAGGCGACCATGGACAAACTGAACAAAGACTCCAAGAGTTGCAGTGCGTCCGTAAGCAAAGTCGCCATGGCGCTGCGAAAACTTAATGCGAAGAAAAAATTCGGCAAAAAAATGTACATGCTGAAAAAAAGCCTCGGCCAATGTCAAAGCTACGTTGCCGGCCAGTGCAAGTCGCCCTTGGCCGGTAAAAAGGCTGGCATGGCGACAGACGGTAGGATGTCGGACCGTGACCCAACCGAGGATTCCCGAGGCCTGGACACCCAATTAACCGGGCAGAAAGGCGCCGGTCCCTCCCAGATCGCCGTCGAGGAGGCCGCGAGCGGATCTGGCGTCAGTCGCCTGAAAGCCGGCAGTCGACAGGCGATATTTCGCCGACAGGTCGAATCGCTCGTTCGCAGGGAAGAGATCCCCGAGAATCTCAAGACAGGCGTGAAGACCTACTTCGAAAGCATTCAGGAAGCGTCCCAGCCGCAGGAGCAGCCGTGACGTGATCACATAGGTTTGCAGTGGAGAGACAATGAATTCGGAAACTACACCAAATGCCCCGGCCGAGACAAAACAGGCCGTTGAACAGTTCCTGACAACATTCGAGAACCTACGCAGCGAGATCTCCAAATTTATGGTCGGCCAGGATGACATCATCGAGAAGGTGCTGACGGCGATCATCTGTGGCGGGCACGTGCTGCTGGAGGGGGTGCCCGGCTTGGGCAAAACGGCCCTGGTGATGACGCTGGCCGATGTGATGCATCTGAAGTTCGGGCGCGTGCAGTTCACGCCGGATCTGCTGCCGGCTGACCTGCTGGGAACCAACATCCTGGTGGACAAGGGCGGTCAAAAGGTCTTCGAGTTCCAGAAGGGACCGGTATTCGTCAACACGCTGCTGGCTGATGAGATCAACCGCGCCACGCCGAAAACCCAATCTGCCTTGCTGGAAGTCATGCAGGAAAAAACTGTCACGGTTGCACGGCATCGGCACAAGCTGGACCTGCCGTTTTTTGTGCTCGCAACGCAGAATCCGATCGAGATGGAAGGCACGTACTCGTTGCCGGAGGCCCAACTCGACCGCTTCTTATTCAAACTCCGCGTGGAGATGCCGAATCATGAACACTTTGCCGAAATACTCGATCGGACGTGCGGTGTCGAACTGCCGAAGCTGCAACCCGTCGTCGATGGGCCGACCATCCTGGCGATGGGCCGAACCGCGTGCCAGGTGCCCATCGAGGCTAGCGTGCAGGACTACCTGATCCGTCTGGTGCGTGCGACCCATCCGGACGACGACAACGCTACGGACGAGGTGAAACGCTTCGTGCGGTACGGCGCGTCCCCGCGTGCTGCCCAATCGATGCTCTCGGCGGCGCGGGTCAAGGCTCTGCTTAACGGACGGTATCATGTCGCACACGAAGATATCGACGAAATGGCGGTGCCAGCGATGCGGCACCGGGTGATCCTCAGCTTCGAAGGCGAGGCCGAGGGCATCACGCAGGACCAACTCATACAGGATATCCTCCGGAAAATTCGCTAGAGAGCTGGCCATATGCTGACCGACCCGGAATTTGTAAAGCGCCTCGAAACGCTCTACCTGCTTGCGAGGAAAGTCCTCGGCGGCTCGCTACGCGCCGACCGCAAGAGCGAGAAGAAGGGAAGCGGCATCCTCTTCGCCGATCACGCCGAATACAACTTCGGTGACGATTATCGCAGCATCAACTGGCAGATCTTCGGCCGCCTTGAGCAGCTTGTCGTCAAGCTCTACGAGCTAGAGGAAGATACTTCGATCTATGTCCTTCTGGATATGAGCCGCTCCATGGCCGCCAAGAGCGACTATGCCCGCAAGCTCGCGGCCGCCTTGGGCTACATCACGCTGGCCAATGCTGACCGGCTGACTGTCTATTCCCTGGCCGACAAGCTCGATCTCATCGTTTCGCCCTGCCACGGCAAGGCCAAAATATTTCCGATGCTTCGCTCACTCAGCGCGGCCGAGTGCCGTGGCGGCGACACGCGTTTCACCGAATGCATCCAGGGCTTTCGTGCCCGACGCCGGCGGCGTGGCGTTTGCGTAGTGATCTCGGACTTTTTCACTCCAGGCGGTTATCAGCGCGGGCTTGACATACTCCGCTGGGCGCGGCACGACGTGTTCTGCCTGCAGGTGCTCGACCCGGCAGAACTCACCTGCGACTGGAAAGGCGATATCGAACTCGACTGCGTCGAGACCCATCGCCGGTGTCGCATCACGGTCGGCCCCATGGAAGCATCGCGGTACGCACAGACAATCCTCAAGTGGAACGAGACGCTTAAACGCGAGTGCGCTCGCCGCGAAATCGGCTTCGCCCAAACGAAAATCGACATCCCCTTCGAGGAAGTTATTCAGAAAATTCTTCGGCGCGGGGGGCTGGTCGCATGACCTTCCTCCAGCCTCAGATGCTATGGTTCGCCGGGCTGCTGGTTCCTCTGGCGGCTGTGTACTTTCTGAAGGTCCGTCCCATCCGCCGAACGACCACAACCCTGTTTCTCTGGGACGAGGTATTCCAGGAGAAGCGTGCCTCGGCGCTGTTGCGCAGGCTGCGGGATCTGCTGAGTCTCCTCCTGCTGGCCACGGTGCTGCTGGCGGTTGTCTTCGCCATGGCCAGGCCGACGTTCGTCGCCAAGCAGGACAATCGCGACCTCGTTGTTCTGATCGACAATAGCGCGAGCATGAGCGCGACAGAAGGCGGTAAATCACGACTTGATCTAGCCAAGAAAACCGCCCGCGACATCTTTGACGCGATGAGCATCAATCGCCGCGCGGTTTTGGCCACGGTGGCAGGTAGACTGACGACGGCCGTGAACCTGACCACTAACCAGCGAACCCTGATCGAAGGGCTGGAGCAGATCGAGGCTACGAGCGAGCCGTTTCGACAAGAAGTCCTCGGCGCTCTGCGGACCAGCGAAGAACTTAGCGACAATTGCCGCGTCATACTCGTCTCCGACGGCAGCTTTGAAGGCGCGGCCGATCTGGAAGGGATCGAATTGCTGAAAGTAGGAGGTTCCTGCCAGAATGTTGGCATTGTGGGCTTCGACCTCCTGCAATCGCCCGGCCAGACCGACTCGCTCGAACTGTATTTCCAACTTGTCTCCTCATTCGATCAGCCGAAGAAGCTGGACGTCCTGGTCTGTCGCGAGGACGCCAACCAAGTCGTTAAAATCTGTCCTGTCGAGGTTCAGCCTGGCGAGAATCCGCCGGAGTTTTTCTCTATCGAGTCGGGCCGGCAGGGGAAATGGCTGCTGGTCCTGGACATCGACGATGCCCTCGAAGCAGACAACACCGCCTATGCTGTCGTGCCGTCGCCCCGGCCGATTCGCGTTACCGTCCAGGCCGATCGCGAGGGCTTCTTCTTCCGCCAGTGCGTTAAGGCCCTCGGACAGCAAGATGCTCTGATGACCCTCACCGACAATAATCCTGAATTGCTGATCAGTTGCGGTCTGCCAGTGGACGAGCAGGCTTCCAAAAACCATGTCATATTTCGCCCCACCGGTTCCAGCCCGTTCTGGACCTCCCTGGGCCCGCCGGTGGAGCCATCCCCCGTGGAAGTGCTGATTCCCGACCACCCGGCCGTTAGATTTTGCGACCTTGAGGCCATTCCGTTTGCCTCATCCGTCCAAATCGTGCCGCCGGCTGGTGCAGTCGTAATTGCCCAAACGATCGATGGCGTGCCTCTGCTATACAAGGCCTCGCACGATGGGCGAACAGCCTATGTGTGGAATATGGATGCCGAAGAATCAGAGTTCTTCCTCAGCGCGTATTTCCCTGTCTCAATGTACTCCATGGCCCGCGATCTGACAGGCAGAGGCGCCGACCACATCACGTCTGTGCTTCCAGGCGGCAGCACGTCGATGCCCGAGGCCCGAGGACAGAAGGTCAGCCTGACCGGCCCCGATGGCCAAGTGACTAACTATGCAAGCGATGCAATCGGCCCGCTCACCCAGCCGGGCTTCTACCAGGCCGAGGCCGGCGAGGAATCGAAAAACTTCGCCTGCAGTCTGCTGAGCCCCGCCGAAAGCCTTCTCGACAGCTCCGCCGCGACCGAAACGATCGGCCCGCTGGCCAAAGGCCTCCCGCCAAGCTACCTGCTCGTAGTTGTGGCCCTCGGCATAATCGCAGCCGAGAGCATCTTGTATCACCGCAGGAGGGTGGGCTGAGATATGGATCTTATCAGTTACTGGCCTTTGATGTGGCTTGGCGTTCTGATCCTGCTCAGCCTGGTGTACGCCCGCAGCCTGGTGGAACGTCGGAAACTGCTGAAGATTTCCTCCTTTGTCCTGCGATGCCTCGCCATCGTGCTGCTTGTCCTGGCGCTTTGCCGCCCCTTCGTCGGCCACAACACCGACCGGGTCCACGTTACGTTCCTCGTGGACGTGTCCGAGTCGATCGACCTGAACTCCGCAAGGCAGGCCGTCGAGGTCATTCGCGGCCGGATCGATCAACTTCGGGCGGGCGATTCCTGGGCGATGTACGCCTTCGCCTCCAAGCTCCGCAAAACTACGCCCGATGAACTGACCGGACAACTGGACCGCTGGGAGCAAGGCCTGTCCGACGATATTTTCCGGCGGGAATCGCGGCTCGAAGAGGCATTACAAACTGTTAGGCTGACCTTCCCTGGCGGCAAGGCAGTGCGCGTGGTATTGTTCTCCGACGGTCGGCAGACACATGGCCGGATCGACCAGGCTGCGCGAGATCTTGCGGACGAAGGGGTAGACCTGCTCGTGAGCGAACTTCAGGGCATCAATCGGCCGGAGGTGTCGGTTGTCGCCCTCGAGCCAGGCACGCACCAGGCGTACTTCGGCGAACGCGTGCGGCTGACGACAACTATTTTCAGCAACCGACCGACCGGCGCCAAGTTGAGGCTCCTCAATCGCGGCGTGGTCGAAGCGGAAATGACCGTGCAGTTGGAGGCCCGTGACGACAACCGCGTTTCTCTCGACGTGGCGATGAACACCACCGGCAGTAGCGTCTGGACGGCGGAACTGGTTGCAACGGAGGATCACTTCCCCGTCAATAACTTCGCTTCCTGCACAATCGATGTGAAAGGACGGGCGAAGATCCTCGTCTTGCATGAAAAACCCGCCCAAATGCGAGCCTTCACTCGGTCGCTTCGAAAACAGGGCATGGACGCCGATGTTCGCGGCCGGCATGGCCTGCCATCAACAGTCGCCGAGATGCTGGAGTTCGACGCCATCATGATCGCCGATCTGCCCGCCACCGCGATGACCACGCGACAGATGAACTGCCTTAAGAGCTACGTGTCGGACTTCGGCGGCGGACTGGTGATGCTCGGCTCGGAGAATAGTTTTGGCCTCGGCGGATACTACAAAACGCCAGTCGAAGAAGTGCTGCCCATCGTCTCGCGGTATGAGAAGGAGCGAGAGAAGCCCTCCATGGCGCTGGTGCTGGTGATCGACAAATCCGGCAGTATGTCTGGGTTACCGATCGCGCTGGCCCGCCAGGCCGGCAAGGCCTCGGTGGAACTGCTCAGCGCCCGCGACCAAGTGGCCGTCGTTGCCTTCGATGGCTCTCCATTTGCCGTCGTGGAGATGGCGCCGGCCGTCGACACCTATGGCATCTGCGCGGCGATCGACCGTATCGATGCCGGTGGTGGGACCAATATGTACCCGGCGATGGCGATGGGCAGAGAGATGCTCGAAACCGCTTCGGCCAAGGTCAAGCACATGATTGTACTCAGCGACGGCCAAAGCATGCCGGGCGACTTTCATGGCTTGGCTTCTGAGATGGCCGACCAGAGCATGACCGTTTCGACAGTCGCTTTGGGCGACGGCTCCGATCGCGCGCTGATGAAGGCCATTGCCGACATCGGCCGGGGCAGATACTACGAGACGATGGACCCCGACATGGTTCCGCGGATCTTCACCAAAGAGACCGTTGAGGCCTCACGTTCGGCCATCCATGAAGAGCCGTTCACTCCCGTGCGGGTCGGACAGGCTGATCTTCTGGAGGGGATCGACTTCGATCAGGCGCCCATGCTGCTGGGCTATGTGATGAGCCGCCCCAAGCCCACCGCACAAATGCTCCTGGTGACCGAAGGCGGCGACCCATTGCTGGCGATGGGGCGGTACGGCCTGGGCGTGGCGATGGCGTTCACCTCCGACGCCAGCCCCAAATGGGCAAGTGAATGGATGGACTGGGCCGGCTTCGGCAAGTTCTGGGCCCAGACGCTGCGAGCCTGCGTGCGAAAGATCGACTCCAGCGGAATCCACATTCGCCGCCAAGACGACCGGCAGACAATGAGACTGCTGATTCAGCGGAAGGATCAAGCCGGCAGGAGCGTCAACGGCGTGGCGTGGGAAATCATAATGCTGGACGACAACGGCCTGCGGACCGACGTACCCACTCGCCAGGTCGGGCTCGGGCTCTACGAAGCGCGAATCCAACGGCCAGATGTCGGCAAGTACACGCTCCGGCTGCACGACAAAGATAATCGCAAAGTGAAGGTGTTGCACCATCACGAGGATTACCCCAAGGAGTACCGGCTGGCCAGCAAGCCGCCACAAGCATTCACGGAACTGCCACGCCTTTCGGATGGGGATATCTATGCCGGCCTGCCAAGCGCTAAAACCCGCCAGCCGGTCCAAAACCATTTCCTCATCGCCAGCCTCCTATGCCTCATCGGCAGCGTACTGTTGCGACGGCTTTAGTCCGTCTTTCGTTCCATCTCTCTAGCGGGAGCGAGAGTGAGGATTCGAACTCGCGACCTCCTGATGTATGACCGTAGCCTGTGTCGGCTAATTTAGCATGCATAAGTAAATTGCAGCAATATGCTTGAGCAAGTTCCTGCCGTCATGCTAAGCTCAATCCCTTGTCGAATTCCTTGTCAAGTCGGCCTCCGACCGGCCTCTGGGCGGCCAATTCCTGATCGCGGCTCACCTTCGCGTAGTATTTCGTCGTCCGGATGCTGGGGTGGCCCACTCCTGGACGACGTTCGGCCATGCTCGACCGTGTATCTCATCTCAGTTTGCTGATTCGCTTGATCGTCTCGGCTACAGGTGGATTATCGATGCTCTTCAGGGATCACAGGATCATCATCAAGATGAATAGCGACGCATTCTGGGTCATGCGGGCCGATCTCCCAAGCATCCTTCACGATGATCTGCCGCTTGTGTAGCTGGTGCTTGGTTGCCAGTGCGGGTTGATTGCCTTGAAGCCGGGCACAGGTGAGTACATATTGGCCTGCTTCAGCAAACGCCTTGAGAAAACATTCGAGATTTTCGCTCGAATCCGTGACTTAATACAAAGTTCCCGGGTTGCCTTTTTCGCTGGCGGCGTACATCCGGCCGAATCCGGAAAGCGAAACTGTTTGCAAATGCTCCTTGCAAAATCCGGAAAGCGCGGTATAAGGGATTAAGGCAAGTAGGGGTATATTGCTTGCCGAGCGGCATGGGTATCGAAGAGCCTTCGATAACCTGTGTGATCTAGCCGGAGGGTTAGACCAAGCCGGATTTATTGCGACCCCACAGCTACAGTTCTGTTTTTCTGTTTTCCGTACGACGGTAGTTAACCTGAGAGTGTGCCACAGTATTGCCGGCGCATTTCTTTAAGCCTATGTCAAACAGAGAGTTCATTTAGAAAAGGGAGATTCAACATGAGACACTTCACATTAGTTGTAATCGCGGTAGTCGCAGTGTGCAGCGTGAACGCCTGGGCGGCGACAGCGTCCTTCCAGGAGACCACGGCGGACGCCAACGGAGATTACCTCTGGAGTAACGCCGATAACTGGGGTGGTTCGCCTCCGACAGGTCTCGCCGATAGGGCGTACTTAAACTCCGTTACCGCCGTGCTTTATTCAACGCAGGCGGTCGACCAGTTGCGCCTCCCCAGTTCATCCGGCGCGGCGACGCTGACGCTACGGGATGGGGCCAACCTGACCGTGGGCGAAGCCAGTGACGGGTTTAGTCCGCTGGGGGTCGGGCAGGGAGGGGGTTCCGGGACGCTGAACATCGAGGGCGGCGTCCTGAGCGTGCCCAGCTTGTACTCGCACGGCGCGTTTGCGATTGGACGAACCTCCACGTCGGCGACATCGTGGGTTTACCAGTCGGGCGGGACGGTGGACGCCCCCGGGTTGATCGTTCTGGGACGAAGCGATACCGGCGCAGGTGAATACTATTTCTCCGGCGGGACCATCAACTGCGGAAGCCTGAACATTACGCACGACACGCAATTGTCAAGCAGCCTCCTCGAGATCAGTGGCGGCGACTTCAACGCCTCCGGTACCGGGTACAAAAGCGGGATCAACATCTACGACGGTGGGACGTTGAGGATCATCGGCGGTCTTGCAACGATCGACGTCGCCGGGTCCCTCTGGAGCGGTGGCTTTCAATCCACTCTCGCCTATGACGACACCACCACGCTGTCTTTCGAGGTGAATGCGACGGGTATCAGCACGATCAACGCCCTGGACTGGAGCATTACCAGCACGGTCCTCGGAAACAGCATACTTGAGTTGCTGGCCGACGGGGCCTTGGCCGGAACCTACACGCTGGTGCACACCATCGATGAAGTCACGTCCGCCGATCTGGCCGAACTGAATGTGATCGGCAATGCGAACTTCACGAACCTTCAGGTCGTGGATGTCGCTGGCGACGGGACCAGCGGGTACGATGTCACTGTGGACTATGTTCCCGAACCCGCCACGATGACGCTGCTGGCGTTTGGCGCGGTAGCGATGCTGCGGCGGAAGCGGTAGTAGAGCAGGTAGAAATCAGAAACGAGCACTCAGGCGGTGTACTGCTGCGGGTTCGGCTGCGCCTCACCCGCAGCAGTACACGTTTGACATAAAGGC
>SDBT01003813.1_pt1 | contig 25910 bp, 21 predicted proteins | sample 2277101 | NCBI WGS metagenome assembly SDBT01 (sample SAMN10404973, study PRJNA504765) | marine sediment metagenome | isolation source: marine sediment core GS10_PC15, 103 cmbsf | place: Arctic Ocean: Southern Knipovich Ridge | collected 2010 | reverse complement strand
ATAATAACCTTCTTGTTTAAATACATAGTCTAATAATTAAATTAGATATTAGAATTAAAACAAGCTTCTGAAAAATGAAATTAAAATTAAAGATTAAACCTAATAAACAATTTAAAAACAAGAGAATTATCGCATGGATACAGAAACATTCAGATTTTGATAATGATGTCCAACAAATATTTCAGTTCTTTAAAGACCAAATAAGAATCTCTAGACTAAGTAAATTTTTAAGATATTATATTGTATCCTCTGAAAATCCTGCCATTATATTATCTTTATTTTCGTCAATTCAAGATCTAATTCCCGAGATTTATTTTAATACAGAAAATTTAGTAGAAGAGGCAGATGTTGATGAAAATTAAATATCCAATTTATAAGAGATAGATGAAAAAGTGGGAGAGGGGGGATTTGAACCCCCGGCCCCTTGGTCCCAAACCAAGATTTATGCTAAAAAGCTAAGCTTTATAGAATCATACCAGTCTAGACCACCCTCCCAATTAATTTGAGTGGAATGAGCAATACTTAGAAGTTTGAAATAAGTTATTAGCTTGATATATAATACAAACTATAAAAATTAAAATATTTTATCAATTTGAATTTTTTTAATTGAAAAGATGTATAAGAGAAATTAAATTATTCTTGAATGGTAGGGAGGGAAAAATAAAATTTAGAGCCATTATTTCTTCCATTTGATTCCGCCCAGATTTTTCCTCCATGCAGTTCAATGATTTTTTTCGCAGTATATAACCCCATTCCAGTTCCTTCGATTCCTACATCCCAACCTTGTCCATACCGTTCTATTTTTCCAAAGCGTTTGAAAATCTTTTTTTGATCATCGTCAGTTAAACCTATTCCATTATCTTCAACTGAAATAATTATGAAATTGTTAATAATTTTAGATTCAATTTTGATTTCTCCATACGGGGGAGTATATTTTATCGCATTAATGATTAAATGACTAATTACATCGTAAATCTTCTCTTTCTCAATTGTGACCTTTAATGTATCAGGGATATCTAAATGAATAAAATGATTCCTCGTTTTTGCTAATCCTCGTAAATCTTTTACACAAAATTTAATTAGAAACATTAAATCTTCTTTAGTTGGATTAAGTTGAACTTGCCTGGATTCCAAATAAGATGTTTCTAAAAGTTTATTGATAATACTTGTAAGTCGTTCAGTTCCATCTTTTATCTCTCCTAGAATTGAAATCGTATCATCATCAAACTTTTCTTTATGTAAATTTAACAAAAGATCGGTAAAACCTCTAATTGAAATGAGTGGTGTCTTCAATTCATGAGATGTCCTTATAAGTAATTCGGATTTTAATCGACTTATTTCCATTAATTCTCGCTCTACATTTTTTCTTTCCGTAATATCATGAAAAATGACTTGAATAAGGATTTTTTCTTCTATACTGACCAAAGAACCACGAGTTATTATCCAAATTGGAGTTCCATCTTTTTTTTTTGCTGGAATCTCTAATCGGTGAATATTTTTACCATTAACGAGAAGCTTAAATTTTTCCATAACTTTTTTGAGCGTATCCTTATTAAAAAAATTAAAATCTGTAAAACTATTGCCTACTAAATCTTTTTTATCATATCCAGTTACAGCTTCTGTAGCGTAATTGCAATCAACTATGATTCCAGGTAAATCAATTAACAAGATAGAACTTGGAGAATTCTCATATAATTCATGATATTTTTTTTCAGATTCTTTTAATTTTTGCTCGGCTTTCTTACGCTCGGTGATATCTCTGCTACTGACAGAGAATCCAACAACATTTCCTTCATTTAAAATAGGTCCAACGCGCGATTCGAAATAATGAATGGTTCCATCGTCATAAACAAAATCTGAATAATACCGATCATTTTGACCTGACTCTAATACTCGTTTAAAACATTGTTTAACTAATTCATGATCTTTTTCAGGAATAAAATTATATAAAGATTTACCGATAACATTCTTCAAATTTAAACGCAAAACTTCAAATTTATTTATGAATGTGAAGTGTTCATCCTTATCTAATGTAAATATAAAATCGGGGGAATTTTTTGTCATTGACCGCCATTTTTCTTCTGATTCTATTAATTTCTGTTCTGTTAATTTTTTTTCTGTAATATCTCTTAGTATTCCAATAAGTTTTAGTTTATCTTTAACTTTAACCAAACTACCCCGTGCAGAGATCGGAACATAATGTCCTTTTTTATGCCTTACCCTATATTCTAAAGAAAAAATCTCGTTAGATTTAATAATTTCACTCAGTGCTCCCGTAATTATTGGTAAATCGTCGGGATGGATAAAACTTAAAAACTTTTTTTCAATTATTTCCTCAGGTTTATACCCAAACATATCATAAACTTGAGGACTGACATAGGTAAAAGTTCCATCTAAATCTATTTCTGTTATAACATCTTTAATGTTATTTATTAGGAATTTATATTTATCTTGAAAATCTCTTAAAAGATTATTAACTTCTGTCATGATTATACCAACCCTTAAAATTTAAACAAATAAATAGCGATTTAAAAATATTTTTTAGTTCCGCATAATTTAGAAGTAACTTATTTATTTAATAGTTAGTATTGGAAATATTATTTTTAAATTCAAATTGAAATTTTTTTTATTAGAAAAGCAAAGTTTTTCCACTTCATAAAAAATGAAAAGGATAATTTATATCCAAAAAATAGGTGAAACAAATAATTCAGTTTTAATAAGTTTAAAAGAACATTTAGAGTTGGAGTTTAACCATTTTAATATTATTGTAAAGAATCTCCAAAAGAAAATCCAATTGGAGGATTCAGAATATAATTCACAAAAATATCAATATAAAGCTGATAAGATTCTTGACCGGTTAAAAGGAAGTAGACAAAATCTGCAATTTTTTAGACTTTTAGGAGTAATGGACAAAGATATTTATACAAAAAACCTAGATTTCATTTTTGGACAGACTAGACTTTTTTCAAGAGTGGCTTTAATTTCAATAACTCGACTTAGAGAAAGCTTCTACAAAAACTTCGGATCTATTTATAAAAAACCCAATAACAATACAAAATTTGATTTAAGGGTATTAAAAGAAGCTATACATGAACTCGGGCACACATTCGGTTTAAAACATTGTTCTAATTCTTGTGTAATGTTATGTTCTAATTGTTTAGCAGATACTGATAATAAACCAACGAAATTTTGTGTGTCATGTTTAAAAAATATTAGAGATTCTCAAATCATTTAGAATACTTAATATTAATTCGATCTTCAAATTTACTATAGAGAGATTCGCTAATTTTTAGAATCTTCTTATATTTTTTAACTAATTTTATTAAATCTATTGGAATTTTTTTCATACCGAAATAAGCGCCAGCTAAGCCTCCCCCAATTGCCCCTACCGTATCACTGTCTCCTCCTGCCGTCGCAAGTTCGAAAATACATTCTTTGAAAGAATTTATCCTTTTTAGGAATATGAAAATTGAACATACCACTGTACTTATCGTATATGGGTGAACAAAAGCTTTCCCTAAGAATTCCTCAATGAAATAAGGGGATTTTACTCCTGCTTGTGAAAATTTAATTAATCCTGATTCAATATTAATATTTAGATTTGATTTTAATTTGATCAATATTTTTATAAATTCTTCCCAAATCTCTTCTTGAGAGCCTGAAATAGAAGAATTTATGACTTGAAAAAATTTTTCTATGGAAAATCCAGTTTTAGGGTTTTTGTCAAGTAAAAAAGCAATTGCTCTAGCGATTACTACAGCTCCAGCTGAAGCAGCAGGATGTGAATGTGTAATTCTACTTGATTTTATCGCAATAGATTTTAACGCCCTGATGTCATTACTGTAAAATAGACCTATTGGTGATATTCGCATAGTTGTCCCGTTTCCTCCTGAGTTTGAAGCTGCTTTTTTCCATGAAATTCCATATTTCAATTTTCTGATTGAAGAAATACACCCATATCCAGGTCCTATTGGAGGATCGTCAAGCCAATTTACATATTCTCTGATAATCTTATTTAAATTAAAACCATTGCCTTGAATTAAAGCTTTCGCCGTATGTAGCGTTAATTGCGTATCGTCAGTATATGTATTAAATAATGATTTATTATTTTGGATAAAATCTTCAAAATTACTGAAATTTGAATAGATTTCTGTCCGAAGTTTTCCTTCAAAAGGATGTCCAAGAGTATCTCCTATTGCCACTCCTAATAAGGCTCCTTGAAATTTGTCAAGATAATTGATTGCCATTTTAAATAAGGTGTTTGATATAATTTAGTAAATATAATGAAATAATAACATCAATTATAAAAAAAAAATACCAATTTAAACCGCCTTGGGAATTAAAACAATAAAATTACTTCCTTTCGAATAATCTCCTCTAATTCTATCTTCAACTTTAATTTCGCCTTCGTAACTCTCTAAGATCCTTTTTACTAATAAGAGCCCTAATCCAATACCAGTAGGAATTTTATTATCTTTATATTCTCTTACAAAAATATTCTTTTTCATAGAATCAGGAATTCCCATCCCATTATCTGTAAATTCAAATCTAATATAATCAACTCTGTCCTTTTTCTCATTTGAGATTTTAACTGAAATTTCAATAATTGGATTTCGGTTATGAGTTACGCAATTGAAAAAGATATTTTCAAAGACACTTTTCAATAATTCGTTCGCAAACACATAATATTCTTCTTGAGAAGCCTCAATTCCAATAATTATTTTTCGGTGAGGATAATTTTTCTTAAGTAAATCGATAGCCTGCTTTAATATATTAAAAGATTCTATTGAATCCAGAAATATTTTTAATTCCTCAACATCAGACATTTTTTGGACATTCGAGACAAGATTTCTGCCCCTGATTACTTCTCCATTAATGAGAGTTGTAACATCTTCAAATTCTTTTTTCTTATTAGGTTCATGTGAAAAGATCTTTGAAAGTTCAAGTGAAGATAATATATTTTGAAGTATATTATTAATATCATGAGTAAATATATCTTTATATAAATTGGTACGACTATATGCGTGACGATATTTCTCTTCAGATTCTTTTAATTTTCGTTCTGTTTGCTTTTGAGCCGAAATATCTTCAGCAACTTCGACGATTCCTATTAAAGTACTGCTTTCATCTCGAATAGGAAAACCTTTTATGATCCATTCTCTTCCATCGGGAGATATAACGCCATCAATTTCTTGGTTTCCTGTCTTTACAACTCTGTTAACTGGGCAAATTTCACATGGTTTCTCGCGATTATGCCATACTTCATAGCATTTTCGATCAACTAAATCATCTTGAGAAATTCCAACTGAATCGCCTGCCACTTTATTTGCCCATATTATATTATTTTTAGTGTCTTGAAAAACAATTAATTCAGAAATACCATTTAAGATAAATGTTTTTTCATTTTCAGATTTTCTCAAATTGCGTTCTGCTTTCTTCTGTTTAGTGATATCTTCATTGTGGACAAAAATTAGATCAGGTGAAATATAATTGTATGTAACATAGAAGTGTTTCTCCTTATCAACTGAAATGAGTTTATAACTCATCTCTCTTGAAAAATTTAGTTTTTTATTTATACATTGATATAAATCTTCTATTATCTGAGGCTTATCTTTATAAATTTCTTTTGCTGTACCTTCAAGAAATTCTTTAATCTTAAAATTGGTTATATTTTCTGTTGCCCTATTGTAATATATTAAAAGGAGCTTATTTTCAATTTTCTTCCATACATAAATCGGATTTGGTATATAATCGAAAAATTCTTTAAACTTATTGTCTGATACTTTTAGATTTGGATACATGAAATTCAAAATTAGTTTGTTCCCCCATGATAAATATATAGTCATCATTAAAATTTATACAAATATCATAGAAATAATTCTTATATTTAATATTTAGCCAATGAAAACAAAACAAATATTTTTGCCAAAAAAAAGAAGTTTTAATATTTTTTTTAAAGAACGGATTCCTTCTATAAATAAAATTTCTTATAAAGTTATCAATAAGGCTTATATAGTATTTTTACTAATAATTGCCTTAATTAATAATAGAAAATTATTGAATTGATGAAATAATTATGCCTGGTATTGAAAAATTGAAAAGTGTAATTACTGCAATGATTACACCATTTAAAGAAGATTTATCATTGGATGAGATAAAATATAGAGAATTTATCCGATTTCAAATAGATAATGGTTGCCAAATCTTAACAATGGGTACAACGGGTGAAAGTGCTACTATGTCTCATGAAGAACACCATAAAGCAATGACCATTACTGTTGATGAAGCAAAAAAGACTGGGAAAGATCCATTTGTGTTAATAGGTACAGGAAGTAATTCAACTAAAGAAGCCATTTCTTTATCCCAGTATGCCGAAAATGTTGGTGCTGATGCAATATTAATTGTAGTGCCTTACTATAATAAACCTGTTCAACATTCTTTAATAGACCATTTCTCGGCAATTGCTGACTCAGTATCTTTACCAATAATCTTATATAATGTTCCAAGTCGTACTGGAAGAAATTTAGAGCCAGAAACAATTTCAAAACTGGCTTATTCAAAAGATAATATTGTTGGAGTAAAATGTGCTAGTGGAAATATTGACCAAATAACGAAGATTATTAAAACTACTCCAGATGATTTCATTGTGCTAAGCGGGGATGACGGTATGACCTATCATATTATGGCTCTTGGTGGAAGGGGAGTTATTAGCGTTGCCTCTAATATTATTCCATCAAAATTGGTTGAATTTACAAATTTAATGCTTAATAACGATTGGAAAACAGCAAGAACTATGCAATTAGAGCTATATGATTTATTTAAGGTCCTATTTATTGAATCAAATCCCGGTCCTGTGAAATTCGCTGCGGATATCATGGGAATAATGAATAATAGGATGAGATTACCATTAACTCTGCCTTTAAAAGAGAATCAGAAGAGAATAAGAGAAGTCTTAGAAAAATTAAACTTAATTTAATTTGTTTTGGAGGGTTTAATCTTGATTAAATTATTAATTCTAGGACCTACTGGCTCAATGGGTAAGTTAATCAGTAAATTGGCTTTGATGGATGCTGAAATAAATGTAGTAGCTGCCTGTGATATAACTAATATTGGTGATGAGTTAGGATTTATTATAGGAATTAATGATCCAAATAAAATTCAAATTAGACATACTAATGAATTGCAGGAAGTTATAGATGAAACTCAACCAGAAATAGCAGTAGATTTTACCTTAGCGGAGGCGACGGAAAAAAACTGTATTCTCTGTGTAGAGAATAGTATTAGATGTATTATTGGTACAACAGCATTATCCCAAGACTTTCTTACTAAGTTTGAAGGACTTGTAAAAAAGCATAAAGCACCAGGATTAATTTCACCAAATATGGCAACTGGAGTGAATATTTTCATTAAAATGGCTTCCATATTAACATCTTATTTGGCGGATTGGGATATTGAAGTAATCGAAAGTCATCACCATCGCAAGGCAGATGTGCCTTCAGGGACGGCTTTGGCGATTGCTAAAACAATCTGTGATACTCTTGGTTGCGATCCCGAGGAAACACTAAAATTTGGACGTTCTAAGGGTCCTAATAAAAGGAAAGTAGGTGCTAAAAACGAAATAGGGATTCATTCTATTCGAGGTGGTGATATAGTAGGAGATCACATCGTATTATATGCGGGACCTGGGGAAAGAATCGAATTAAAACACCAAGCTCATAGTAGGGAATGTTTTGCTGATGGTTCAATAAAAGCAATCAAATTCATAGCAAAAGCTAAAGAAAATAAAATATATTCAACAAGCGAAGTTTTAGGTCTATAGGAGAATCTCTATTCAAAATTCTTAATTCGAGTAAAATAAAATTATTTATGTTATCTATACAATAGCTGCTGTTTCCATAGGAATTCTTATTATAAAACTAGATCCTTGATTTCTCCCTTCAGATTCTAAAATTATTGTACCACCATGCATTTCAATAATTTCCTTTGAAATAAATAATCCTAAACCAGAACCTTCAGTGTCTAAATCCTTCTTGATACCTCTTCTCTCAATTTTTCCAAATTTTTTAAAGATTTCTTTTTTTTCTACTTCAGTAAAACCAGCACCAGTATCTCTTACTATTATATCTACATAATTTTCTGATTTCTTTAAAGTTATAAGTATTATACCTTTAGAGGGAGTATTTTTAATAGCATTTGAAATAATATTAAAAATCACTTGTTCAATACGAATCTCATCCACTTCAATATAAAACTCTCCTGTAAGCTCAACTTTTAAGTAAAGATCTCTTTCCTTTAAAGAGAAAATCATATCATTTGCACAATTTTTAAGAGTTTTTATTAAATCTATTCTACTTTTGTTTAATTTTAATCCGTTAGATTCTATTTTATATGCATCAACGAAGTTATTTATTAACAATTTTAATCTTTTGCCACCTCTATTAATAACTTTAATAAATTTTAAAATGTTTTTACTCATTTCACCCTTGTATTCATTTAAAAGATGTTGAGTTGAACTAAAAATTGAAATCAAAGGTGTCTTTAGTTCATGAGATGTTCTGCGAACTATGTCACTCCTAATTTGATCAATTTCTTTCAATTTTTCTATTTGTTCATTTATCATTTGTTCTGCTATTTTCTGCTCAGAGATGTCACGTATTATTCCTACGATTTTATTAGTATTATCTTTTTTAACATAACTCCCCTTAATAGAAGTATCAATAAAATTATTTGAAATAGTTTTAAATCTACATTCAGCTGCTATTTCTTTTTTACTGTTAAAAATTTTTTTAAAGTTATTAATAGTGGACTCTTTATCATCTAGATGTATAAAATTGGATATTTTTTGGTTGATCAAATCCTTAGGCTCATAATTCAACAAGTTTTTAACTTGTGGGCTCACATAAGTAATCACTAATTTTGTGTTTAGTTCAAATACTATATCACTTAAATTATTCACAAGGGTTCGATAATTCTCTTCCGATTTTTTTAATTGTAATGTTCTTTCTTCCACTTTTTTTTCTAATCTCTTATTTAGGATGATTAAAATACAAAGCATTCCAAAAATACTACTAATACCAATATATGGTTGGATTGAATCTCTCCTTTCTGTATTAATAATAATTAAATTGCTTATTGAACCAAAAATCCCAAAAAACATTATAAAAATAAGAATGAGACTATTTATGTTTTTTTTTTTTCGATATCTTAAACTTAAGAGTATAAGTGCAACAAATAATATAGAGAGAGCAAATATATAGATAAATATTTGAAGTTCTAAAGTCAATGGGGAAAAATGATCAGATTGTTCAATCATCGGATAAGATTTCTTCTCTCTTTTATTTTATGATATATTCAATAGGGTATTAAAATCTGACATATTAAAAGGCTTTAGAAAGTAACCACTTGCTCCTGTTTCTTTTGTTTTCTCAGAGACTTCTGTTTCAGGTACGGCAGTAATATAATATACTGGAACTTGTTTTAATCGATCATCCGCTTTTATTTTTCTACAAATCTTATATCCATCATCGCTATCTGGTAATAACACATCTATTAATACAAATTTTGGAACTGAATGTTTCAACAACATCATTGTTTCTCTCAATGTTGATGTTCTCTTGCTTGTATATCCCCTTCTTTTCAGGAAATCTGATAATAAATGCACTGTTGAATCATCATCTTCAACAATTAATACATCAAATATCTCTTCCATAATTTTTTCAGTGTTTAGAACTTTATTCAATATCTTTTCAATATTTACACTTTTATCATAAATCTCTTTAATTTTTAACAAAACATCCCAACTTAATTCATCCTTATATTCTTCAATTAGCATTTGTGAAAAGCCCTTTATTGAACTTAGCTCTCCTCTCAATTCATGAGAATTCTTAGATAATGCTTCTTTTGTTTCTGTTTTTGAGTAAGAGCTTATAAAAATTTCAACGCTTTCTCTAATTAATTGAGAAAGAGTTGAAAATTTACTACTTTCTTGAAATTTTTTCCACCTTTTATGTGTTTCATCAATAACATTTAGATTTACTCTAACCATAATTATAAACCTTTTTTCTTATGAGTAATAAACCTTTTTACATATAAAAATATTGAGTATATAAGTTATTTTTTAATTAATATGCAATTTGAATAAGTGTTTTTCAAACTAAATATCAAATAAATAAGTAAAAGAAGAAATATTTAAATATTAATATCCATTTTTACTTATCATAATTAAAAATTTACTCAAATCTAAATAAAATTTACTCAAATAAATGGAGAAAAAGGAAAAAGGTGATATAAAGACGAGTATTTTCGATGAGAGAATAATTAAATCAGAAAAAAAAACTAATAAACCAAAAAAAATACTGATTCAAATTAAGAATTTAACCAAAAAGTTTGGAGATTTTTATGCGGTAAAGAATGTTAATTTAGAAATAAATCAAGGTGAAATAGTTGGTTTTCTTGGACCAAATGGAGCTGGGAAAACAACTACAATGAAAATGATGGCACATTTATTAAAACCTGATGAAGGTGAGGTATTAATACGGGCTAACGGCAAACTTGAGAAATTAACAAGAAAGAATAAAAATTATCTCTTAAATAATATAGGTTTCCTAATAGAAATTCCTGCATTTTATAAAAAGGTGACTCCTAAACAAATTTTGAAATACTTTGCAGAATTAAAAGGATATCCAAGTAAAAAGATTAATGAGAGGATTGATATTGTCCTTAAAATGATAGGGATGTTAGAATGGAAAGATAAAAAGATTGGTACTTTTTCTAAAGGAATGCGACAAAAAATTGGTATTCTTTCCGCAATTATTCACGATCCAGATATTGTTGTGTTAGATGAGCCTCAAACGGGCTTAGATCCAGGAGCGAGGAAAGAAGTTCGTGATTTCATTTTGAAATTAAAAAAAAAGGGAAAAACTGTGTTTCTTAGCAGTCATTTGCTTTATGAAATTAGCGAATTGGCAAATAGAATCGCAATTATTCATAATGGCCAATTAATAGCCTTTGACACGTTAGATAGTTTGGAAGCAAAAGCAATGAAAAGTATTATCCACTTTGAGTTATTAAATCCTCCGAATGATAATTTTGATGATTTTATCAAGAAATTAAAGACAAATATTCTTCCACTAACAGGGATTGCAGAAAAAGAGAGTTGGATTAAATTTGATAACGATACAAAAGTTATACAAGTTTTTTTTAATGGAAATCCTAATAATCAAACTCAAATTCTAAGAAAGCTTCTTAATGAGGGTTATGAAGTTTTAGAATATTCAGTACCTAAAACGGACCTTCTGGAGAATCTATTTATTGAGCTAACTAAAAAAAATGAAATCAGCGGTGTCTAAAAAAGATGAGTTTAGAAAGTGAACAAATTAAACCAAATCTTGAGTTAATAGAAAAACAAAAATCAGGATTAAGGAGAAATTTTATTCAAATAGAGAAAACTATTAAGTTTGAACTGAAGAAAGGTTTCAGGAATTTTATCTTTATACTTCTTGTTTTCGTGGGAATTTTCACGATTTACTTTATAATTCAAGAATTACTACTTTCACAAGAAGTAGCATTAGCAGATGATCCTATTGATTTTATTTCTCAATATTTGGGTATGTTCGGATTTATTGTCATATTAAGTGCTGCTGGATTTGCGGGTTCAATTATTGCAGAGGATTTTCATAAACAAACAGGTAATTTACTATTCCCTAAAATAAGTAAAAGTAATTTATTAATAGGTAGAATAATTTCACGATATTCTTTAAATGCAATATGTGTTGGCTTTTATTATACCTTAGTTGGAATTGTTACCTTTATAAAATATGAAGAGATTCCACTTGCTTTTTGGGGTTCAATGGTATGGGCACTATTATATACTTTCATGATATTTACATTTGTAACATGTCTAAGTAGTATACTGAAAAGCACAGCTATAACTATCATTGTTAGCGTACTTTTTATGCTAATCATATTCAATATGATTCCCATGATTTTCGTTTTTGCAGGTTTGGAAATTGAGCCATTATTCATAATTACTTATTATGAAGGAATTATTTCCGCGAGTATGGCAATGCCTGATCCTAGATATGCAGAGATTATAATGCCTATGGGGGGCCCAGGACAAAATGGTATGGGAGGTAATTCTGTAACATTTTTTCAATGGATTACACCATCTGAAACTACTGCGCTCATAGGAATGTTGGTTTTTATAAGTATATTTCTTAGTTCAGCATATTTCCTGTACAGACGCAGACAGAGTAAAAGCTAATAATTTTTTTTTTTTTTTTTATATTACTTAATATCTATTTATTTAAGATTTTTTGATTCTTAACTCTTAATTGCTAGTCATTTAAATTATGGTAACTAAATAAAGTAATACTCTACAAATTAAAATATTCAAAAAATGGAGAAAGGAGACTTATTTATGGTTTTTATTAAAATTAAAAATTATTTCATCACTTTTATCCTGGTTTAAATTTAATATATTAAGGGCCTGAAAAAGAATTGGTTTAAACAATTCCAATCCTATACAAGACCAACCCCTACGAAGATTGATATTGATAATTTCATTATCAATAAATATGACTGATACTTATGGGATTACGTCAGTTATTGGTCAGATTAATGCGTCAACTCCATTTAATATTAGGCTAACTATGTTTATCGAACCCACTTATCAACTAGCTTGGGACAACTATACTGATCTGATGTATTCTCCTGGTGATTACAGAATAAATTTTATCGCTACAGATAATTATGGAAATGTTAACAATACTGAATTTATGATTATTACAGTTGTTAAGGACTTTGTCGGACCAAAAATTGTTCTTAACTCTCCTAACAATGAATCAATTCACAGAGCACCTTTAAATATAAGCGTTTTTGTAGATGATCCGGAAGGAAATAATCCCAACGCTGGAGATGTAATAGTCACTATCTACAATGAAAGCATGACCCCATTCAATCTCACATTAACAAACACATTATTGAATCAATGGGATGTGGTATGGTCTAATCTTACCACTGCTTATTATCCTGGAAACTACTATATTAATATCACAGCATATGACAGTTCATATTATCACAACATCAACCAATCAGTAGGCTTCTTAAGTATAACCTATGAATATGATGAGGTTGATGTTGATGATGACGATGATTTCACACAAAAATCATCTGATATAGTAGCCTTCCTAACAAGTACTACGGGGATGGTTACTATCGGGGTTGGAGGTGCTTTAATAGTAGCAGTTATCGTAATCATAAAAAAACGAGGTAATTATAAACCCTCAAGTAAGCAAATACAGAAAACTGAGCAATATAGGATAATTTTTAGGAGATATGAGAATGACTCATCATGACTCCAATAGCATTAATTCTTAGTTTATTATGCTTCATTATGGGATATGGACTAGAATCTGACTGAAAATGTCAATTAGGATAAGATAAAATTATAAAAGAGATCAGTGCAGATCAGTATTATCATTAATCTTCTAAGTCATAAGACTATTTTTAGATTTCATTATGCCAACACTTCATCGAGAGTATTAAAGGGTATCCAAGCCTTAATAAACCCACTTTCTATAATTTTATCTCTATATTAAGAAGGAGTTAAAATATATATTTTTAATCTATTTTAAGTGGTCGGGGATAATTTGATGCTTTAAAATGTCATCAAAGGTTTCAGCTTCTCTTACCTTATATATCTGTCCATTATTTAAAAGTATTTCAGCAGATCTCGGGCGCGAGTTATAAACATTGCTCATAGTAAAACCATATGCGCCAGCATCGAGAATCGCAAGATAATCCCCTTCCTTTAATTCTGGTAATTGTCTATTTTTTCCGATTACATCTCCTGATTCGCAAATAGGTCCAACAATTTCATATGTTAATGTCTTTTCTTTAGTTTTTTCATTACAGACAATAATATGATGATAGGAATTATACATAGCAGGTCTTATTATCGTATTAATACCAGCATTTGTTCCAGCAAACATTTTAAAACCATTATTTTTAATTGTATTTATCTGAGTTAATATTATACTCGCCTCAGCCGATAAATAACGTCCTGGTTCAATTATAAGTTTAGGTTCTCCAAAATCAGATCTCTGGACAAGTTCCTTAAAACTTTTAATAACTATGTTTTTATATACTTCCAAATCTAATGGATCTTCTTCTGGACGATACGGTATGCCTAAACCTCCTCCAAAATCTATAAACTCAAATGTAATATCAAGGGTATCAGCTAAATTTATGATAATTGATAAATATTTATCTATAGCCTTTTCAAAATCGTAAGGATTGATTATTCCAGAACCGATATGAATGTGGGTCCCAAATTTCTTAAATCCGAATTCCTTTGCTTTTGAATATGCGTCAATAACTTGATTATCCAAGATTCCAAATTTGATTGTCTTTCCAGCTGTTATTGTATGAGAATGATGGCCTGCTCCGAATTCGGGATTTATTCTAAAAGAAATTATTTTCTTTTCTTTACCTAAATCATCGTAGACTTTTGCTAATCTTCTCAGTTGACTAATGCTATCTAAATTAACAAAAACATTATTTTCTAAAGCATATTTGAAATCATCATTCGTAAACATATTTCCAGTAAAAATAATTTTTTCTGAAGAAATTCCTGCTTTAAAACATGTATAAATTTCTCCTGCGGATGTACAATCGAAACTCGCACCTTCAGAATCTAATATTTTTAAGATGGATAAATTAGAATTCGCTTTCATAGCGAAGTGTATTTCATTTTTCTTATATTCAGAATCTAGGACTTGCTTCAATTTTCTATATCGATCTTTTATCAACTCCTCATTAATCACATAAATCGGAGTGCCAAATTTCTCAGCGATTTCTATTGTATTTACATTCGCAAAATATAGAATTCCATCTCTATATTCTAAATCTTTATATTTTAACCAGTCAACATAATTCATGATATTAAAACCCAGATTATGGAAAAGATTGTTATTTTAGAAATTCAAATAATGCTTTTCTTATAAAGTAAATAGTTAAATTTCTATGGTCTCAAGGTTGCCTTCAAATACTTTTTCTATAGGTCCTTCCATAAGGACTCTTCTACCAGTAAATGTTATTATTAAATCCCCACCATCGTTATGTATTGTTATTGGAGTTTTTTCTTTGAATATACCAAGTTCTGTTCCTGCTACGACTGACGCGCAAGCTCCCGTTCCACATGAATTAGTAATTCCTACACCTCTTTCAAATACTCTTATTACAGCTTCTTCATTTGAAATTACCCGTACGAATTCAACATTGACTTTATTTGGAAAACTATCATGAGATTCTATTGTTCCCCCGTACATATTCAATTCATCATTATTTAATTGTTTCTCAACAAAAATTACAGCGTGAGGATTGCCCATTGAAACTGCTGTAAACCTAAAAATTTTATCTAATATTACCAATGGTTCATTGACACAGCGATCAACTGGACTATCTATAATTACAGGGATTTGCTCACATTTCAAAATTGGTGACCCCATATCAATTTCAACACTTTTTACTTTATGATCAACTATATTTAATTTAGCAACCATGATTCCTTTAGGGGTTTCGATTTTAATTTCCTCTTTATTAACGATATTATTCTCATAGACGTATTTTGAAAAACACCTAATTCCATTCCCACACATTTCAGCTTCTGATCCATCATTGTTAAATATTCTCATTTTAGTATCTGCTTTTTCAGATTCACAAACATAAATCAAACCATCAGCTCCTATGGAAAAATGAAATTCACACAGTTTTACTGCTAATTCTGGCTTTTTTTCTTCTGGAATTCTCCATTTAATATCATTTATTATTATATAATCATTACCTAATCCATGATATTTTTCAAAATCTATATTATCTAACAACAGTACACTCATAATTGATTCATTAAATTCTTTTAACCTTTTATTATTTTATTTTCTCCTTTATTTCACTTTAATAAATAATTAAATAATGCTAATTCTATAATATAAGCAAAAAGATTTGATAAAATTCTTGGTGAATTATATACATCAGTGAAATATGGATTGAATTAACCAAAAACAAAAAAGATATTGTAGAAACATCCATTTTCATATTTTTATTAATCGTTTCTTACTTTCTAACACTGTCTAGTTATCTCCTTTTTCACACAGTTGTAGAATTATTTAGCATTGTTATTGCTGAGGGAATATTTATAATTGCTTGGAACTCACGCAAACATATAGATAACGGATTTTTTATTATATTTGGTGTTTCTTCCTTGTTCTTGGGTATTATTGATTTAATTCATACCCTCGCATATACGGGTATGGATCTTTTTCCAGGATATGATTCAAATTTGCCCACTCAATTATGGATTGCTGCTAGGTATCTCCAAGCAATTTCAATTTTGTCAGCTACTGTCTTTATAAATAAAAACGTAAAACCTTATGCTTTATTTTTTGGATATTTGGTTGTTTGTTCAATTTTAATAGTTTCAATATTTTCAAGGATTTTTCCTGAATGTTATATTGAAGGAATAAGATTGACTAGTTTTAAAATATATAGCGAATATATAATCACTTTCATTCTCCTTATATCAATTCTATTCCTGATTAAAAAAAGACCAGAATTTGAAAAGAGAATGTTTTTTCTATTAGTATTTTCAATTATTTCAACTATAATCTCTGAGTTAGCATTTACATTCTATGTCAGTGTATACGGATTCTCCAATTTTGTGGGTCATATTTTTAAAATCATTGAATTTTATCTTATTTATAAAGCACTAATACAGACAGGGCTTAAAAATCCATTAAATTCATTATTTTTAAAACTTAAACGTAGTGAAGAATCTTATAAAGAAGCTTATGACCGTGCTTCATTCTATAAAGATCTTTTTACTCATGATATCAGAAATATCATGCAAAGTTTAAACCTATCTGTTGAAATAATTAAGAAAGATTCAAATGTTAAAGAAAATATGATAAATATTATTGAGGACCAAATTTCCAGAGCTACAAAATTAATCTCTAATGTTCAAAAATTGTCAGAAATTGAAACAATAAAAATAAATTTAGAAAAAATTGAAATAAATAAAAAGTTAAAGAATGTAATAGCTTATATATATCAAAGTTTTCCTGAAAAAAACCTCGAAATAAATCTAGATTTATTCCCTAATGAAATCTTAGTTTTAGCTAATGATTTAATAGTTGATGTATTTGAAAATATTTTAATTAACGCCATATTATATAATGAAGAAAAAATTATTGAAATTACTATTAAAGCTTCAGAATTTAAAGAAAATAAAAAACATTTTATGAAATTAGAATTTATTGATAATAGCAAAGGCATAAAAGATACTTTAAAAGAAATTGTTTTTCAAAGAGGATATAATGAAGCAAAGGGAAGTGTAGGAATGGGCTTAGGATTATCTCTAGTAAAAAAAATTTTAGAGTCTTATAATGGAAAAATTTGGATTGAAAATAGAGTTGAAGGAGATTATTCCAAAGGAAGTAATTTTATAATTCTGTTACCAATGGTCATAATATAAATATAATTGGATTTCTTTTTACCTTTTGAATTAAAATTAAAATTTGAACCAAAATGTTAAAATGATTAACACATAAAAAATGAAAAATTTTAAAACGAAATTTGTTATATCTATTTAAAATAATTCTGTTTTCAAAAATGCAATGAAATTTAAAAAGATAATTCTTCTTGGTTTATTTCTTTTTCTCTCAGTTCCGATTGTTAATGCACGAGGGGATATGTATATTGATTATATAAAAGATGGTAATTATATCTTCTTCCTATTTGATTTGGAAATAGATGATAATGTTGAGATAAATGTAACTCATGATGGAAGTGGAAATTTTACTCTTTTTCTATTTAGTGAGCGACCTAGTGAATCGAATGTGAAAAATGATAAAACACTTAACATAAAGATCTTCAACAGCCCTCCAACTGTTAACTATAGTTTGGATGATAACCCCTATATAAATTACAACAGTACAGAAGCCAAAATCTACTATATAGAAATAATTTTAGTTAGTGGTGGACCAGATACTTTTACTTTAACATCTACCATAACTAATAGTAGTAAAGAACTTAGAAAGAATCAAATATTAACAAGATATTATCTCCCTATAATTCCAGGTTTTCAACTAGATGTCTTATTCCCTGTACTTATTTTTTCTATAGGAGTTCTATTTATATTATATAAAAAGAAGAAAATTAAATAAAATAACATTTTTAATAAATCTTAAAATAACTACTTTTAAGTTATTTTTTTAGAATTCTTCATAATAATGAGAGAATTTTGCAAAGAAAACAAAATTTTGAAACCTAAAAGGTAAATTAAATGTATAAAAAAAAACCATGGTTAAAGTTTTATGATAAACATGTTCCTGAACATATTGATTATCCACTAACCACTATGTATAGCGCAGTAGTGAAAACGGCTGAAAAATATTCCAATTCAATTGCTTATGATTTTATGGGAAAAGAATCTACATACAAACAATTAATAGAACAAATTGATCAATGTGCAAGAGCTTTAGTTAGTTTAGGATTGAAAAAAGGGGATAGAATGACTATTTCTATGCCAACTTCTCCTCAAGGAGTTATTTGTTTTTACGCAATTAATAAAATCGGAGCCATAGCTAGCATGATTCATCCTTTAAGTCCTCCCAAACAAGTTGAATTCTTTTTAAATCTGAGTAAAAGCACTTTTGCTCTTACAATTGATAAACTCTATACTAATTTCGAACATATTATTGAAAATACTAATCTAAAAGCACTAATTCTTACACAATTTACTCTAGATGAAACCAATGTGCCTGAAAATCCAAAAATCTTTTGGTGGAAGGAGATCATGGCTAAATCATATCAAGAAATCCCAGAATCAGAAATAGATCCTGATGAATTAGCTGTAATTTTATATTCCGGAGGAACTACTGGAGTTCCCAAGGGAATTATGCTGTCCCATATGAATTTTATTGCAGAAGGAACCCAAGTAGCAACGTGGATGGATATATCAGATAAAGATTCCGCATTAGCTATACTCCCTATCTTTCATGGCTTTGGTTTAGGAGTTTGTGTTAATGCAATATTCATGGGAGGAGGAAAAAGTATTTTAGTTCCATCATTCACCCCAGATCAAGTAGCAGATTTAATTAAGATCAAAAAACCAACTTTAATATTTGGAGTACCAACTTTGTACGAAGCTCTTAATCGAAATCTAAACTTTCAAAAAACCAACCTAAGTTTCTTAAAGGCAGCATTTTGCGGTGCTGATACCTTACCACGTACTACTAAAGAAAAATTTGAAAAAATCTGTAGAAAAAATGGATCAAATGTCCAACTTCGGGAAGGATATGGATTAACAGAAGCAGTTACCGGAATTTGTGCAATGCCACTAGGAGAATACAGGGAAGGAAGTATCGGTATTCCAATGCCAGATATGATGATGAAAGTAGTAGAAATTGGCACAACTAAAGAAGCCTACATTGGCCAAGAAGGAGAATTGTGCATTCATGGACCTGCGGTCATGTTGGGATATTTAAATAATCCAGAAGAAACCGCAAAAACACTCAAAAAACATAAAAATGGGAAAAGATGGCTACATACAGGTGATATTGCCACAATGGATGAAGATGGTTTTTTTTATTTTAAATTACGACTTAAAAGAATGATTAAATCTTCAGGTTTTAATGTATACCCCGCTCAGGTCGAAAATATTCTATATAAACATCCTGATGTTCTTGAGGTATGTGTCATTGGTGTACCCGATGAAATACAAGTTCAAAAAGTCAAGGCATTTGTAGTACTAAAAGATCCTAAGAAAAAAAGTCAAGAGATGGAAAAAAACTTAATTGATTTCTGTAAAGAAAATATAATCAAATGGAGTTGTCCAAGAGAAATTGAATTTTGCAATCAATTACCAAAAACACTAGTCGGTAAAATTAATTTTAAACAACTTGAGGAACAAGAAAAAGCAAAATTAAAAGCTGCTGGAAAATATTCTGGTGAATAACTCTTTCATTTGAATTTCTTTTTTAAAATTGTTTAGATAATCAGTCATTAAGAATTCATTATTTTCTTTTTTTTTATGAATTTTTGATAGATATGCCCTCTCATTTATTTAACTTAATCTAAATAAGTACTACGATTTTGAATGTTAACTTTTATACAATTATGATCAAATTCGAAAATTGATCCTTTTAAAGAATTTCCTATTTCGAAAATTAGTGATGTCTTTTTCTATTGAAAAAGTTAAAATTCAACGTTATTAGGCGATCCTTGATCGATTTTCATCACTTAATTTTAAATTCTATTTAACAATTTCATATCTATCAAAACAATTAAATTATAAAAAAAAGTGATTTAAATTTCCTTCGAAGAAATAAGCAAAAAATTAACAGAATTTATGAAAGATATAGAGGAAGTCGAGCTTATTGATGTTGATTTAGTTGCAGAATATCTTGAATTTCAAATGTTGCCAAGCATCGTGCAAGCGGCTGCTCAAGCTGTATTACCTGGAATTCCCGGGAAGGCTGAATGGACCCCGGCAAAATTTTCACTTGATATTGATTTTCCCGGAAAAATTGAAACTATCGAATTTGTACGTTCAAATGGAAAACGAGCTGTTATAGGGGGGGAAGTTGTTCCACCTTTTTATAACTTCTTAGGCCTTGATAAAAGAAATCCTAATCCACCGTTAATTACTTACGATGTTTTCGACATGGGCGATAAAATGACGCTGCCAAAACCAATAAAATCAGAGTATAAGGAGGTATTAGCAGACCCAGCTGAATGGGCCAAACATGCTGTGGATAAATTTGGCGCAGAGTGCATTACTTTTCATTCACTTTCAATTGACCCCGCAATGGGAGACGCACCAGTTTCACAGTCCAGAAAATTCCTTGAAGATATACTGCAAGCTGTTGATGTTCCCGTAATTATTGGTTGTTCAGGAAACAAGAAAAAAGATGTTGAGTTATTTGAAGTTACTGCTGCTGCTACTGAAAGCGAAGTTTTAATGCTCTCTGCCGCAGATAAGGCTACATGGGAAAAAGTTATCCCGCTCGCTGTGAAATACGATCATAACTGCCTACTCTGGACGAGCTTGGATCTAAACAATCAAATCAAAATGAACAAAGATGCCCTTGAACTGGGACTCCCCCCAAACCGAATTGTCATGGACCCAACAGTTTGTGCATAATTCATGCCATTTACTTGGAAATGCGCGACGGCTAATGCATAAAATTCTTATGTAGCTGCGAAATTAGGGTATGGGATGGAGTACAGCTTCAGTATATATCAGAGGATGCGTATAGCAGGCTTGTTAGGGGAAACAGATTTAGCCTATCCTATAAGTGGAGGTACTACAAATGCTTGGGGTGCTAGAGAGGCTTGGATGAGCGAAAAGATAGCCCCTGAATGGGGGTTACGTCAATATAGAGGTCCAATTTGGGAGATTTTAAATGCTCTTTCTTTGACCTTAGTTGGCTTAGATCTTGCAATGATGTTCCATCCCGTTGCCGCAAAACACTTAAAAGATATCACAAGTCAATTCTTTGCAGCAGTTCCAAAAGAATTGGATTCAAAAGGCTATTATGATTGGGTTTCCGCTAATCTAAAACGTTAAAATTTTTTTTTCTTTATTTTTATTTTTCTATTAGTTCTTTCCTAATAGTTTTCTAAAATATGGTAGACATTTAAACTAAACATAGAAGAAAAACAATAAAATTTCTAAATTACTAATAAAAGAATTTACTTATACAACATTTTTTACCGAATCTAATCATTTTCAAGATGCGGGTTTGATATTAAGTGATATTTATCTTCATCTCACTGATTTCGGGAAAACTCATCTTCTGAAAAGACCTAAAGGCTAAATCTAAAGTCTTAAGAGACAAACTCAGTAAGCTAGCAACTACTAAATCAATAGAATTAAAACTTAAGAGAAAATGATAAACTTTTTTTTGTAATCTTCTTTAAGAATTTATAATCTGTTTAAAATATTTAGAGATAATAATAAATGAGTATTTTTTATGGTGGACCGATTATTACTATCAATGATAATCAACCTCTTGTAGATGCCGTAGGTATTGAAGGAGATAAAATTATTGCTATAGGTAGTCTTGAAGAAGTAAAACAAAAGATGAAGAAAGATGTAAAATTACTTGATCTAGAAGGAAAAACAATGCTTCCAGGATTTATTGATTGTCATATGCATCCAATTATATTTATGTTCTTTTTAATAAATCTAGATCTTTCTTCAGTTAAAAGTTTAAAAGAACTTCAGAAAGTATTAAGAAACACTGCTAAAGAAAAAGGTAAAGGAGAATTTATATTTGGATTGCGTTTAAAAGAAGAAGAATTTAATGTCCCAGTATTACCCACGCGTTGGGATTTGGATGATGCATGTCCAGAAAATCCTATATTTGTATTAAGATATGATTCCCATATTGGCATTGCAAACTCAAAAGCGCTCGAATTGTTCGAGTTTAATTCTGAAACTAAGGTACCTGAAGGTGGGGAAATAAGAGAAAATGAAGCTGGGGAATTAACAGGAATTATATCAGAAAATGCTTTAGATTTAATTTATTCTAAAATATCTAAATTTCTCATCCCAGAATCTGATGTTATACAAGAAACTGCCGATAAAGCTTTTAAATTATTAGCTAAAAAGGGAATAACTTCTCTTCATGGGATCATTCAGCTAGGGACAAGTGGCGAAGTTGGAGATTTGGGGCTTTTTGAGACCCCAATTTTCAAATCTGTTCAGGAAAAAATTCTACAGAATTGGTATGGGCTAATATCTACAGATAAACCTATGAAATTGATAAAAATAAAAAAACCGCCATTAGATGGGGGAAAAGAAGATAGCAAGTTTAAGATTGGATGCTTGAAACTGTTCCTTGATGGAACTTTTGGAGCGAAGACTGCTTGTATGTGGGAACCTTTTTCTGATGCACCAAATACATGCGGTTTTTGTGTAGTTAATGAAGATGATATCTATGATAAAATGAAACTAGCTCATAATAATGGATTTCAAATAGCTATTCATGTAATTGGTGATAAAGGAAACAGGATTTGTGTGGATTTATATAAACGCCTTCTAAATGAGTTTCCTAGAGATGATCATCGACATCGAATTGAGCATGCTTCAATGTTAACTGATGATGTTATAGAAGATATGAATAAGTATGGAATTATTGCATCTTGTCAACCACCTTTTATAAATTCAGAATATAAATGGCTCGAAAAGAGATTGGGAAAAGATAGATGCAAATATACATATCCTATGAAATCTATAATTGATGCTGGAGTTGTTCTGATTTCAGGTAGTGACGCTCCAATTGAAGATCCAAATCCAATGTTAGGATTGTATGCGTTAGTTAATAGAAATGGATTTGTTCCAGAGCAATGCATAACAATTGAAGAAGCACTAAAAACTTATACTCTTAATGCAGCATATGGGGCATTCGAAGAAAAAGTTAAAGGTAGTATAGAAGCGGGAAAACTAGCAGATTTAGTGATTTTGGATAAAAATCCTCTTGAAATTCTCAGGGAAAATATTAAAGATATTAAAGTCCTTGAAACAATAATAAGAGGAAAAACAGCATACAAAGAAAAATTTGATAGTAAGTTATATCTATAAAATAGAGATACTCGTTAAAGTTGCGATGTTAATGATTAATGAAAATAAACAACTTTAAGGAAGTGGGATAATTTTATCTATTTTTTTAAATTTATTTTATTTTTTCTTGATTTGGTAAAATTCTCTGAATTTAAATAACGTATTTTGCCCAATTTAATATTCTGATTAAAGTTTGACTTTAGATATTGAATATTGTAAGAATTATGATAGAATATTTTTCAGCCATAGATTTAAGCCAATTTCTCGAACCTATTTACCAAATTTTTGATGGATTCAACAACTTTGTTTTCTTTTTTCTTAAACACGAGAATTTATAATTTCTTGATTTTGTATAAAAATCGATTTTAACGCTATTTTTCTGATAAATTTAACCAAATATTAATTAAGAGTAATTTTAAGAATTATAGTTCAATGAATCAAACAAACAATTTATTTAATTATATTAAATAGATAATAGAAGCTATTTTTAAAAAACCTTTGAAAACAAAAACAATTACTTAATGAAAATTATTAAGATTGAACTTAATTAAAATTAAAAATACAGGTAATACGAAATAGAGAGACTTCAATAAAATACGGTCTAGAGACTTGAAGAGTCTGAGCATATTTAAATTACTAATAATAATATCTATTATATCATAAAAAATGTATTCCAAAAAAGCACTTTACATTACCTTTCTAATCATTAAAAATTATTAGAAAAAGTGAGAAAGGACGCAAATTATAGATGAGACCGTTGTAGAAAATGAACGACCAAAAAGCAAAAGAAAAACCGGAAGAAATAATTCGAGCAGAACAATTAAGTGACGAAGGTAAACTCAATGAAGCTCTCACACTCTTGAATAATTACGAGCAGAAAGAAGGGCTCACCAATCATGATAAAGCATCCTGTCGTTTACTTCAATGTCAAATTCTATTTTGGCAAGGGAAGTACAAAGAGCTTATTAAACACGCTGAGCAAAGTTATAAAGAAAGCGAAGGACTGGAAAACAATCTCTTCACAGTCGACTTCTTACTTATAATGGCATATGCATTAGTCAATTTATATAAATGTGATGAAGCTTCTGATTTGATTACGCAAGGAGAAGAACTGATAAAAATAATTCCACAACAATTAACAAGAGCCTACAAGCAAAGAGAGGCTTATATAGCTTATCTTAAGGGATTCTTTTACTATATTAAAGATGATGCAGATCTGGCGTTAGAATACTTGGAGCACAGCTTAGCAATGCGAGAAGAATTGGGGATTAAGCATGAAATTGCCGAATCTTTTGGTGGGATGGCATACGCTCTATTTAATTTTGAAGGTGAAATGGATCGTTCTTTAAAATATGCGGAGCGAGGTTTAGCTCTTGCGAAAGAAAGTAGCAAAAAATATTATATTGCATTTAATCTTAATATTCTGGCTGTGATATATGGCTCTCGAGGTGAAATAGATCGTAGTATTAGATTTTATGAGCAGAGTCTAGAACTTTTCAAAGAACTTAACAATAAGCCATCCATGACTGTAGTTCTTAACAATGTATCTTATATTTATAAAATGAGAGGAAAATTGGATACCGCGTTAGAGTGCATAGAACAAGCTATGTCACTAAATCGTGAGTTAGGAAGATTAAATGATCTATCTAACAACCACGATTATTTAATTCAAATTTTAATTGATAAGGGTGATATTGACCGTGCACAACAAAGCCTTAACGATTGGAAGCAGTTGAACCTCCAATTGAAAGATAAGAAAAAAGATTTAATGTATCTTCATAATAAGGCTTTGATATTGAAAACAAGTCTTAGGGCTCGCGATCGGGGTAAGGCTGAAGAAATTTTAACGCAACTCCTTGAAGATGAGCCTTTAGATTATGAAGATAGGAATACAACATTACTTGCTTTATGTGAATTGCACTTAACTGAGTTACGCATGACTAATGACTTAGAGGTGTTGGAGGAGATCAACCCTCTAATTGCTCAATTATTAGATATTGCCGATAAAACGGGCTCATATTCAATTCTATGCGAAACTTACTTGTTGCAAGCCAAATTGGCTTTACTATCATTGGATTTGAAAGAAACTCGACGACTGTTGACTCAAGGACAGCAAATTGCTGAAAAATTCGGTCTTAAATTGTTAGCTATGAAAATTTCAAACGAACATGATAAATTACTAAAACAATTAAGCATGTGGGAGAACTTAAAAGAATCAAAAGCATCTTTAAATGAACGTATGGAATTAGCCCAATTAAATGAGCAAATGGAGAATATGATACGA
>SDBT01003812.1_pt1 | contig 25915 bp, 21 predicted proteins | sample 2277101 | NCBI WGS metagenome assembly SDBT01 (sample SAMN10404973, study PRJNA504765) | marine sediment metagenome | isolation source: marine sediment core GS10_PC15, 103 cmbsf | place: Arctic Ocean: Southern Knipovich Ridge | collected 2010 | reverse complement strand
GCATCGCGGGTTACGCTCAGAAGATGATAGGTTACCGCCTTGATCTCGGTGCCCAACTCGTGTCGGGCCGGGTCGAAGTCCTCGCCCCGGACGGACGCCTTCACGGACGTTCGGGTGATCTGCTCCACGGTCACCTCGACGGGCACGAGCCGATCCAGGCAGAACAACTCCAGCACGGCGGCGAGGAAATCGTGCAGCAGGTTCTCCACGTCCTCGGCCTCGATCACCACCGGTGCCTCCCGCCGCGGCTGGACGAGCGCCTTGGGGCAGATCTGCTCGGCCAGCCCCTCGCCCATGGCCTCGAAGCACTCGGCCAGGCTGTCGGCCCGGGCCTCCAGGCCGACGTCGGCGGTGTGCTCGAATGTCCAGCACGCTTTGGCCATCAAAGAACCCTATTACCATATTATCGCTGCCGCCGCGACAAAACGTCCCGCGTATGTACAATGCTTCCATGCTGTTGGGGTCTCATCTGAGCGTGGCGGGCGGCTTGCACAATGCGCTTGAGCGGGCGGGGGCCTGCGGCTTCGCCACGGTGGCCCTGTTCGTCCGCAACCAGGTGCAGTGGCGGCGGCCGCGGTTGGGCGAGGAGGCGGTGGCGCGGTTTCGCAGTGCCCGCCGGCGGCTGAAGATCCGGCCGGTCGTGGCGCACGGATCGTACCTGGTGAACCTGGCCGGCCGTGCCGCCATTCGGCGCAAGTCCGTCACGGCCATGCGGGAGGACCTGGCCCGTTGCGGGCGGCTGGGGATCGAGTACCTGGTCATCCACCCGGGCTCCCGGGCCGACCCGACCGAGGGGATCCGCTTTATCGCGTCGGGTTTGAACCGGATCATCTCCTCGTGCCACTTCCGCCGGCCGAAGATACTGCTGGAGACCACGGCAGGGGCGGGCAACGTCCTGGGCCGGTCCTTCGAGCAGATCGCGGCCATGCTGGACCTGCTGGACCGCCCGCGGCGGTTCGGCGTCTGCCTGGATACCTGCCACGTATTCGCCGCCGGCTACGACCTCCGCACCCCGGCGGCGTATCGCCGGACGATGCGCGCGTTCGATCGCGAGATCGGGCTGGACCGGCTGCTGGCCGTCCACCTGAATGATTCGGTGGGGGAGCTGGGCTCTCGCCGCGACCGCCACGCCCACATCGGCCACGGCCGGATCGGACTGGCTGGCTTCGCAAATATCGTCAACGACCCGCGCCTGGCCGGCGTACCGTTGATCCTGGAGACGCCCAAGGGCGCCGACCAGGCCGGCCGCGACTGGGACCGCGTCAACGCCGCCACGCTTGGGGCCCTCATCCGCGGCGGCTAAGCGGTCTCAGGCAAGTCCTTCATGGCGGCAGGGCCTTTCCAGGCTGTGCGTCTTGGGGAAACAGGCAGGAATGCCTGTTCCACCAGTACCGGGGCGAACTTATGTAAGGCCGCTTAGTCCTCGGCCGGAAACACCGTTGCGTTCGGCCCGCACATTCACTAGTTTCCACTTCGGACGTTACTGACGAGGTGCAACGTGAATGTTCTTTGGAAAGTGCTTCAGATCGCGTCGCTGATCGTGCTTCCGCTGGCGTGGGGCCTGGCGGTGGAGTACGTCTTCGAGCGACTCCGGCGCAAGCGCAGGTCCCATCCCGGCCGGGGGCCGGACATCCCGTATGATTGGATTATTTAGCATCCCTGATTCCTACCTGCCGGCCTGGATGCTGCCGATGGCGCTGACGGGCCTGGGCCTGGCGGTGGGCATCCTGACGGGCCTGTTCGGCGTGGGCGGCGGGTTCATGATCGTGCCGATCCTGAGCGAGCTGTTCGGGATCAACCCGCTCGTGACGGTGGGCAGCAGCCTGTCCTTCATGATGGGCACGAGCGCCGCCGGCGTGGCCAGGCACCTGCGGCTGCGGAACGTCGAGCCCAAGAGCATGCTGATACTTGGGGGATCGGCCGTTTGCGGGGTGCTGCTGGGCAAGATGGCCGCGACGCAATGCCAGGGGGCCGTGGGGGTCGAGTCCTTCCGGGCCGTGCAGAGAGCGATGTTCATTATCGTCCTGTCCCTGACGGCATGGTTGGTGTTGCGCGGGGCCAGCAAGCGGCGCACCGGGCCGACCTTGCTCCAGCGGCTGCCCCTGGGGCCGAAGGTCGATCTGCCCCATGCCGCGCTGAAGGGAATCTCGCTGCCCGGGCTCTGCGCCATCGGGCTGGGAATCGGCGTGCTGACGGGCGTGCTGGGAATCGGCGGCGGGGTGCTGTTCGTGCCACTGCTGATCCTGGTGGTGGGGCTGGGCGCGCGCCAGGCCATCGGCACGAGCCTGGGCGTGGTGATGTTCGGCTCGCTGGCCGGAACCATCGCCTACGGGCTCGACGGCAAGGTCAGCCTCCTGGTGGCGATGTCGCTGCTGGTGGGCAGCGCGTTCGGGGTGCTGATCGGGGCGCATTTCTGCCAACGGCTGCACGAAACGAGGCTGCGGCGGTTCTTTGCGATTCTCGTCATGCTGATGGTCGTCTGGCTGGTCGCGAAGTTCATCTTCCTCTAGCCGGGCTCGACGGACGAATCGCTGCTGTTTGGCTGCAGGAATTCCGACGGTGCGCCCGATTCATGGAGAAGGAAGTGTGGCGCAACGCCGAGGTGCATGTCTTTTCCTCGATGACTGAAAGGGCGCGCCATGTTCCAGATCCAACAGCGCGGCAGCACGGTAGGCCGGGAGGTGCTCGGCGGCGTGACCACCTTCATGGCCATGAGTTACATCATCTTTGTCCAGCCGGTCATGCTCAAGGCGACCGGCATGGACGAAGGCGGCGTCTTCATGGCCACCTGCATTTCCTCGGCCCTGGCGTGCGTGCTGATGGGGCTGATGGCCAACTACCCCATTGCACTGGCCCCGGGCATGGGCATGAACGCGTTCTTCGTCTTCACGCTGTGCGGCATTTTTGGGCTGGCGTGGACGGAGGCCCTGGCGCTGACGGCGATTGCGGGCGTGATCTTCCTGTTGCTGTCGGTCGTCGGGTTCCGCTCGCACGTTCTCAATGCCATCCCCGACGCGCTCAAGAGCGGTATCGCCGCCGGCATCGGCCTGTTCATCGCGCTGATCGGGTTTGAGTGGGGCAACGTGGTCACCTCTCACCCGGCCACGTTCATTACGCTGGCGAAGATGCCCGGCAATTACGTGGCCGGGCTGACGCTGCTGGGTCTGGCCGTGACCATGGCGCTGATGGCCTTGCGGGTGCGCGGGGCCCTTCTGCTGGGGATCCTGGTCACCACGCTGGCGACGTGGGCGGTCGGGGCGATCTTCCACGTGCCTTCGGTTACCTGGGGCGGACTGGTTTCAATGCCCGAGGGGTTGACCAAGACGGCGGGCGGGTTCGCCGGCGGTTTCGGCGACCTGTGGGCTCGATTCGTGAGCGGGGAGTGGATCCACATCCTGTCGCTGCTGTTCATCCTGCTGTTCATGGACCTGTTCGACACGGTGGGGACGCTGGTGGGCGTCGCCAGCCGGGCCCGCCTGATGGTCGACGGCCGGCTGCCCAGGGCGGAGCAGGCGCTGGCGGCGGACGCGGCCGGAACCGTCCTGGGCGCGACGCTGGGCACAAGCACCGTCACCAGCTACATCGAGTCCGTTACCGGAGTCAGCGCCGGCGCGCGCACCGGCCTGGCGGCGATCGTGACGGGCGCGTGCATGCTGACGGCCCTGCTGTTCCAGCCGTTGGTGCGGATGGTGGGCGGGGGAGTGACCCTGGACGGATCGCAGGCTACATACTACCCCATGATCGCGCCGGCGCTGATCGTGGTGGGCGCGATGATGCTGCGGGTGATCCGGGATATCAAGTGGGATGACATCACCGAGGCGCTGCCGGCATTCCTGGCGATGGTGGTGATGCCGTTCGCCTTCTCGATTTCGGCCGGGATTGCCATCGGCTTCGTCAGCTATGCCTTCGGCAAGCTGGTGACGGGACGGGCGAAGGAATGCCCGATCGTGGTGTACGTCTTCGCGGCGTTGTTCGTGGCCCAGTACGCCTTCCTGGCCCGTTGAGGACGCGGCCCGCTACTCGACGGCCATCCGCTTGATCTCGGGGGCGCCTTGGCGGAGGTGGTCCAATGCGGCTTGGAGCTTGGGGGCGGGGACGGTCAAGCTCAACGTGATTACCGAGACGTTGCTTTCGAAATCGCTTGTGTAGTTTACGTTGACGACGTGGGCGCCGGCCTCGTGCAGCAGCTTCTCGATCCGCTCGACGCAGTCGCCGCTGGTATCCGGCACGGTGACCGAGACGGTCTTGCTGACGCGCCCGTGAATGATGCGGTCGGCGAAGTCCAGCACGACCAGGGCGAACAGCACAATGGCGGTGGCCATGCCGGCGATCAGGTACATTCCGAATCCTGCGCCCAACCCGATGGCGGCGGCGCACCACAAGCTGGCGGCCGTGGTCAGGCCGCGGATGCCCGTGCCGTAGCGGATGATGGCCCCGGCCCCGAGGAAGCCGATGCCCGCCATCACGCCGTAGGCCACCCGGGCCGGATCGACGGTCACGGCCTGTCCCCCTTGGCCGGCGCCGAAGACGTTGGGAAAGTGCAGCGATACGATCATGGCCATGGCCGCGCCCAGCGAAACCAGCAGGTGCGTCCGCAGGCCGGCGGCCCGGCCGTGATGCTCACGCTCCAGCCCGATCACCGCACCCAGGACCGCCGCGGCCAGCAGTCGGGCGGCGGCTTCTACCGGCCAGGAGCCCAGCAAGTTGTCGGCAAGCATGGCGCCTCCAGTTTTCCCGCCGGCGGATCACCGCTTTCGCTGAGGGGAACTCTTGACGGTATCGGGCCGCTCCTTGTGCGGGCCCTTGGCCGGCGCGAGGACGCGCAGAGCCTTCTTCAGGTCCGCCACCTTGAACACCGCAGTGGTCTTGCCGCCCTGCGCTCCGCCGGTGCAGTAGGCGTAGTTGATGTTGACGTGCGCGTCGGCGAGTTTCTGCGCGGCCGAGGCGAACATGCCGGGCTCGTTGGCGATCTCGATGGCCAGCACGTCCGTTTCGGTGAAGCGGTCGTGAATCTTGGCCAGGGCCTTCCGCGCCCGATCGGGCTCCTCGCAGGCGAGCCGCAGCACGCCGTGTTCGCTCGAATCCACCAGGGTCAGGGCGAACAGATTGATCTTGGCCTTGCCCAGTGCGGTGGTTACCTGCGCGAGCACGCCCGGCTTGTTGACCAGGAAAACGGAGAACTGAGTGACAATCCGCATTCGCATGATTCCCGTGCCTCCTCTTCTCGTTCAGGAAGTATATGTCTCCACCGGCTCGCGGACAAGCGGCGGGCGGACGGCGGGAGCAGGAAGATTCCTTGGGCCGGCGCCTGGGATCGGGCCTTGGTTTTCGGATAGACTTGCTGTAGCGTAATCGGCCCACTGATGGGCCTATGGCATCGGGAGATGACGTGAACGAGAGAGATCAAGGCGGGGACCTGAACGACGCCCTCCAGCGTGAAATCGACGAGGCGCTGGGCGGGCAGAGCCTCGAGGACTTGCTGGACGAGACGGTCCCGCCGCCGCGGGCGGTCGATGAGCAAGGCGACGTGCGTCCCGGGCAGGTCCGCCGGGGAACGGTCGTGTCCGCGGACAATCAGTTCCTGCTCGTCGAGCTGGGCGGCAAGGACCAGGGCATGGTCGTCAGCGACCAGTTCGAGGAACTCCCAGCCGTCGGGGACGTCGTGGAGCTGTCCGTCGTCCGGTATGACGGCGACGAAGACCTGTGGGTGCTGAGCCGGCAGGGGGCGGTCGAGCGGGCCACGTGGGAGGACCTCGAGGTCGGCCAGATCGTGGAGGCGTTCGCCGAGAAGGCCAACAAGGGGGGGCTGGAGGTACGCTTCAACGCCATCAAGGCCTTCATGCCGATCAGCCAGATCAGCATGTACCGCGTCGAGGACGCCGGCGAATTCGTCAACACCAAGCTCCGCTGCCAGGTGACGGAGGTGGACCGCCGCGGCCGGCGCGTGATCGTCTCGGCGCGGGCGTTGCAGGAAATCGAGGCCCAGGAGAAGCGCGAGAAACTCATGGCGGAACTTGCCGAGGGCGACGTGCGCGAGGGCGTCGTTCGCCAGGTCATGCCGTTCGGGGCGTTCGTGGACCTGGGCGGCGTGGACGGTCTGGTGCACGTGTCCCAGATGAGCTACGCCCGGGTGGAAGACCCCAGCGAGTTCGTCCAGCCCGGACAGCACGTCCAGGTGCAGGTACTCAAGATCGACGCCGACGCCGGCCGGATCAGCCTGGGGATGAAGCAGATCGCCCCCGACCCCTGGGACGGAGCCGAACACAAGTACCCGCCCGGGGCGACCGTCACCGGGACCATCACCAGCCTTCAGAACTTCGGCGCCTTCTGCCTGCTCGAAGAAGGCGTCGAGGCGCTGATCCCCATCAGCGAGATCACCTGGACCGGCCGGCTGAACCACCCCTCGCAGATCCTCCAGGTCGGCGAGACGGTGCAGGCGGTGGTGTTGAGCGTTGAAGTGGACCGGCGGCGGATGTCGCTGTCGATCAAGCAGGCGCAGGCCAGTCCGTGGGCGGGCGCGGCCGAGATGTACCCGCCCGATAGCATCCAGGCGGGCCGGATCAGCCGGATCTCCGAGTTCGGCGCGTTTGTGGAGTTGGGGGCCGGGGTGGAGGGGCTGGTGCACATCTCGGAACTGTCGGATCAGCACGTCCGGCGGGTCGAGGACGTCGCTCAGATCGGCCAGACCGTTCGCGTCCGGGTGTTGGAGGTGGACGAGCCTGGCCGGCGGATTTCACTGAGTATGACCGGCGTGGAGGACGCAGCCGACGCCGGCGCGCCCGCCGAGGGGGCCAAGCCGGCCAAGAATCGCAAGCATCCCCTGCGGGGCGGGCTGGACTGACGTGGCAAAAAAGAAGGCGCGGCGGGCCGAAACCCGCCGCGCTTCATGCGCCGCTGCCCGACGAATATCAGTGCTTGACCTGGAACGGGCCCTTCGGCTTCTTGGGCTTCTTGCCGCGGAAGTATTTGCCGGGCATGGAGACCTTCGTTTCCGTGGCGGCCTCCCGCTCTTCCCGCTCCCGAATGTGCTTTCGAATGACGTACTGCTCGGCCACGCCGGCCGAGACGGATGTCATGATGTATAGCGTCAGCCCGCTGGGCGCGTTGTAGAGGAAGACCAGCATCATGGCGGGCATCATGAACTTCATCATCTTGGCTGAGCTCTGCTGCTGGGGCGAGGCGGCCGCTCCGGCCATCTGCGGGTTCAGCTTGGTCTGGAGGTACATGGCCACGCACAGCAGCAGCGGCAGCAGGTTGAAGCTCATCAGGGGCCCGATCATCGGGATGGTGTACAGGGTTCGGCCGAAGTCTATCAGCGCGTCCGGCGCCGCCAGGTCCGTGATCCACACCGGCAGGAACGCCGCGTGACGAAGCTCAACCGTCGCGTTGATGCTCGCCCACAACGCGATCCAGATGGGGAATTGCAGGAACATCGGCAGGCAGCCCAGCATCGGCGAGACGCCCTGGGACTTGTAGAGCTTCATCATCTCCTCGTTGAGCTTGGACTTGTCGTCCTTGTACTTCTCGCGGAGCTTGGCCTGCTCGGGCTGGAGCTTCTGCATCTTGGACATGCTGATCTGCCCCTTCTTGGTCAGCGGGTGCAGGGCGATTCGCACCAGCACGACCATCAGCATGATGGCGACGCCATAGTTGCCCAGGGCGACCACACTGAGGGCCTCGAGCAGCCACATCATCATCAGGGCCAGCCACTGGAAGCTGCAGTAGCAGGAGCGGAAGCTCATCGTCTGCTTGTAGTCGAGGGCGTCGTAAAGCGGGGTGTCGTTGAAGACGCTGCGCTTCTTGGCGCCGGCGAACAGGTCGAACCGGACGCCGGCGGCCTTGCCGGCGGGCACTTCGTACGTTCCCAGCCGGACCCCGGGGATGAAGGCCCTAACGCCCTGGGCCGTCTCCAACGAAGCGTTGAAGAACGTGGCCCTGGTCTTGGGGGCGCCGAGATTTGGGATCTGGCCTTGGGTCTGCTCAGGGGCCAGCGGGCCGACGGGGTACCCCTCGGCCGGTACGACGTACATCAGGGCCCCGAAGAACCTGTTGATCTGCCCGATCCACAGGCCCGGCTCGGTCTCGTCGGATCGCCCCAGCGGCTGGGCCAAGGCTTTCGCCACGCCGATCGGCGCGTCGGCGGCCTCGGCCAGTTTGAACTGCTTGACGTTGACCTTGTCCCCGACGAACTTCCCGAACGCCACATGGCGCTGGTCGTCCCGCAGTCCTTCCCGCTGCAACTGCGTGGGGCCGAACTGCGTCAGGTCGCACTTGAACGGTTTGTTGCTGAGGTTGACCACCCGCAGCTCAACCTGGAGGGAGTGGCTGGCCTTCCGCAGCGTGTAGGTCTTCTCCAGGCGGGCCATGTCCTTGCCGTTTCGCCTGATGAGGCACTTGAACGTCAGCTTCTGGGTGCCCGTCTCGTCCGTGACGACGTCATCGGACCACCACCGCGACAGGATGACGTCCTTGCCCTGAGCGTTGGTCGTCCTCACCACGTCCGCCAGGGGCTGGACAGCGTCGCCGATGCGGATCTCCCGCGTGGCCATGGCCAGCAGATGCTCGTCGCCGGGGGCGGGAGATGGCAACAGCTCGTAGTGCCCCTTGAGCTTGGGGTCGTCCTCGACGGCCCGGAGGTAGGTGCTTGGGTCCTCCTCGTATCTCTCCTTGTCCTGGACGGTGCCGAAGTGGTCGAAGAGCTTCAGGTTGCTGACGGCGGCCCCGACGGCGGTCAACTCGATCTGCATAAGGTAGCCGCTGTCGGGTTCCAGCGAGCCCATGACCCGGTCGTAGGTCCGCCCGCTGGCGAGGCGTTGGGTGATGTCCCCGCCTCGCGTGGACCAGACGGCCTCGGCCGGGCCGACGGTGGCCGTTCCGGTGGTCAGGGCGCGGGGCTCCTTGGGCACGTCGGGTGCTTTGGCGGGCGTTGGCGTGGGCGCCGTGGCGCCGGGCTTTGCCGCCGGCGCCTGCGTGGGTGGGGTGGGTGGTTGCTTGGCCTTCTTCTGGTACGTGAACATCATCACCAGCATCGTCGCCAGAGCCGCCACCAGGGCCAGCCATACCATGCGTCGAAAGTTCACTGTGTGCTCCTTACCGTCCCTCTCGCAGACGATTGCCGAGATAGTCGTCCAACTCCCGAATCTTGTGGACCATCGCCACGGTCGTCTCCACATCGTACTCGACGCGGATGAAACGCACCTGCTTGTCCTCGAGAGTTACGTAACTGGCCTGGGTGTTTCGGTCCCTGGGCTGGCCAACCGAGCCGACGTTGATCATGGCCTTGCGGTCGTCCACTTCGTACACGTCGCTGAGCTCCTCGGGGCTGTAGAAGTCCGGTGTGGGCAGGAACACCCCGGGCACGTGGGTATGCCCGACCAGGCACAGGTGCTCGATTCGCTCGAACAGCCCGTGAAGCTTGTTGGGGTTGTTGTAGATGTCGTCGGGGAAGATGTACTCGTTGACGGGCCTGCGCGGCGATCCGTGGACCAGAATGGTATCGCCGACGGGGCATTCGTCCGCGGTCAGGACGGCCTTGACCTTGAGCGAGCCGAGAAACTCCCACCGCCGGTTACGGACGACCGGGTCGGGCTCCTCCTCCAGGATCAGCCGCGTCCAGTAGCAGGCCATCTCCGCGCCGATGTTGAAGTTGCTGGGCTCGAACAGGACCGCGAAGTCATGATTGCCCATCAGGCACGTCCTGCAGTGTTCGCGGACGAGGTCGAGGCACTCTGCCGGCTGGGGCCCGTAGCCCACGACGTCGCCCAGGCAGATGACGTGACCGATGCCACGGTCCTCGATGTCCGCCAGGACGGCCTCCAGGGCCGGCAGGTTGGCGTGAATGTCACTGATGACTGCTATTGGTTCCATGGTCGTAATCGCCACCGGGCGAGCCACATATGCTATTGGGGGGCGGGCGGTCTTGTCAAACCCGGTTTGCCCGGATGACTTTTCCTTCGAGACGACTTGATTGGGCGGGGCGGGGGACTTATGAATACGGCCGACGGAAGGAGAAACTATGACCGCGTTACGTTGGACCCGTGTTGCGGCAGCGCTGCTGGCCGTGGCGGCGGCGCTGGCGGGGGGGTGCAAGAAGAAGACCCAGGCCGGCCTGGTCATCGTCAGCCCGCACAACAAGAAGATCGAGGCGGAGTTCGAGGCCGCCTTCCGCGCCTGGCACCAGGAGCAGTTCGGCCAGGATGTGAAGATCGAGTGGCGGGACATCGGGGGCACCACGCTTGTGACCAGGTTCCTGATCGAGCAGTACAAGCGATCCGACAGCAGCGGGATCGACCTGTACTTCGGCGGCGGGGCGCCGGACCACGAGCGGCTGGCCGACCGGGAGATTACGGTCCCGGTGCAACTGCCGGAGGAGATCCTCGCCAAGCTGCCGCGGACCATCGGCCCGGTGCTGCAGTACGACCCGGCCGGACACTGGTACGGGGCGACGGTCAGCAGCTTCGGCATCATCTACAATGCCAAGCTCCTGCGGGAAAAGTCGCTGCCGATCCCCCGGCACTGGGACGACCTGGCCTCGCCGGCGATGTACCGCAAGGTGGCCGCGGCCAAGGCCGCTCAGTCCGGCAGCGCACGGGCGGCTTACGAGATGATCATCCAGTCGGAGCCCAACTGGCCCGCCGGCTGGGCGAAGCTGCTGAAGATCTTCGCCAACTGCAAACGGTTCACCAGCGGGGCCAGCGACATCCCCGCCGACGTGGCCAACGGGGAGGTGCTGGCCGGCGCGGCGATCGACTTCTACGCGTACCTTCAGATAGCCGCCAGCGGAGCTGAGACGGTCGGGTTCACCATGGTGCCGGAGACGACGGCCTTCACGCCGGACCCGATCAGCATGCTCAAGGGCGCCCCGCACCCGGTGGCGGCGCAACGGTTCATCGAGTTCGTCCTGTCCGAGCGCGGCCAGACCCTCTGGTGCCTGCCGCCGGGCACGCCGGGCGGACCGATCCGCGACGGGCTCTACCGTCAGCCCATCCGCCGGGACATCTACGACAAGTACGCCGAGCGGATGTTCGCCCCGCTGGTGAATCCCTTCGAGCAGGACTGGGACTTCCAGCTCGACAAGCGGGCCGCCGGAATCCGCATCAGCCGGCTGCTGGGCCCGCTCATGACGGCGGCGACGGACCTCCAGCCGGACCTGCCCAAGGCGTGGAAGGCCATCATCGACGCCGGCATGCCCGCCGATCTGTTGAAGGAGTTCGCCGCCTTGCCGGACGATCTTGCCGAGGAGGCCACCGCACTGGAAACGGCCGGAAAGCTCTCCGATGCTCGCCAACGCGAGCTGATTACCTCCGATTGGCGGCAGTTCTTCCGGGCCAAATACGAGAAGATCATCGAGCAGGCAACCGGCAGGTAGCCCCGGCCCATCGGCCGGTGCCGTCCGCGGAATCGAATGAGGAACTGGCGTCGATACATCCTGGCCGGAGCGTGCGGCGGATTCCTGGTGGCCTTCCTGGTCGTGCCGGTGCTGCTGTCGATCGGCGCGGGCTTCTTCGAGGACGGCCAGTTCACGGGATTCTGGATGAAGCGCGCCCTGGCGGACGTGTCCGACCTGGGGGCCGACGTATGGGACCGCCTGGCCCGCCTGGAGCCCGTAGCGGCCCTGGGGACGCTGATCTCCGCCAACTTCCCGCTGGTCAACTCGCTGAAGGTGGCGATCGTGACGACGGTGGGGGCGTTTCTGCTGGCCGTGCCGCTGGCCGTGCTGGCCAATCACTTCAACTTCCGCGGCAAGCGGATCGCCTCGGCCCTGCTGATGCTGCCGCTGATCCTGCCGCCCTTCGTCGGAGCGATGGCCCTGCGAAAGCTGCTGGCCTATGAGAGCGGGTCCGTCAACCTCATCCTCGACGCCCTGGGGCTGGGCAAAGTGGACTGGCTGGGCAGCGGATTCAACGGCGTGGTGATCCTGGAAATCCTCCACCTGTACCCGATCATGTTCCTCAACGCCTCCGCCGCCCTGGCCAACGTGGACCCGACCATGGTGGAGGCGTCGCGGAACCTGGGGGCCTCTCGCTGGACGACTTTCCGCCGGGTGACGCTGCCGCTGATCCGTCCGGGGCTGTTCGCCGGCGGGACGATCGTGTTCATCTGGAGCTTCACCGAGCTGGGCACGCCGCTGATGGTCGGATACGAGGAGGTCCTGCCGGTCCAGATATACCACGGGCTCAACGTGCTGGACACGTCGCCGAAGACGTACTCGCTGGTGTTCGTGATGCTCTCGGCGGCGGTGGGGTTCTACGGGATCGGGCGGTTCCTCTTCGGGCGGGCTGCTGCGGCGACGGCCGGCCGGGGCGTGGCCGCGACCGTCCGCAAGGCCGGAGGCCTGACCACGGTCCTGATCTGGCTGGCCTTCGCCACCGTGACGGTGGCGGCGGTCATCCCTCACATCGGCGTGGTGCTCATGGCCGTGGCCGACCGCTGGACCGGCACGATCCTGCCGGAGAGCTTCACGCTCCGCCATCTTCAGGCCGTCTTCAACCAGCCGATGACGTGGAACAGCATCCTCAACTCGCTGCGATACGCCTCCGCCGCGACGGTCATAGACGTGGTGCTGGGGATGAGCATTGCCTACCTGGTGGTCCGCCTGCGCATTCGGGGCCGGTCGATCCTCGACTCCCTAGCCATGCTGCCGCTGGCCGTGCCGGGGCTGGTGATCGCCGGCGGATACGTCGCCCTGACCGCCGCCGGTCCTTTGGCGGGGATCGGCCCGCGCGCAGACCCGACGCTGATCCTCATCATCGCCTACAGCGTCCGCCGGCTGCCGTACATGGTCCGCAGCATCTCGGCCGGGCTCCAGCAGACCTCCGAGACCCTCGAAGAGGCCGCCCGCAACCTGGGCGCCTCGCGCGCGCGGAGCGTCCTGCGCATCACCGTGCCGCTGATCTCGGCGAACGTTCTGGCCGGGGCCGTGCTGGCGTTCTCCTTCTCGATGCTGGAGGTCTCGGACTCGCTGATCCTCGCCCAGACGTCCGATTACTATCCGATCACCAAGGCCATCTACACCCTCGCCGGGCCGGCGGATACCACCAACGTGGCCGCGGCGCTGGGGACTTTCGGCATGGTGCTGTTGACGGCTACGCTGGTTGGTGCGAACCTGTTGCTGGGGAAACGGCTGGGCGCGATGTTCAGGGTGTAGCGCCCCCCGAGGCAGCCTTGCTGGAGGAGCCGATGCCGGACGTGATGATTTTCGATTTTGACGGCGTGGTAGTGGATTCGGAGCCGGTGCACCTGGAGTGCTTCCGGGCGGTGCTGGAAAAGCGCCGAATCGAACTGACCACGGAGGACTACTACGAGAAGTACCTGGGCTTCGACGATCACGACTGCTTCGCGGCCGTGCTGACCAACAACGGCCGGACTGTGGACGAGGGCGAGATCGCCGCGATGACCGACGAGAAGACCGCGCTGGTGCAGAAGGTCTTCTCCGAGTCGATCCGGCCGCTGCCGGGCGCGGCGGAACTGATGCGGGCGACGGATGCGGCGGGCCTGCCGCTGGCCATCTGCTCGGGCGCCCTGCGCGAGGAAATCGTCCTGGCGGCCGAGACCGTGGGCGTGCTGGACCTGGTGGACGTGCTGGTGGCGGCGCGGGATGTCACGCACGGCAAGCCCCACCCCGAAGGCTTCCTGCTGGCGATGAAGCTTCTGGGCGAGATGCGCGGCCGAGGAGTGGACGCCGGGCGGAGCTGGGCTGTCGAGGACTCGCCGGCCGGCATCGCCGCCGCCAAGGCCGCCGGATGCCGCGTCCTGGCCGTGACCAATTCCTACGAGCGCGGGGAACTGACCGCCGCGGACGTCATCGTCGAGTCGCTGGCGGACGTGTCGCTGGAGGACCTGACGGCCTGAGGGGACCGCGGTGAGAATCGCTTACGGCATCCACGGATACGGTCGCGGCCACGCCTCGCGGGCGCTGGCGGTGCTGCCGGAACTCACGCGCCGCCACGAGCTGCTGATCCTGGCCGGCGGCGACGCCTACGACGCGCTGGCCGGCGAGTATGACGTCGTTCGGATTCCCGTGCTGCGGTACGTCATGGCCCGCGGGGGCCGGCGCTCCACTCGCAGAACACTCGCCGGGGCGGTCCCGTCCGTGCGGGGTCTGGTGTTCGACGGGCCGGGGATGCGGCTGGTCCGCCGAGCCATGCAGGAGTTCGGCGCGGACGTGGCCATGTCCGATTCGGAAGCCTGGACGCACCGGGCCGCCCGGAAGCTGAGCATCCCGCGGATCAGCTTCGACCATTACGGCGTACTGGCCTACTGCGACTGGCCGATGACCGCCGCCCAGCGGATCGTGCGATGGGCGGAGGGGCGAGTCTACCGCTGGCTGATGGGCGGAGAGCCCGAGCGGATCGTGGTGGTCAGCTTCTACGCCCCGCCCCCGCGCCGCGATGGCGTCCGCGTGGTCGGGCCCGTGCTGCGCGAGGCCGTGCGGAATGCGCAGCCGGTTCGCGGGGACTACCTGCTGGCGTACTTCAGCAACGGGCAATATCACTTCACGCCGCGCGTGGAGGGGGCACTGGCGTCGGCGGACTGCCCCGTGGTGATCTACGGCGTCGGTCGGGAGGGAGCGGCCGGCAACCTGGACTTCCGCCCCGCGAGCAACACGCGCTTCATCGAGGACCTGGCCCGCTGCCGGGCGGTCTTCGCCACGGCCGGCAACCAGCTCATCTCCGAGGCCATGCACTTTCGCAAGCCCTTGCTGCTGCTGCCGGAGGATTCGCTGGAACAGCGGCTCAACGTGGCCGCCATCGAGCGGATGCGGATCGGCATGGGCACGAGCCGAAAGAGAATCTCCGCCGAGCAGGTTCGAAAGTTCCTGGCCTGCGAGCCGGAGTTTGCGGCCAATATCCCCGCCGCCGTGGACGGCAGCGGCCAGGCCGTCGAGGCCATCGAGCAATACGCCGCCGAGTTGGCCGGGGGCGGCTGAGTCAATCCGGGCGGTCGGCGATGGTCGCGCACACACCCACGGCCAGCCAGAACCGCCAGGGGGCGGCTGGGCCCGGCACGGTCCGACCCAGGCCGACCGAGACCAGCGCGTGCGTCAGCGGGGTCGCCATGCGTCCCATCCTCGTGTCGGCCCCGGCGGTGAGTCAAGCTCTCGCCGTCTGGGCCGTCGCGGCCGCTCCCTATAATGGCGTGGACGGAGGCGCTGGCCTGCCGCCCGATGGATTCGAGGACGTTCGATTGGCGTCGCACGCCAGACGACTTGGGACGCTTGGATGGATGCTCGCGTTGGCGGCCGCGGCCGCATGGGCAGTTGAGCCGGGGACCGCCAGGGCGCCGACCAGCGGGGAGAATACGGCCATGCCGGAGTTGCGCGGGACGGTCCGGGCGCCGGAGTTTCCCAGGGAGATGGAATGGCTTAACACGGCCGGGCCCCTGCGAATGGCCGATCTGCGGGGCAAGGTTGTCTTGCTGGACTTCTGGACCTACTGCTGCATCAACTGCATGCAGGTGATCCCCGACCTCAAGCGGCTGGAGGCCAAGTATCCGCGCGAGCTGGTCGTCATCGGCGTCCACTCGGCCAAGTTCACCACGGAGCGGGAGGCGGAGAACATCCGCCAGGCCATCCTGCGCTACAAGGTGGCCCACCCGGTTGTCAACGACGACCAAATGCGGATCTGGCGGGAGTATGGCGTGCGCGCCTGGCCGACGCAGGCGCTGATCGACCCGGCGGGCAAGGTGGTGGCGTTTCGGTCGGGGGAGGGTGTCTTCGATGCGTTTGACGGTCCGATCGCGGCGCTGATCGGGGCCTTCGGCGCTGCCGGGCGGCTCGACCGCACGCCGCTGCGGCTCAGGCCGGAGCGCCAGGAGGATTCGCCACTGTCGTTTCCGGGCAAGGTGCTGGCCGACGAGGCGGGCGGACGGTTGTTTGTGGCCGACTCCGGTCACCATCGCATCGTGGTGGCCTCCCTGGCCGACGGGGCCGTGCTGGAGATCATCGGCTCCGGGCGGGCGGGTCTGGCCGACGGAACGTTCTCCGAGGCCGCCTTCCGCAACCCACAGGGCATGGCGCTGGTCGGGCCCAAGCTCTATGTGGCGGACACGGACAACCACGCCATCCGGCTGGCGGACCTGAAGGAGCGGACCGTCACCACCGTGGCCCGTGCCGCCCCGCAGGCACCGCCGTTCGACGCGACCGCACCGGGCGCGGCCAGGGGCTTCCGCTCGCCCTGGGCGCTGGTTGCCCACGGCGGCGGCTTGTACATCGCCATGGCCGGCTCCCACCAGCTCTGGCGGATGGACCTGGCCACCGGCCGCGCGACGCCCTACGCCGGCAGCGGGTGGGAGGCGCGGGTGGACGGGGAGCTGGCCCAGGCCGCCCTCGCCCAGCCTTCCGGTATTACCACCGACGGCGAGAAGCTCTACTTCGCCGACAGCGAAGTCAGCTCCATCCGCTCGGCGGACCTGGACCCGGCCGGGCAGGTGCGGACGATCGTCGGCGGCGACCTGTTCGACTTCGGCGACGTGGACGGCGTGGGCCTGGCCGCCCGCCTCCAGCATCCGCTGGGTGTGGCCTACCGCGACGGGGCCCTGTACGTGGCCGATACATATAATAATAAGATCAAGCGCGTCTCACTGGCCCACAGGTCGATCCGGACGTTCCTGGGCAGCGGCTCGCCCGGCAAGGCCGACGGCCTCAAGCCCACCTTCGACGAGCCGGCCGGCGTAAGCATCGCCGGCAAAAAGCTATACATCGCCGATACGAACAATCACATCATCCGCGTGGCCGATCTGGCCACCGGCCGAACGGCGACGCTGACACTCAAGGGCTTGGGCGCTCCCACGGCGGCCGCCTCCCGGTCAGATCATTGAGGGGCGGAATTATATCTCGTAAGTCCTTGTTCGGGATCAGTTTGCGTCATTAAGCGTTGCCGCCCCACGGTTGCCTTGCGAATCCCTCTTGACAAGACTGGCCCAAAGACCAACCATATCGCCCGGTTTTCTTCTTCAGACGACGTAGTATGGTAGCCGAATAGGCGAATCAGATGGCCAAGACGGTGACAAAGACCGGAGCGCGCCGCAAAGCCGCCTCCCGCGGCCCCGGCAAGTCCTCCGCGCAGGCGACCGGCAAGAAGCTCGTCATCGTCGAGTCGCCGGCCAAGGCCCGCACGATCAATCGCTACCTGGGGAGCGATTACGTTGTGCGCGCCTCGATGGGCCACGTCCGCGACCTGCCGGCCAAGGAGATCGGTGTGGACCTGGAAGGCGGGTTCACCCCCACCTACGAACCGCTGCCGGGCCGGCGGAAGGTCCTCGCCGAGCTGCGCAAGCTCGCCCGGACCGCGCCGGAGGTCTTCCTGGCGACCGACCTGGACCGCGAGGGCGAGGCCATCGCCTGGCATCTGGCCGAGGTGTTGAAGGTCCGGCCGGAGCGGCTGCGGCGGGTCATTTTCAATGAGATCACCAAGTCCGCCATCCAGGCGGCCTTCGCCAAGCCCCAGCAGATCGACTCGAACAAGGTGGATGCACAGCAGGCCCGACGGATCCTGGACCGGATCGTGGGTTACCAGGTCAGCCCGCTGCTGTGGCGCAAGGTGGCGCGGGGCCTGTCGGCGGGTCGTGTGCAGACGGTGACGGTGCGGCTGATCGTGGAGCGGGAGCGGGCCATCGACGCTTTCGTGCCCGAGGAGTTCTGGAAGCTGTCAGGCATCTTCACGCCGGACCTGAACGCCGGGGCCGCGCTGGAAGAGCAGTGGAAGAAGTTCATGGCCACGCTCAACGAGAAGGGCCAGCCTCCCACCCAGGCCAAGCAATACAATTTTCTGGCCGCGGCGGGCGCGCTGCGGGCGGAACTGGTCGAGTGGGCCGGCAAGCGGTTTGGCGCCGCCGATGTCGTGGCCGCGCGCGAAATCGCCGAGGCGCTGGGGCTGAAGGTGGAGTCGGTCGAGAAGCGTGAGGACCCGAAGGGCAAGGGCCCGGCCGCCCATCGCGCAACCGTGATCGGGACGGTGGACCGTTCATCGGGAGTGGAATACGCCGTCGAGGCGATCAACACGCGCACCAGCCGCAACCGACCACCGGGCCCGTTCACCACCTCCACGATGCAGCAGGCGGCCTCGCGGCAATTGCGATTCTCCGCCAGCCGGACCATGCGGGTCGCCCAACAGCTCTACGAAGGCGTGGAACTGTCCGGCGAGGGCAGCGTCGGTCTCATCACATACATGAGGACGGACAGCCTGAACCTCTCCCGGCAGGCGGTGGATCATGCGCGCGAGTTCATCGGCGAGACGTACGGCGGCCCGTACCTGCCGGACAAGCCCAACACGTACCGCAGCGGCCCGCGGGCCCAGGCCGCCCACGAGGCGGTTCGCCCCACGGACGTGACGCGCACGCCCGAGTCGCTGGCCGGCGTGCTGGACGCGGCGCAACTGCGGCTTTACACGCTGATCTGGAACCGGTTCGTCGCCTGCCAGATGTCTCCGGCCGAGTGGGCCGTCAAGGAAGTCGTCATCGTCGCCGAGACGCCCGCCGGCAAGGCCGTCTTCAAGGCCGTGGGGAGAACGCCGGTCTTCGACGGCTACCTCCGCGTGGCCGGCATGCCCACCCGCGAAGAGCAGCACATGCCGGACTTCAGCGAGGGCACGCCCGTGGCCCCGGCCGTGCTGGACCCGACCCAGCACTTCACCCAGGCCCCGCCGCGATACACGGAGGCGTCGCTGGTCAAGGCCCTCGAGGCCGAGGGGATCGGCCGGCCCAGTACCTACGCCGCCATCATCCAGACCATCCAGGATCGGGAATACGTCGAGCAGATCGACCGTCGCTTCCACGCGACCGAGCTGGGCTGTGTCGTCACCGACAAGCTCATCAAGCACTTCGCGGACATCTTCGACGTGCGCTTCACCGCCCGGCTGGAGGACCGGCTCGACGAGATCGAATCCGCCCAGGCCGAGTGGGCCAGCGTGCTGGCGGACTTCTACGGACCGTTCAAGGCGGACCTGGACAAGGCCACCGAGGAAATGGTCCACGCCAAGGCCGAGACCGAGCCCAGCGAGTACACCTGCCCCAACTGCGACAAGGAGATGGTGTACCGTTGGAGCCGCAACGGCCGGTACCTTGCCTGCACCGGCTACCCCGACTGCAAGACCACCTTTCCCGTGGACAAGGACGGGCAGAAGCTCGAGGACAAGCCCGTCGACGTGGTCTGCCCGAAGTGCGAGGGGCCGATGCTGCTGCGGCGCGGGCGGTTCGGGCCGTTCCTGAGTTGCAGCCGATACCCCGACTGCGACGGGATACTCAACCTCGACAAGAAGGGCGGCGTCAAGCTGCCGACCCCGCCTCCGCTGGAAGTGGACCTGACCTGTCCGAAGTGCGAGAAGCCCATGTACCTGCGGAAGGGCGCCCGCGGCCCGTGGCTGGGGTGCTCGGGTTTCCCCAAGTGCCGCGGCCGGCTCGGCTGGAAAGCGCTCGAGCCCGACCGGCAGAAGGACCTGGAAGGAAAGCTCGCCGCCCATGAGAAGCTCCATCCCCTGCCCGTCGTTCGCAAGACCGACGGCGCCCCCGTCGAGGCCGGCTACAAGCCCCAGGTGCCCGGCGAGCGGGCCTCGGGCGAGTCCGACGCCCCAACGGACTGACCGGCCCGGTCCTGATTTCTCCCCCCGCAGTAGTTGAACGCCTGCCCTATCTATCCTAGACTGCGGCAGTTCCATGCGTCAGCTGGTAATCAGTCCGATTGAGAAGAAGTGGCGGCTGCTTCGCGCCTGGGCGGGCGGCCACCCGATCTGGTGCGCCTGGCAGGTGACGTACCGGTGCAATTTCCGGTGCAGCTTCTGTCACTACTGGGCACTGGGCGCCAGCGAGGCCGACGAGCCCCCGGTCGCCGACTACGCCGAGGGCGCCCGCAAGCTCGCCCAGATGGGCACGCTGCTGATCAGCCTGGCCGGCGGCGAGCCGCTGCTGCGGACGGACGTGCCGGAGATCATCGAGGCGGTGGGGCGGTACCACTTCCCCTTCCTGACGACCAACGGCTGGCTGGTGACGCCCTCGGTGGCGCGCGACCTGATGCGGGCCGGGCTGTGGGGGGCGTCGGTCAGCATCGACTACGCCTCTCACGACCGCCACGACGAGCGTCGCGGCATGGTCGGCTCGGCCGAGCAGGCCTGGCGGGCGGTGGAGTTGCTTTCGGCCGCACGGGTCCATCCCTGGCAGCGGGTCAACGTCATCGCCGTGCTCATGGACGACAACATCGACCAGATCGAGCCATTGCTGGCCATGGCGGCCGAGCGCGAGGCCTACTTCATGGTCCAGCCCTACGGGCGGCTCAAGACCGGCTCGGCTGCCTACGCCCACAACGGCGGCCCCGTCGCCCCGCGGCTGCTGGCGCTGCGGCGGCGGTATCGCAACTTCCTGTCGAATCCATACTACCTCGGCCGGTTCGATGCCTTCTACCACGGCGGGGTGCCCGACTGCCGGGCGGGGCGGGCGTTCTTCAACATCGACGAGACCGGCGACGTGGCCGTCTGCGTGGAGCGGCGGGGCAGGCCCGTGGCCAACCTCTTCCGGGACGACATGCGCGTCATTCGGCGCCGCCTGCGATCGGCCGCGGACCCCAATAGCTGCCGCGACTGCTGGTACAACTGCCGCGGCGAGGTGGAGAGCCTGTACAACCCCGTCGGCTTGGCGATGTCGCTGCCGACGCTCCTTCTGGACCGAGGAGCGGCCTTGCGGTAACCCGCGCTCCCGGCGGCGCGCCGGCTTCAGGGCAGTGCGTTTCCCCCGGGCGGGATCACTTGCCGACGGCGGCCTTGCCCGAGAGCACTCGCAGCCGGATGCTGCCGAAGACAACGTCCGAGCGGAGGACGCGGAACCCAAGCAGCTTCTTGTCCGGCAGCGAAAGGGACCCGCTGGACAGGTCGGCCTGCGGGCCCTTCCATTGGATGATCTTCCGGCCGTCGAGGGTGACGGCGATCTCGGCGTCTTTGTCGGTCAGACTCACCTTGACGAGGACGGCGTGTTCGACGTTGTTGGCCAGCTTGGCGGGCTTGACGGTGGTTTCGTTGGCGTCGGCGCCTCTGCCCTTGATGGTGTGCAGGCCGCTGGCCTTGCCGCTCCAGCCGCCCAGCAGGAGCGTGACCGAGCCCGAGCCGGCCGGCAGGAAGACCCCTACGCTACCGCTGCCCTCGGTCCGAACGAACGACACGGCCAGCTCGTAGCCGCCCTCGGGCGCGACCGGCAACGCCAGCCGCCCGATCTTGGTCCCCGATACCTTGAGCTTGCCCTCGGCGGATTCCCACTCGCCCGAGACGGCGTCCCGGTCGATCTGGACGAGTTCCAGCAGGTTCTTCCAGTCCGCCGGCTCGGACTCGCCCAGTTTGGCCAGTTCGGCCTGGACCCGCTTGTACCCCAGCCGGGCCCGGGCGCTGAGCAGGTCCTTTTCGGCGTGGGCCTTGATGAACTGCCGGTAGTACGCGCCGGACCGCTTGAGCAGGGCGGGTCTGGCGAACAGGCCGGCGGTCTCGGAGAGCTTCAGGAACCACTCGGCCATGTCCAGGCAGGCGGGGGCGGATAGGTCCTCCGGTTTGGCCGACGTCAGCGACAGGCGGGCGCGGGTGTCCTCATCGGCCCCGAGGGCGGCGTAGCGTGCGGCCTCGGCGGGCTGGGCCAGTTGGACGAGGTGGATCTCGACCAGCTCCTTGTGGGCCGGGGCGTCCTGGGGGTCGGCGGCGATCCGCGCCTCCAGTTTGCGGACCTTGCGGTCGATCCGCTGGCGGTCGAACAGTTGGTTGAGTCGGGCGCGGAGTTCGGGCGCATCGGGCGAGCGAGCGTAGCCGGCGACGGACACGGCCCGGCGGTAGTACCGGATGGCCTGCTCGAATCCGCCGGCGTCGGCCTGGCCGTCCCCGATCCGGCGCAGCGTCCCGATCAGCGCCCCGGCCGCCTGGATCCGGTCGGCGCCGCTGCTGCCGCCGTAGTGGCGCTGGCGGATGAGGAGGATCTTCTCGAGGCATTCATTCTTTCGGGCGGGGACCTTGCGGGCGAGGGTCTCCATCGCCTCGATGGCCCTGGTGTAGCCGGCCGGGGAACGTCCGGCGAGCACGTACGCTTGTTCGCAGAACGTCCTGACCAGGGCCGGGTCGTCCTGCTCCTCGGCCGCGGCGATAATCGCGCCGGCGACGGCGATGTCGTCTTCCTTGTCGGCCGTGGCCAGGGCGCGGAGAACGTCCTTTCCGAAGCGGGCCTCGAAGACTTCCTTCGGGCTGTCGCCCCGCGCGCCACCGGCCGCCATCGCCACGACGGCCGCAACCGTCAACCACAGTCGTTTCGCCATAACCTTACCTCAGCCGGCAAGCCCCATGCGGCTGCGGAGCCGCCGGCCACCATCTTACCGCGTCCATTCGCTCGTCGCCACCGGCCCGGGCCCCCGGGCGCGGATTTGAGCTTGTTTTCGCGCGGCGGCGGCGGTAAGCTCTCCGGCCGGTATCCAATGGACCGATCCGACATGAAGAGACTGCTGTCGGCCCAGCAAGTCGCCCAAGCACTTAGCTGCCTTTCCCGGCAGATCGAATCCAATTTGCCTCCCGGCGAGGACGTCGCCGTCATCGGCATCCGCACGCGCGGGGAGATTCTCGCCCAGCGGATCGTCGAGCGGCTGCGCGCAGCCCGGAAGGGCAAGGTCGACCACGGCGTGCTGGACATCACCTTCTACCGGGACGACCTGTCGATCCGCAAGGGCATGCCGCTGGTGCGGGCCACGGAGATCGACTTCGACCTGGACGGCAAGCTGGTGCTGCTGGTGGACGACGTGCTCCAGACCGGCCGGAGCATTCGGGCGGCGCTGAACGCCCTGGCGGACTTCGGCCGGGCCAAGGCCATCCGCCTGGCCGTGCTGATCGACCGCGGCGGCAGGGAGGTCCCCATCCGCCCCGATTATTGCGGCAAGAGCCTGGACGCCCCGGCCAACTGCCGCGTGCAACTCCGCCTGGCCGAATACGACGGCGAGGAGGGCGTCTTCCTGCTCGAGCTCGGGAAGAAATGAGCGAGCCAAAGAACAGCTTCATCTGGACCCGCAAGCACCTGGTCGGCCTGGACGAGCTGACCGCCCGGGAAATTGTTCACATTCTCGACACGGCCGAGAGCTTCGGCGAAGTCTCCACCCGCTCCATCAAGAAGGTGCCCGCCCTGCGCGGCAAGGTGGTGGCGCTGATGTTCTTCGAGGACAGCACGCGCACGCGGATGAGCTTCGAGCTGGCGGCGTCGCGGCTGTCGGCGGACACGCTGGTGTTCGCGGCCAAGGGCTCGTCCGTGGTCAAGGGCGAAACCACGCTGGACACCGTCCGCAACGTCGAGGCCATGGGGGTGGACATCTTCGTGGTTCGCCACGGGCAGGCCGGCGCGCCGCACATGCTGGCCGGCAAACTCAGCAGCTCCGTGGTCAACGCCGGCGACGGTCAGCACGAGCATCCCACCCAGGCGCTGCTGGACATCTTCACCATCCGCCGGCGGCTGGGGTCCCTGGAGGGGATCAAGGTGGCCATCGTGGGCGACATCGCTCACTCGCGCGTGGCCCGCAGCAATATCATCGGCCTGCGGAAGCTCGGGGCCAAGGTGGTGGTGGTCGGCCCGCCGACGCTGGTGCCGACGGCCATCTCGGCCATGGGCTGCGAGATCAGCCATAGCCTCGACGACATCCTCGGCGAGGTGGACGTTTTTAACATGCTGCGGATCCAGTTCGAGCGGTTCGGCGGGAACCTGTTCCCCTCGGTTCGCGAGTACAGCCGGATCTACGGCATGAACGCCGAGCGGCTGGCGCGGGCCCGCAAGGACGTGTTGATCATGCATCCCGGCCCGATCAACCGCGGCGTGGAAATGACCAGCGAAGTCGCCGACGGACCCAACAGTTGCATCCTTCAGCAGGTCACCAACGGCCTGGCCGTGCGCATGGCCGTGCTGTACCTGGTCAGCCAGGGAACCAAATGAACGATATCCTCATCACCAACGGGCGCGTGATCGACCCGGCGGCGGGCACCGACGAAGTCGCCGACCTGGCCATTGCCGACGGCAAGATCGCCCGGATCGCGCCGGCGGGGAAGGTCTCGGCCAAGGCCCGGGAGGTGATCGACGCCAAGGGCCGGATCGTCTGTCCGGGGCTGATCGACGTGCACACCCACTGTCGCGAGCCCGGCCACGAGGAGGAGGAGACCATCGCCACGGCTTCGGCCGGCGCGGTGGTCGGGGGCTTCACCACGATCTGCGCCATGCCGAATACGCACCCGCCGCTGGACGACGAGGCGGCCATTCAGTACGTCCTCCAGCGGGGCGTCAAGGCGGACCTGGCCCGGGTGCTGCCGGTCGGCTGCATCACCAAGGGTCGGGCGGGCGAGGAACTGGCCGAAATGGGCATGATGCTCGCGGCCGGGGCCGTCGCCTTCAGCGATGACGGCGATGGCGTCGCCTCCACGGCCGTGATGTACCGGGCGCTTCAGTACGCCGGCCTGCTGAAGGTGACGCTGTTCCAGCATTGCCAGGACCCGGACCTGTTCGGCGGGGCGATGAACTCCGGCGCGGTGGCCGTGCGGCTGGGGCTGCGGGGCATCGCCGGATCGGGCGAGCAGATCATGCTCCGCCGCGACCTGGAGCTGGTGGCCCGGACGGGCACCCGCTACCACGTGATGCACGTGTCCACCGCCGGCAGCGTGGAGTTGCTCCGCCAGGCCAAGGCCTCGGGGTTGACCGTGACGGCCGAAGCCACGCCGCACCACCTGCTGCTGACCGATGCGGCCTGCGCCGGCTATGACTCGGTGTACAAGGTCAACCCGCCGCTGCGCAGCGCCGCCGACGTGGAGGCCGTGCGGGCGGGCGTCGCCGACGGCACGATCGGCATCCTCGCCACCGACCACGCGCCCCAGGCGGCCGAGGAGAAGGAACTGGAGTTCGGCCTGGCGCCCTTCGGCATGATCTCGCTGGAGTGCGCGGTGGGCCTGTACGCCAAGGCCCTGATCGAGACGGGCCTGATGGACTGGCCGGGCGTGATCGCGGCGATGACGGTCAACCCGGGCCGGCTGATCGACGGCCGACTGGGCACGCTCGCCGTCGGCGCCGATGCCGACGTGACGGTCATCGACCCGAAGAAGCGCTTCACCGTCCGGGGGGCCAAGTTCCGCTCCAAGAGCCGCAACTGCCCCTACGAGGGCTGGAAGCTCAAGGGCAAGCCCGTGGTCACCATCGTCGCCGGGCAGGTCAAGTACTCCGGCTGACGGGCGGCGGTCAGTCGATGTCCCGGCCGGTGATTCCTCCCACCGTCAGATTCGGATCGGGCCAACTGTCCCGCGCGGGCAGGATATCCTCCGCCGCCAGATAGCGGATCTGCCCGTCGGCGAACAGGAAGGTCCGGCTGCCCTGCCAGGACCACCAGCCCGGGCTGCCCGGCTGCGGGTCGTGGTTGCTGGTCCACTCCCCGATGAGGATCTTCCGGGTGGGCTCGGTCACGTCCTGGGTCCGCTGGCCGATGGAGGGCTTGACCTGGCCGGCCGAGTACAGGTCGCTCGTGGCGCCCATCGCGTCGATCTGCTCGGGCGAGTGGTAGAAGGCCATGGAGTAGGCGTAGCTGGTGGCCTCGTAGGTGTCCTTCAAGGCCGGGTCGGACCTGCACGCCAGCACCGAGGGGTTGTCGGCGGTGACCTTGGTGCCAAGGTACCGCTCGACGAACCCGCGCCAGCCCCGGCCCATCCACAGCCAGTAATACGGGTCTGTGGAGACGGGGTCCTGGGCGCAGGGGTACACGTCGTTGTAGTCGTCGGTGTACATGGCCACGGCCAGGTTGATGCTGCGCAGGTTGGTCGCACAGAGCGTGCGCTGGGCGATCTGGCGGGCGTGGGTCAGCGAGGGCACGAGGATGCTCACCAGCAGAGCGATGATCGCCACCACCACGAGCAGCTCAATGAGCGTGAAGCCTCCGGCCCCGCGGCGAGGGCGG
>SDBT01003811.1_pt1 | contig 25917 bp, 18 predicted proteins | sample 2277101 | NCBI WGS metagenome assembly SDBT01 (sample SAMN10404973, study PRJNA504765) | marine sediment metagenome | isolation source: marine sediment core GS10_PC15, 103 cmbsf | place: Arctic Ocean: Southern Knipovich Ridge | collected 2010 | reverse complement strand
GACAGGCTACCAGCGTTATGGAAGGAATAACTGAACTCAGGGGAAAGATCCTACAGCTCTTTGGAAAAAGGGTGTCTCAGATATATTACATTTCATCAGCATAGGATCTGCTCAATGTCGGTTTCATGAGAGAATCTACAACCCCTACCCATTGCATAAATGAAAAGGTCGTAATAGTGATGTGAAGGGGACACAAAAGGAGGTTCTTATGTTGAGATCAGGATATAAAATTCCTGTCATATATTTCCTTTGTCTGATGATCACTGGTTGCAGTATAACCAAAATGACTGCCAATCAGACAACAGCTATTCTGGTGAAAGCAGCAGCTACCTATGATAAAGAAAGCGACCTGGAACTTGCAGAACAGGCAAGTTTGGGCAATCTGAAAATGCTTGAGGGGCTACTGGAAGTTACTCCAGACAATGCCGATCTCCTGCTGCTGACCTCCGGCAGTTTCAGCCGTTACGCTTTTGGCTTTGTCGAAGATAGAAAAGAAATTGCCAGCGAGCGAAATGATCTTAAAGAGCGGGACAAGCAAATAAGGCGAGCAGTTGACTTTTATGAGCGGGGAAAGGCCTATGGTCTGAGGCTGTTAGCCCAATCCCGGAGAGAGTTCCCTGAAGCTGTTAAGCAAGACCTGAAACAGTTCTCTGCGGAACTGGAGCATCTGGAGAAAAAACACGTACCTGCTTTGTTCTGGACTGCGTATGCCTGGGGGAGCATAATCAATCTCCAGCAAAACAAGCCTGAACGGCTTATCGAACTACCCAGGGCTGAAATGATGATGGAGCGTGTTCTGGAGTTGGATGAGAGCTTCTTTTTCGGCGGCGCACACCTATTCTACGGTGTTTATTATGGGGGTCGCCCGAAAATGTTCGGCGGTGACCCGAAGGAGGCAAAGCAGCATCTGGAACGGGCTGTCGAAATCAGTAACGGCAAGTATCTGATGGCCAAGTTTTTCCTCGCGAGATACTACGCCGTCCCTGCTCAGGATAAAGAGTTCTTCGAACGCGTATTGCAGGAGATCCTCTCAGCGCCACCGGACCTTTTCCCGGAGCAGCGCCTTGCTAACGAACTGGCAAAACGTCGCGCAGAACGCTGGCTTAGTCGCACCAATGAACTCTTCTTCTAAAACTCGCTGTCGCCCGGAAGTTACTGAATCAGATCGCTGTGCTCTGCTCCGCTTGAGAGCGATGGTGCGATTAGTGTATTTGCCGAGATATAGCATTTTCCGTTGACAACTCAATACAGGTGAGGTATATTATCTTATGACTTGATTGCATTGTGTGGCTAAACCATTTGGATTTCATCTGTCACAATTTAGTATATCCGCCCAGATGACCGGGCGGCAGGAGGGGGTAAATGAAGAAACGGAACATCATAATTCTTGTGCTCTTTATTGTTTCTATAGCGGCCTTTGTCTATTTTTTCACGCATCGGTTGCCTGGTGATATTGAGGTCAAAGGAGCTGATCGGATAGGCGAAATAGTTCCCCTGGTGACAGCGGTGGTAAGTTTGGCAACTGCAATCATAACACTTATAGCAACGCGCCAGAAAGGGCAAAGCACTAGCTAGAGGGGAGGGGATGACTATGCAGAAATACATAATTCCCATTTGTCTTTCAGTGCTTGCTCTGATGCTTGGGTCTGAATTGTGTCTATCGCAGCCCGTCGAACGGGACATTTCTAAGATCTATGAAAGGTCAGATAATCGATTCTGGGGGAAGATATTCTCTGACATATTCAGGAAGAAGACATTTAATAAGAGCTATGCGATCGTTATTGGCTTAAGCGACTACTCAGGGAAATGGAGCGCTTTAGATTCCCCGTATCATGATGCTCTGAAGGTCAGAGATTACCTCATTAATAAGGCAGGATTTGACTATGTGCTGACTCTCACGAACAAGAAAGCAACGAAGAAACTGATAGAAGAGTATATGGAGCAGACATTTCCAGCGATGATCGGGGATAATGACCGCTTTCTTTTCTATTACTCCGGTCATGGAACCCAGAGGCAGTTAGGCAACAGAGTGCGAGGATACCTCCCCATGCTGAATTCCGGGGAAGAGACATGGGCAGACATGATCAGCATGGATGACATTGAGCGATGGAATGAGAATATTCACGAGGCAAAACAGGTTTTATTCGTGCTGGATTGCTGCTTCAGCGGTGCTGCGGGGATTCAAACGAAAGGAAAAGGGCAAAAGCTGTATCTGGAAGACCTATCGAAATACGGACATCATTTGGTAACTGCCGGAACTGCGTCTCAGCAATCCTATGGAAGCATAAGGCGATGGGGCGGCAGCCTCTTCACCACTGCATTTGTCAGTGGCATATCTGGAGGGGCTGATGCTGGCACTGATGAATTTCCCAAAGATGGCGTAGTATCCCTCACTGAGCTTGAAGAATATATCAAGAAACGTATCAAGAAGGAAGCTGCGAGGAACAGGGCAATCAATCAGTCTCCCAGGTTATACGACCTTGACGTTGATATGGTAGAAAGCGTAGGCGAGTTTTTCTTCATTACTGAAGAGGAGCGGCTGAGAAGTCTGGAGACTGAGAACCAAAAAACGATTGAGTATGGCTGGCCGGTGGAGGTAAAAGGTGCGCTTAAACCTGCGATTATCCGCGCTCTGGATTTGCCAGCTCACACGCAAGTCTTCGTGGGCAACGAGGCCGTTGAATTGCCGCATGAACTTCCGCCCGGTACCTACAATATCCGTTTGAAGCGCGATGGTTTTCGGACTATCAAAATACCCCGGACATTGGAACCTGAGCAGGTTTTATGGCTACCAAGCCCTGAATGGGTACCGACAGTGCCGTGGGGTCTACGTACCAGGGCATTTGCTACATCTCTGGTGCCGGGACTGGGGCAGCATCTTCAAGGACGTCGTACGCGCGGCCTTATCTATGAAGCGGCTACCGTCAGCGCCGGCGCTGTGGCTTTGTGGGCATGGTTTGACCATAAAGGAAAGATAGATGATTATGAGAAAGATCCGTATGATTTGGACTTGCATAGCAAGGCATCCTCTGCACGCAGGCTAGCAATAATCACACAGGTTGTGTGCGGGGTAGTCTGGGTTACCAACGCTTTGGACGCGGCTATTATTGTAAAGCCAGAGCCGAGAGACAATGATGCTGCTCTTGGACTGTATCCCACATCTGACGGCGTGCAAATCATGGTTCGCGCGCCGTTCTAACGCATAGCCAGCGTCACCAGCAGGATTATCTATACAATGCGCTATGCGTATGTGTTTATGGAACGTAGGATTATTTTTTTTGGGGGGGGGGGGCTGCATTATGTGGAATATCACTCATGTTGCGAAATATGCCGCGCTTCTGGTATGTCTGTTGTTTATGGGTTGTGCTGAGGAAGTTCTTGAGCCACTAGATTCCCTTGTCACGAAGATCGCCTTCGAATCAGATCGCGATGGTAGCTCAGGAATCTATATTATGAACGCTGACGGCACAGACCTGACGCGCCTGGTTTATGGAAACTACCCTTCTTGGTCACCGGACGGGAAGAATATCGCCTTTGTTTCGTCTCGCGATGACAATGCTGAAATCTACGTAATAAACACCGATGGAATAGGTATGACGCGCCTGACTAACAACGAGGCGGAAGATTCGTGGCCTTGTTGGTCACCGCATGGAGCTAAGATCGCCTTCACGTCAGATCGCGATGGCAATCGGAATATATATACTATGAATGCCGATGGAACAGGTCAGGTCAACATTACCAATCACTCAGCATCTGATGGGCGGCCTTCCTGGTCACCAGATGGGAGTATGATCGCGTTTTATTCAGACCGCGAGTCCATCTACGATGTAATCTACACGATGAACGCCAACGGTACAGGCGTGACGCGATTGGAGAGTGAGGATGGTTTTTTTCCCTCCTGGTCACCGGACGGGAAGAAAATAGCCTTTGCTTCGCGTCGCGATGAAACCCGCGATGAAACCGACGAAGATTATCCCCACATAGTAAACGTAGAAATCTACGTAATAAACACCGATGGAACAAACCCGAAGCGCTTGACCAGCAGCGGGGTATGGAACAACTCTCCCTCTTGGTCACCGGATGGAGCGAAGATAGCCTTTTTTTCGGATCGCGATGGCAATGCTGAAATCTATATTATGAACGCTGATGGCACAGAGCAGAAAAGCCTGACCAACGACCTAGGACGGGACGCCTTCCCATCCTGGTCACCGATCCTCAGCGTCGAAACTCCTTAATAACTGGTGGACGGTTGGGGGATTCTGGCTGTCATGCTATCCCAGATCCCAAGGAGGACAGCAGCTATGAAGAGACTGGTTTCGGTTACGGAATATCTCTTGCTCTTACTATGCCTCTTACTGACATGCTGTGTTGAGGATATTCCTAAACCACCAGATTCCCTTGAGAAGACTGACTCCGAATCAGATCCCTCTCAGGATTTGTCCGACAGCAAGATCGCTTTTACCTCAGACCGCGATGGTGGCAGTATCCATATATATGTTATGGACACTGATGGATCAGATCAAGATCCGGTAGCTTTCCATGGCATAATCTCCACCTGGTCGCCTGAGGGAGAAGAAATCGCCTATGTAGGGGAGAACAATATTTTAATAGTGAATGCCAACGGGAAAAACCAGAGGCTCTTTATTGATACAGCAGGATCCTGTAACTCACCTGCCTGGTCACCGGATGGTACAAAGATCGCTTTTGTATCAGACCATCATGGCAACAAAGAGATTTATCTGAAAAGCTTAAATGGAACGGATCCAGAACGTTTGACACACGATGCGGCAGAGGATTCGAAGCCTTGCTGGTCACCCGACGGAGAGAAGATCGCTTTTTCTTCAGACCGTGACGAAGATATACGAAGGCTCTATACAATGGATAAGGATGGTGCAAATCAAATGCCATTGGAATTGAATCCCATATATAGCGCCAGGAATCCCTGTTGGTCACCTGACGGGACATTGATCGCCTTCGATTCGTACCGCGACAGCCAACATGCTGAGATATATGTGATCAGTTCTGATGGCAAAGACTTAGAACGCCTGACTAACAACGAAGCAGATGACTTAGATCCATCCTGGTCGCCAGATGGAGAAATGATTGCTTTTGAGTCAAAGCGCGATGGCAATACTGATATTTATGTTATTAACGTTCATAGCAAAAGTGAAAAACGCCTGACGGATAATCCGGCAATAGATTGGAGGCCGGCCTGGTCGCCATTTCTCAGTATTGAGCCATAGCTTACTTGCGATTTATGCCTTATCGACGTATTTCTCAAAAAGAGAAATATCCTCAGTGATCATATTCGGATTATCTTTGAGAAAAAGGCCCACCACAGTAACGTCATTCGGTCTCATTAACTCGCCCATAAACTGGAACGCCGGGATGATGGGCTTGTTGCCGCCAGCGAAGACTTTATAATGGACAACGGAGCTTTTTATAGACCTTATTGTCTCCGCCATGCGCTCCCGGTCTTCATCGTGCCATTTTTCGCCAACAGACACATGCTTTGGGTCACGCGAGCGGTCACTTGGGTTATAGTAGCAGCACATCTGGAAATCCACATCCAGGTTGTCGTTGATCCAATCATGGGCATCGGGATTATGTCCCGCAAATCCAGCTACCACGCCAGCTTCGCGCATGACATCCAATGACTCCCGGAAGGTGTCGAACATCTTGTTCGCATACCAGTAATCAACCACTCCGCCATGAATATACGCACCTGTCGCTCCAAGATCTGCTGATGCTTTGATCCATTTTTTCCAGATTTCATCACGATCTCTCTCGCCAACAACCTGTGCGAACCACTGAATTTTCCCGCCTTCCTCCCAATATTCCTTCACTATCCCCAGGATATGGTCATCTGTACGCCCAAAAAAGGTATCGATCCCTGCCTCTTCAGATGCCTTCAACGTCTGTTTTATGCGGTCGGGAGTATAGTATTCCACCATCTCCTGGCTTCTTTCCTTAGTCTGATGGGAGAAACCACTAAATGGATTGCCGCCAATACACAATCCCGAAACAGTCGCTTTGCCAATTTTCGCTTTACGCATTAATTATGTCTCCTTTTAGAGCACGTTGTGGTATCTTAACACAAAGGCACGAAGCCACGAAGTAGGTCAATGGGTCTATGGGTCAATAGGTCTATGAGTCAATATCACTGGATTCCAGCCTTCGCTGGAATGACAGAACATTGGCTTTCAGAAATAGGTTCACTGTCGCTTCATTTTCTACTACGTCTGGGACTGCTGGGAAATGTACCTTTTCCTACCGAACCTGTGACCCACTGCTCGCTGTATTGCATATCTACGCCATAGAGATCAAACGAGTCATCCTGCGGGCGGTAATTCAGCAGCTCCCTTGTGGAAGTTATATCCAGATACTTGAATCGGTTATCAGAGACGCCATGCACAATGGCAAACTTCACGTCGGGAGTCTCGACGCACTGAACCAGTAGATGGCTCATATCGCGCCTGCTGACGAATGTGCTCAAATTCCGGGCGTTAGTCATTTTCTTAATCCATCCGGACTCAAAGGAACCGATCCTGATCGCAATGCAGGAAAGCCCCTCTACTGCGGCAAAATAATGAGCGGCGGCCTCCGTAAAGCACTTACATACCCCGTACATATTTAACGGTCTGACCGGTGAATCGGAATGCACCTGAACATCCAGCGGATATCCAACAACAGCCTGCACGCTGCTGGCGAGAATAACGCGCTGACATCCCTGATCTCTGGCTGCTTGCAGGATGTTATATGAACCTTTGATATTACTGTCCAGAAGCGTCTCATAGAATCCCGCGCCCGGAGACGCGCTTCCAGCCAGATGTATGACCATATCCATTCCCTGGCACGCGCTCTGACAGGATTCTAACTCTGACACCTCTAGCCGGATCACCTCATGCCCGCCCGGGTCATCCAGCTTGCCCGGATTGTGAACGCCAAGACGGAGGTGGTATTGCTCTCCGGTAAACTCGCGGAAGGCGGTTCCAATCCGCCCCGCCGCCCCGGTAAGTAATATGCGTTTCACCGAATGAGCTTCTTCGGTCATGCTCAATCCTCCCAAATGTTTAGGTAAGTTTCAGCAATGTTCCCGGAGTTTTAGGATATACTAAAATCCCCCCAGCCCCTTGTCACATTCATCTGAGCAACAAGATTCTATCTTGGTTTCCAGAATCTAATTCACAAAATGCCAACTTAGAAAGTTGGGCTACGACGGGATCGCGATCTAATGTGACAAAGTCAAGATAAGAGCAAAGTGCAAGGAGAACTCAGCACAAAGTTTGTCGAAGCACACAAGGGGTCAGTGCTGGAATGACGCTGACCCTCGTTATATGATGTATTATCACGTTCCCATTGTCCACTCGGACAGATATTTCTCCTGCTCATCGGTCAGTTCATCTATTTTGATGCCCATAGAGGCCAGCTTCAGGGTCGCTATATATTCATCAATTTCCCTGGGAACCGGGTATACCTTTCGTTCCAGTTTTGCGCCTTGCTTGACAATATATTCAGCGCACAGCGCCTGATTGGCGAAGCTCATATCCATGACGCTGGCAGGATGCCCCTCAGCCGCAGCCAGGTTGATGAGGCGGCCTTCGCCCAGCAGGTTAATCCGTCTGCCATCTTCCATCGTGTATTCGTCCACGTATTCGCGGATCCTGCGCTTTTTCACGCTGAGTTTCTCAAGAGCATCAATGTCTATCTCCACGTTGAAATGCCCCGAATTGCACACGATCGCGCCATCGCTCATCAGCTTGAAATGCTCTTCTCCGACGACGTGAATATCGCCAGTCAGAGTAACAAAGATATTCCCCTGTGGAGCGGCTTCCTTAATGGACATGACCCTGTATCCGTCCATAATCGCTTCCAACGCTCTCAGCGGGTTCACTTCCGTCACTATAACGTTGGCGCCTAATCCCCGCGCCCGCATGGCTACACCGCGAGCGCACCATCCGTAACCACATACCACCACCGTAGAACCTGCCAGAAGCACGTTCGTCGCGCGGATGATCCCATCCATAGTGCTCTGTCCCGTTCCGTAGCGGTTGTCGAAGAAATGCTTGGTATCCGCGTCGTTGACCGCCACGATAGGGTACTTGAGGACTTCATTGGCTTCCATGCTTCGCAGTCGGATCACGCCTGTGGTGGTCTCTTCGGTTCCGCCGATGATATTCTCAAGAAGCTCGGTACGCTCAGAATGGATGGTGCAAACAATATCCGCGCCATCGTCCATAGTGATCATGGGTTTGTGATCCAGCGCGCTCCCGATGTGCTTATAGTAGGTGTCATTATCTTCGCCTTTGATGGCGAACACCGGCACCTGATCATCCTCTACGAGAGAAGCGGCTACGTCATCCTGGGTGCTCAGGGGATTGGACGCGCACACCACAACGTCCGCGCCGCCAGCCTTCAGCGTTTGCACGAGAACCCCGGTCTCCGTAGTCACATGGAGACAGGCTGATAGCCGTACTCCTTCCAGCGGCTTTTCCTTCTCAAAACGCTCCCTGATAGACCTCAAAACGGGCATAAACTGCTCCGCCCATTCCATTCTCAGCTTGCCCTTGGGCGCTAAACTGATGTCCTTAATGTCGTATTTCATTGCTTCACCTCATCCCGCAGAATATCTGCATAATCTGTGAGCTCCCACGTAAAGCCCTCTTCCTCGCGTCCGAAATGTCCGTATGCAGCGGTGCGTTTGTATATGGGTTTTCGGAGATCCAACCGCTCGATGATGCCAGCAGGAGTGAGATCGAAGTGCTCTCTTATCAGAGCGACTAGTTTATCATCACTTATTTTTCCTGAACCGTAGGTTTCCACCGTTACCGAGACGGGCTCTTCTACTCCTATGACGTATGCCAATTGCAGTTCGCATTTATCCGCCAGACCAGCAGCCACAATATTCTTCGCCGCGTGTCTCGCTGCGTAGGAGGCGCTCCTGTCAACTTTGCTAGGATCCTTTCCTGAGAAGCACCCCCCTCCGTGTGCGCCCGCGCCACCATAGGTATCTACTATTATCTTTCTTCCAGTCAAGCCAGCATCAGCGTGTGGCCCACCGCGCACAAACCGACCAGTCGCGTTTATATGATATTTTGTGTCCTTTGTGAGAAGATCGGCAGGGATTATGGCTTTGACAACCTCCTCTATTATGCCCTCTCGAAGCTCTTTATCCGAAACGTCGGGATCATGCTGTGCCGCTATGACCACTGTATGCACGCTTACAGGCTTTTCGTCAATGTATTCCACCGTCACCTGTGATTTGCCATCGGGTCGGAGGAATTTCAGAATCCCCTGTTTCCTCGCGTAGGCCAATCTGTGAGCCAGCCTGTGAGCAAACATGATGGGCATGGGCATAAGTTCGGCTGTTTCTCTACATGCGTATCCAAACATCATGCCCTGATCACCTGCACCCTGTCGGTCCACGCCCAGCGCGATATCCGGCGACTGCTCATCTATGGACGTTAGAACAGCGCACGTTTCATAGTCAAATCCATAGGCAGCATCTGTATAGCCAATTTCGCGAATGGTATTTCTTACGAGCTTTGGAATGTCCACATACCACGTTGTGGTTATCTCCCCAGTCACAAAAGCCAAACCTGTGGTGACCAGGGTTTCACATGCTACCCGCCCGTTTGGGTCTTCCCGCATTATGTCATCCAGTACCGCGTCTGATATCTGATCGGCGACCTTGTCTGGATGCCCTTCTGTTACTGATTCTGATGTAAATAAATGGTTGCTTCTGCCCACTTTGTTCCTTCCTTTCCTGATGATGTATTGGCTGGATCGGGGACGAGTATCACGCATGCCTGGACATCATCTCCGCAAAAAAAAGACCCTCCGCGAACGGAGGGACTCCTGTTAGCAAAATCCTCATCTCTCAGGAAAACATCCTGCAGGAATTGGCACCTTTTTAATCCATCCAGATCATTAGGTTGCCAGGCTTCTCCGGGCCAGTCCCTCCGCCACTCTTGATAAGGTTTGCTGAATTCTTTAATAGTCAGTCAGTTTACTCGGGTAACTCATCGCCTCCTTCTGACTCATCTGAGGCTTCTTCCGGTGACTTATCTGAGGCTTCTTCCGGTGACTCATCTGAAGCTTCTTCCGATGGCTCATCTGAAGCTTCTTCCGATGGCTCATCTGAGGCTTCTTCCGGTGACTCATCTGAAGCTTCTTCCGATGGCTCATCTGAGGCTTCTTCCGATGGCTCATCTGAAGCTTCTTCCGATGACTCATCTAAGGTTTCTTCTGGTGACTCATCTGAGGCTTCTTCCGATGACTCATCTAAGGCTTCTTCTGGTGGCTCATCTGAGGCTTCTTCTGGTGGCTCATCTGAGGCTTCTTCCGATGACTCATCTAAGGTTTCTTCTGGTGACTCATCTGAGGCTTCTTCCGATGACTCATCTAAGGTTTCTTCCGATGGCTCATCTGAGGCTTCTTCCGGTGACTCATCGGTCTTAGATTCCGATCGATCCAATCCAATGGAGACGCCTATGTCCATGAAGTCCGCCAGGGTAGTTCTCTCACTGCCTCGTCCGTCCATATATCTGCTGATAACAGTTTGCTCCTGATCAACCTTTGCTTCTTTGAGGCTAAGACCAATCCGCCTTTCTTCAGGATCCAGACTGATGACTTTAAGTTCCAGATCTTCGCCGACTGACACGATCTCTTCGGGACTGTCCACGTGTCTCTCATCCAACTCTGAGATGTGAATCAGACCTTCAACACCTTCCTCCAGCTTTGCAAAGGCACCGAAACTGGTGATATTCACGACCTTGCCGTGTACAATGGAGCCAATGCCGTATTTTTCTGGCACCTGTATCCAGGGATCCGGCTCTATCTGCTTTAACCCCAGTGAGACACGCTGCTTTACTACATCAATACTGAGGACTACGGCCTCTACCATGTCACCTTCCGACAGTATATCAGAAGGATTCATTACTCGCTTTGCCCAGGATAGATCAGACACATGGATCAAGCCATCAATGCCTTCCTCTATCTCAACAAAGGCGCCAAAATCGGTAAGGTTGCGAACTTTGCCATTAATCCTGGACCCCACAGGATATTTGTCCGCTAGAAGCTCCCACGGATTTGGCTGCAATTGCTTGATGCCCAGAGAGATCTTCTGCTTGGCAGGATCAACATCCAGAACTCGGGTCTGGATAACATCTCCTCTTCGGAGTATCTTCGATGGATGCGGCACTCGACGCGTCCATGACATCTCTGAGACATGCACCAGACCTTCCACTCCTGGCTCCAACTCTACAAAAGCTCCGTAGTCAACAATATTTACCACCTTGCCACTGACAGTGGTCGTCACAGGATACTTCTCTGCCACACTGAGCCAGGGATCCGGCGTTTTTTGCTTCATTCCCAGGGAAATTTTGCCTGCTTCCACATCCACGGAAAGCACCATTACTTCCACCTTGTCGCCTACAGAAACAACTTCCGATGGATGGTTGATTCTCCCCCAGGACATATCCGATTTGTGAAGCAAACCGTCAACTCCACCCAGATCGATGAAAGCACCGAATTGGGTTATATTCTTGACAATTCCCTCACGTAGCTGATCCGCCTCTAGAGTTGCGAGAGTAGATTTCCGTTTGGCTTCACGTTCCTCTTCCAGGATCACGCGCCTGGAAAGGACAATATTCCGGCGTCGCTTGCTCAGTTTGATGACCTTCATGTCAAGGGTCTTACCGATATATCGATCGAAGTTCTGTACGGGACGAAGTTCCACCTGTGATGCAGGTAGAAAGGCCTTGACATTTCCGATCTCTACCTTCAGCCCCCCCTTAATCCTTCGGACAATTTTACCCTGAACAAATACTTCCTGTTCGTATGCCTCTGCGATCCTGTCCCAGACAATCTTTTGATCTGCTATCTCCTTAGAAAGGACTACTAATCCCTCTTGATCTTCCTTTCTAAGCAGGTAGACATCAACAGGATCACCCACCTTTACCTTTGGTGTGCCATCGGGCATTGTCCCGAATTCCGACAGTGGAATGTATCCTTCAGATTTGTACCCTACATCGACCATGACCTCATCCCGATCGATTTTAACAACAACGCCTTTTACGATCTCGCCTTCCTCAAAGTCCCGCAAGGTTTCATCGTAAGCTTGCAGCAATTTCTCAGGGTCTTCCTCATCCAGATCTATATCGAAGGATAAATCACCATTTGGAACAAAGACCTGCTCCTCCACTGAGGCATCCTCCTCCTCAGCAGGGGCGCTATCTTGATCCGCCGTGGATTCCTCATCCGTGGATTCCTCATCCGTAGATTCCTCATCCGTAGATTCCTCATCCGGCGTTTCCTCTTGAGCTACCTCCCCAGGTTCTTCAAGTTCCTCAGATTCATCTTGCTGAGGAGCTTCATCATCTTCTGCAACCTGCTCATCAGGGCGTTCCTCGATTGGAGCATCCTCCTGATCTTCCACCTTTGTTTGTTCACCCTCTGTTATTGGCTCTTCTTTTCCGTCCATTAAGTGAAATACCTCCTAAAAACAAGATTTTGTATTCATACATCCTAGAACTCATACTATACAATATAATGTCAAGATTGTCAAGAGTTTTTCCTACCTAAAACCTCCAATCTGTCTATGACGTCTTCGATTATCCACTCAGGTGTTGATGCGCCGGCGGTGACTCCGATGGTTGCTATCCCTTCCAGCCATGAAATCTCCAATTCCCTTGAGGTTTCTATGTGGCGCGTCGGAACGCCCGACTGTAAACATAAAGATGTCAGCCGGCTTGTGTTCGCACTATTGTGACCGCCAATGACGATCATCAGATCAGCTTTTCTGGCAATATCCAGAGCAGCTTCCTGACGATGGGTAGTAGCATGACAGATCGTATTAAACACCTTCAGCTCATCACTTTCTTCCAGAAATGCAGAGACTACCTCGCGAAGATTATCCAGTGATTGAGTTGTCTGTGCAATGATCCCCACCCGCGATCTTACGGGGAGTTCCTGGACATCACTTACTTTTTCAATAACCCAGGCATCATTTCCAGCAAACCCCACAAGTCCGATCACCTCAGGATGGTCACCCTCGCCAACAATAACTACCTGATACTGCTCCAAAGCCAGATGCTGCGCCAATCTCTGCGCCTTTACTACAAATGGGCAAGTCGCATCCACAATATTCAGGTTCTTTGCCTTTGCTGCCTGCAAAATCATGGGACTGGTTCCATGAGACCTGATAATCAGAGTATCACCGGGTTCGAGTGACTCCAGATCCGATACAACGTGGACTCCTCTTTGGACAAGAACTTGCACTTGCTGTGGGTTGTGGATGAGTGGCCCCAGACTGTATATGGGATTTTCGTTGTTTTCTGCCGCCTCAAATGCCAGTTTCATCGCCCGTTTAACACCGAAACAAAAACCGGCGTTCTCCGCTCGGATTATTTTCATAAGAATATTCCTCAATGGACGGATCTGTCTTTTAGTTCAGCGATCCGCTTCATCACTTCTTCACCTATGCTGGTGTAAATCTCGCGCGAGCCTTTACATGCTCTGTAAGGGGCCATATCCACCGACTCAGCAAAAGAGACAGTAATCTTTGCCAGCTTCAGTATCTTTGCGCCCTTTGGGAGGACTTCCAGAGCGCCATCCAGAAACATTGGCACTACGGACGCTGTAGTTCTGTAGGCGATGAGTCCAACACCCGCTTGCATTTTACCCAACGTTCCGTCAACAGTCCTTGTTCCTTCCCCAAAAATAAGCAATAGCTTGCCGCCATCCAGGAGGTGCCGCGCCTGTCTCAAGGCTCTTCTATCCGGGACGCCTAAATGCACTGGAAAAGCACTCAGACTACGCAGAAACCAATCTATCGGCTTGGGCCTGAATAATGAGGCCCTTGCCATGTAATTCAGATTTCTGTTTACTGCGGCCCCGATAAAAACAGGATCAACAAAGCTCGCATGGTTTGAAATCAGCAAAGCGCCGCCACTGGAAGGCACATTTTCGGCGCCAAACACCTCAAGCTTAAATAGAGATTTAAGAACAGGGCGAGTAAGAACATGAATGGCATGATATTGAGGTGACATTCCGCTACTATCCATAAATTTGCCTTTCCTGAATTCGCTTTTCCACAATCGCCACGATGGCTTCCACTACCTGTTCTATAGTCATATCCGTTGTATCCACTAACACCGCATCTGGCGCAACTCGGAGCGGTCCGTGCTCGCGTGTTTTGTCCGCCACATCTCTTCTGGCTGTATCCTCCTTCACCCGCCCTGGGTCAAGTTCATGCCCTTTATCCATCAGTTCGGAGTGACGTCGCCGTGCTCGCTCCTCTAGCGAGGCATCCAGATAGATTTTCACGTCGGCATCCGGGAAGACAACCGTTGTCACATCCCTCCCTTCGGACACCACGCGTCCCTCTTTACCCATCTGTTGCTGCTGCTGCACCATTATCTGTCTAAGGCGGGGAAATTTGACCACCGTGGAGATACTTCTGTCCACTTCGGGGAATCTGATCTGTTGTGATACATCGAAGCCATCAAGGATCACGCGGCTGCCATTACCCTCGAATCTGATGTCACATCCCGTTGCCAACTCAACAAGTGCATCCTCATCCTCCAGATCGACCTTTTTCTGCAAAGCCTTCCAAGTAACAGCCCTATACATGGCCCCGGTGTTGAGATACAGGTACTTTAATCGCTCAGCCACCAGCCTGGCTATGGTGCTTTTACCCGCTCCGGCGGGGCCGTCTATAGCTATGACCAGATTCAGTTTTTCGTCCATGAAAGTTGGCCTTCCTGATCCCCGCTAAACAGTTTAGTCGGTAAATTCGTATCGCCAAAATACTCGTAGGGGCACGCTGCGCGTGCCCGGGCACAAGCATTGTGCCCCTACGAATAATAACACAGATTTGCCGATTGAGCCACCAAGCGCCATTTTAGCTCTGGATACAGCTTACCTCATAAATGTTATCAAACACAGTTCTGAATGTCAATATGAAGCGGCTGAAGTTCTATTTTATGACCTTTTCTTTCTTCATCTGAGCTAAAGTAGAATCGAACGCAGCCACCGTTTTGTCCACATCCTCCATGGAGTGAGCAGAGGATGTCAGGGTCAGGGAAAGTGACATATCAACTCCGTTGAGGAGCATGCCAATTCTGAGCATTCGCCCTAGTTCCGGATCACCGCCAGTCTTGAGCCGTGTGTAATCATAGTCGCATGCCTGGAAATCACAATTGACTCTTTTGTTACATTCATGCTCCTTGAGTATTCTGAATCCGGAGAACTGACCATAGACACACCAGTTGATGCCATGCTTATCTATGACTTCGTTTAATCTCTCCCGCAAGCTCTGCGCTACCGCGTTTGCCTTCTTGATGTCTTCTCCGGAGGAAACTAACTTAAGCGCGGCTATACCCGCACTGGCAGAGAGCGGATTAGCGTTGAATGTGCCGGGATGGTATATCTTCCTATAGCGGTTCCACTCGCTATCATCTTTAAACTCCAGATATTCCATTATGTCCGCGCGCCCGGCAACAGCGCCACCGGGAAGCCCACCGGCCAGTATCTTCGCCAGAGCGGTCAGATCTGGCATGACGCCATAAAATTCCTGTGCGCCGCCGGGAGAAACCCTGAATCCTGTTATCACTTCATCAAAGATCAGCAGCACGCCGTTCTGCCGGGTTAGATCCCTCAACTCCTGCAAAAATCCATCCCGCGTAGGGATCGCCACGAATGATGCGCCGGTAGGCTCAATAATAACTGCGGCAATATCGTCGTCCTGATCCATGATTTTCCGCAGGGATTCCGAATCGTTAGGCGGACACAGCAAAGTGTTATCCAGAAATCCCCTGGGAATACCCGGCGATGGTGGAACATCAAACGGCGGCTTAACACCCGGTATTGCCGCGTCGTGCCATCCATGAAAGTGTCCCTCGAATTTCACAATCTTATCTTTGCCGGTGAAGGCTCTGGCAAGCCTCAACGCCATCAATGTTGCCTCTGTTCCCGAACTGACAAACTTAACTTTCTCGGCGGAGGGAACAAGCTTCTTCACCAGTTCGCCCCATTCTATCTCCAGCCTGTGACACGCCCCGTAATGGGTGCCTCTGGACAACTGCGCCTTTACCGCCTCCATCACTTCTGGACGACCGTGACCCAGCAAGAGAGAGCCATGTCCAACCCAATAATCAATATATTCGTTGCCATCCACATCCCATTTCTTTGAGCCTGAAGCCCTTTCGACGTAGATTGGGAAAGGACTTAAGAATCTGCTATCATGCGTGACGCCGCTGGGGAATACGCGACAGGCCTGGGCATAAAGCTGTTGAGATATAGGATGAGTAGAACAATATATATCCACTAAACTGCGATCGGTATCTGCATGTTTTTCCATAGCTATCACCACACCTGTGTTTGAGGTTTTGCCGTTACCATATCCTGAATTAGAGTGTACCATGCCGCCCTCTTGCTTCCCGCTACCGATTATAGCACGAGGCTTTTTCATATGTCAATTGGAAACAGGAAAGCTAAATCATATAGTGGATAGCGTATTACATGATTGATATTTGCATAGTGCCATGTTATACTTAATATATGAGAGAAAGGGTAGACAATCAGCAAGCCGTCTAGAGGCGAAGCGGTCTCGACATGGCCTCGGCTTTTCTTCCGAAGGTTCTACAATGACCAGATTACCGATTATCCTCTTGATTAGCATTGCCTCTTTGATACTGTTACCTCCCCCCGCCCAAGCACGTTCCGTTCCCGTGTTTAAATACGCTCTGGCATACTGGCAGGCCGACCTCTATGAGGTGATCGTGTTTCATCGTGGCCCGCCGTCTGTGGAGGAGCAAGCAGTCGTCGATAGGATTCAGAAGGCTTTTTGGAATGCCGATCTTCTTCGGTAACAGGTGAGAATGCAGGCACGTTAAGACGTAATATTATGATTGTAGTATTGATCCAGGTTCTAGTCGTTATTACTGTTACTTGCCTTGTCTTAAAGAAGAGAAAGCAAAAGGCATGATGAGAAAGAAAGGGTAAATTGTGCTCAATGTAAGACGCTTTATAGTGGTTTGTGTTGTTATATTGTTGCTTGTGGCCGGCATTGGCTGGTTTTTGAATTATCTCATTAACAGATACTCTCCTCGGGATTGGCCTACATGGCGCTATGATACCATGCGCAGTGCGTCTTCGCCCCAGAGGCTACCGGATAAGCTCCATCTACAATGGGTGCGCGAATATCCCAAACTCACGCAGGCGTGGGAGAATCCGCTCAATCAGGATCTTATGCAGTTCGATAAGGTATATGAACCGATAGTGCATGGCAAAACCATGTTTATCGGCTCCAACGCCAGCGACCGGATGATAGCTCTTGACACGGAAACAGGCGAGGAAAAGTGGGCGCTCTATGTAGGTGGTCCCGTGCGCTTTCCGCCTGTCGCCGCCGATGGGAAGGTTTATTTCGTAAGCGATGACGGCCATCTTTACTGTGTGGATGCCGAACAGGGAAAGATCATCTGGAAATTCCGCGGCGGCCCTTCTGATAGAAAAATACTGGGTAACGAGCGAATAATCTCCACATGGCCGGCTCGCGGCGGCCCTGTTCTGAAGGATGATACTGTCTATTTCGCGGCGGGTATCTGGCCTTTTATGGGCACTTTTATTTATGCGCTTGACGCCGAAACCGGCAAAGTGGTCTGGGAAAACGACTCCACAGGCCCTATATACATGAAGCAGCCTCACAATTCGCCCTCCTACGCTGGTGTTGCGCCGCAGGGAACTCTTGTGATTTCCGGAGACAAACTGCTGATCCCCTGCGGTCGTTCTGCGCCAGCCTGTTTTGATCGCCATACAGGGGAATTACTTTATTACCAATTATCGCAACATAATAAAACCGGCGGCGCATTTGTGTGTGCCAACAAAGATTATTTCGTCAACTATCATCGGGACTATGCGACCAGTCTCTATGATCTTGCCACAGGCAATAGCGTCATTCGGAGGTTTGGCAAGATTCCGGTGATGACAGAAAAGGCTCTCTTCTCTATGGGAGAGAGTGTTATTGCTTATGATCTGGAAAATATGGGACAGTTTGAGGATGAAAGAATAGACGTAAACAAAGATGATCTGGAAGCGAAAATTGTCAGGAGTCGACGGTGGTCTCTCAGGCAGCTCTGGAGCATTGGCGTAGACGCTTCCGGTGACCTGATTAAAGCAGGTAAGAGGCTTTACGCTGGTGGAGATAATGTCGTGTCGGCGGTCAGAGTGCCCCGGCGTGGCAAAAAACCAGAAGTAATGTGGAAGACGCGCATTGCTGGGAAGGCGTCGAGGATCATAGCGGCGGACAATAAGCTCTTTGTCGTTACTCTGGAGGGCGATATTTACGCTTTTGGCCGCAAAAAGACCGAACCCAAAGTCTACACGTACAAATCAAGAAAATCCAAAATCGCGAAGGCTGTCTCAGCAAGAGCCGATGCTATTCTAAAAACTACCGAAGTCATGGATGGGTACTGCCTCGCTTATGGTCTGGAGGAGGGCGAACTGGTAGAGGCTATCGCTCGGAAATCAAACCTGCGCATTATTGCGGTAGACCCGGATCCAGCCAAAGTGGATCGACTTCGGAGAAAATTCGACGCCGTTGGGCTTTACGGGAAGAGGATCACTGTTCAGTTAGGTGATCCCTTTAGATTTGAGGCGCCGCCTTATCTGGCATCTCTTACGATTTTTGAGAATCTGGAATCCGCAGGATACAAACTGGGAGAGCCTTTTCTCAAAAGGATTTATCACAGCATTCGTCCTTACGGCGGGATCGCATGTTTACCTGTGAGCGGTGATGAGATGTTTGCTGTAGTACAGCAGATTGAGGAAAGCGATCTACCGGGAGCGAAGCTTCACAAAGTAGAACCAGATGACAGTCTGCTTCAGGGATTAAGATACACAGCCGGGTCAGAGCGATCTGAAGGCTATTTGCTTTTGAGCAGAGAGGGACAGCTTGCCGGAGCCGCTGACTGGACGCATCAGTATGGGGACATTGCCAATACAGTAAAATCAGATGACCAGCGAGTGAAGCTGCCGCTGGGCATCCTCTGGTTTGGCGGGAGCTCCAACGCGGATGTTTTGCCCCGACACGGACACGGGCCGCCTGAGCAGGTTATAGGCGGACGGCTATTCATAGAGGGCATTGATAGCCTGAATGCGCGGGATGTATATACCGGAAGAGTGCTCTGGAAGAGAACTATTTCCGATCTGGATACTTACGGCACTTACTATGGTGAAACATACGCAAACACGCCCCTTAGCACATCGTATAGCCAGATTCATATCCCCGGAGCCAATGCCCGGAGCACAAACTTCGTGGCGACTCTGGATAAGGTTTACATTATAAAAAAAGGCGGTTGCCTGGTATTAGATCCCGAGACGGGGAAGACCATAGACGAGTTCAAACTGCCTTTGGACCCGCGGACAGGATCACCGGCCGATTGGGGATACATCGGTGTCTATAAAGATTATCTGATTGCAGGAGCAGGTTTTGTCCATTATCTGGATTTCCTCGAATTCGACGAACTGGGTGATCCGAATACGACCTACAAGAGACGAGTTTACTATAATTTCGATATTACCTCAAGCAAGAAGCTCGTTGTTATGGATCGGCACACGGGGAAGATATTATGGAGCCGGGATTCCCAGCGGGGTTTCCGTCACAACGCTATCGCAGTTGGGGATGATAAAATCTTCTGCATTGATACGATTCCGCCGCCTATTTCCGACGCGCTGAAGAGAAGATTAGGGGAGTATCGCTTTGGTGATCCAGAACTCATAGCACTGGACGTAGGTAGTGGAAAGGTTGTCTGGAGCACTGATAGGGATATAGCCGGTACGTGGTTGAGCTACTCAGAAGAATATGATGTCCTCCTCCAATCAAGAAGGCCATCCAGAGATATGATAAGAGGCGAAACAGGGAAAGGAATGACGACGTATAGAGGCAGAGACGGGAGATTCCTCTGGAGCAATGACTCCTCCAGAGGAGGTCCGTACATACTCCACGGTGAAAAGATTATCACCGATAGAAATGCCTATAATCTCCTGACAGGCGAGGAGGAGATGCGCGTAGATCCATTGACAGGCGAGGAAGCCCCGTGGGCGTTCAGACGCAATTATGGATGCAATTACGTGATAGCCAGTGAAAATCTGCTTACGTTCCGGTCTGCCGCCGCCGGGTTTTATGACCTGATGCGCGATGGCGGAACGGGAAATTTCGGCGGTTTCAAGACAGGCTGCACGTCGAATCTGGTTATCGCTGATGGAGTTCTGAATGCGCCAGAATACACCCGAACATGCTCGTGCAGCTATCCGAATCAGACATCACTGGCTATGGTGTATATGCCGGAGGTTGAAATATGGACGGATTACACAGCCAGAGCCAAGAGCAAAATTGTGGAATCATCCAGCGTCGCCATCGCCATATTTGGCGAGGAATTGACACATGCAAATAATCTCTTCGTCAAAATGTGGGAATATGATGATAGAAAGGATATTCTGGGAAAATCCGCTGCGGAACTCTGGCAGGCTGATGAGAACTCCATGATGGCGGTGCAGGCGGTGCGCGATGGAGGGCAGTGGAAAGGCGAACTGGTGGCTGTGAAAGAAGATGGCTCGACGCGGGATGTATATGTCTCAGTTACCGCAATTACAGACGAAGCCGGCGAGATCATCTCCGCTATAAGCTCGGCTGTGAGAATTACTAATGGCGCCACAGCCTTCTTCGACCTGGGTGGGAGTATAACATACGCAGACAATTCCTTCCTCAGATTATGGGGATACGACAATGAGAGTGACATCCTGGGCAAATCTGCTACGGAATTCTGGCAATCAGAGAAGGGACTTCTGGGCATATTGAGAATATTGAGCGACCAGGGAAGCTGGAAGGGCGAAGTGTTAGCCGTGAGAGAGGATGCCTCAACGATGGATGTCTATCTTTCAGCGAATATGATCGCAGATAAAGCTGGCAAGCCTGCCTCTATAGTTGCTTCGTTTGTAGACATTACCGAACTGAAGGAGGTGGAGGAGGCAGTAACGAATCTCAAATCCCTGCAGGGCGTAGTGGCTGAAGATGTGCCTATCAGATCCATTGGGATCAATCTGGGCGCGCCAGGTGATCGCAAGGCTGACAACGGTACGCTGTGGCTGGAATATCCAGTCGTCGGAGGGCCATCACCGAAAGTACCAGTAAGCATCGACCATAGGAAGCTGTTGTTTAGCGTTGATTCGGAGTTCCAAACTGAGTTGGATGACAAAAGCATTTCTGAAGAACTGCGGCAGGAGTTTGGGAAAAGACGAATCCCGCTCTCCCAAATTGCTACTGTCTCGATTAAGAAGAAAAACAGCGAATGGTTAATAGCCAGGAGTTATGGGAACACATATACCATCAGGAAAGAGGAAGATAGGTTGAATATTTACGAATACGAGCGATTCTATCATCATTCCTCGAAGATTCAGGGAGACGGACTTAAATGGGTGGTGTCATCCGGAGTTAAGGGAGTTTCCTCCGTAACTATTGCACTTGCCAGTAAACCCTCAGAAGATGATCAGGATGTTGGTGAAGAGCAAGTTGAGCGTGCCTACACCGTCCGCTTGTATTTCTCTGAGCCTGACGACATAGCTGCCGGGCAGCGAGTATTTGACATTAGTATTCAGGGGAAGAAGGTTCTGGGGAGCTTTGACATCATTGAAGAGGCGGGAGGCCCGAATCGCTCCGTGGTGAAGGAGTACAGCGGGGTTCTGGTTAAGCATGACCTGGCGGTGGATCTCAGCCCATCAAATAGCGCCAGTGAAAATTCCCCTCTGATCTGTGGGATAGAGGTATTAGCTGAGGGCTGGTAGATGTAGTGGCGCACCTGCGTGTGCGCCTTAGTGGTTTAATCGGTAAATAAGTATCGCTTACTGACGTAGGGGCGAATCTTGTATTCGCCCTTGTCACGTGGCATTGCGCCCCGACATCTACAGGTGAATTTTACAGTTCAAGCTCAAAGGCATAAAAGGAGATACCAGATTGAAAAGCGGGAAGTCGGATACTATTAGCTTGAGGACAGTTCTGAATGTAGTCGGATGTCTATTTATATCACTATGTCTTTTGAGCATTCTTTCATGCTTTGAGAGCGCGCCTACCGAGGAGGAAGTGGAGAAAGCGCTCGCGCCGCTGGAAATGAGTGAATACTCCCGGGTTATTGAGGTTTTGGGATTCCTGATCCCGAAAATAAAAGATCCCGAAACGCGAGGCAGATGCAATTACGTCGCAGCAACCTGTTACAGGAAATTGGGTGACTGGGACAAAGCTATATCACACTATCAGTTGGCTCTGAAAGAGGAAGAATTCCTGTTCGCCGATCTCGCCAGCCTCCATATCGCTACAGGCTACCGAAGTCTATATAACTATGGAGATGCCATCAAGTGGTACGAATCGATCCTGTTTAATCATCCTGACAGTTATACTGCTGTAGAGGCTCGATACCAGCTTGCGGAATGTTATTTTACGATGAAAGATTACGTGGCTGCCATCGGCCATTACGTGAAGTTTATCGAGGACTATCCTGAAGATGAAAAAATCAGGGTGGTGAAATACAAGGCAGGATGCGCGTACCAGGAGCTTGAGAAATGGTCAGAAGCATATATCCAGTATCAGGGATTGATCCGTCAGAATATGAAAGACGATGTCGCCCGAAACGCGCTGGACAGGATTAAGCTCCTGCTATCATCCCATTCCGACATCACCGTCACGACGGATGATCGCATGAATTATGGATTGGCGCTGTATTATGCCCGAAAATATAAAGATGCGCGCGAGGAACTGAAAAAAGTTGTGGATGATACAGACAACTCGTCCGCGAAGGCTGAATATTTCATAGCTGACTCCTACTATCAGGAGCGAAAATATACCACCGCCATAAAAGAATACGCCGCCTTCGCCAAACGCTATCCAGAAAGCAATTATGCGGTGAGTTCACAATACTATACTGCGCTGTGTCGCTGGAAGGCAGGGCAGCGGGAGCTATCCAACACTCTGTTGGCGAAGTTCGCTGAGACATATCCCGACAGCTATTTCGCGGACGATGCCAGATTCCAGATTGCGGATAATCATTGGTCAAGGGAAAAATACAAAGAGGCGGCAAGCGCCTACAGCAAAGTTGTGGAGGAATACCCCACCAGCAATCTGGCTGATGATTCTCTCTGGAATATGAGCCGCTGCTATGAAAAACTGGGGGATAGGGACAACAATCAGCAGGCTCTTCGGCGATTGCTGAATGAATATCCCGACAGCTCACTGGCTGGCTTCGCACGATTCTGGATAGGCATGAATCATGAAAAAGCGGAGGAGTGGGAGGCGGCGACTGAGGCATATAAAGAAGCGATGGCGAATAGGGATTGGTATTATGCCGACAGAGCTAAAAGGCGGATCGATTCGCTGGTTAAGCGTGAAAAAATAACTGAAGAAGCGGGAGCTGTCCAGTATGAGAAGGTGAAGCTGGATGATTCTATTCCTGCATGGCAGAATATTCAAGCACCCATCCCAACACGGGCGCAGGAATTGCTGAATCTGAGAATATTTGACGATGCTGTCGGTGAACTCCTCATGTTTGTGAAAACGGCTGTGGCTCTGGAGAGGGCATACTATAATATAGCAGTGTGCTATGAGAAGATGGGAGATTTCAACAACTCATGGAGGTACGCCTGGAGGTTGTCGCGATTGCCTAATATGAAAGGCGAAGATGAGGTAATGCCGCGTCAGCTTCATCGCATGTTATATCCACTCGCCTTCTGGGAGGCAATTTCCACCAACGCTGAGAAGAACAAAATCGATCCTTTCCTGATGCTGGCTCTCATGTATGAGGAGAGCAGATACCTTCCCACTGCCTTCTCTTCAGCAGGAGCGCACGGACTCACGCAGATAATGCCACCCACCGGCAGAGATATTGCCAGACGCCTTAAAATCCAGCCGTTCAGTAACCAGATGTTGTTCCAGCCTGAAACTAATATCAGAATGGGAACATGGTATTTTGGTGATGCGGTGAAAAGACTTAGCCGTGATATGGGGAAAATTCTTGAGAAGAATGCGCCTGGAAAGGAATTCGATCTGAATGACATCGCTAAAATACTCGCTCTGGGAGCATATAACGGCGGCGAATCCAGAGTCCGGCGATGGGTAAATGAATACGGCATTGAGGATATGGACGAGTTTGTGGAAAAAATACCTATCGATCAAACAAAGCGATACATCAAAAAAGTTTGCCATACATACGAGATGTATAAATTCCTGTATGGGCAGAGCCTTACGCCAGAATCTGATGACATCTCTTGATGGTCTGGCAAAGACATGGGTAGCCATATGAAGAAGATCAGCGCACCGATAGTTGTGGCCATAGCTATATCTGTCATGATGGCATGCGCTTCTGGTCACAGGAATGAGAATATCAAAGGAATCTGGCAAGGAACGCTCAAATATCCCGGCCTTGAGTTGAGGATTGCCTTCAAGTTCTCAGTGATGCCTGATGGAACGCTTCAGGCTAATATGCTGAGGCCAGATGAGAATGAGCTTGAGATCCCCGCGAATAGTATTGTTTTTGAGTATCCCGATCTGCGCCTGGAGTTTGCCTCCGTCAATAGCTCTTTCGAGGGGCAAGTTAAGGAAGGGACTATAGAGGGGCAATGGAAGCAGGGGAAATGGTTACAGCCGCTCATTCTTAAACAGGTATCGGAGATTACCAAGCTTGATAGACCTCAGACTCCGGTTCCACCTTATCCTTATAATCAGGAAGATGTAAGCTTCGCGAACAGGAAAGCAAATGTTGAGCTTGCAGGTACTTTGACCTGGCCGAGGGAAAAACGCCCGTATCCAGCGGCAATTCTTATTCCCGGTTGCGGTGCGCACGGTCGCGATTATACAATTCTGGGTCATCGCCCATTCCTTGTGTTGTCTGACTACCTCACCCGCCGAGGGATTGCTGTTCTGCGGTTTGATGGGCGCGGGGTTGGCGCCTCAAAAGGTGATCGATCCCAGGCAACAAGTGAAGATTATGCACAGGATGTGATAGCCGGGATCAATTTTCTCAAAGCACGTAAGGAGATCAATCCTCGCCTGATTGGTCTTGTTGGCCACAGCGAGGGCGGGATAATAGCTTCGCTTATCGCGGCAAGATCACCCGAAGTCGCCTATATCATTATGATGGGAAGTCCTGGCCTGCCCGGAGAGGAATACAACTATCAGTATGAGGAATCTATGAGTCGTGCGCTGGGACTGAGCGAGGAGGCCATCGCCGCAAAACGGGTCTTTCAGGAGCGTGTGCTCGCTGTGGTGCTTCACGAAGAGGACAATTCCGCTGCTGAAGAGGAAATCGTCAAAATTTACCAGGAATTCGACCTGCAAATACCCGAAGACCGGAGAATGATCGCCATAGAGAGGTTCCTTTCACCGTGGTTCCGCTTTAGTATCGCCCACGATCCCGGCGCTACTTTGATGACTGTCAGATGTCCAGTGCTTGCAATAATCGGCGAAAAAGATGTGCATGTTCCGCCTGATAGGAATATACAGACCATAAGACGCGCGCTTGAGGCAGGGGATAGCGAAGACTACAGAGTTGAGGAGTTGCCGGGTCTTAACCACTTCCTTCAGACAGCAGAAACCGGCACTCCTGTTGAATATGGAAAGATTAAGGAAACTATTTCGCCTATTGTATTGGAGTTAATTGGTAACTGGATACTGGAGCATACGAAGAGCAAAAACTGAATCTTCCGCTTCCGCTGTCCATTTTCGCGAAAGGATTGCAGGCTTTGGCTGATAACTTAATTTCTGCGGGTACAATTTCTTGACGAAGGGACAGGCAATTAGTAGAACGAGGCTGCCAGCCCGTTTCCGAACAAGCCAGCGGCATGTTCTACGGAAGGCCGCCCAGAAATTGAGTC
>SDBT01003810.1_pt1 | contig 25917 bp, 24 predicted proteins | sample 2277101 | NCBI WGS metagenome assembly SDBT01 (sample SAMN10404973, study PRJNA504765) | marine sediment metagenome | isolation source: marine sediment core GS10_PC15, 103 cmbsf | place: Arctic Ocean: Southern Knipovich Ridge | collected 2010 | reverse complement strand
AGTTGAGGAATTCGGGGCTAACCTTCACCGTATTCGTCCTTAAATGATAGAATGTATTAGGCTGGATCCAGTATAGTCAAAGACAAACACGAAAGGCAAGACAATTTATATGACTTGCTTCTACAATTCCTTGGTAGCGGGAGTTGGATTCGAACCAGCGACCTTTGGGTTATTGGCTCGAAGATTTAACACCTTGACTTAGGTTCAAGGTATTGTTTAGTAATTAAATTAAGGGTCGTTGTAATATGCCTACTTTGTGTTAGAATACACTCAAAATAATAATCATTGGAAATAAATCAATAATGCCTACTGAATCCTTTGAACCCATATTAGACCGAAACACAGCTATAGTATTGGCTAAACCAGTAATTGATTTGGCATCACCAATACTAACAGAAACGGTAAATTACGCAACGAATGCCTTTGCAAGATGCAGCTCTTCAAAAAAGGGCAGCACAGAAGAAGCTTATCCAGTACTAGCGTCATACTTACATGTCATACAATGACGGATAGTATCGAAGTATTGATTTCGAATGGTTGTTTAGCTCCAGCTGAACTTCTGCTGCGAAGTTCCTTTGAAGGGAAACTTACTACTGATTATATACTTGCGAGAAGAAGTAATAGTAAGAAAAGAGCTTATGCTTGGCTGAACAAGCGTATTATCGACGAAATTCAACTGTATGAAAGATTTTCACCTTCTCATCCGAAAAGCAAAGAGTTTGAAGCCATATATGAAAAAGACCAGCTTAGTGAATTAGGAAAATTTCCGTTTCTACCTAGAGTATCTGAAGTAATTAATAAACTTAAAAATAACCTCGAGAAGCCAGAGTACGCTGAAGCATATTCAGAGTATAAAAAGTACAGAGTAAAAACCAAGTATCCGGGATGGTATTCCTTTTACGAAGGTCCGAAGAACCTAAGAGAATTAGCTCAACATTTGCATCAAGGGGTAATATATGAGGTTCTTTATGGATCCTGTTCAAGGATGTCTCAGGCAGTTGATAGTGAACATGTTTCTTTCCAAATGGAGAACGGTTCCAGAACACTCGCTCACATCAGGAATCCCTTACGTATCCCGAGTATAGCAGGAATGGCACTATCCTTTTTGTTGGAAACAACAAAACTAATTTTACAGAAATACCGTTCAGGTGAGCATGTCAGTTTTCATAGATGGTGGAATACTGAAATAAAAGACAAGCATGTAGCCTCGACTCGGCTTGAAATTAGCGGGTTTGATTGGCATTACAAAACATTCGTAGAAAAATCGATAAAAGATGAAGAAAAGAATTCAAAAAAGTAACTTATACTTTTTGTTTTTGTTAATATGTTTCTTCCTGTAACCTATCCATCGGGGAATACTTATGATGTTGAGCAGTAATAGTGAGTGATTTCTCTCAAGGAAGAATGATGAAAATACCCTTACGAGGCTTGTTGTTTACAGCACGGCTGATATGCCCTTGGCCTGTAGTATCCTCGGCCAGCAATACATCACCGGGGCCAAATCTACGCCTGCTACCGTCACCGACTTCTATCTCAATCTCACCGTCAATCTGTATACTAAATTGCCGACGAGGTGCATTGTGCCAATCAAGAAAATAATCGCCATCTGTTTCCATGAAGATAATTCCTTTTGCTTCAATGATTTCTGATCTTCGGCCTTTCTTCTCCGTGTCTTCTAACGGTACTTCTATTTCTTGAAAATGAGACTCGCCATCAGGCCCGGTGTAAAGACGAACGACTTTCTTCTTCATCTTCTCTCCAATCTACATAATATTTCATCTGATTTTACATCCAGACAACGTTAAGCTGCAATTACCATATACTCGCCCTATCTCTTTTAGGGAAAGGTAAATATAGGGTGAAGCAAATTCCTTGACTGGTTGACCTCACCAAGTCCGTTCTCTAGTTGCTAGCAGACCACCATCTACAGGGAGAACTATCCCTGTAACCCATCTTGCCTGATCGCTGGCAAGATAGACCGCTGCCCAGGCTATGTCCCAGGCTGTGCCCTCTGTCTGCAGCGGCGGTCCCAATCTGCGCCGTTCTCTTATCTCTTCAGTTATTCGTTCAGCCACCATAGGCGTAAACACAGGGCCTGGAGTAATGCAGTTGACACGCACATGGTCGCGTGCGTGAGATAAAGCCATGGCTCTGGTAAGAGCGATGACGCCACCTTTAGATGCCGAGTAGGCATCATTACCACGAGGTCGAAGCCCGGCAATAGACGAGATATTTATGACCGAACCGCCATCACCGGCGATCATCTGCGGAATCGCAGACCTACTGGTGAGCACCATGCTCTTAAGGTTGACGGTCATTACTGTATCCCACTCTTTCAGATCCATGTCTATGACGCTTCCTTTGCTTTCGATTCCAACATTATTATGCAAAATGTCCAGTCGGCCATAGCGCTCAACAGCTGCTGCCACCATAGCTTGGCAATCTGCAATGCTGGTAACATCCCCACTGAACACGCTGGCTTCGCCACCCTCACCGTTGATGAGCTCGAGTGTCTCATGTACACGTTCAGGGACTCGGTCGACAAGCAGAACCTTGGCACCCTCCCTTGCGAACAGAATTGCTGTTGCTTTCCCGTTACCAATACCGGGCCCGCGTGACCCGGCGCCGGTAACGATCGAAACCTTACCTTCGAGTCGTAGCTTTGGTTGTCTCATCTTTAACCTCCTTGAGTTCTTGAATATATTCTACTATAGCAAACCCCCCAATTGTTAAGATGCTAGTACTTATCTAAAAAGGAACGCTTATATCTAAGAGGTAACAAAACAAGCTATTGATAGACGCTTCTGGCTATTATGCCGATAACTCCAACTTAAAAAGTGGTATCCTTTATGGGGGCAGGCCAGCCAGTCATGCGAGACACATGTGAGGTCAGTGCGCTATTACGCGAGAATAATATGGGTTCCCTGGATGCAGGTTACCTCGTCGGGTTCCTGGCCGTAATAACAGATGAAGAGACGGCCGGGTGCATACTCAATGGTCGTGGGGTAACCGAGGTCAGAGTTGGCTAAGTCGTCGCGGACAATGATCTCCTGGTCTATTTCCCAGGTTCGGCCACCGTCTTCAGAAAGGCAAGCACGGATACCGAACGGTGCGATGCGACGGCCATATGTGCAGAGCAGGCGACCATCTCGGAGGACTAGGAGATGGCCTGGTTCCCCAAACATGGGCGTAGCTTCAGGTACACTCCAACTGTGTCCTCCGTCAAGTGATCTGCACCCGTACAGATAGCCGCCCAGGTTTCTGGTGCGCAGGATGCAGTAGATCTCTCCCGGGGCGACCTCAGCTATATCGGGTTCGCCAAACGCGCAGTCAGAGGATGAGACAACAAGGATCGGTGAGTCCCAACTCCGACCACCAGTGCTAGAAAACAGAATGTAGATGTCTCCCTTTGGCAAAGGGCGGTGATGCTCAGTGACCACGTATGCAATGCGCTCATCCCGTAGCTCCACTACGCCAGTTCGGGTATAGCCGTCGCGGTAAGGGGAGCAGTCGATCTTGATGGTATCTTCAAAGGTATATCCTCCATCAATGCTAAGGTGTGCGTAGAGACCGTGATAGCCGCGAGCCCAGCTAAGCTTGGACCTGCACCAATCATCATCCGTGAAGTCTTCGGTCCAGCCTCCAAGATCTCGGTCGGGTAGGTTGAGGTAGATCGCCTCGCCTGTCGCTAGTCTTTTCCTGGCTAAACCCAGAGGGTACCAGCCAAACCGGAACTGGGTAAGGACCACGGTGCCATTGTTCAGTTGAGAAATGCCGGGACACTCGACGCCGGACCAATTAAAGTCAGGTACAAAGTAGGGCTCTTCCCAAGTCGTACCCGAATCCGATGTCCGAGCCATGAGGTGGCGAAATAGGGGGTCACTTGGTGGGTGCATTAACCTCTCCCAGCGCCGCGAGTTGCCGAAAACGGCAAGCCATTCGCCATTATCAAGGGTTGTGATGGAAGGGTGTGAGTTGTAGGCGAATCTATCCTTGTGGATGATGACGGTTCTACCAATGGTAGCTAGTACTTTCACTATGCACCTCTTTTATCATACATCTTCTTTATTAATTTAGATGGCAATTTGCCCTGTTCTTGTAACATTATCAAAAGTGCTTGGTTTGCCTTTTGTTTGGCCATAATTTCATAGGAGTCTTACCAAGCCCTGCAGTTTCTTGGTAGCTTTAGGTGAAGTCAACCCCAATATACCGATAATTAATAAGACAAGAGCTATTAATCCAAGTGTAATAGCTAACGTCATATTCCGAAAACCACTCAATTGTAACGCAGCATCAATGAGGACAAAAGCAATGGAAAAGACGAAGAACTTGTATTTGCAAATAATGTCAAACAGGGAAGCCATATCCTAATTCTACCACTTTTGAAGAGTTTCGCCACTGCCTCATCATTGATGATATCTATATCCAATTAGTCTCCTGCTTCGAAGGGATCAGGTCGTCCTTTTGTATCCTCGGACTCCAGGGGAGCGCGTCATCGCGCCAGGGGTGAGCTTTTAGCCAATCCTCATTCATCTCGACTCCTAGTCCGGGACCTGACGGTAAAGGTAGAAAACCATCCTTTTGAACAGGGAAGTCTCCGATACAAGCATCCTGGAACCAAGGCTTGAGGCCACCCTCCTGTATCATGAAGTTTGGTGTGCATGCATCCAAATGTAGAGATGCAATTGTGCATATCGGCCCATAAGGGTTGTGGGGTTGGAATCCGACATAATACGCTTCTGCCATGGCCGCAATCTTCTTTAGCTCCAGTATGCCGCCGCCTTGAATGACGTCCGGTTGGATCATTTTAACTATCTGCCTGTGCAGCAGCTCGGTGTAGTCCCACTTGGTGTACAGTCTTTCCCCTGTTGCGATTGGAATACGGACTGATTCGGCAACCTTCTGCAGCGCGTCGAGGTTCTCAGGGGGTACAGGTTCTTCATAAGCGTACGGCCGATACTGTTCCATTGCATTCCCGATTCTGATGGCGTCTGAAGGTGCAAGGCGTCCATGCACTTCGACCAACAGCTCGACATCATCTCCTACGGCCTCGCGAACCGCTTCCAGTTTCTTGATCGCCAGCCGTTCCGCCTCGAATGGAATAAAAAGCCCACGATGGTCAAATGGATCACCCTTCAAAGCTGTCACTCCCTGTGAGATGTAGCTTAGGGCATGCTCCACCGCTTTCTCAGGCGTGCTGCCATCCCACCTGCCGTAGCACCAGATACGCTCCCTCATCTTTCCACCCAGCAGCTCGTAAATGGGAGCCCCTAAAACTTTGCCTTTGATATCCCAGAGAGCTATCTCAATGCCGCTAATTGCCGGCATCTGCATTGGGCCGCCCCTTACGTTCTGAAAGTGGTGATAGAGGTTCTGCCAGTGTTCCTCGATTCGACTCGGATCTTTTCCGACTAGTTCTTGTCCGAACTCTTCTACAATCTTTGCTATGCTAAGCGGACCGATCGTGGCCTCGCCCCAGCCGACCAGGCCTTCGTCGGTCTCCACCTTCACGTAGATATAATTTCTTGTTCCACCTACTGGTCCCATGCGTATCTCATCGGGAGCACTGGGTATGGCTTTGACCGATGTTATCTTCATGTCTCACCTCCAAATGATAGTGGCTGAAATTGAAATCCGGCTTTAGCCGACATTACCCATTTCAATTCACTCAATCTTATCACGAGGTTATGTCAATGTAAATAAGGAGCCTATATTACTACGATTACTACGATTTCTATGATTTCTTTTCATCTCACCAAACTTGCAATGTTAGCACCACAATAATAATATAAGGCTAATCAGTTCAGTAAAAGAAAATGGAAGGAGAAGTTATGAAAGACAGACCAATAGTTACTAAGGTAGAGGTGCATCAGTTCGAAGTGGAGACTAGAGGCACTGCAACAGAACCAATCAGCCGCACCATGATCTACGAGCCGAGTACAGTTAGGACTCGGAAAATGTATGCTCTCAGGATTTTCACTGACATAGGTATCACCGGGGAGTACGTAGGTGGGTCTGCCACTGAGTACTCAGCCTTCCCGTATTTCATCGGCTCCTTAATAGGGCGGAATGCCTTGGACCGGGAATCGATATATAACGACGCTAAGCTGGCTTAAAAGATAGTTTATTCCAGACTAAGGTTCTTTGACATTATCAACTTCTAACAGATAGAATGTCACCATCAGGAAACAACTTTCCTATCCATAGGCACATAGCATAAATATCCATAATTGAAGTATTTGGAGGGTAAGTATGTCAGCGAGTCTTTTTGAACCTTATCGAATCGGTAGGCTAGAAGTAAAAAATCGCTTTGTTAGATCAGCGACATGGGATGGCACAGCTGATAGTTCTGGTGCCGTTACTGACACATCGGTGGCTCTCTACCAGAAGCTCGCACAAGGGGGAGTCGGCCTCATAGTTAGTGGATATGCCTTTGTCTCGTCGCTCGGCCAGGCGAATTCAGGACAATATGGTGTCCATACTGATGATATGATCTCCGGTCTACGACGGCTGGTCCAAGTAGCACACGAAGGAGGCACCAAGATCGCCTTACAGATAGTTCACGCAGGTATTAATTCTAATTATCTCAGCCGTAAAGGCATAGTATTGCAGGCAGTATCAAAGATAGAGAGAATAGGCACTCCACACTGTGAAATGACTGAAGAGCAAATAGAGGTTCTTATCTCTGACTATGTAGCTGCAATATTACGTGCTAGAGAGGCCGGTTTCGACGCCGTCCAGTTTCACGGCGCTCATGGCTATGGTATAAGCCAATTCCTCTCACCTCTTTTCAACATTCGTACTGACCGATGGGGAGGTAATGCTGAAAACAGGAGGAGATTTCACCTTGAGGTAATAAAGAGGGCGCGACAATCCGTGGATGATGATTTCCCTATTATGATCAAGCTTGGTGTCCGTGACGATAGGGAGGGAGGGCTTTCCTTAATTGAAGGATTAGAAACGGCGCAGCAAATAGCAAAGGAAGGGATCGATGCAATAGAAGTCAGTGCAGGTGTTGGGACACCTGTACAGGTAACTAAAGAGGGTGATCCAGAGCGAGCATACTACCGAGAGAGGGCCGCTGCAGTTAAGAAGATGGTTACAATACCAGTAATGGCAGTAGGTGGGATACGTAGCTTGGAAATGGCTAAGAGTATAGTGAGTAGTGGTGATGCTGACCTGATCTCAATGAGTCGTCCATTCATTCGAGAGCCAGACTTGGTCACTCGCTGGCAGACAGGAAAGACAGAGCCAGCAAAGTGCATTTCATGCAACAAATGTTTTGCAGTCATTGCTGGAGGTGAGCCACTAGAATGCGGTGAGGAACGTCGTTTGCGTAAAGAAGCAATCTCTGCTACATGACCTAGTTAGGCAATTCCTTCTCCTTAGCATTTAGACTGGGAATATGAGAACTCTCTTTTTAAGGATAGTTTTCGCACCTGACTAAGTCTTGTATAGACGTTTCCCCTTTGGCTACCTTCTTTTAGCTTATTTCCCAAAGTTCTGATTCGAGGCACAATTAGCTTTGGTACAAGTTCCGCAATCCCTGTATATTGAAAAATAGCAAATATTATCTTCTAATATAGCAATAATTAAAATGATGTTTTGACAGCCTGTGATTAGGGATCTAACATAGCTACAATAAGTGAGAAATCCTGGCCAAGCGCCATAGCGAAAAAGATGGATACGTTAACCTTTATACGCCCGTTCATATAGAAAATGTAACTGCAATTGTTATTTTTATACGATTAAATGTCTTCAATGTTGAAATAACAAAGGGTCAAATATTATGGCTGAGGTGACAGAATGGACTTTTGTTGCCTGCTTAACCACAGCGCTGCTTCTTACAAATAACGGTAGGCGATTTGGGGACCAATTAGAAAAGTTCATCAAGCTTATGTCAAATGAGAGCTATTATTGACCCAATGATGACTTAGCAATTGATTTTTCGCTTACCTTTTTGCCCTTGATAAATCTGGCTAACGGAAATCTCCAGAGCGTGGGCTAACTCAGACAAGCAGTGGTAGATCCCGTTACACAATTTAAAAATCTTTGTCTTCATTATCAGAACCGGCACTCCTGGTGTTGCATGGTAATATTATGACTTTAAAATACTTTGGCCAGCAGAGGGGTGATCACATCCATCAATTCCTGGGAAGTAAACGGCTTGGTGATGTATCCCTTAGCGATATCTACTGCTTCCTCCCCGTTGGTTACTTCGAGGACGATATACTCCTTGTCCAGCATCTTTGTTACTGTTAATCTTATACTTGGTTCGTCATCGGCTATGAGTATTTTTTTCTTGTCCATTTAACGCACTCCTAGTTTTTCACAAAATTACTAACAATGTCTTAAGACATGGTTGCTTCAGCCTGGGATTGAAGAGACTGCCGCAATTTTACCGGATTACTACTTCTCATTAAGGCTTCTTCTACAGTAACTATATTCTTCTTCACTAAGTCAGCTAACGCCTGATCCATGGTCTGCATACCCTCTGGTGTACCCACCTCAATGCTAACGGGTATCTCGAAGATCTTCTCCTCACGAATATGTTTTCTGATTGTATGGTTGGCCAGCATTATTTCAAAAGCAGCTACTCGCCCTCCCTCAATGCGGGGTAAGAGCGCTTGTGATATTACTGCCTCTATTACTTGCGACAACTGTAGCCTGATTTGCTGTTGCTGACCGTACGGGAATATGTCAATCATGCGGTCAATAGACTGGGGAGCATCAATGGTATGTAGCGTTCCAAGCACCAGGTGCCCGGTCTCAGCTGCCATGATAGCCGTGCTTATCGTGGCTAGGTCACGCATCTCTCCGATGACAATTACGTCCGCGTCATGGCGGAGGGCGTGTATTAAGGTAGTGGCGAAGGATTTAGTATCGTCCCCCAGGTCTCGCTGCCGGATCAGGCATCCTTTATTGCGGAATACGAATTCAATAGGATCTTCAATAGTAATAACATTTCGTGTTGCATTATCATTGAGATGACTAAGCATCGCTGCTAGGGTAGTCGACTTACCACTGCCGGAAGGACCAGTCACCAGAATAAGTCCTCTTGGCTTAAGTATAAGCTCCTTAAAAATTGGGGGCAATCCCCATTCATCAATAGACGGGATGTGAAATGGTACAAACCGGAAGGCAAGACTAATTACACCCCTCTGTCGCAATGCGTTGACCCGGAATCGAGCTAACCCAGGAACAGCATAGGCACAATCCAACTCCCATTCTCTATCGAAAACTGCCCTCTGCTCTTGAGTAGAAACTTGTTCCAAGGCTAGTTCAACATCTTTGGCTGTCATTGGTGGCAAATCTTCTTGCGGTATAAGCACACCATCAATACGAAGCACCGGTGGGCTTGGCACTGTAAAGTGTAAATCTGAAGCACTTTTATTTACCATCAGTTTGAGAAGTTCATCTATTTGCATTTTGCATCCCCAGAACCATATGCATTAGTTAACTTTCTTGCTCATCCTTGTATCTATCTGTGATTGACAGTATTTCGTCTCTAACAGTCAAGAAAGCATCCACAACATTAGGATCAAAATGGCTGCCTCGGCTCTGCTTGATGATTTCGAATGATTTTTCTACTGGTAGCGGTTCCTTATAGGACCGTGCTGATGTCAGGGCATCAAACACATCAGCGATAGCTGCAATCCGTCCGGCGAGAGGGATTTTTAAACCTCTAAGTCCTCGTGGATAGCCGCTTCCATCCCACTCATTAGCTCTAGTATCAGCTTCCAGTCTCCAAAATCACGTTGCTCTAGTTGAGGAAGGAGGAGAAAATCTAGCTGGGTTTCCAAATATACCAAAAGCCCCTTTTGTTAAGTGGTAAACAAAACGTCAAATTGTTAAGCCGCTAGTTTTCAGTACATAAGAGGCTGGCAATAAAGTGGTTAATTGATATGTATTTCTTAGGTTAGAAGACGATTTAATATGAAGGGAACGAGATAGAGAATGCCGATTACTACTAATGGTGTGATGTCAAACATACCTAGCCTAGGAATTATTCTCCTCAACGGTGATAAGATCGGCTCGGTAACATCGTCAAGCAGAATAATTAACAGGTTGTAGCGACTAATCCTAAACCATGACAAAATGGCTCGAATGAAGATAGCAAAAGTCAAGATTCTGCAGAAATAATATACAAAGCCCAAGAACCACATAATGCCTGCCGCGTGAAAGCCCGTATTGCTTGCAGATAGTACAAAGGACAGAACAATTAATGCGATCCAAACCCAAGATCGTCGTCTAGGTAACTGGAAGCGTCTTCGGGTTGGCTTCTGGCCTTTTTCCCAATAGCTATCATACCACCAAGGTCTACCCACTTTTTATACAACCTCGATAGGACAGGTTATATAAATGGGTGACTCCTGTCAAATAAAAAGCAGCAAGAAGTTATTTGCAGAGAACCCGGTCAAGCTCATTACAATGCTCCCCACCAATTGTAACTTGCCGGAGTACAGATTAACTTTCTACTCAACAATAAGCCAAAGTGTTTAGAGAAAAGATTCGAGCAACGCCGCTGACCTGCTCCCGAAAAGTAGTCCACATAGAGTGAGAGTTTTGTGGGATAATCAAACATAAAGGAGGAGGGTTATTCCATGAAAAGCTCGAGGTGCCCGGCGGAGCAGGTAGTTTTCGCCATGAGGCAGACAGAATCAGGTACGTCGGTAGCTGAGATATGTCGGAAAATAAGCATATCTGAACGGGGTGGAGCTGGATTTCATACGGCCCGGTAAGCCTATTGACAATGCATTAATAGAATCGTTCAATGGACACTTCAGGCAGGAATGCCTGAATGAGAATTAGTTCCTATCCCTTGAGGATGCTCGAGAGAAGATAGAAGAATGGTACCATCACTATAATCAAGAGCGCCCCCACGGATCATTGGACAATCTAGCCCCATTAGAGTATCTGCTAGCTCAGGAGGCTATAAGTTGAAAACCTGCAAAATTCTCACTATAGTTGGTATACAAATGGGGGCAAGCACAATACCGATAGGACTAACTTATAAAGCGGCATCCTTTATGGGGGTAGGTCAATACGTGTTAACAGTAGATTATTAAAAATTAGGAGGTTTCTTATGGCAAAAATTGTTTTGGTTGGGGCTGGAAGTCATGTCTTCTCGAAGCATCTCATCACGGATATTCTATCTTATCCCGAGCTTAGGGATAGTACGATCACTTTGCTTGACGTCTCTAAAGAACCACTAGACCTCATCTCGGCTTTCGCCAAGAAACTGGTGGAGCAAAACAAGTTTGGCACGCGGATAGAGTCAACTACGGACCGCTGTGAAGCTTTAGACGGTGCAAATTATGTCATAATAACAATACAGGTTGGAGGACGACAGCCGATGCAGGCTGACCGAGAGGTTACGCTGAAGTACGGGGTTGACCAAGGTAATATGGACACTATGGGGCCTGGGGGGGTCTTTTATGGGTCGCGTCATGTACCGGTTATATTAGATATCTGCCATGACATGGAAGAGCTCTGCCCGAACGCCTGGCTGATGAACTATACGAACCCGATGTCAATAATTACCTGGGCTATAAATGGCTATACGAACATAAAGGCCGTAGGTTTATGCCACAGCGTTCAAAGTACATCTGCCCAACTCGCTAAATACATGGGTGTACCATATGAAGAGGTCTCATACTGGGTGGCGGGCATAAACCATATGGCCTGGTTCCTGGAACTTAAGTGGCGTGGGGAAGATGCCTATCCACTCCTGAGAGAAAAACTTAAAGATCCTGAGGTTTATTCAGGACCCGATGCGCACTGGGCGGGGCCGGACGTTGTTCGGGCTGAGATCTTCAAGGCTTTTGGGTATTTCAACACTGAGTCAAGTAATCATATGTCGGCTTATGTCCCCTATTTCCGGAAGCGACCGGAACTTATTGAGAAATTCAAGCTAGCTAATCTCGTTAGAAATAACTTTCAACAGAGAGCAAAACTGAGAATGGCTCAGGATGAGGAATTGAAGCAACAGCTTAGCAGCAATTATAAATTCCCGACCAGCCATAGCGGTGAGTACGGTTCAGTAATAATCCACTCTATCGAAACTGGTACTCCTTCGCGGATTAACGGTAACGTTAAGAACAATGGTCTCATAACCAATCTGCTAGAGGGATGTTGTGTTGAGGTTCCGTGCCTGGTTGATAAGAAAGGTATTAGCCCCTGCCATGTTGGAGATTTACCACCCCAAGTTGCCTCCTTAAATCGGACGAACATAAATGTTCAAGAGCTTGCGGTTAGAGGAATTGTTGAGAAAGATAAAACTAAGATCTTTCATTCGATTCTGCTTGACCCGTTAACAAGTAGCATACTAACCATTGATGAAACCCGGCAGATGGTCGACGAAATGTTTGAAGTGGGAGCAAAATACCTGAAAGACTATAAATAAGCAAAGCTAAAGACTACTGAGTCTCTCCCCAAGTCTTTTCGACGGGATAAAAAATGAGGATGCATAATATTCAGCTAATAACTAAGGGGAAATGACCTTGAATCGTATAGCCAAGCAACAAAAGTCCGTAATGTCACATTTACTCAGAATGTGACCTACGCTCGAAGGTCTTTGTTATTAGCTAGGCTGCGGTGGCCTTAAGCGGGATGATGAACGACACACAACGCTGTGTGACAACTGAAACAGCTGACAGGCTGCTGAAGAAAAGGCTATCAACTCTGGTCACACTGAGCAAATTACCTACATGGGAAGCTCAGAGTTCTTCCTATTGGACTTCTTAATCACCCCGTGAGGTGAAACTTAGGTATCGAACACTGCCCTGTAGCCTTCCCATTCTGGCAAAGGTCGGCACTTGTTACCTTTGAAGAGTCTTTTAGTCAAAGCCCACATGTAGCATGGCTTCGAAAGAGTCATCTTCGCTATGGCAAAATAGGCGTTCCTGTATGTCGGTGGACAGCCGCGTAGCCAGACTCCTCTTGCCCCATTCTTGGCCTGACAATTACCATACAACAGAATGTTATTTCCTACGTCATTCGGGAAGTCTCGGGGTCCAATAACTATGTCTAGGGATTTTTGCAAAGTTGCTACGTCGCTACTAAGGGCCCATAATGCGCCATACAAAGTATCAATGCAACCCGAACATTCTGACCTTTCATCGCCAGGCTCCCATCCAAAGTATCTTATCCCCTCCATCCCTAATCCTTGTATTATATTGTGAAAGCCCAGCTATGCTGGTTCAAAGGGGTACTTTGCCTCCTCCAGCGGAAGACCGCGGACCTCGATTCTGTCTAGTTCAATCTCACCCAGCCCAAGTTCCCAGGCGATTCTGATGTACTCTACCTCTTTTGGCTCCTGTCCCATGACCATGGCTGTGATGGCATCTACCGCAACAGGATCTGTGCCGGCGATAAGCAACCCGGGCTTTGTGGGTTTGCCCTGCATACTCGGACCAAGCCCCTCTATGCCGACAAGACCGTCAACAACTGTCAACTTCGGCTTAACTGCCTTGCAGAGAAGGGTGATGGAGCGCTCAAGGTCTCTTCGGTGCATCGCTTTCTTGGAATCCTTCGAGACTACCCCCTTGAGATTCTTGATTCCCAGGGTTACCTCGGTCAAGACATGTGTCTTCATAACCGGTATGTTGACCAAGTTCTGTGTTTCGAGAACGGAATTCGCAATCTCGAGTGTGAGGTTGTCGGCGACTTTAACTTTCGTATCACCATCTCGGTCTAAATCAACGGCTCTTCCTCCAGCCGCCTTCACCAACTTCTTCAATCCACTCTTCTTAAACTGCTCTGTCGCATCCATGTCAAGAACTGCACCGTCACCGACAGAAATATCCTCTACGCCTGCCTCCTTGAGGACCCTCACCAATGCGACTACAACCTCAGGCTTCGTCGTCATGGAACGATTGAGCCATCTCGGGATATTTAGGGTTCCCCATACTCCGAGATTTGGCTTTATCATAGCATTGTTTCCAGAAACAATGCTCCCCAATCCACCCAGAAGCTCCAGAGCTTCTCTCACCATTCTATCAGGGTCTTCGCCACGAACAATAGATACAACACTCATAGTATGCACCGGCCAAACCCAAGATTTATCATTGTTGGTATTTTAATCCTGGTCTTACCCAACATCATTGAATATTTCATAGGGATAAGTCTAATCGTAATCGGCGTATTGTATTTCTTCGGGAAGTCGCTTCGTTAAATTAGCCTTACTGACTGACAATATCTAAACTACTTTACCAGCCTATCCACCGGTGAAGCTTATATATGCCTCTTAAATGCATCCTCGAAGCCTAAAGCCTGAGTGACCTGATATATCTCCGTAGCATAGCTTTATCTGTTCTTAATTGAGGACACTCAAACCGAAATGTATCCGTGACCCCTTGTACGTACGGTAAACTCATTTTTTGAAATCAGGCAACAGACTCCCTATCCTATTCTAACCTGACAGTTTCAGCCATTTCTCGTTATATATTATAGAGAGAATATTAACCAGAGAAGGAGTATAATTCATGATTTTCAAGAAGATTGGACTCTTCGACCACAGCAATAGTCGACTGGAAGGAAAGAAACTGGATGATGAGCATCTGTCTAGTGAAATCGACACGGTGGTCCGTTGCGCCCAAGCAAGAATTAACTTATTCCGCGGTTTGTCAGAATTGAAGGTGCAATTGGGCATTGATGACAAATCTCAATAACTTAATATGCTAGACGAGAGGATCTCAAGTTACACAGATTCGAGTAAGCCTACCCAGTGAGTGATAAGGATATGGTAAATACTGGCCAAATCAGCACGATGATAACAACGGCAAAAGTAGCCCGGTTGCTACACGTCCACACCAATACGGTCAGACGCTGGAGTGATAATGGAGTAGTAAAATCATACCGTATCGGTCCACGTGGTGACCGAAGATTCATACCAGAAGACATTATCCGCTTGCTAGATGAACTGCACAAGAACAATGGGTCTGTAAATAAAACCTGACTAGCCCGCAGCCAGACATCACAGGTCTCTCCAACTTGGTACCTGCAATCCCTGTTGAATTACGTTGAGTTTATGATAACTGAATAAATCCCGAGACTATACTTACACCTCATTAACTCATGACAGCGGTGCCTTGTAACACTTCAAGCTATCCTGGAAGCTAATCGACCCAGTATGTCTCTGTACTATCTCTGGAGATTCCCATCTCCCCAACATGTTGTTTGGGAATGGTATTTGAATCAAAATAGCGTATATTATTCTTCGATATGCGGAAAGTCTTGGCATCTTCAAGATGTATCCACGATACACTAATACAATGTTCCAACAATAACAACAATGCCTGTTGTTGAGCTGTTTTTAGATACTAATAACGCCTCTACAATACTGTTTGATAATGTTGCTGAAGCTAATGTTGTTAGCTCGATAACAACATTGTAGAGCCATTGTAGTGCCTAACATGTTATTAGGAGCAGAAAGTTATAAATGGTAGATAACGTATCTTATCTTTTTTTTAGGCTCCCCTAACACGTAACACCCTGAACCTAAGTCAGGGTGTCTTTTCTTTTAATTATTGACCTCGGTAATCATAAGTGTATAATTGAAGCAATAGAATCTTGAGGCTAAGTACGATTAATACTTATGTGATCGTGCATACAGATGGTGCATGTTCTGGTAATCCAGGACCGGGTGCAATTGGCATCGTCATATTAGACGAAAATAACCAAGAAGTTGCAACTTACAAAGAGTGTATTGGTGAAACTACCAGTAATAGAGCTGAGTACCATGCACTAATACGAGGATTGGAGTTAGCCGCTGGAATATGTAGGAAAAAAGTTGTATGCTTCTCCGATAGCGAATTAATGACTAAGCAGCTAAATAAGACATGGAGAATAAAGAACAGAGAACTTCTCGTAGTTAATCTCGAGGTTAACACTAGATTGAAGCTGTTCGAGGAAGTCATATTTCAGCATACCAAACGAAACAACCAATACATCATCAAAGCAGATAAACTTACAAAAGACGCACTGGCCGGGAAATAGATCCAAATCAAGCAGCCTAACTATTAACGGTAGATTAGTTCATGTAAAACAAAATCGCAATTACAAATACCGAGATACCTAGATCAGGAGGTGTGCCATGTCTGTAGCTGAAATAGCAGTTACATTGGGCGGAGTGGGGGCTATTGCCTTTCTGGCCTGGTTTTTCTTCGGCCCCAGGCAAGCCCAAGCAGCCCAGGTTAAAGGAAACATACAGGAAATAAAGATCACCGTCAAGGGCGGCTATTCGCCAGACATAATTCGAGTCCAAAGAGGTGTCCCGCTTCGCCTGATATTTGACCGCCAGGAGGCCGGTGACTGTAGCTCGCGGGTGGTCTTTCCTGACTTTCACGCCAGTAAAACGCTGCCAGCCTTCACCCGCACCACGCTGGAATTCACTCCGGATAAGGCCGGGGAGTTCGGTTTTGCCTGCGGGATGAACATGGTGCACGGCACCATCATCGTTGAGGAAGAAAGAGTCACGGAGCCAGTAACCTCGCCGGTATCATCAGGTGAAAACGGACATACGCACAAGCATGCCGTAGCGGTGGGGGTCGGCCCTACTATGCCGGTGGGGAAGACGGAGCAGGTGGAGTTTGCCATTATCGGTGGCGGTGTTACCTGCCCCACCTGTGTGGTCAATATCGAGACGGCTCTTAAAGATCTTCCCGGCATGGACGACGTTAAAGTTAATTTCGGTGCCGAGCGTATTACCGCCCAATATGACCCGGAGCAGGTATCCCCGGAGAAGATGCAGCAAATCATTGAGAATACCGGCTACAAAATTAAGAGACGTGAATCGCCCGGCAGCAAGGAAACGGAAGACCAGGAAGCGACTGACCGAGCAGCCGAGAGGAAAGACCTGACGCGGCGGGTCGTCATCGGAGCTATTCTCAGCATACCGGTGGTCTTTACCGTTATGATCAGCGATTTCTTTGATGCGCCATGGCTGCCTTCCATATTGCTCAACCACTGGTTCCAGCTGGCGCTGATTACCCCGGTGATGTTCTACTCCGGCTGGCCCATTCACCGCACCGGCTGGCTAACCTTGCGCCACCGCACGGCCGATATGAACACACTTATTACCATAGGCACGATGGCTGCCTTCGGCTACAGCCTAGTGGTTACCATAGCCCCGGGTGTACTGCCTGAGGACCTCCGCCTAGTTTATTATGAGGCAGCAGGAGTTATTATCACTCTCATCATGCTGGGGCGTCTCCTGGAGGCAATTGCCAAGGGAGGCACCGGTGAGGCGATTCGCAAACTTATCGGGCTGCAGGCCAAGACCGCCCGGGTGGTCCGTGATGGGCGCGAGGAAGACATCCTTATTGAGCAGGTCTTGCTAGGTGATATTGTAGTGGTGCGTCCCGGGGAGAAGGTGCCGGTGGACGGCGAGATTGTTGATGGGCGTTCCACACTTGACGAGTCCATGGTCACCGGTGAAAGTTTACCGGTTACCAAGGGCGAGGGCGATACGGTAATCGGGGCCACCATTAACCAGACCGGAGCCTTTCGCTTCAAAGCCACCAAAGTGGGGAAGGATACCATGCTCGCTCAGATCATCCGGTTAGTGCAGCAGGCACAGTGCTCGAAAGCCCCCATTCAACGTCTGGCAGACTTGATTGCCAGCCGCTTCGTGCCGGCAGTTATCTTCATCACTATCGGCACCTTTGTCATCTGGTTCAACTTTGGGCCCGCACCAGCCTTTATCTTCGCCTTGGTCAATGCGGTGGCAGTACTTATTATCGCCTGTCCTTGCGCCCTGGGCTTGGCTACCCCCCTCTCTATCATGGTGGGTACGGGGAAGGGTGCACAGAATGGTATTCTCATCCGCTCCGCAGAAGCCCTAGAGACGGCTCACAAGTTACAGATATTAATCTTGGATAAAACCGGTACCATCACCAAGGGAGAGCCCTCTCTGACCGATGTTATCTCCGTGGATACTGTTACCGAAGATGAATTGCTCCGACTGGTGGCATCGGCGGAGCGGTCATCAGAGCATCCTCTCGCTCAAGCTATTATCCAGGGTGCTAATGACCGTGGACTAGAACTGACGGAGCCTACCGAATTCCAATCGGTCACCGGCAAAGGTATTCGGGTGGCGGTGGACGGACGTCAGGTGCTGGTAGGTAATCGTCGCCTGCTGAATGATGCCAGTATAGAAACTGGTGCCTTAGAGGAGCAAGCGGAGCGCCTGGCAGCCGAGGGGAAGACTCCCATGTTCGCCGCGGTAGATGGCAGGCCAGCCGGCGTGGTCGCCGTTGCTGACACGGTTAAAGAGGACTCCTCAGCCGCTGTGGCTACCCTGCGGCGCCTTGGTATTGAAGTAGTGATGATTACGGGAGATAACCGCCGTACCGCCGAGGCGATTGCCCGGCAGGTGGGTATTGAGCGGGTTCTGGCCGAGGTCCTACCCCAGGACAAGGCACTGGAGGTAAGTCGCCTTCAGGGGGAGAACAAGCTGGTGGGTATGGTTGGCGATGGCATCAACGATGCGCCGGCTCTGGCCCAGGCCGATGTTGGCATTGCCATCGGTACCGGTACTGATGTGGCCATTGAGGCTTCAGATGTCACCCTTATCTCGGGTGGGCTGGAAGGGGTGGTAACGGCCATAACCTTGAGCCGTGCTACCATGCGGAACATCCGCCAGAACTTGGTATTCGCCTTCTTCTACAACATAGTGGGCATTCCTATAGCTGCCGGTGTGCTGTACCCCACCTTTGGTATACTATTAAGCCCCATGATTGCTGCTGCGGCTATGGCCCTCAGTTCCCTTTCTGTGGTTACCAACGCCAATCGGTTAAGGGGTTACAAACCTATCACCCTGGCAGCAGATGGGGCAGCTCTGCCAACGATAATGCCTAAGGTCGAAGTTAGGGAACAGAAAACGCAAAAGGAAGAAATAATGGCAACCGTGAAGGACCCGGTGTGCGGGATGGACATCGACCCGAAAAATGCCGCCACCACTCAGGCGTACCAGGGAAAGACATACCACTTCTGCTCAGAGGCTTGCCATGTTAAGTTCAAGGCCGAGCCAAATAAGTATACAGCTTAGAGTATCTCCGCCCTTTAACGACTAAATACTGGCTAAACTACGGGAATATATAAGAGTGCACACTTAGTCATAATATGTAGTTGCAATAAAAGAACCTTTTCAGGGACCAGTTATTTGATATTTTGGTAAGAAAAGCATAAAATCAGGGTGTCGGTTGACCTAGTTACTTGACATCATGATTCGTTTCAAAACCCCTCGGCAGGGTCGGTCTTCCAGCTTTGGTAGGCCGTGTAGATCTCGAATCTGCGACACCCCGATTAAAAGATACAGGCGTATTGTACCAAACAATAAAGAATAGTAATTCTAAATCTCTTTATGTATTCAATTTAGCCTAGTTTTATACCTTCTAGTACCTTTTCATACTCAGAAGTTCGTTAGCAAAAATGTTAGCAAAAGAAGTAAGCAAATACGCCGGTAAGATTACTTGAGCTTTACAGCAGTTCCATACATTTGCACTCGGTATAAGCACCAAAACCGGTACCAGTAGATCCAAAAACTTGGTCACCTTTCTTAAATAGTTTTACATCTTTGCCTACTGATTCAATCTCTCCGGCTAGCTCAACCCCTAGTATAGGGTTCTTTGGTCTTATGAGACCAGTGACAAATCTGCCAATAAACGGGTCACCCTTTCGATTGACGCAGTCACTTGGCGTTGCTGTTGTCGCATATATTCTTATCACTACTTCATTGTTCTTGGGAGTAGGTTTGGCTACCTCCGTGAGCTGAAGAACATCGAGTGGTCCGTATTTTGTGCATACAATCGCTTTCATAAGTATTCCTTTAAATATGTTAGGTTTTGTTATTGTGCTCCACAGTTATTACTAATGGCACCTATTTAGACTTCCGCTTCGCCGCGCGCGCCCCACCGCCGAAGATAAGGCTGACACCGAACATGAAACCGAAGTCGTACCAGTTACCGCTGTTATACACCTCGTAGATGTTAACATTGTCGGAAAAGAGCGAAATGATGAAGGTAATCGGTGAAATAACGCCATGCCACAATCCCGACCAGAAGCCGGCACTTTTACCGTCGACGTCGGGGGTGTCTACTGTTGGATTGGTGCCGGCGGCGCAGCCGGCCAGCAGAAGCATGGCTAGGATTGCTACAAATACCAGGAGCAGGCGCTTCTTTGTCATTGTTTACCTCCTACAATGATAATATAGATGTTACTCCTGAGACATAGTTGAGTCAATGCTAAAAAAGGAACAATCCTTGGAGACAGGTCACGGAGTCCGCGATACACGGTTCGTAAGACAAGGGGAGCTGTTACAGGGACCCGTAGCGGAGATTGACAGGCGGGTTGTCGTGAGTATATTATTGGTGACAAAGTAATGAGTGCCAGAATGACTCATTATAAATTGAAATGAGAAAAGTCGGATAAAGCTAGCTGGACCAGATAAGGATTATCGTGACTGGTTCATACTTTACTTTCTGGTGTCTAATCTTTTACTAAGCAAAAAAACATGGAGGAAAGGAGAAACGATGAAAGACAGACCAATAATTACTAAGGTAGAGGTGCATCAGTTCGAAGTGGAGACTATAGGCACTGCAACAGAACCCATTAGCCGTACCATGATCTACGAACCGGATGCAATCAGGACTCGGAGAATGTATGCCCTCAGGATTTTCACTGACCTAGGTATCACCGGGGAGTACGTTGGTGGAAGTGCCACTGAGTACTCAGCTTTCCCCTATTTCATCGGCTCCTTAATAGGGCGGAATGCCTTGGACCGGGAGTCAATATATAACGACGCTAAGTTGGCTTTGCGTCAACATGCCCGCATGGGGATGAGCCAGGTGGATATTGCCCTGTGGGACCTAGCAGGTAAGTTCTATGAGGCTCCCATCCATGAGCTTCTAGGGACGTACCGTACCAGTCTCCCCTGCTATGTCAGCACCTACCACGGAGATGACCAGCCGGGAGGCCTTAATAGTTCCGAGGCATATGCCGATTTCGCTCAGCAGTGTCTGGAGATGGGCTATCGCGGGTACAAAATACACACCTGGATGGATGCCCCCCGTATGAAGGAGCAAATAGCTACCGTACATGCCGTCGGGGAACGGGTCGGTGGCAAGATGGACCTGATGTCGGACCCCGCCTGTGTCATTGACACTTTTGGGAATGCCCTGAAGCTGGGTTGGGCCTGCGACGATGAAAAGTTCTTCTGGTGGGAGGACCCGTTCAGAGATGGAGGTATATCAGCCTTTGCTCATCGCAAGCTGCGGCAGCTAGTCAGGACGCCTCTTCTACAGTTGGAGCACCTGCGTGGACTAGAGCCTCATGTGGACTTTATTGTGGCCGATGGCACTGATTTCGTGCGTGGTGACCCAAACTATGATGGTGGCATAACTGGAGTCATGAAGATAGCCCACGCCGCCGAAGGTTTTGGTCTCGATGTGGAATTACATGCTACTGGTCCGGCGAAGCGACATTTAATGGCGGCAATACGCAACATGAACTACTACGAGATGGCTATGCTCCATCCCAAGGTTTCCATTCATAGCGGACACCTATACAAGAATGGCTATAGAGATGGCCTGGATGCTATCGACAAGAATGGGTGCGTACAGGTTCCTACTGGACCAGGTCTCGGTGTAGAATACAACTGGGATTACATACATGAGCACAGCACAGGCGTTACCGTGTACGAATAGCCGGGTATAATCGGATACATCCAGCTCGTTAGGTTACCGGCCATCTGCTCCTAAGGCTAGAATACCGGTAACTCTAACTTAGAAAGTGACACAATTACTGGAGGCAGGTCAGTCGAAGGGTGAAGAACCATGTCTATTCGTACGATTGACATTTCTGAATTGAAGCCGGACCTGTTGGTAGAAGGGTTGTTAGGCGACGTAGACAGATTTGCTTCCCACGATGGCCCCGGAATTCGCGCGGTAGTATATCTGAAAGGGTGCCCTCTCAGATGCTTGTGGTGCCACAGCCCTGAGTCCCAACTCAACCGACCCGAAATCCTTTACCAGGATGAGCGTTGTACCGCCTGCTGGCTTTGTTTGGATGCCTGCCCAGAGAAGGCGCTGTCAAAGGGCCGGAACCGAGACTGCCAAGCAGCTATCCTCAATCGCAATCGTTGCAACACCTGCGGCAAGTGTGTCGAAGTTTGCTATCCGGGCGCTCTCATGCTGGCCGGAACCAGTATCACCGTCGGCCAGCTGGTGGCAGAGGTGGCGAAGGACCTGCCCTTTTTTGAGAGCTCCAGCGGGGGTGTTACCCTAAGTGGTGGTGAGCCAGCAATGCAACCTGAGTTCTCCTACAATTTCCTGTTGGCATGCAAACAGCGTGGTATCCATACAGCACTGGAAACTACAGGCTATGGCCAATGGGAGGTGATATCCACTCTCGCCAGCATTACTGACCTGCTACTGTACGACGTCAAGTCCATCGACTCTGACTCTCACCGCCACCACACCGGGGTGCCGAACGAACTCATCCTAGGAAACCTTCAGAGACTCACTGACTTGGGCCACAATATTCAAGTTCGGGTGCCGTGCATTCCTGGTATTAACGATAGCGAAGAGCAGATTCGAGTCACAGCCAGGCTGGTCAGGCGATTCGGCATCAAGAGGATTGCCATCTTGCCCTACAATGCCACCGCAGGGGCCAAGTATGAGTGGATTGGTCGTCCGTTCGCGCTGCCGGACAAAGAAACTCAAAGTGCAGAGTACCTGTCATCACTGGCAGCCATCTGTCACCACGAAGGGCTTGAAGTACAAATCGGTGGATAGTATTGTATAATTGATTTATAATGAAGCTACAGGTGATAGGATTCTGGAACCTGGTTATCCGTGAATACCAGAAAGGAGTTGAGATGAAAACCAAAGTAAGCCAGCAGGCACGGTTGGACACTCTAAAGGATGCAACTACCGACACCGGACTACGGGCTCGCAGCAGCCGGGTCAACCGGCTTTACACGCTGCTCCAGGAACGGATGACCCAGAAACAAAAGTCTTGGGGTGAGGGCCTCACCATCCTAGACAAGCCCTCCACCACTCAATTACCCCTTGTACTCCGCCACGCCAAGGCCGTTGAGAGAACCCTCTTGGAGATGGCAATCGCCATTGAGGAGGACGACCTCATCGTTGGCAATAATGCCAAAGACGGAGTCCTCGTTCGCCCACGATTGCCTAAGTACGCCACGGATGAAGAGCGTGCCCAGGCCAAAGAGGAGGGTAGTACAATAGAAGGGACTTTGGCCCATAAGACGCCCTACTACTATGATGTTCTGGAGAAAGGGCTATCAGGTATTATCGCTGATATCGACCACAAAATGGCTGATATCAAGGCTCGCCCCCAGTCCCAGGAGCAGGACGAAAAGCTTGCCCTGCTTCAGGCAATGCATCTGGAATGTAGTGCCGTCATCACTATGGCCAACCGCTATGCCGACCTTGCTGAGAAACTCTCTCTGCGCACCGATACCTCCAAGCGGCGCGACGAGCTTCTGAAGATAACCAAAGTTTGCCGTCGCGTCCCCGAATTCCCCGCACGTACATTTCACGAGGCGGTGCAGTCTTTCTGGTTCGTCAACTATGCACTGTTTTCCACTCAGACCCTCGTTGCCTGTGGTCGTCTTGACCAGTTCCTCTATCCGGCCCTGAAGAGGGAACTGGACGCGGGTACAATTACCTTGGACGAAGCGCAGGAATTCATCGATTGCCTCTGGGTACGCTTCAACGACCGCGCCCAGATATGCCGTGAGAATTTCGTCGAGGGCGATGACAATGACGAGAGTGAGGCAGGCAGAGAGAGCGACGAAACCGCATCGAAATGGGGCATCGGAAGCGGCGCAAAGACAGGTAAAGTTACCCATAGCGTCCCAGGTAAATGGGCGGCTGGCCACCGCAAAAGACCGTTTGTGGCCGAAGATGCCGCCGATGCCATTAATCACTGGGGACAGAACGTGCTTATTAGCGGTATCCAACCTGACGGCTCCGACGGCACCAATGAACTTACCTATATGTCTCTCAATACCGCCGAGAAGTTAGCCCTGACCAGTCCAGTCCTCTCCCTACGCCTCCACAGGAATTCGCCACCCGAGTTGCTCCACAGATGTGCCGAGGTCCTCAAGGGCGGCGGAGGGATGCCCTATATAGACAACGATGACGCTATCATTCGGGCCTACGTCGACTTAGGTGTGCCTCTAGAAGACGCACGCGACTACGCTAACTCCAACTGCTGGGAAACGATGATTCAGGGTAAGTCCGACCAGGAGTTAATCCGGGGTATCAACTTCCTCCTCTTTCTGGAGCTTGCCCTGAACCATGGATCTTCACATGTCCATGGACAGCTTGGCCCGGACACTGGTGACCCCCGCGAGTTCACCAGCTTCCAGCAGTTGATGGACGCCTGGAAGCTACAGACGGACCACCAGATCAAACAGAGCATCGACTACATCGCTAACGGCGTCACCAATGGAACGCTCGACCATAGCGGCCACAGCAAGTACAGCTACAACCCCCTCCTTTCAGCCCTCACCCTCGATTGCATAGAAAAGGAAAAGGACATCACCCACTGTGGCGCCCGCTATACTATCTGGCACGCCATGGCTGAAGGTGTCGCCAATGCTATCGACTCCATGGCCGCCATTAAGAAGACGGTGTTCGAGGACAAGACACTCACTATGGACCAGCTCTTGATTGCGCTAGAAGCAGATTGGAAAGGCTACGAAAACCTCCGCAGGCGCCTGATCGCTCGCGCGCCCAAGTTCGCTAACGACAATGGCTATGCCGACGACATCGGACGTGAGATGATGGCTTATTTCATAGAGAAGACTCGCTTGCACGCCGCCCGGTGGTACCCCACCGTCATCTTTCCCTGTTCAGTAGGCACCTTCTCCTGGATTATCTCGATCGGCAAGGAAGTAGCCGCAACCCCGGACGGTCGTCACTACGGCGAACCCATAGCCGCCAACCTCTCTCCAGCCCCAGGAACAGATGTCTCCGGTCCTACCGCCGCTATCAACTCCTATGTCAAAATGTACCCTGCCCACTTTGCAGCCGGTGCCCCGATTGACCTGCGTCTTTCTAGCACTAGCCTCAAGGACAATGCCGGCACACAGCGGCTGGCGGGTCTGATTAAGGCGTTCATCGAGTTAGGCGGTAACATGATTACCCTCACCGTCACTGATGTTGAGGAATTGAAAAGGGCGATGAAGGAGCCGGAGAAATACAGGCAGCTCCGCGTCCGTATGGGCGGCTGGTCTGCCTACTTTGTCATGCTCAGCAAAGAACATCAGTTTCTTCATATCAGTAAGGTCGAGCATGGTCTAGTGTGAGACGACCAGATTTCCTTCTATCCCCAAATCTCACTGACTGTGCGTGGTATTCTACCTTTGACTTTGACCTGCCCCCAAAAGGGATACCACTTCTTCAGTTAGAGTTACTGGCTCGGTTCTGGGTAGATTTTATAACGAGATAGTAATTTTCTTTTGCACTATCGTTCTTAACTGTATACTATTCACTGATTCCTAATAAAGATAATTAAGGAAGCTTTTTATGATTCTAAATCACTTCATTGATGATAGCAGCGTCGGAACCATGAGCCTAGTTGTTTCGTATGCTATGAGAGACCTAAGATGATGCGAGGCTTCTGTAAATTCCGCGCTCTTTGCCCTTTCTTCCTGAACCCGTTGCATGTGGGTCAGGTCATCATAGGCCCAGAGGTCGGTAATCTCATCCAGCGTGCCGATGGTGGTGCGCCACTGTGCAACCAGTTTCCTTCCTAGTTTGTTAGAAGCAGGTAGAAATTCCTTCTCAAATACCTCCATGAACTCATTCATTTTGCCTGGAACTACCCGAAGTGACGCCTCTAAGTAAATCATATGGTGTTACCTCCTTATAGTCATTGATT
>SDBT01003809.1_pt1 | contig 25926 bp, 23 predicted proteins | sample 2277101 | NCBI WGS metagenome assembly SDBT01 (sample SAMN10404973, study PRJNA504765) | marine sediment metagenome | isolation source: marine sediment core GS10_PC15, 103 cmbsf | place: Arctic Ocean: Southern Knipovich Ridge | collected 2010 | reverse complement strand
ACGGCGAGTTGGCCCGGCGTCAATTGCGGCAGCATGTTGTAGAGCCGCTCTTTCATCTCGTTCGCCGCCTTGTTGGTGAAAGTCACCGCCAGGATATTTTCCGGCCGCACGCCGGTTTCGAGCAGATACGCCACGCGGAAAGTGATCACCGTAGTCTTGCCGGTGCCGGCCCCGGCCAGGACCAGCAGCGGCCCGTCGCGATGTTTCACCGCTTCCTGCTGCGGCGGGTTAAGCCTGCTGAAATCAATCGCCATTTTTTTCTCAAGTGGTTCTGATCGGTTTATTATCGTGTCCACGCGCGGAAAATACGGGAATTTTTGCCGCGCCGGTTTGAAATGGCTTTTCAGGTGAACTTAAGTTATGAGTGGCTGTTTCGCCCGGCATTCCAGGGCGCGGGATCGCGGTTCAATTATAGGTCTGGACCAGGCCGTGTCAATCGGTCGGGGCGAAGTTTCTCCGTAACGCAACGGGTAATTCTAACCGGGGAACCGGCAATGGCGAATCTGAATCCACAGGCAGTGGCCCTGAACGAGACGATCCGGGCCGTCAATCCGAACGTGTATGACCTGCTTTCGGCGCGGGGCCGGGCGATCCTTTTCCCGGCCAAGGGCATCCTGGCCCAGACCGCCGAGGCCAAGGGTAAACGAATCAACGCCACGATTGGGGTTGCGCTCGAGGATGACGGGTCGCCGCTCCGCCTCGAGTGTATCGAGGAACAGATCAACCTGGACCCGAAAGATGCTTTCGCCTATGCGCCGAGCTTCGGCAAGCCCGAACTGCGCCAGGTCTGGAAGCAGATGCTCTATCAGAAGAACCCGTCGCTGGTGGGCCGGGAACTCAGCGTGCCGGTCGTCACCCAGGCCCTTACCCACGCACTAAGCATCTGCGGCTATCTCTTTCTGGATGAAGGCGACCAGATCATCATACCCGACCTTTACTGGGGCAACTACCGCTTGATCTTCGAACATGCGTACGGCGCCAAGATCAGCACCTTCGAAACCTTTGCGGGCGGCGGCTTCAATGTCGCCGGGTTCAAGGCCAAGCTCAACGCGGGAACCCCCGGCAAACGGGTGCTGCTGCTGAATTTCCCCAACAATCCCACCGGCTACACGGTTACTGAGGCCGAGGCCGCCGAACTGCAACAGGCTATGCTCGCGGCCGCCGAGGCCGGCAATCAGATTGTGGCGTTGATTGACGACGCCTATTTCGGCTTGGTGTACGAGGACGGCATCGCGGCCGAGTCCATCTTCACGGGCCTGGCCAATGCCCACGAACGGCTTCTGGCGGTCAAGATTGACGGCGCCACCAAGGAAGATTATGTCTGGGGTTTCCGGGTCGGCTTCATTAGCTACGGGGTGAAGGGCGGCAGCGAAGCGCTCTACAAGGCGCTCGAGGCCAAGACTGCCGGGGCCATCCGCGGCAATATCTCGAACAGCCCGCATATCTCGCAGTCGCTCATGCTCAAGGCGTTCACCCACCCGGACTATGCCGCGCAGAAACAGCAGAAATATCAGACGCTGAAGCAACGCTACGCCAAGGTCAAAGAAATCCTTGCGGCCCACCCCGAGTACGCCGAAGCGTTCGCGCCGCTGCCGTTCAACTCCGGCTATTTCATGTGCGTGAAACTCGAAGGCGCCGAGCCGGAGGCCGTCCGGCAGATACTCCTGAACGAGTTCGATACGGGGCTGATCGCCGCCGCCGGCGTTATCCGCATCGCCTTTTCGTCTGCTCCTTTGGCGGCGCTCGACGAGCTCTTCGCCAACCTTTATCAGGCCGTGCTCAAGGCCCGGAACTGACCTGTGACCGGTATTCGGTATTCAGTATTCGGTAAGGAATTGCAAAAGAGCGCAGGGATACTGAGCACTGAACACTGAATACTGAACACTGAACACCGAATACTGAACACCGAGCTATGAGTGAGCCGGAAAAACCTGCCCCGCCAAAGATTATCCTGCCAGAGGATGATAAGGCGTTGCTGGCCGAATGCGAGGTCGAGGCGTTTCGCGCCACGGGCCCCGGCGGCCAGCACGTGAACACCAGCGACACCGCCGTCCGCCTGAAACACCGGCCGACCGGCCTGGTTACCACTTGCCGGACCACCCGCAGCCAGTACCTCAACAAGAAGGCCTGCCTGAAAAAGCTCCGGGAAAAGGTCGAAAAACTGAATCACCGGCCCAAAAAACGTATCCCCACCCGCAAATCCCGCGCCGCCCGCGAGAAGGTCCTCGCGAACAAGGCCAAACTTGCCGAAAAGAAGCAACGCCGCCGCCCGCCCACCCCGGAAGAGTGAAGTGAAAGGTGAATGTTGTAGCCGCGGCACTATGTTGCCGCGTCCTGAGGTGAAAAGTGAACGTTGTAGCCGCGACACTATGTTGCCGCGATTCCTTTTCCCGCTGCTCTGAAAGCACGAGAACGGCCCTGAAATCGAGGGTTCAGGGGGTCGCCATGATTTCCAGGAGTTGGACTGTACAGCGGCCCAGGACGTCCAGGTTATAGCCGCCCTCGAGGGTTACGAGCAGGCGGCCGCCGCAGAGCTCCGCCGCCAGTTCCATGATCGTCTTGCCCAGCCTCGCGTAGGCCGCGTCCGACAGTCTGATGGCGGCCAGCGGATCGTCAGCGTGACCGTCAAAGCCGGCGGAGACCAGGATGAACTCCGGTTTGAACTCTTTGGCGGCGGGCAGCAGCATCTTCTCGACCGCCGCGAAATAATCTTCGTCGCTGCTGCCGGCGGGCATTGGCGCGTTCAGGGTATAGCCTTTACCGGCGTTTTTGCCCGTTTCGCTCGCCGCGCCGGTCCCGGGATAATACGGGTACTGATGCAGGCTGAAGTAGAATACTGTCGGGTCATCGTCGAAGATTTCCTGGGTGCCGTTGCCGTGATGCACGTCCCAGTCAACAATCAACACCCGCTTAATGTCATGCTGCTTTTGCAAGTAGCGCGCGGCAACGGCCACGTTGTTGAACAGGCAGAAGCCCATCGCCCGGTCGCTTTCAGCGTGATGTCCGGGCGGCCGTACCGCGCAGAAGGCGTTGCGCCATTCACCGGCGACGATCCTGTCCGCCGCCTCGAGCAATGCCCCGACCGCCCGCAAGGCGGCCTCCCACGATTCCGCGCAGACGCTGGTATCGGGGTCGAGCATGCCGAAGATTTCCGCACAGCCTTCGCGGACCCGCTCGATGTGCGCGGCGGTATGGACCTCGAGCAGCCATTTCTCAGCGGCCATCCCGGGCTCGTGCCGGGCCAGACGCTCATTGACCGGCGCCCTCTCGAGCGCGTCCAGGATGGCCTGAAGCCGCGCCGGACTTTCCGGGTGACCGGGGCCTGTATCATGCTGCTGAAACTGCGGGTGATATACAAATCCTGTGGTCATCAGCCTGTTCCCCGGCAAAGATGCGTATTCGCAAACTATAGACACCGCGCCGCTCGATGCCAGTCCAAAACTGCGGATGGGGCAATATCCCCGAGTCAGTGGAGGAACATGCAGTCACCGTAGCTGTAGAAACGGAAGCGCTCGCGGACAGCCAGTTCATAGGCGGTCAAGACCCGTTCGCGGCCGGCAAAGGCGCTGACCAGCATCAATAGAGTTGACCGCGGCAGGTGGAAATTGGTCAGGAGCGCGTCCACGGCCCGGGGTTCATAGGGCGGAAAGATAAACAGGCTCGTGCGCCCCGTGCCGGGGCGCACCCGGCCATCCGGCCCGGCGCAGGTCTCGAGTACCCGAACCGAGGTCGTGCCGACCGCTACGACCCGGCCGCCTTGCGCCCGCGCGGCATTGATTGTTTCCGCCGCAGCCACCGGCAGAAGATAGCGCTCGGCGGACATTGCGTGGTTCTCGACCCGTTCGGCGCTTACGGGCTGGAAGGTGGCCAAGCCCACGTGCAGCGTCAGGCGCACAATCGAAACCCCTTTAGACTCGATTTTTTGCAGGACCTCCGGCGTAAAATGCAGCCCGGCCGTCGGCGCCGCCACCGCACCGGGTTTTTCGGCATAAACCGTCTGGTAGCGTTCGGTGTCTGCGCCGGTAGCCGACCGGTGGATATACGGCGGCAGCGGCATCTTGCCGCACCGGGTGAGCAGGTCCAGGACGTTCGAGGTGCTGAATCGAATTTGAAACACCTCGTCCCGGCGGGAGACCACTTCGAAGCTGGCCTCGGCCCCGGTGATCTTGACTTCGGTGGCCGGCGGCAGGCGCCGGCCGGGGCGCAGCAGCGCCTCCCACAAGCCCGGCTCGAGTTCCTCGAGCAGCAACGCTTCCACCTTGCCGCCGCCGCTTTTCCTGGCGCCGTAGAGCCGCGCCGGGATCACCTTCGAGTCGTTCAGCACCAGGCAGTCGCCTGCCTCGAGGTAATCGGGGAAATCGGTAAAGCAGTTCAGCTCGCACTGGCCGGTGCGGCGGTCCAGCGCCAGCAGGCGCGAAGCGCTGCGCTGGGCAGCGGGTTGCTGGGCGATCAGTTCCGGGGGCAAATCGTAATCGAAGTCGGCAACTTGCATAGTTTTATCGGCGTTAACGCCGGGCGCCCATCGCGCGCTGCATGTCCCGCTCGGCTTCCTTGCGCTTCAGGGTCTCGCGCTTGTCGCCCCTGGTCTTGCCGCGGCAAATAGCCAGGGACACCTTCACCTTGCCGCGCCGCAGGTAGAAAGCCACCGGCACCAACGTCAGTCCTTTCTCCTCGACCCGATGTTTGAGCTTGCGGATTTCGGCCTTGTGCAGCAGGAGTTTGCGTACACGTTTGGGCTCGTGATTGTAGCGGTTGCCCGGCTCGTACGGGCTGATGTGCGCGTTGTGCAGCAACATCTCCCCGTTCTCGATCTGGGCGTAGGCGTCCTGCAGCGCGATGTTGCGCTGCCGGCACGACTTTACCTCGGTGCCCATGAGCGCGATCCCCGCCTCGAACGTGTCGAGCACCTCGTAATCGTGGTAGGCCTTGCGATTCTGGGCCAGATTAGCCTTCGCCATGCCGCTGCTCCCGCCGGTGATCTGTCGAATTCGGCTGCGTTGTTGCTTGCACGTGTGTGCTTATACAGTAAGTTCCATACGCCATCATGCAAATGTTCTTTTCCGCCGCAGCGAGTGCGGCCCTTCATGCCCGGGTAGCTCAGTGGATAGAGCAGGAGTTTCCTAAACTCTTGGTCGGAGGTTCGACTCCTCTCCCGGGTACCACCCAGCCTCACGCTCACGGGCGCTCGCGTCCACGAGCCCTTTGGGCGACTGGATCTTAGCCCACAGCGGAGCGGATACGAAGCTGTGGGAAGCAGGATTGACCATACATTCCTCCTTCCCGCCATTAAATTTGCCGATGAGCAAATTTAATGGCGGGAAGGGGTTTTATTTCGTTGCTCACCTCATTCCCATAGCTGCGCTACGCTTGCTATGGGCTAAGTTCCTGACGCTGCCGGCGGCAGCTTATCGGCTTGGCTTGTCCCTGGGGGGATGTCTAGAGGTCTGCAAGGAGGCTGGCGGCGGGCCTTGGCGTGGGCCATGCACTCGAGTGAGCGCCCGATAACGTGGCGCCGCAGCATCTCCCGCAAGTCCTGCCCCGGTGCGATCGGCCCCTGCGGCAGCTCAAGCATATTTTCTCCTCCTCGTAATCGTAAGCTTCCCCCAAATTCCACCAAAGTCAATTCATCCGGAACCAGGCTGGTTCCAGAGGTCTCTCGCGGGATGTAAAAAGAGCGCTTGCTTTGGTCCGAAACGAGAGTACTGTATAGGCGTGAGAGAGAGATCATAACCGGCACTGGTTTATGGAGGGCTTGAGCATGAAACGAGTGTGTCTTACGCTGGTGGCGCTGGCGCTGGGCGCCTCACCGGTGCTTGCCGGGTTCAAAGTACCGGGCAACGTTGACCGGGTAGAGGACTTGGAAAAAGTGCAAAAGAAAGCCAGGTCCAGACTTAAATCGGTGACTTTTGTATACGCCGATACCGCGTCGGATTCCGCCGTCGTTGCCAGCACGACGAAAAAAGTAATTCACCGGCTGAAGTCGAAATCTCTGGTCGTGTTCGTTGACGTGGCCGACGATCTGGCGAAACTGCCGAAAGTGGTTCAAGAGGCGCTGGAAAACCCCAAGGCAGGTGAATCGTTCCCGAAAACGGTCGTGTTTGATCCCGAGTTAAAAGAAGTGCTTATGTTTATTCCGTTCATGAAAGGCAAGACGTACTGGAAGGCAATCCGGGATGCCCGAAAAAGGCTTAAAGCACTCGAACGGGAACGGCGGTTGGAGGCAAAGATCAGAAGACAGATGGAGGCGGAAAGAAGGTGACGGGAGAAGTGAGTAAGAAAAGAGTGTTCAGTATTCGGTATTCAGTGTTCAGTATTCAGTATTCGGTACGCTGGAAGATTCAACCACGGAAAGCACCGAACACTGAACACGGAAAGGAGTATTCAGCATTCTGAGCTCTGCATCCTGTATCCTGCGCATCCTGTTAATCCGGTCTAAACTTCCTGAATCCTGAAACCTACAATCCAAAATCTAAAATTATGAACATGCCGCTGATTGAGCACGGCCGCGGCGGCCGTTGTCTGGATGATGTGCCGATCTTCGATGTGCACGCTCACATCGGAGATTTTCCCTATGCCGAAAGTCCCAGCCTCGAACTCCAGGTCAAAGAGATGGATCGAATCGGTATTGATTGCACGGCCATCAGCTCGAGTGAAGCCCTATTCGGTGATATTTCCGGGGGTAACGATGGTGTGGCTGAGGCCATCCGCCGCTATCCAGGCCGGTTCATCGGCTATTGCCACGTCAGCGCCCAGTTTCCGGAGTTGATGTTGTCCGAGCTCGAGCGCTGTTTTGCCAACCCCGGTTTTGGGGGAATCAAAGTCTACCAGGTTGGTACTGACTTTGACGATCCGCTCTTTGATCCGGTGTGGGACTTTGCCCGCGAGCGTAAGCTGCCGGTACTGGCCCACACCTGGGGCGGGGAATTGACCGGGCTCGACCGGGCCGCGGAAAAGTGTCCGGAGGTCGCTTTTATGGCCGCACCCGCCGGCAGCGGCTTTGCTTACCAGCCCTATATCGAGGCGGCCAAACGAGTGTCAAATCTATATCTGGACCTTACCTACTCGCGCGAACACACCAACATGATCGAACTGTTCGTCAAGGAAATCGGCGCCGACCGCATTGTCTGGGGCAGCGACGCGCCCTGTTTTTCCATGTCCCACCAGATCGGCAAGATGCTCTTCGCCCGCATTGCCGATACAGACAAACGCAAGATTATCTACGACAACGCCGCCGCCCTCTTCGCCCTGTAATTCAGAAACAAAAGCTGAAGACCGGGGCATTGAAAACTCTTCATAGCTGAGTCACATTAAACATCATTGGGAAACTCTGTAATACTTGTTTGAAGGGCGGAAAGGTCATGCGCGGCAGCCAGAGCTTCAGTATCATTCAGATTCTTGGCCTGTGTTTTCTGGCGCTTTCCAGCCGGGTTTGTGCCTGGCCCGGGTACCCGACGCCGTTTGACGATCAGCATTTAATCATCATGCGTCCCGGCGGCTATCAGGACGCTGCCGGCAAGCCGGTCAAGCCGGTCAGGGCCGCGGGCACAGTGTTCGGCAACGCCGACACGTTAAAAGCTTCCCTTCGCCGTACGTTTACGGTGCATTATCCGGGCAATTATATTCTTTGGATTCGCGTGGCTAGAGGCAGGAAGCCCGTGCTCATCGAGCTGCGTTCCGGTAGAAAGACATTGCTGACCGGGAAAGCCAACGAGGGTCGCGGCTCTCCCGAGCGGGGCGGTCCTTCCGGCTATCAGAAGTATGCGGATGAAGCCATCACACGCGGGCCGGACGGCATAGCCCGCGGCGGGGTGGAAAACCTGACCGCCGAGGCTGACGACGAGGACATTGAGGAACTCGAGGCGGAACTGATGGACTCGCTCGAGCCGGGCCGCAAAGAGAAGTGGATTCACATGCTGCGGATTGAAAAGGTCGAGGACAGAACCCCGTACTACTGGTGGAAAGCTGGGCGGACGGAACTGCCACCCGGCAACTATGAACTCCGTCTGAGCGGCGGGCCGTGCCTGATTGACATGGTGTTTCTCGCCACCTATAAAGACCTGCTCTATCCGTTCGCCGATGATGTGGCGCCGCCGCCGGGCAGCTATATCCGCTTCCGGATTGATAAGGTCCCCAGGGGTGGGGTCAGGCTCGGCGGCGGTTTCCGGATTCACTACGCGCCGTGGAGCAGCGGGCGGGGCAACTTCAATCCCGGCGGGTTCAGCGCCAAGAAATCCGAGCCTCACACCAAGACCGGATTCAGCCCCTGGTATCGGTTGCAGGATATCGAAAAGTCGCCCGGCTTCGGCGGTAGCGAAGCCCATCTGCTATTGGGCATCAGCAAAGGCGCGGCAGGGCTGACGCAGTTCGCGGTCTTTCCGCATCAGGACCAGGTACTGCGTGAAATTGACTGGAACGAGCCGGAAGGCCGGCACATCAGCATGGTGATGGATTTCAAGAAGCATCTGCACCGGCTCCGCACTTTCCGGGACCATGCGCGGGAGAATTATGAAAAGGCGCTCATGGCGACCAAGGGCAAGCTCTACCCGCTCACCCGCGGCGAGTTGTACTTGGGCAACGCCTGGGGCTATGCCAACGGCATTCCGGCCGATTACATGGTCAAGACCCTGCGGCTGCTGGGCTTTAACTGCGTGTCAAACAGCTATGACTCGGTGAACAATCGCCGGCGTTACGGCTGGAGCAGCCATGCCGGAGCATACTGGCCACCCGGATGGCTGCCGTTCGATGAAGAAGCGACCAGGAAACGCTATGACGCGCATTACCGGAAGGTTTTCGCGACGAATCGCGAGTTCATGGCGGGGGTAACGGTTTATCAATGCGCGGATGAGCCGGGAGAAATCGCCCGGGAAGCAATGAGCTCGCCATGCTGGCGCTGGCGGCCGGACAAGAAAAATAAGAAAACCGGCATCTGGGTGGACCCGACCGGCAACAGCGATCTGAACACCCGCAAGACCGATTACCGCGACTGCGTGCTTGAAGGCAAGGTGATGAAGTATGGCGGCACCTTCGGTTTCAAGGTGGCGACGAACCATTCCACTAAGCCGACCCAATATGGCTTTTTTGTTATCGGCAAAGTAGCTTATGACCGGACGCTGAACATTGCCATGGGCAAGAGCGGCGGCGCCGGCCATCCAGCCAAACGTGCAGGCGCCGCCATCGGCAGCAGGCCAACTCCTTTCAAGATCATTTACGAGGACGGTAACGCCACCCTCTTTCTTAACGGCAGGCTGATTACCAAGATGACCGCCCTGGCGAAGAAGGGCGGGTTCGGCTTCTACGGGCCGTCCAAGGGCATTGCCGAGCTCCGCATTCGGCCGTTGGGAAGGGGCGAAGGCGGCGCCCAACTCGCGGGCGTGGACGCCCTCGATAATGGTGATGCCGAACTGGACCTGGACTTGGATGATCTGGAAGAGAAGAAGACCCCGGACTGGGCCAAACCCAAGCCGTTGAAGCGGTTTGTCGAGGAAGACTGGGTTGTGGCCGGTGGTATGCCCGAGGCGCACGCCGCCTTCCGCGAGTGGGCCAGGGAACAGGGGCTGACACCGAAGTTCTTCGGCCGGAAATCCTGGGCCGACGTCCGGATGCTCACGGTAAAGTCGCTGATGGAAAACGATTTTGATCGCCGCTTGTTTTACTGGAGCCGGCGCTACAGCGGCTACCTCACGCCGCGGATGTTCTCCCTGGCTTGCGAAGGGATGCGCAAGGGCGCGCCCAACAAGAAGATGGTGGCCTTTGTGGCGCTGAGTGGGCACTCGCTTTATATGCGGGAACGGTCGCAGCCACTGGATACTTTTCAGTTGGCGTCCTACGGCTGGCCGACCATGGGCGGGGTGAGCGACTGGATGAGCATGGGCGGCTGGCGCTGGGACAGTCATCAGGCGGTGGCGTTCTCGGTGGCCCCGTTCAACGCCGGCGCCCGGGTCTACGGCGGCATGCCCAAGGGCTTCCCGATGATGCACTGCGTGTGGCCCAGCCAGTTCCGCGCCTACACCATGCTGGCCAACAACGTCCGCTACGTCAGCTATTACAATTACGGGCCGTACTACATGGTGACCGAAGGCCACTGGTCCGACGGCTTCGGCGGCTATTGGACGGCGAACCTCACCAATAACCGCGCGGCTCAGGTAGACGACATCCTGGCCAACTCGCAAATGCGCCATGCCCGGGTCGCCATGCTCTATTCGATGGCCAACGAGTACTGGAGTCCCAACCCCGCCTTTTCGGACAAGCGCGCTGCCTTCCTCGGCATGTCCCACGAATATTACCAGCCGGAACTTATCACCGAGGACCAGATTAACGAAGAGGCGCTGAAACATTACGACGCGCTTTACATTCTCGACCCGGTCGTCAGCGCCCCGGCCCAGAACCGCATCGAAAAATGGCTCAAGGCGGGCGGGTTGCTCTGGGTTTGCGCTGACGCGATGCGGCGGAATGAATTCAACCTGCCGGCCGATCTGCCGGCGAAACTCGGGCTGAAGCGTACTTTCAACCAGGATAAGTGCGATACGATGATGAAACCAATCAAAGGCGAGACTGATTTCCGGCCGCACAACTGTCCCCGCGGCGGCATGGCTTCCAAGGTCAAGTGGCCCGGCGCCAGGGTCCGCGCCCGCTACGGTGACGGCCGGGCTGCCTGGCTCGAAAAGGCTATTGGCAAGGGGCGTCTGGTCTACATTGCCCACCGCTGCGGCCATTCCTATACCTGGAAGGCTGCGCGTTTCGGCGGCGCCCCGGTCATCTGGGCCGACACCGGCCGCGAACCGTTGGTGCAGCCGTTGAAGGACGCCGGCGTCGACCGTGAGCTTATCCTGTCGCAGCCTTGCATTATGGCCGCGCCCATGAGCAGTGACGCCGGCACGGTGATCATCCTCTACAACATGCAGGGCGCCCCCGCCACAGACCTCAAGATCAGCCTGAAAGAACCGCGAAAACCAGTGAGCGTCCAGATATTCGACCACATGAAACTGGTGGATTTGCCCTATGAATACCGGGACGGCCGAATCAATATGCGCTTGAACCAGTTTAACGGCGGGCAGATGATCCTGGTCCGCAACCGCCCGGCGCCGAAGGACAACCGCTTCGAGGAAATGAAGGCCAATGCCAGCCGAATGCTCGCCTCGAAGGACTGGAATGACGTGTCCGCAGGCGCCTGGTTCGCCGGTTTTTTCCCGGACTGGCGTCTGGCCGCCAAAGTGACCCCGCTGCTGCAACACAAACACTTTGCCGTGCGCCGGGGCGCGGCTGAGGCTATTGGCCGGCTGGGCTACACGAAGGCGGCGACCGCACTGGTCAAGTCCATTGCCGGCGAAGAGGATTCACACGCCCTTGGCGATAAGCTGTATGCCCTGGCGCAGTTGAATGATAAACGCTATCCCGAAACGGCCTTGACATTTGCCGGTCACAAGCGCGCCTTCGTCCGGCGCCAGGTGCAACTTGGAGCACAACTGTTTCTCAAGCATCAGAAAGCACAAGGTGCGCTCAATCGGCGACTGAAACAATTTGGTCTTAAGCTGTATCGCTTGGCCGAGCAGGACCCCGATGCCCGGGTGAACGGCCAGGCCATCCCCTTGCTCGAGATAGTCCAGCCGGAACGCTGCCTGGCTATGCTCGAGGCGTCCTACCAGGCCGACGGCAGTGCCCGGCATCGCGGCGCACTCCTGAAGGCCGTGGCGGGCAGCCCGGCGCTTCTTGAGGCTTATCTCAAGGATTTGCCCGCAAGTCTCAAGCCGTTCCTCGACCTTGCCGGACACGCGTACGATAAACGGGTCAATGCCATGCTCCTGAAGCGGTTTGACGAAATTCTCAAGGCTGAGCCCCATACGCTGTTCAGGCTGCTCGCGTGGCGCCGGGACCCGAAACTGACACGCAAGCTGTGGGCCAATCGCGAGAAGCTGCCCAAGCAATATACATACCGGATAACCCTGGTCATGGAGCGCACCTTCAACGCCCGCCAGGGCAGCGCCATCTCGGGCTGGACAAAATGGTTCAAAGAACACCCGGAAAGGTGAAAGGACCACTAAGCAGCAAGTACTAAGCACTAATCTTAATTAACTCGGGAAGTGATAATGGATAAAATCCGGATCGCGGTCGGCGGCGCGTCCATGCGCGGCGAGTACCTTGCCAAGCTGTTCACGAAAACCGGTGAGGCCGAGATCGTGGCCATCGCCGATCCCGTGGTCGCCAGAGCGGCATATCTCAAGGAGCAGCATAACTTCGACCAATGCAAGGTATTCGATTCTATCGAGGCTGCTTTGGCCGAGGTCGAGTGTGACGCGGTTGTGGCGGCCTCGTCCGACGCGCATCATGCCGAGGTGGCGCTGCCGGGGCTGGCGGCAGGCAAGTTCGTCTTCTGCGAAAAACCGCTCGAGACGACCATCGAGAAGTGCCGCGCCATCATCGAGGCGGACGCCAAAGCCGGATACAAGACCTTCGCCGGCTTGAACATGCGCTATTCGCCCGTGTACTCGACGATCAAGCGCGAGCTTGATAAAGGCGTTGTCGGGGACATTCTCACCATCGAGAGTGCTGAATGTTATGACGGCGGCCGGACCTATTTCCGGCGCTGGAACCGGTTGCGGGCCGAAGGCGGCGGCCTATGGATTACCAAGGCCACACACGACTTTGACATGCTCGCCTGGCTCGCCGGCGCCGCGCCCCTCGAAGTCTCCGCCGCCGCGGCCAAGACCTACTACGTGCCCAAACCCGAGGCCGCCGCGCAGTGCCGCCACTGCAAACTCGCGCCCGAATGCCCCGACAAGGCCCGCGAACCGAACCAGCTTCTGGTCATCAGGGAAGAAAACGGCGGCGAACCCTACGACCTTTGTCTGTATAACTCGGATTCCGACACCTTCGACCACGGCGTGGCCGCCATCCGCTTCGAGAAGGACATCTTCGTCACCCATAGCTGCAGCGTGGTCAGCGGCCTTTCCGAGCGCCGCATCCGCGTTTCCGGCACCAAAGGCGCCCTCGGCGGCGCGGAAGGCAAACCGATTGTGACCCTCTGGAAACGCGATCCGAGCGAGACGGTTGAAATCCCGGTGACCGGCAGTCTCGAGGGTGGCCACGGCGGCGCGGACCGGAACATCGGCACGGACTTTATTGCGTTCGTCAAGGGTGAATGTGAGCCGAAATGCCGGCCCGCGGAGGCCGCCATTGCGGTCCAGATCGGCCTGGCCGCCACCCGTTCCGGCGACGAACGCCGCTCCGTCAAAATCTCCGAGTTCAAGCTCTGACCCTCGCAGTTTCACATTGGGTAGGCAGTTTTGGTGGAATTGCTTGTGATGGCAGGCGTGGTGGTTTAGACTACTCATCTGTCAGAATATTGAATCGTTGCATGCCGGAGGCGCTACGGTGAAACAGGTTTTGGTCATAATTTGCCTGATCATCTGTCTATCTGCATTTTCAAAGCCGGAGACAGGTTCCAGGGATATTCTTCCCGCCCTGCAATCTAAACTGACCGAGATTCTGAAAGGCTTGGAACCGGCGGCGAGTATTCGGCTCAAGGGCCGCCAACTTATCGTGGAATATCGGACCCGCAGCTTCATGGTACACGCATCCGACAAAACCGGTCGGATGTCCGAGAAAGCGCATGAGGAAACAGGGCCGGATTACCGGGGTCTTCGCCTGACGCTGACGCTTCAGGAGGGAAAATATACCGGCGCCGCCAAGATTCCCCAGGAATTAAGAAAGCCGTACTGGCACACGTATCTCAATGCCTATCCGATTGACCGTGGTAAGCGGCATCTGCATACGATGCTATCCTATGGCTCCCGAACGGACCGCAAGCTGATCGGCAAGATCAAGCTCCTCCTGGAATCAATCAAACAGGGAACCCAACCGGACATCAAGGCGGCTCCAGACGTACCGGAGCTTGGAGTGGAGTTCTCGAAGTTTTCGACCTGGTCTTTAGGTACTGTGGCCGAAAGGAAGCCCATCTTCGCGGACCGAAAATATGCCTTCAAGAAGATTCCAACAGAGCTCAAGGGGGCCAAATACATCCTTCGTCCTGTTGGAAAAGTCGGCGGGTGGAGTACCGGCAAGATGTCCGCGCGCGCCTGGACACTTAAGAAAAGAGATATTCGCGTCTCCCGTCCCTGCACTTGTTATGTGGCAATGTGGCTGGCAACGGGGGACACGGTTCATGTCACGGCCAGCAAATTGAAAGCCCTGAAACGCTCCGGCTGGGAGGTGCTTGATGAACCTTTTACCACCACCACCGCCCGTTACCAGAGCTGGAAGTGGCTTGTAATTAAACGGACACTCAAGCGGAAAGGGGATGTGCGTTTCCCCGATGTTGCTCGCCTCAACGGCGCCACCATCCTCATTTTCATGTTCAAGTAGCTCCCACAAGCAACGTAAAGAAGCGCGTTAATCGGCCCAGGGTTGGATATGAGCCCGTCCTGGACGTAATTTCAACGAGAGGAAGGATGATGGGCGAAGCAAGAAACACGGACTTGAAAGCGGCTTGTTTCATCGGTCTCGACGAAGCTCTTACGGCTCTTGAAGAATCCATTTGTGATCTGAATGACGAGCAGGTTCGGGCATTTCCTATCGCCGAAAGGAACAATATCGTCTGGATTGTCATGCATTGCTTTGAAGTTCTGGACTGGTACGCAAACAACATCCGGCGACGGGAGGAGGATCGGACTTACCCCTACGACCCGCGCTGGGAATGGAATTCCAAACGTCCTCAGCCGGGTGAGCCATTCCCCACACAGGTAGAATTGATGGGGTTGCTTAAGAAGATCAGCGATAAGGCCCGCGAACAGGTTGCTGCCGTTTCCGAGGATGAACTTCGAAAGCCTTTTGGTGATCCAGAAAAGCTACGTTCAGACGCATATATGCGGGCAGTGTATCATACGATGGCCCACGTCCGTCAAATCTGGCTTCTGCGCGGCGCGCTCGGTCTAACGGATGGTAAGTCATGGCCAGACCAGCACTGGAGTTGAGGTCCTGGCAACATTTGCGGGTGGTCGCCGGAAGACGCAGGTAATTTGCAGGCTGAGGAGGAGAAGTATGGATAGTCTGGTTCCTGGTGTGCCGGAGTATTTTTTTGACGATACGTGGGTGGCGGCTCAGCGGCGGCTGGTGCGGCGCTGGCTGGGTGCGAAGCTCTATCCCTATCCCGCAGATTTGCCGCTTCGTTCCCGCCTGGCGGCTCGCATTGCCGCTTTGCTCTCACCTGCGGCACGTCTCATGCATGAATGTCTATAGGTACGCAATCACCTTTTCGGGATTATCTGCTTGAATCACCGAATCCGGCAAGACCATTACTGGACCTATACCCTACTGCAATCTGACAAGATAGGATTATTTGGTCTTGTCGTTCTTGTCGTCGGGCGGAGGCGAGGGCAGCTTAACTCTGACTTTCTTGACCTTTTTTACCACGCGGAGGTTGCCGAGTTTGGCCAGGTACACGTGTTTGAAGGGCTGCTTGCGGGCCAGTTCCTCACGATAAAGCTGCCGGCGCTTGACCAGTTGCCAGCCTTTGAGCGGCTTCCTGAAAAAGAACAGGTCGATGCTGTGGATTGTGCCTTCAAGTACAGCGGCGCTCTCCGCAAGCGCAACGCCGATCCGCCACTGCTGCAGCAAACACGCCGCCCTTTCCCCGTCAACCCCGGTACGCTCGATGGCCTTGCCCTCGAAGAATCCTTCGACCTGGCGGATTTCCTTCTCGATGGCCCCGGCCTCGGCCTTGAGTTTCACCGGGTCGTTCCGGCGTACCAGCCTGATACCCTCATAGAAGGTGTCCACGGTCACCAGCAGCACGTCATACTTGTCTATCGGCAGATGCTTAAAGCTGATGGTCCTGGTATTACTTGACAGCTTGCCGAGGTAGGGACTGACCGATTTCCGGCCGATGGCGACTGCCCGCGTCACCAGCGGGGCCCCGGCGCTTAATTCGACAATAAGGCCGCCGCGGTCCTTCGGATTCGGCTGGGTATAAAGGTATTTGCTGGTATATTCGCCCTTGCCCAGCACAAATAAGCTGCCGGCACACAGCAAGCAACATCCCAACACTCCAACACTCCAATACTCCAGCACTCTAATGCCCCAATTAGACGTGGCCCGTGGTTTCATGCTAAGTTCCTTATTCTATAATTCCCGAAAAGCCCAGTTGCCGGCACAGATCGTGCCGTAGACCCGGCCTTTCACCCGCATTTTGTCGAAGGGCGAATTGCGCGACTTCGAGCATGATTGCTGAACGTCAATGTTGTATTCCTCGTCCGGGTCGAAAATGGTCACGTCCGCCGGTTTGCCCAATTCGAGCGTACCCAACTCGAGCTTCAGCGCCCGCGCCGGGCCGGTGGTGAACCTCGCAATTAATTCCAATAAACTTAACGTACCAGTATGATAAAGCGTTGTCAAGCTTAGCGGCAACGCGGTTTCCAACCCGATGACGCCGAAAGGTGCGTGGGCCAGGCCCCGGTCCTTTTCGGCCGGCGCGTGCGGGGCGTGGTCGCTGGCAATGACGCTGATGGCGCCGTCGGCCAAGGCCTCGAGCAAGGCTTGGCGGTCTTCGTCAGTGCCGAGCGGCGGGTTCATTTTGGCGTTGGGGCCCAGACGCGGGACATCGTCCATAGTCAAAGCGAAGTGGTGCGGCGTAGCCTCGGCGCTGATCGGCAGGCCCTGCGCCTGGGCGTCCCGGAGCAATCGGACCGATTCCCGGCAACTGAGATGCTGGAGGTGCAGCGCCGCGCCCGTTTCCCGGCACAACTCGAGGTCGCGCCGCACCATGTCGCTCTCGGCCTCGCCCGGCATGCCCTGCACGCCCAACTCGTCGGCAATTGCGCCTTGGCGGATCACGCCGCGGTCACGGACTGCACGGTCTTCGCAGTGGTCCACGACCGCCAGCCCGGTTGCCGCGGCCAGTTCCAGCGCCCGGCGCATAAGGTCGCGGTCCTGCACGCAGTCGCCGTCATCGGTCAGAGCCACGAGGTCCGTTTCGTCGGCCAAGGCCCTGATATTCGTCAGTTCCCTGCCGGCGCGGTCCCGGGTCAGGCAGGCGCTCATCAATACGCGGATGGCGGCATTTTGTCCGATGCGGGTTCTCAGGTCCCGGACCCGCTCGACGCGATCAATCGGCGGCTGCGTGTTCGGCATGGCCAGTACCGTGGCGAAGCCCCCGGCGGCCGCGGCGCGGGCGCCGCTGGCGATGTCTTCCTTGTATTCCTGGCCCGGTTCGCGCAGGTGCACGTGCATATCGATCAAGCCCGGCGCGGCGACCTTGCCGGCGAGATCGACAATTTCGGTTTCGGGATCAGCCGCGAGGTTTGCGGGGTCTGCCAGTACACCATCACAGATGCCGAGGTCGCGGCGTTCATCCACGCCGTTCGCCGGATCAATCACCCGCCCATTCTGTAGAATCAGCTTCATAGGATCTTAGACGTTGGATCTTAGACGTTTATTCAGAATTCAATTGGCGCCCCGGGGTCCCGCTGCAGCCAAAAACGTTTGTATTCGAGGCCGGATCTCCGGAAGGTCTTGGGCTGCGACGATTTTGCCGGTGCGCTGCCGCCACTGTCTTTCAAGTCCAGACCAACGGAGTAGATCAACTTCTTGGCGCGGGAGTAACGCAGGGGTCTGCCGTCAAAGGCGTCCTTCGGGATTTTCCGCAGATATTCCGGCACAAGAGCATCAAGACTTTCCGGCAGTTCCCCATTCTTGAGTTTATACGCCCGCAGGGCCAGCATAAGCTGGCAGAAGGCGACCTCGTTACTGTGCTTGCGCACCTTCAACTCGAGCTTGGCCATCCCCCGGGTCAGCTCCCAGTAAATATGCTCGCCGACATAGTTGCGGTCGAACGCCAGCCCGGCCAGACTCTTCACGCGTAAGTTGCGAGTGATCGGTAGCGGCGAACGCTCGGACCAAGGCTTGGCCAGGTTCGCGATCAATCGCCGCCAGAACCGCGCGTATTTGCTTCGGGTGCGGTTGATTTTCAACGCGCCCGTATCGTGATCATAACCGGCCAGGACGCCCCGCAGGTTTCGGTAGGCCCCTTTGTAAGCGCCGGTCTTGAGCTTTTCGAGGTCCGCGGTCCAGACCGCGTACTCGAGCTTGCAACCGCGGAGTATGCCAGCCTGGTTCTCGCGATAGCGGCCAAGCTCTCGGGCGCCGGCGGCCAGAACTTCCGGGGCCAGCGTACACTCCGGCGTCAGCCGCAACAGTTCGATAGCCGCCAGCCGCTGCGTCTTCAAGCCGAAGAGGCAGTGGCACATCGAGCCGTCAGCGCCTTGGGCGCGCCAGGCAAGCTCGAGCAGTTGCCGCAGAAGCGCGAAAGCCTCCCCGTCGCGCTTCTCACGGTGGCGCAGCCGCACCTTGAGCACGGTCAGTTGCGCCAGGGTCTCCCAATCGTTGAGGTAGGCCAGGTCAGCTTCGGAACTGCGGACCGGCGGGACCTGGAGGCGTTCAGACGCTAACGAGCTGAAATAAAGTCTGAGAGCTTGTTCATTGTGCTCGAGCAGGGCCGTGGCGTAGGCCGCGTCCCAATTGCGGCCGTCCAGAATGTCCTTGACCTTGAAAAAGTCTTCGTCGCTGAACTTCAGGGCCTTGCCCGCCTGCTGCAACGCGCCGAAGCCGTTCTTGTTGGCGGGGATTGGTTTGTAGCTGAGCCGCAGGTCGGCATCGTTCGGCGCGAACCCGTCCCAAAACCAGTAATAGCAAAAAAGACCCAGCCCCACCAGCAGAATCCCGAGCAGGACCAGTAATCTGCGCTTAAGATACTTTTTCAGCTTATCAGTTTTCATGCTCAGAACTTGATTGGGAAGCTGGGATCGGCCTCATCCCAGATTCTTCGCTTCTTCACCTTTTCTATTTCTTCGTGGGTCATGCCGCCATCGTCTTTCAGGTCCTCGCCAACTGTGTAAATGACCTTGTTTTCATAAGAGTAACGTAGCGGTTTGCCGTCAAAGGCGTCTTTCGGCAGTTCGGGCAGATAGTCCGGCACGAGCGCCTTCAGCTCCTTCGGCAGTTCCCCGTTTTTCAGCTTATACGCCTTGAGCGCCAGCATAAGCTGCCCCACCGCCATCCGGTTACTGTGAGCACAACGAGTTAACTGACATTTGACCATGATCCAGCGAAACATGAAGAACGACATGTCCCCGCCTATATTTCCCTGCTTGAATAAACTCCACAGATCTCTTTTCGGGGGAGGCGGAAGGGGCTTGGCCGCGGTCAGCGGCTTGCCGACATTCTGAATCAGGGCCCGGTATAGCTCCGCATACAACCTTTTAGTCCGGTTGGGCTTATAGAATCTTATGCCGCACTTGACCGCGGCTTTTCCGGCCACGCCAAGATCCAAGCCCTTGCCGGCGGCCCAGTTGTCAACGAGTTGGCATTGAAGATGATAGTCAACTTTCAGAGTGTTGATTACGGCCTTGGTATTCATCCGATAAGAACCAAGCTTGCGGGCGAGACCGGTCAAGTATTCTGCCGGGAGCGTGGTCTTCTTAAGCATGGCTTCCAGGCGTTCCAATGCCCCAACCTTGATTCCGCCGCCGACCAGGTACTGAATTTCGTCACCGTCAGCGGCCTGCAACCGATGGCCGAGCTGGATGACGTTCCGCAACAAGTCGAACGCTTCCTGTTCCTTGCCTTGATCGAAGAGCAGTTGCGCTTTCACGGACGTCAATTGGGCCAGACGTCTCAGACTGGAAAGGTACGGCTGGCTTACTTCATTATTCTTGTCACGGACCAGTTCCGGTGTCTGAATCCGTTCATAGTCCAGCGCCTGCAGGAAGAGAATGATTGTCTGGTCATTTTCCTTTACCAGCTTGCTCATGTAAGCCGCGTCCCACTCGTCCTTATAGAGCCGATCATAAAGCTGGGTAAAGTCGTTACTTTTTTGCTTGAGAGCCGCGGCGGCCTGCCGCATGACGGTGAACCCGTTTTTACTGGCGGGGATCGGGACATAGCTAACCCTCAGGGCGGCATCAGATGGCGGGATGCTGTCAAGAACAAATATATGCAGGAAGAATCCCAAGAGCAACAGTACGATCAAGCCCAACAGAATCCAGCGCACCCATGATCGAATCTTGTCTATAGTTTCTTTCTCTATCGTCACCTGATATTCTCGCGGTGAAATCTTCAGAACTTGATTGGGAAGCTGGGATCAGGCTCTTTCCAGGGATAGTAGTAACTGCGCTTCTCTAATTCCTCGATTTTTTCGGGAGTCATGCCGCCATCGTCTTTCAGGTCCTCGCCGACCGAGTAAATGATTTTCTTTTCCAGAGAATAACGCAGCGGCTTGCCATCAAAGGCGTCTTTCGGAATTTCCGGCAGATAGTCCGGCACGAGCGCCTTCAATTCCTTCGGCAATTCCCCGTTCTTCAACTTATACGCTTTCAGCGCCAGCATGAGCTGCCCCGCCGCCACCTCATCGCTTAGCTGATGGGCTGTGACTGGGACTTTTGCTAAGCCACCCCCCATCCTGCGATAAAGGACCTCACCCATGGCATTGCCGCTTTTAAGTAATGCCGGCACCCCGCTGATTGACTCAGGCAGCGGTTGGGCCAGCGCCTGGGGCCTTTTCAGGTTAACGATCAATGTCCGGAATGCCCGGGCGAATTTAGCCCGGGTCCGGTTGGGTTTACACATCCCGGGAAGAAACCCGAACGGGAGCATACCCATATCGTCCAATATGTCATGACTGTACCTGCCGGCGGCGAGATCATCAAGCGTATTTGCCGCCATGGCATATTCCAGTTTCAGCGAGGCCGCGGCGCCGGGCTGGTTATGGCGATATTTCCCGAGTTCACGGGCGTAAGCGCTGAGGGTTCCGGGCGGCAGCTTGCACTCGGGAATCAGGGCTTTCAGCCGGTGCATGCCGATGGCCTTGATCGCGATGGCAACCAGATAATTTATCAAACACCCGTCATCGTCTTCGAGTTTATATCCCATACGGACGATGCTCATGGCCAGGTCAAAGGCTTCTTTTCCCTTGCCCTCACGGGCCAGCAGCCGGGCTTTAACGGAGACCAGACACGCGAGGTCCCGCCGTTTCGAGAGATACGGCAACAGGGCGAAGTAGCCTTTGACCTCCGGAACCTGGATGCGCTCGTATCCCAGTGCCTTGGCCCATAGTTGCAGGGCCTGTTCGTTGCGCTTTAACAAGTCGGCGGCCGCCGCCGCGTCCCAGGCTTCATCAGCCGCCATGTCGGCAATTTTGCCGATTTCCTCATCGGTACGGTCCAGGGCCGCGACGGCCTGCTGGAGGATAAGGAAACCGTTTTCTTCATCGGGAATTTTAGAATAGGTGAAGATCAGGTCGGAATCGTTTGGCGGCGGGTCGTCTTTGAGGAAAAGGACCAGGGAAATGACCAGCCCGAGGAGCATCAGGAACGAGAAGCTCAGGCACCCGATAAACAGTTTTTTGGCTTTAGCCTGCACGGCGTCAGAATAGCGCCGGGAACCGGTCCGGGGCTATTTTCCTTTTTTCTTGCGCTTCTTTTCCCGCTCACGCATTTTGCGGCGGATACGCTCGGTGCGGACGATGCCGCGGGCCTCGGCCGGCTTGATGGGATTGGCGAACTTGATCTGATTGGCTTTCAGCCGCTTGGTTTTGAACGGGTTGATCGCCACCAGCAGGTTTCCCGCGGCATCTTTTTCGATAACCATGGCCTGGTACTTCTGATCTGTCGTCGTCGTGATTCGGAGGTCCGGGAACCACATGAACACCTCCAACGCGGTCTCCGTGCCGGCGTTGATCACGACCGTGACCGGTTCGGTTCTTTCGTCGTGATACTCGAGCATAACCTTGTGTTTACCGCCCTCGAGGTTCTTGAGAACAAGGGGCCTAGATTTCTTCGTCCGCTTGTTCGCCGCCTTACCCCTACCCAAGTCGAATGCGTCGAAATAAATCCGCGCCTTGGCCGGGGTAATGGTCAGTTTCAGCGAACCGAGGTTGGGCTTGAGCGTCACCTTCTTGTAAATGGGCTCGGCGCCGGCGACGTTCAGCTTGATTCGCTCTGGTTTGTAGCCGGTCTTGAGCAGTTTGAGGGCTTGTTCGCCCTCAGGCAAGGTATTCGTCTCGAGGATCAGCGGCGTCAAGCCCAGAACCTGTGGGCCGTGCAGCACCGTGGCGCTGGCTGGTTGGCTGTGGATAATGCAGGTGCCCGGCTTCTGCTGGAGGGTGAACCTTAGGGGCTTGCCGTTGTTGGGCGCCTCGCAGAACCGCTCGAGCGGTTCATAGGCCTCCAAGGTAAAATTCAAGGTGTGCCGGCCCTCGGCAACCTGCTGGATCAGCAGCGGCGTTACACCTTGGACCTTCCCGTTAAACGCGACCGTGGCGCCGGCCGGTTCCGTCTCCACCCAGACGAAGTCGGCGACGGGCCCGGTCAATTCCGGTTCCGGCGCCTCCTCCTCGGCTTCGTCTTCGGGTTCGGCCGTTTCAGCCTCAGCTTCGGCCTCGGCTTCAGCTTCAGCTTCGGCCTCGGGGCCTTCCACTGGCGCCCAGTCAATGTCTCCGCCCTCGCCTTCGGCTTCGGCCGCGGCCCTTTCAGCCTCGGCCGCGGCGGCTTCGGCCTCGGCTTCCGCCGCTTCGCCTTCCTGGGCGCAGGCGGGCCGGGTAGACAAGGCCAACGCCAGTATGGCGGCCAGCCATATTCGTGGCAAAGCTTCCAAGCTGTATTTCATCTTGCCGCTCCGTTGGTTGTGCCGTTTCAATAAAGTGGGCGCGGGGTTTTTAGCAGTTCCGCTTCCTCGATCTTAAAGGTCTTTTCCAAGGTTTCGCCCAGTTCCCGGCAGAACTCGAGGGCGCGGTCGTCGAAGTAATAGATGCGGCCATTGCTCGTGGCCAGGCTTTCGACCCGGGCCACCAAGTCTTTCTGCCGCGCCTCGTCATCCTCCTTGATAAAGACGTCGTAAGTCTTGCGCGCCCAGCCAGTGACATAGAGCGCCAGGTTGTGCTTGGCACACAGCTCGCGCATAAGCTCATCCAGCTTCTGATATTCGTCTGGTTCTCTGACTTTAACCATGGCTCAACGATCTTTTCTCCGTTATAATTTCAGGTTGTTTTTGCTTTCCTGCCGCAATTCCGCGAGCGCCGGGGCAATTCCCCGCACGTTCGCCGCCGCCATGCGCTCGGGGAAAAGGATGCCGTCGAGGTGGTCCACCTCGTGCTGGACACAGCGGGCCAGCAAGCCGCCGCAGCGATAACTCACCGTTTCGCCATCCAAGCTTTGAAAGGTGAGCTGCACGAACTCGGGGCGCTCGACCTCGCCCTTGATGTCCGGGAGACTTAAGCAACCCTCGGAAGAAACGCCGGTCTGCGCGGAAAAATCTCGCAGTTCCGGGTTCACCATTGCGATTGGCATCCGCGGCAGCAAGGCTATTTCGCCCGGCGAGGTTGGGTGCGGCTCGTCCTCTTCCGGCACGGGGACCTCGAGCAGGACAAGCTTGAGGCTGTGGCCCACCTGGGGCGCCGCCAGTCCGATTCCCTCATGTTCCCGCACGGTGACCAGCATCTGCGCGGCAAGCTCCCGGATTTCAGGGGTAAGCTCTTTTATCCCCAGGCTCTTTTTCTTCAGCGCCGGATGCCCGTAGTAGAACAGCGAAAGGGGCTTCAACTTTGTTTCCGCCAACAATTGCATCTCAACCGATCCTCTGCTTTACCTTTCCCTTTCAACCTTCCATACGATTACGATTATGATTACGATTAAACATACTTCACATCTTCGGGAATTCAATCGCTTTTCGGTCCGCCGGGGGCTTCCCGCATATTGAGACCCGCATAATCGCTCCTTGTTCGCCCAGCCACAGTTAAATTTGCGTCTGAGCCATAAGACCGCGCCAGGCGCGGGTCCCGCGCCGGCCACGCCGGATAAATACCTTCTGTCTGGAAGTCAGGCCACTCAGATTCTTTTTTTCCCCCGCGGATCAGCTTACGGCTGACAGCCTGGCCGTTAATGGCAAGACTTCCATTAACTCCGGGTGAAAAGTGCCCTTTCCCGCGCGCCAAAATGGTATGATTTCCAAAATTAACGCCTCCTTGCCCGCTTGCCTTTTCAGCTTCCGGGGATGATCCAGAAACACTTGGTTGCGACCAGTGGCCCAGGCGCAAATGGATTTTTTTGCTATTTGCGGTTGACTTGCTTTATCCGGCTGAACATATTGGCACTCGATTGCCATTAAATCGCGGTCTTTGCCAAACGAAAATCGCCGCGCCCGCAGAGCCCGGCTGACCTGATGCAGGCGGTGTAAGCGGCTGGCTGGCGCGGCAATAAGGAGGCAGGTCATGTCCTATGTAAGTGAAGTGATGGAACTGGTGGTACGGCGGAATCCGGGCGAGCCGGAATTTCACCAAGCCGTCAGCGAGGTATTGGATTCCCTCGAGGTGGTGGTGGAACGCCATGCGAAGTACCGGAAGAATCGGCTTCTCGAGCGGCTCGTGGAGCCCGAACGCGTGATCATTTTCCGGGTACCGTGGTTCGACGATGCGGGGGAGGTCCAGGTCCATCGCGGGCTCCGGATCGAATTCAGCAGCGCCATCGGTCCGTACAAGGGCGGACTGCGCTTTCATCCCAGCGTAAACCTTGGCATCCTCAAGTTCCTGGCCTTCGAACAGGTTCTCAAGAACTCACTGACCACGCTGCCGATGGGCGGGGGGAAGGGCGGTTCGGACTTTGACCCGAAAGGCAAATCCGAGGCCGAAGTAATGCGCTTCTGTCAATCGTTCATGACCGAACTGTCCCGGCATATCGGTCCGGACACCGATATTCCTGCGGGGGACATGGGGGTTGGCGGCCGCGAAATCGGCTTTCTCTTCGGACAGTACAAACGCCTGCGCAATGAGTTCACCGGGGTGCTCACCGGCAAGGCGCCTCACTGGGGCGGCTCGCTGATCCGGCCCGAAGCCACGGGCTACGGCGCGGTGTATTTCTCCCAGGAAATGCTGGCCAGCCGCGGCGATTCACTTGCCGGCAAGGTCTGCACGGTTTCCGGTTCCGGAAACGTGGCCCAGTACACGGTCGAGAAAATCAACCAGCTTGGCGGCAAGGCGGTCAGCCTATCCGACTCGAACGGCACGGTTTACGATCAGGACGGCATTAACGAGGAAAAACTGGCCTTCGTCATGGAACTGAAAAATATCCGCCGCGGCCGGATTCGCGAGTACGCGGAAAAGTTTCCGGGGGTGGAATACCGGGAAGGCGCGCGGCCCTGGACCATCAAGTGCGACTGCGCTTTCCCGTCCGCCACCCAGAACGAAATCTCCGGCGCGGACGCCAAGGCTTTGGTTGACAACGGCTGCATGGCTGTGGCCGAAGGCGCCAACATGCCCACTGATCCTGACGGCATTGAAGTCTTTCTGGCCAACAAGATTCTTTATGCCCCCGGCAAGGCCGCCAATGCCGGTGGCGTGGCCGTGTCCGGCCTCGAGATGTCGCAGAATTCCGCGCGGCTGTTCTGGACCCGCGAAGAAGTGGATGCCAGGCTGCGCGAGATTATGAAGGCCATTCATCGCGCCGCTTATCAGGCCTCCAAAGAATACGGGGACAAGGGCAATTTGATGCTGGGCGCCAACATCGCCGGCTTCGTGAAGGTGGCCGGCGCCATGCTCGATCAGGGACTGGTGTGACGGCCGGGGCCGAGTGCCAGCCGCCGGCGCCGAAAGTCATGGACGCATCTAACTGCTTGGCAATGGGGGGGACCGGCTAGGCAGCCATTCCGGATTGTTAATGGCTGGGCCGCGATTCTTGTTGGGGTTGCCGCTTCGCTCTCGCCCCGCACCTGAATTTGCGATTCAGGCGTGGAAGTTTCCCATAAGCGTGCTATATTTATGCAGGATGAAACTTTGAAATCGCAGGTTAGGCGCATGGCTGAACTTATCAACGCACCTGCCCGGTCGAATGACTGGGGGAGGTCCCTGGGCCGGGCTGTTCTGGTCCTGCTCCTGGCGGCCTTCGGCGCCGT
>SDBT01003808.1_pt1 | contig 25930 bp, 11 predicted proteins | sample 2277101 | NCBI WGS metagenome assembly SDBT01 (sample SAMN10404973, study PRJNA504765) | marine sediment metagenome | isolation source: marine sediment core GS10_PC15, 103 cmbsf | place: Arctic Ocean: Southern Knipovich Ridge | collected 2010 | reverse complement strand
TATTTTCAATCGGTGCGTCCCAATCGATTTGGGGAATCGGCTCGGTGAATTTGTCCTTCAGGGCGATGCTCTTGAGGAATTCCAGGGCAGGGGCGGAAGTCAGGACATCGCCCGTCCCCAGATTGAAAGGGCGGCTAAGCTCATCGGTGTTGGCGAAGACGACAAAAGTGACATTCTGTTCCGGCACCTTGAGAATCAGAGCTGAGTAACTGACTTCCCAGCCGTAATGCCAGAGGAGCCTGGTGCCGGCAAACGTCTGCGCAAACCAGCCAAGACCGTAGGGCAGGTTCTGACGGGAGTTGGAGACAGTGGGCGTCCAGGCTGATTCCTGTGTTTTGCCGCTGATGAAGGCGTGGCTGTCTATGGCCCCGTCGTACTTAGCCATGTCGATGACGGTTGATATGAGTCCCGTGGATACCCCCATATGGTTTGGGTTCGGATAGTCGTTGGGCACCACGTCTAAAAAATCATTCAGGGCGTAAGGTTTGGCGAGTTCTTTGTTGATGCGCTTGAAATTCTCCTCAGAATTTGCCGGGACTTGACTTTCCTTGAGATTTTTGACGCTGGAACGCGGCAGGTCCGGCGCGGTATCGTTCATTTCCGTGGGCTTGAGTATTTGAGCAATGACAAGCTCTCGGAATGATCTTCCAGTGGCTTTCTCGATGACTTTGCCGAGAAGACCGAACCGGGATCCGTTGTACATGTAATTGCCGCCGGGTCTTCCCTCGGATGTATGAGTGAGCAGGTGTCTGACCGTGATACCCGGGTCGTCGGGGATTTTCATGCCGTATTTCTTAACGGGATCGTCGAGACCGATTTGTCCTTCTTCGACCAGCTTCATTATTATCTGGGACGCGAACGTTTTTATCAGTGAGGCAAGATGGTAGGGGGTTTTGGGAGTGGCTTTCGTCTTGTTATCGAGGTCGGCAAATCCGAAGCCCTCGGCCCATATCAACTGCTGGTCCTTTATAACGGCCGCCGACATTCCTGGAATGTTCAGTTGATTGCGGTGTCCATCCAGTCTCTTGGCAAAGCCTTCTAAAATCTCCTTCTCTGCACTGGTCAGGTCGTCGGCGAGAATCTTCGTTTGAGGTTCATTTGCATCGACAAGAGGGCCGGCTACGGCTGAGACTATCGGCAGAAGGGACAGTCCCGCCAACATTGAAAGCCATGCCGGACTGAGTTTGATTTTGTGATTTCCAATTTCCATAGCGGCATCCATAATGCAGGACTATTTTCCGGCCTCCAAGAGATTCTTGAAACGAGGGTGGTCTCGCAAGGGTTCCCAGACGGGATCAAGTCGGAGTAACGGAATCGATAGCTCCGACGGTATAGAAAGCAGGTATTCGAGCTGTTCGATGGCGAGGTCGTACTCGCCAACCATCACGTAGATACGGGCTAATTTCTCGACCCGAGTTGCACCTCTCATTGCCTCCTTGCTTACAGGAAGCAGCTCCACTGCCAACTTACCTTCCCGGAGCGCATCTTCCTTGCGGTCCAGACCGGCATAAGCAATAGCCAGCGCACTGTGAAACCGTGAATCCTCTGGCCGTTCCTGTATCTTGGTTTCCAGAATGATTCGAGCCTCGTCGTAATATTTCTTCACCAACTCCTTTTGGCTCGTGTACCTATAGATTAGTGCACATCGTAGAGCATTGGGAATAAAGTAATTCTGACTATCAATATCTTCTGATTTTAAAGAGAGCCGGTCCAAGGCCTCTTGATAGTTCTCATCGAACACATCGATATTGACCAGCAAATCAACAATGTCGGTGTTTTCTGCTGACTTGATGTTCTCCAACGCATCTTCCAGGACGGCCCGCGCCTTCTCAGTGCTGCCTTCCCACAGCAGGTAAAGCAAGGCTTTATAGTAATAGGCATCGCGCACATCGGGGGCCAGCGAGATGACGCGGTCATAGTAACGCTCTGCTTCTGAGTACCTGCGCAGGTACAGCAAAGTCGTCCCGACCTCAAGCGCTACACTGTTGGAGAGGGGATTAAGCTCGGAAACTTTCTTGAGATTGGCCAGTGCCTGCTCGAATTTCCCCTGCCGCCTTTGAACATAACCGATACCTGCAAGGTTGTAATTGGGCTGACTTTTCCGGACGATGGTGAACTGCTCCAGAGCACGGTCATAATCCAAATCACCATGGTAGTAATACCACCCCAGAGCCGCACGTACTTCAGGTAGGTCAGGATGTAATTCTAACGCTTTGTCCACCGCTTCCTTTGCCATGGCAAGGCGCTCTTCGCTGTGGTCATGATAGAACCAATACATATTGACATGAGCACTTGAGAGCTGGGTGTAGGCTAAGGCAAACGCGGGGTCCAGCTCGATCGCCTTTTCATACATTCGTATGGCTATCATGAAGTCATTCTTGAGATAACTTCGAAGCAAATAGTCGTTCCCGCGCATGTAATAATCGTATGCCTCCATGTTTTCTGTGGGTTTGGATTTCAGCGCCTGCCGCTCCGGTTCAAGAAGGGTAATGTCCAATGCCTGCGCCACCTGCTCAGCCACATCGGATTGCAGGCGGAAGACTTCACTCATCTGCTTATCGTAGGGCTGCGCCCAGACGTGTGTGTCGTCGGAGGCCTTGATTAGCTGGGTCCTTATTCTTACTCGGCTATTTGGGTCTGAGGGCCGCTCGCGTTGGACGGTACCTTCCAGAATGTAATTTACGCCTAACTCTTTAGCAATTACCTGTGTACCTTTTTCTCTGTTCTTATATTGCATTGCGCTCTGACATGAGATGACACCCAAACCATGAATACCCGCCAAACGAGTTGTTATTTCATTAGTGATGCCGGCGGCAAAATACTCATCCTCATTAGAACCCAGATTCTCAAACGGCAGAACTACCAGCCGGATCTCTTTTGACGAGGATTGAGCTTTGTTTTCAAGAATAAATCGCATGGTGATAGCGGATACGACGACTATTACAACGGCACCTGCCATCAGGCCAATCGCCGGGGCCCATACGCGTCGCCGAACGGCATCGTCTCTGGCGGCAGCGCGCGTAAACAACGGGACGGTCTCTTTTTTCATCAGGATCCAAATCGTATAGATGCCTGTCGCGGTTCCAATAGGAACAACAATCAAATCCAGGACACCCATAAAGAGCCCTAAAATCCGGGCCCAAGGTCTTCGTTTCAAAAGCCCGATGCCAGCGATAATGTCTGGGCCAGAAAGGATCACCATGAGCACCACTATCGGGATGCCAAGAGTTGAGAGGCTTGCCTCTGCCAAACCCGAGATTGAGGGTGGGCCAACAAATATGGCAAGAACGACCACCGCGCCAAATAGTCCTATGCAGCCCCAGACGATTCGGATGATTGACACTAGGCGGACGTGCTCTCCTATCCCGATTCCAAACAGTCTGATCGCCAGGCGCAGGGCTCGGACCTGTAGCTACATCCGGCATGTCCGCAGCCCCAATCGCCTCCACCTCGGTCTTGATCTCACTCGCGTGCTGGTAGCGGCGTTCGGGTTCTTTTTCTAAACTGCGCAGCACCACGTTGTCAATGCGAACGTCCACATGGACTTTCTGAGATGGCGGCGCGAACCGTCCGATTGGCAACTCGCCGGTCAGCATTTCGTAAAACACCACACCTAATGAGAAGATGTCGGCGCGGTGGTCAACCTGGTGTGGGTGCTCGATTTGTTCCGGAGCCATGTAGTGTGGGGTACCCATCCTATGGCCATCTGCGGTGAGGGTGTAAGCGGTCGGGGGCTTATCCAGCAGCTTGGCAAGGCCGAAGTCTCCGATCTTCACACGTCCTCTCTTATCAAGAAGGATGTTCTCTGGTTTGATGTCGCGGTGGACGATGCCCTCTTCGTGAGCGAACTGCAGTGCTTCGCAAATCTGCGGGACGATGACCAGTGCCTCTTCAGGAGCGAGATCGGCCTTTTGTATTATGTGGCGCAGGTCTGTTCCATCTACGAACTCCATGATAAAATAGTATAAGCCATCGTCAGAATGACCGAATTCGTAAAGTGTAACAATATGTGGATGGCTTAGCTTGGCAAGTGACCTCGCTTCACGTGCGAATCGCTCTGCAAAAGCAGGATCTTTGCCCACTTCAGGCAGTAGTATCTTCAGCGCGACCAGCCGGTCAAGATGTTTTTGGCGGGCCTTGTAAACAGCCCCCATGCCGCCCTGACCCAGTAATTCAAGGACCTCCAATTGCGGAAATTGCTCACCCAGTACTGCCGGCTCAGGTGGGACAAAACCGCCAGGTGGCGTTGCGTTTGTGGGAGCGGCATCTTGATTATCCGAAGTAGGAGTTTTTTCAGGGTCGGCTCCTGTAGCCAACCCAAGCTTCATAACGCATTTCGGGCATATACCACCAGGAGCGTTTGCTGGTAGCTTCGAGCCACATTGTTGACAACTATTTTCTTCGACCATAATAGCACTTGCTTTCTTTTGCTTTCTTTCTCCTATTACCTAAGCAAAAAGACCGATACGTTACAGAAAATTCACACTTTTTCCCGCATTAATACAAGAAGAGTAGAAAATGAGTGCAAAACTAGAATTGTATCTTTCAAATCCTCCCACGGTTCCACGACCAATAGATCTGATCAGCCCAGAGCTGTGAAAAGGTCCCGTATCTCATCGTCAATCTGGCCATCAGAGGTAACTGTTTGGGCAATCTCATCCCGCAACAGCTCCCGGCATCGCTTTCTCATGCGGTGAACGGCGACCCTTACCGCCCCTTCGGTCATATCCATCTTGGTGGCTACCTCAATGTAAGGAATGGTACTTGCTTCTGCCGCCATGTACACTTTCAGATGGTCAAAGAGCTTTTGCTTGCCCCTGGCTGCCAACTCGGATTCAAGCCGGTACATCGTACGTTCCAATATCGTTAGCGCCCAAGATTTTTCGAAAAGCTTCTCAGGCGATAAGTCATCTGCAGGTTCAAGGGCGTAATGCCTCTCGGCATTCTCAATGTCCAGGGAAAGGACTGTCCGACCTCCGCCTCGTTTCTGAGCAGCATCTCGGGCACGTTCATTAGCAATGAAATGCTTTAGTGCCTTGAGTAGAAAGGAGCGGAATTTGCCCGGTTTGGGTTTAACTTTCTTGAGGTAATCCTTTTCTAACATCCGGGCAAAAAAAGCCTGGGTGTAGTCCGCAGCTTGGTGAGCATCATAACCGTTTCTTCTTAGATAAGTATAGAGCGGATACCAGTAGGTTTCACACAACGTGCTCAGCGCCGACTCATGCTTTGGGGATGAACTCCATCCCGCCGCAAGAACTACACTCCAATGAGTGGTTGCAAATCTACGGTCTCCGAATGGAGTAGAATTAATGTGGGTATTGTCGGACATCTGCCTTCCAATATCTACTCAACAACACAACTGAACTTCGTGTCTTAATTCTATTTGTATTGTATACTTCGCAGTATTTCATCGCAATCTTGAAAGTCACAGTATTTCAATTTGTAGTAGGCGAAATCGTAGCCCTTGCGCCGTATGCGATATCTGGATAAAAGAGAAGATCCAGAACAATCAAAAAGCTGGCAGCCTGCAAGAATTATCAGCTCTTTTTTTGACTTAGTGCACCTATGAACAGATCATAGTCAAATACTGAAATCCCCGTTACCATAAAATTTTTTCTTTGAGGCATCCACGTTATGACATATGAGCCAATGTCACTTACGAATTAGCAAAGTTCATTGAAAACTATGACGTCCGATATTTTTTGTGAAAATTACGTCATACCAATAAAAAATGACATATTTTAGGACTCGACTTGGACAAAATCAGTGTTTGTAGTGTCATTTTGGTGTCAGACTGTCACTGTGTCTTGGCGGTGTTTTTCAACTCCTGAAAGAGGTGACTTTTGTTCGACTGATAGGCTGACTGAGCCGATCCGAAAAGCACTGAATAGAGTAGTACTTGAGTCTTCGGTTAGTTCTCGGTAGAATAGTGTGACTCTATTGGTAAATCCAGATCTGAGAAGAATCATGACTGATGTTACACGTATTTTGAACGCAATTGAACAAGGAGATACTGGGGCAACAGAGAAATTGCTTCCGTTGGTTTATGAGGAACTGCATCTTCTGGCTGCTCAGAAGATGGCTCAGGAGAAGCCGGGCCAAACCCTTCAAGCGACAGCTCTGGTTCATGAGGCATATATTCGCCTGGTAGAAGGAGTAGAACACAATTGGAACAGCCGGGGACATTTCTTCATAGCAGCTGCAGAAGCAATGCGACGGATTCTTATAGAAAACGCACGGCGAAAGAAGCGAATCAGACATGGAGGAACTCTCCATAAAGTGGAGCTGGATGAAATTGACCTTGTCATTGACGGACCTTCCTATGACCTTTTGGTGTTAGATGAATCACTGGAGCGGCTCGCCAAGGAAGAACAGGCAATTGCCACTCTCGTCAAGCTGCGTTTCTATGCTGGCTTGACTCTATATCAGGCAGCCGAGATGCTAAAGATTTCTCGCCGGACAGCGATCAGGTATTGGGTTTACGCAAAAGCTTGGCTGTACAAGGAAATTCGAAAAGAGTAGCCTTTTTCGGTTAAGGAAACGTTTCTATCACCAGACAGACTTGTCTCAGTACGTTGGCACAGAGTGCTATTCTGTTAGGTTAGGACAAATGAGATCTGAAAGTACAGTAGACATCCGTTCACATATCTTTGTCATCTTTTTTCGCATTATCGTATTTTTCTTGTCACATTCGTCTCACGAATATCGCACTACTATATAGAGAACAAGATGGAATTCTATGATGAACAAGGGAAATAAAGACATCAAAGCTATCTTCTGGGAGACAGTCGAGAAGGAAAGTCGCGAGGAGCAGATAGTCTATCTGGAAGAGGTTTGTGGCAATGATACTGACACGCGGGCGCAAGTCGAAGAACTGATCAGAGCTCATGAAAGAGCAGAAGACTTTCTTGAGGTCCCTGCTCTGTCATCGGAAATCGCTATCAGCTGCTCCCCTTTGACCGAAGCACCCGGCACTGTTATCGGCCGCTACAAATTGTTGGAGAAGATTGGCGAAGGCGGCATGGCCGTGGTTTATATGGCAGAGCAACAGAAGCCCATCCGTCGCAAAGTAGCATTGAAAATCATAAAATTAGGTATGGACACCAAGTCGGTTATAGCCCGATTTGAGGCCGAGCGTCAGGCCCTTGCCATTATGGATCATCCTAATATCGCCAAGGTCCTCGATGCTGGTGCAACTGAAACTGGTCGGCCGTATTTTGTAATGGATATTGTTCCAGGTGTCTCTATAACCGAGTATTGTGACAAGAACAGATTAAGCATCAAAGAACGGCTGAATCTGTTCATCTCTGTCTGCAGCGCTATCCAGCATGCCCACCAAAAGGGGATCATACATCGTGATGTCAAGCCATCGAATGTAATGGTGACCCAGCATGATGGCGAACCAGTTCCAAAAGTGATTGATTTTGGCATCGCCAAGGCAACAAATCAACGACTTACAGAGAAAACAGTTTTTACCCGATATGCCCATATAATTGGCACGCCGGCATACATGAGTCCTGAGCAGGCGGAATTGAGCGATCTGGATGTCGATACACGAACCGACATTTATTCTTTGGGCGTACTGCTCTATGAATTGCTTACTGGAACCACTCCATTCAGTGAAGAGAAGTTACGTGAAGCAGGTTATCTTCAAATGCAGAAGATCATATGCGAGGAGGAACCTACTAAACCATCGACTAAACTGAGTACATTGGGAGAAGCGTTGACTGATGTTGCCAAGTGGCACAATTCCAGTCCAGAGTTGATGCCCAAATTGGTACGTGGCGATCTGGATTGGATTGTCATGAAATCGTTGGAGAAGGAGCACGCCCATCGGTACGATACGGCAAGTGCACTGGCTTTGGACGTCCAGCGACATCTGGATAATGAGCCGGTCCTCGCCAGAGCACCCAAGGCAATCTATCGTTTTCAGAAGTTCCTGCACAGACACCAGTACCAGACCATTGCCGCGCTGGCGATAGCGGTCCTAATCGCTGCTGTGATAGTCATCTCTTCAATGTGGAATCAGAATCGGCTCCAACTCGCTGAGGCTGAATCCGTTACACACAGAAGCATCCTGTCCCAAGCTCGTGAATCCTTTGCCAGGGGAGACCACGCAGCAGCTTTTGAGAGAATCAAATCAATTCTCAATAGCAAGCACATTGGACCAGAGGCGCAGCTTCTCTATGCCGGTATCCTCGTTGAAGGTTCCCACCCAGTCGAAGCTATATCCAAGCTGAACGGTCTACTCGAAGAGAGGCATGAGATTGCCGGCGCTGCCCATGCCCTGCTGGCACGGGTATACTGGGAAGGCCAATTGGATGATCCCGAGAAGCTACAGAAAGTGACCGATCATCGTCAAAAGGCAGAAGAATTGTTGCCTCAGACAGCAGAAGCTTATTACCTTCAGGCCATGACGGCCCTTACGATCGGGGAGAAGTTCGACCTGCTGGACGAGGCTCTGCGTCTCGATCCGGCCCATTATGAGTCTTGCAGGCTGCGCGCCTTTACATACTACGCTTCTCAGAAGTACGATCAGATGAGAGACGATGCGCTGGTCATGGTCGTACTACGACCGTGGGATCCCTTGGGCTACTCACTACGTGCTAAGGCACTGCGGGAACTGGGCCGACATGACGAGGCCATTGAGGATTACGGAAGTGCTATTAGACTTACACCGGAACGGGATGCGCATTGCACCAAATTGTACGACGAATCCTGTGAAGAATACTTGAGCCTGGGCGAATACGAAAGTGCTATTGCGCAGGCAAAAGAGTGCTTGAAGTTGTTCCCTGATGAGACCGTTCTCCACTTCCGCATTTTCTGTGCCCTGACCGCTCTGGGCGATTATGAGGAGGCAACCGAGCGTTACCGCCGGATAGTAGAGTTGGGCCCCGAGGCCCAAAGTAGCTTCATGGATTGGTCCATGAAGTACGTATTTGACACATTGGATGCAGGGCGAATATGGCATCCGGTAGACAATGAATCCCAAGGAGCTGTTTTCCTGCCCATGCAGGAAGCAGAGCGGACCTTCTATCACCTTTCGGCCAGAGCCCGGCGCGTGGTCGCTGACGGTTTTACCGCACGTTGGTCGCCGGACGGCAGCAAGCTGGCCTTCAGCATGGGATTCCATGGTTACAGTGGTGTGGCTCTTTACGATATGAGTACTGGCGAGACGGATCTGCTGATCGTTCCCGGCAAAGATCCTGTGTGGTCGCCTGACGGGCGCTATATTGCTTTTGTGCGAGATTGTCAATCCCTTCCACTCTCTGAACTTGCCGGAGCTGAGCGCGAGAACCGTCCTCGTGACGAAACACGCGACGAATTGTGGATCATGAACGCCAACGGCACAACGCCGAGGCGTTTAGCACGCGGAGGCTGGCCTTCCTGGAGCCAAGATGCAAAGCATGTGTATTATCATTCCCGCGTAGACAACATGCTCTGCCTCATATCCATCAAAGACAACGATGCTTAGCCCAAACCAATCCTGGCTTGTCCCAATCGATTTCCGTCTGTGTCACCTGATGGTAGGTATGTAGCGTATGGGGCAAATAAATCCCTTAAGGTTATGGAGATGGCCTCTAATTCGCTGGTAGTTGAATGGTCATCGCCTTTGGATCTAGGTATATGGGGGGTTTGTGGCTGGTCACCAACTGGCCATATGCTTTCTTTGGGAGCATACCAACTCTCCGAAGGCAGACCGGGTTTATGGATCTACGATTTTGGCAGAAAGCAAGCGTCAAAAGTTCTGGATGGCTGGATTGCTGCGGCCTCCTGGTCGTCGGATGGAACGAAGCTTGCCTTCAATTTGGGTACTCCATATTTTGAAATCTGGGTCGCTGATCTTGATTCGATAATCTCGGCCACCACAGCCCTTGGGCCAGCTCGGAACATTGAGGGGCATTATCAAGACATGGTCAGCTACTACACTCGCAGAATCGAGGCCGATCCTGAGGACGCAGGAAACTATTTTCTTCGCGCCCAATACCATGAATACCTGCATGACGCAAAAGAGTGTCGCGCCGACATGGCCAGCTACATGGCCCTTAATAGACAATCAGAGGAGTCTGCCGGCTTGCAGTTTGGTACGCCGGAGAATCTGGGGCCGGTCATCAACACACCAGCCGAAGAAATGCAGCCATTGCCTTCGACCGATGGTTTGTCTTTCTTATTCAAACGCCGCAATAGAGAAGGTTATCTTGAGTATTGGTGGACCACGCGAAAAACTAAGGACGATCCCTGGAAAACCGCAGAAAGATTTACGTCTCCAAGACCTGATACGTTCTTAGCGGGCATCACAACTGCAGACGGCCTGGAACTCTACTCCTATGCATCGGGTGAGCATGGTTCTAGTGATATCTTTATGCGAAAGCGAGAAGCGATAGATGATGATTGGCGTGATCCGGTGAATCTCGGACCCGTGGTGAATAGTCCGGCAGTTGAGATGTCTCCTGCGATTTCACCAGATGGCTTGGAATTGTACTTCTCGGATTATTACACCGCGATTCGTCCTGGTGGCTGTGGAGAACAAGACCTTTGGGTAACGAGGCGGGTAACAAGAGAAGACCCCTGGAGTGAACCCGTGAACCTTGGACCCGCTGTCAATAGCGCCTTCGGCGATGGCCGGCCCAGCTTATCGACCGACGGTCTAATGCTTCTTTTTGATTCCCGTCGACCGGAGGGAATGGGTATCGCGGATTTGTATATGACGAGGCGTGCTGCAACAGACGCGCCTTGGGAAGAACCGGTGAATCTAGGCCCGAGTGTAAACACTCCTGCTGCGGAATATTTCCCCCATCTTTCGGCCGACGGCTCAATCCTCTATTGGGACTCTGATCGGCCTGGTGGTTCTGGACATTTTGACATATGGCAGGTCCCGATTTTGATAAAAGACCATGAAGTTCTCACAGGGCTTCCGGGGCAAAAGGCAAAGGAGCAAACGCATTGAATTTGGCTGATTGAGGCATAGAAGACTATGCATTTGAGAGTATAAAAAAGCAGCCGGTGAGTTCTTCGCCGCCAAGCTGAACACTCACCGGCCCAGCCCAACCCGGGCGGATGGTTTGCGCGCCCGAGACAAGGGTTTATTAATGATACAGCAAACCGGCAAATAAAACAAGTTTGGAGGTACGAATCATGAACAGAAGCAGAAAGACAAAAGAAATTCTAATTTGTGTGTTGATGACGACCGGCGTTATTCTGGCTGTCGGCAGGGATGCTAAGGGAGATTTCATATTCGGCCCGCCGGAGATTCTCGGGCCGATGATTAACAGCTCGCAGTATGAATCCTTCCCGAAGATCTCAGACGACGGTCTGTCACTGTGGTTTGCACGGCAGGCCAACTGGGATGAAACAGACGAATGGTGGTTGAGCACGCGCGCTGCCCAGGATGCTCCCTGGGAAGCTCCCGTGAACCACGGAGAATGGAGCAAGGCCCATTGGGACTTCTTCGACATTGAGCGAGGCCTTACGACACCTGATGGCCTGGAACTCTACTTTTCCCGTGAAGTTACTCCCGAAAATGGTGGTTTGGGCGGTTACGACCTGTGGATGCTGAAACGCGACTCGATTTCGGATGACTGGGGTCCACGTGTGAACCTCGGCCCCACTGTGAACAGTGCCCATGATGAGTGGGGCATATTCCTTTCACCCGACGGACTGGAGCTGTACTTCTGCGACGACGGCGACTCCCCGCGTCCGGGTGGTTCAGGCAGTGTGGACTTGTGGGTGATGAGACGGGCATCCATCGGGGCTCCGTGGACAGAGCCGGAGAATCTTGGACCTGCTGTTAACAGCACTGGTTGGGACAGTGCACCATGTCTCTCGCAGGACGGCCTGGTACTTTTCTTTGATTCGATACGCCCCGGTGGATATGGCAGTTATGACCTGTACATGGCGAGGCGAGCAAGTCTTTCTGATCCATGGGGAGAATCAGTGAATCTTGGACCGGTGATCAACAGCCCCCTCTTTTTTGGAGATCCGCACTTGTCGAGCGATGGCTCTACTCTGTTCTGGTGGGGTGCTGGTAGCAGGCGTTTTGGTGGTCATGGTGGTTATGATATTTGGCAGGCATCCGTTCAACCCATAGCTGACTTTAGCGGTGATGGAATGGTCGATGCCACTGACCTGTCTATCATGGAAGCCCACTGGGGCGAGGACTACCCCCTATGCGATATCGGCCCTATGCCTTGGGGCGATGGGGTGGTAAATGAGGCGGACAAAGAGTTGGTGATGGCCTACTGGGGACAGGCGGTTGATGATCCAAGGTTAGTATCACACTGGAAGCTTGATGAAACCGAAGGCAGTCTCGCATATGACAGTAGAGGCGAGAACCACGGTAAGGTACACGGAGCCGCAATCTGGCAGCCCTCCGCAGGCCAGTTCGGCGGAGCACTGCAATTTGATGGAATCGATGATTACGTGGAAACAGGCTTTGTCCACGATCCGACGAAAGGTCCGTTCAATGTTTGTGCTTGGATTAAAGGTGGTGCGCCGGGGGAGGCGATCATATCTCAGGCAGACACCTATATAACTTTACCTGTAGAGACTATTACAGTTCCCGGCAGTGTGTGGCTGGGTGCGGATCCGATTCATGGAAGACTCATGACAGGTTTAATGCAGCAATATTTCCCCCCGTTGGAGTCTGAATCCGTAATCACAGATGGCCAGTGGCACTTTGTCAGCCTGGCGTACGATTCCTCTAAGTTCAAAAGGCACCTATATGTAGATGGTATTGAGGTGGCGAAGGATACCGACGTTGTTGGCGGCGTAAGTTCCGATGCCGGTTTGTACATTGGGGCAGGCCCAGCCCTCAAAGAGGGTACTTTCTGGTCCGGTCTGATCGATGATGTTCGCTTTACGGATCCTTCAGGACCGCACCCCCCTGAGGTGAAGCAGGATCGCGAGGGCTTTCAGATTTACTGGGATGATATCGCACTTAATACCTTCTATACCAGCTCTATCAGCCAGGGTAATTTGGACTACTTCGATCAAACCAATCCCGTAGAGGGCTCTTACTGCATTTACTGCACTGGACTCGCACGCTACAATCATATTGGATTTAATTTCTGGCCGGATAGAGACTTGACGCTGCTCGTGCAGGAAGGCTACGCACTCGAGTTTTGGGTTCGTGGCGATTCACCGGGCACCAGTTTCGATGTTCGGTTCGTCGACTCGAAAACCGATGACCCGGTAGATCATCCCTGGCGTATGCGTAAAACCATCAACGAGAGCCTTGCAACTTGGGACGGCCAGTGGCAGCTTGTGCGAATACCGTTAAGCGATTTCACTGAGCACGGTTCGTGGGACGACGGTTCGTGGTTTAATCCACAAGGTAATTTCGATTGGTCGGCAGTGGATCGATTTGAGATTGTAGCTGAGCATCATGATTTTGAGGGCATACAATTCTGGTTTGATGATATCCAAATTACTGAGTAGTTTGTTACCGGAAAAGAGCTTAATGTAGGAACTATTTTCTCCGGCCTGATCGATGATATTCGCATTTACGATGTGGTTCTAATAATAATTCCACTTAGCTTGAGCCGTTTTGGCAGATGAAAGTTAAAACTCTTGCACGGTCTGAGGTGCTTACAGAAATATATAATCGGCTCTAATTAAATGAGATTGATATAAGTTCAAAGCAAGTCGCGGCCTTGTCGCAGTAGGCCACCTTAATAAAAACAAAATACTCAATACGCTCAAAGAGGGCTGGCAGCTTGAGAGAGTTGCCAGCTCTTTATTTTTGAACACGTCCATTGAATACTATAACGTCCTTGAAAAAGCCTCTATGGGGCCAAAAATAACATATATTCGGACTCGATATGGGAAAAATCAGTTTCTGTGGAGACATTTTGGCCTCATGATGTCACCATGTCAATTGCTGCGTATTTCGACTTCTGAAAGGGGTGATTATACTGGTGCTATGTCACTCTTCTGCAACCGAGATATCCAATAGATCCACCGCTGGTTGTCGTTAATGTGGTCGGATGTCCTGGAATTGCGTTTCCATCGCCCTCGCTTCCCCAATCCGTGACAAAACGGTAATCAACGTTGCAAGTATCTTTTTCTTAATATAACGTGAAAATTCCTGATTGGAGACCGCTCTGTGAGTTCTCTTATGTCAATCGCAACAACGCTGCGACAAAGCTGGATTGCTGTGGAATGCAGCCTTCTCTCCATTTGACCTCAGGGAACAAAGGTGTAGCTTTGATCTCTGGCAATATTGACAGTCCTTTCCTCGCCCTCGTATCTGATTTTGAAGGCACCACCGGCCGTCGATTGGATCGCTGCCCTTGTGAGCCTTCCGTCCTTCCAGTAGATGTCTACCTCGCAGTTGCCTCGGGTACACAGGCCCTTGACCTTGCCCTCAGGCCAAGCTTTGGGCAGTGCAGGGAGAAGATGTATCTGCCCACCGTGGCTCTGGAGCAGCATCTCGGCGATACCGACAGTGCCGCTGAAATTGCCATCGATCTGAAAGACCCGGCCCGGCCAGCAGGCGTTCATCAAGTTGCCAAATGCGTTGCGTGCGATTAAGCGGTTGAGATACCAATGGGCCTGTTCAGCATCGCCAAGTCGAGCGAAAAAGCATGTCTTCCAGGCATTGCTCCACCCAACATCCCCACCAAAACCTCGTTTCTCAAGTGTCTTTCGGGCCGCCTCAAGCAGGCGAGGGTTCTTTTCATTAATCAAAGAGAATGGATGCAAGCCTATCAAATGGGACACATGACGATGTTTTGGCTCGGCCTCTTTGTAGTCTTCGATCCACTCCTGGATCGTACCGTCGGCGCCGACTCTCAGTGGCGGAAGTTCCTGAAGGCAGCGTTCAAGTTCTGCCCGGAGTTGTTCATCAGTATTGAGTATCTTCGAGCCCTGCACCACTGCCTCGAAAACCACGCGTACAATCGACATGTGATAGGTGGACCCTCTTGTAATTCGGACCGGCTTGTTGAGTTTGGGATGGATATAAGTGTTCTCGGGTGAAGTCGAGGGCACGACCACGACATAGCCGTCCTGGTCCTCAACGAGATAATCCAGGATAAACTCAGCAGCGCCCTTGAGCACCGGATAGGCGCGCTCCAGCAGGAAGGCCTTGTCCTGTGTAAACTCATAGTGACGCCACAACGTCATGGCCATCCACGCCCCAGCGAGCGGATCCAGCACCCCGTTCTGGAACTGCGAAGCCTTCGTTGAGCCGCTTGGAGTCGTTCTGCCAAAAGGATTGGTAGCTGTGAAAGTGACCCAACCATCGGCATCGTAGAGTCTTCGCGCTGAGACTCTACCCCTCTCAGTTAACCGCATGAACCAATCTGTCAGTGGCTGGAGAGTCTCCGGTAGATTGGCAGCATCTGCGGGCCAGTAGTTCATCTGGAGGTTAATGTTTAGATGATAGTCCGCCTCCCACGGCGCCCACATCGCCTCGTTCCAGATTCCTTGTAAGTTGGCCGGTAACCGTCCCGGGCGCCGTGAACTCGACATCAACAGATATCGTCCGTATTGAAAATAGAGAGCTGCCAGAGCCGGGTCAGCCTCACCATTCTTGACTCTCGCAAGTCGCTCGTCGGTGGTAATTGTGTCCTGATCCAATCCGCCCAAATTCAGCGAGACCCTTTCGAACATGGAGCGATGTTCGGTGACGTGGTCCCGCCACAATTCTCCCCATGGCTTATCAGCAGCCTTATTCAGTATGGCTTCAGCCCGCCGAGAGGGATCGATGGAACGGTCGTAGTTCATCTTCTCAAGATTGTAATCCGTCGCAGCGGCCAAGATCAGGATCACTTCGTCTGCGTTCTCGATTACAATGGTTTCGTCCTCGGCACGGGTAGTCCCGCCCTTAGCGCGGGCCAGCAGGCGTACGGCAAACTTCATGTGGGCGCCGCCGGATCCCGAGCCCCCGGGATTGTCATCGAAGCCCTGTGGTGCGGGGATGTCAATAATCTGGCCGTCCATGTGCAGGCGGCCTGAACCTACCACAGTTACCTTCATATCCTTCTTGCGCGTAAGCTGAGTCTTCGCATGAATCACGCCGGGCTTCGAAGCGCTCAGACGCACGGCTATTACATCATCCACCGCCGATATCAGGATTTCGCGTTTGATCCGGACATCGCCGAGGCGGTATTCAACCGTGGCGACGCCGGTTTCCAGATCGAGTTGACGGCGGTAATCCTGGATCTTAGACGCATGATTCATTTCGATCCACAAGTCCCCCAATGGCTCGTATGAGCGAAAGGAAGTCGGAGTCTTGGTTAGCTTTGCCAGTCCAAGCTCCCGGGCTTCTGATATCCTCCCTTCTAAAACAAGCCTCTGTACTTTGCGGATGGTGTCCGAGAAGTCCTCGGGATATACATCGGTCGGCTCACCCGCCCAGAGACTTTCCTCGTTGAGCTGCAGGCGTTCCATTGGAACTGTGCCAAAGACCATTGCCCCAAGCCGGCCGTTGCCTACCGGCAGTGCGTCGGTCCACTTTGAAGCCGGCTCGTCGTACCACAACCGTATCTTATCCTGCCCCAAACCTGAATCCGCGGCCATTGTCATGTCTGCGAACAAGAACAACATAAGAGCCGCGCTCAGTATCTGAAATATCAATTGATTCTTCGCCACTACACCTTTTGCACATGTCATGAACTGCGGTTTCATTTCAGATTCAACCTTTCTATTCTTATTTCCAACGTTTGTGTTCATGCGCGCGGTTCACCGCGAAGTCTCACTTTGTATTTTTGCGTAAGGCCATCGAGCATCATGGTCACCAGCGTACAGCTCATGCAGTAATCCTTGACGCCGATAGGCTTGCCCGAGATCGAGTCGTAGTGTTCGTTGATGCCGTTTTTGATCGCGTTGGCGACGGTCTTGTCGGAGATGTCGGCGGCGAGGTCTGTGTGCCCATAGGCAGCCAGGCCGCTGGCGATCTGGTAGTTGGTCGGAGGCCAGACATCTCCGCGCCAAAAGCCATTGGATTTCCATCGCGGATCCGTGCGATCGACCGTCGGCACCGGAAGCGGCGTCTGCCAGGCATCAGTGGCGAGTACTTCGGCCATGCGGCTTGCCATGGCCTTGGTGGGAACACCCGCTGTCAAAGGAATCCAGCTACTGATAGTTGCCACCGGAATCTTTTCCATCGTATTACGCCTAACCGACAAAAACGTCCCTGCCTCTTTGTCCCACATGTGGTCGCGCATCGCCTGGACGGCTTTGTCTACCCGACGTTTTCGCCGCGCTGCCATCTGCCGGTCTCCGAAGATCTTGGCCAACCGGGCGAGGCTCCGCTCGGCCATAATGAGGTAGGATGTGTTGCCCGTTACACAGATGTCGCCGTACCACGCCCCTTCTGCGGGGCCTTTGCGCGAGGGATGAGCCGTCAGTTTAAGGTCGTCCATATTGCATTCATAGTCGAACGTTTCCCAGCGTGCATGTTGCACGATCCCGCTGTATGAGCCGACCGCGACCAGTCCGATATTGGTCACATCCCGCTCACACCAGTACCAGTCGTGAAACCGTTCGAGCCGACCTAAGCATTGTTTAAGAAGCTGCTTGTCGCCGTTGCGACGATAAACACGCTCAACACCCCAGGCCAGAATCGGTATCTGTGAAAACTGTCGAACCTCTTGCGGTGCGGTCTTGATCGCGACGGTGACCATATCCTGCGCATAGTCGGGCATTTTCCGGTTCCAGCGATCCTGGAAGTCCCAGTAATTCTGGAAGATGTCGCGGATCACCTTTTTCTTGCCGGGCAAAATGCTCAACAAATCGACCACGAACATCGAGTCCCAGATCCATTGACCCTTATAGTACGGTCCACCGGGGACAATCCAGGTGTTCCTCAATGGCGGCGTCGGCTGCATGATCTTCTCGAGAATGCACTTGTGAAAGACGGCCTCGGTAAGCGCCAAAGCTTCTTTGCTGTTCGATTCAAACAGAGAGCGAATGTCGGCATTCGCACTATCGTCAGAAACGCCACCATGCGCGCCGCTATCATCCGCAGCGATGACCAACTGTTCGAGCCAGGGCGACAGTGTTATTCCACTACCGGCGATTTTGAGGAATTTGCGTCGTTTCATATAAATTATTCCGGAAAGAGCTTATTGAGCAGTTCGGTATCGATCTCTGCTTTGGGAGCAAAATCCGACGTATCAAGATATTGTAACAGACTGTGCAATAATTGGCGAGCCTCAGGTTTATCCTGATTACCGAGCAGATCGATGGCACAGATGAGCATCTTGCCCTGACCGACCTTGGTTTCGGCGATAAGGCCCAGCTTGCTGTTGCGTACGAAATTATCGATTACCTGAACGATCGGGCGGTAATCGTCCGGCGTATCGTCAAACTGAATCGGTCGTGAGTTTTTCACCAGATGCCACCACTGCCAGTTGCTGTGGAAATCCGTTGGGAACTTGGCCAAAGCTGGCGATTTCGGATCGCAGAGAAAGCCCAGTGTGCCCGGTGGTAGTGGCAGGCCTCGCTTTTTAGCAGCAACGCTGAACATGGGCGACCAGAAATCGCACTGGAATCCGCCCGGGACGCTGTGGGGCAGGGTATCAAGTCTTGGAAGCAGTAGAACCTTACCGCCTTTGGCAAGGTGCTTTTGGGTTGTTTCTGCCTGGAAACTGTCTGTTACCAGTACGCCCATCGGAGCCTTGGTATCGATCCTGGGCGGATAAACCCAGATATTGTAATCGTTGCGATACGTCGTCCCTTCGATCGCCAACGTTATCGTCAGCTTTTGGGGAGCGGCAACTCTTTTCAATGGCATCGAGAACATATCAATATCGAACACCTTACCCTGCTTGATTGTCGTTTTACCGAAGGCATCGCCCGCGATCTTACGGCCTTGGGTGTCTATGACCGTCCAGGTTACGTGTGCATCTTCAATATCAGCCGGACCGTAGTGTGCGACCTGGACACGACCCATAAAAGTCTCATCCGTGGTCCAGGTGTACTTCTTCATGCGCAGCAGCGGTACAGTCTCGCAGCAGAACTGTCGCCACGCCTCGGGTTTGATTAGCCCCTTGGATTCCATGAACACGTTGAGCATGCCGACCAGCGCCGTGCCCTGGCCGGGGAAGTCTTGCAGATCGAGCAACTGGAATCCGCCGAAGTAGGGCGTTCTCAGCGCTGCCTCGATATCTTCGCGATGACAGATGACCGACAACGCGCCCGAGGCCTGCACGAAATCGTGAGCCTGGTCGAGCATACCCGCCGCTTTGAGTCGCTCGCGAAAGATTTCCAGATTCCGCGCCCGCGTCACGCCCGTGTATTTCGAAATCTCGCCGAAGTCGGGAGAGACCTGGAACGACCCGTTTTCGTGACTGATTACTGGAACGGGAATGCCGGCGATTGACTCGCTGAAATCGACCATCGTCGAGGGCGAACAGTGCTCGATGTGTGGGTTTGGATAGTCGGCTTGGAAGAATGCCCCGCGAACCGGAAGCGTCTTGCCCGTCTTGCAGGTCACCCAGAAATCGTCATCCTCAGCCAAGCTGGGATTCCAGTGCATGTTGTTCGATCCCTGGGCGTACAGGTGACGCGGATCTGTCTCCCTGAAGTGAGCGACTAGCTCGAACATGCCCTGGGTATGACCCAACTCGTTGCCCAGAGTGAACATGACGAACGACGGGTGGTTGCCGAAGTGCTTGAAGATCAACTCTCCCTCGCGTTTGCCGTAATCGTAAAGCGAGACCTTGGTGTCGGCGCTCTCCACGTCGAGCCGGTCGATGTTGTGGAGAGCTGCTTCCTGGTTCTCCGGGGCCTGAAAACCGCTGCGCTTGTTCGGCAGCTCCGCCTGGAAATACGCGCCCAGTTCGTCAGCCGCCTCAAAGGCCGCCTCGGGCGGACACCAGGAATGGAAACGGTAGTGGTTGATGCCGTACGACTTAGCAATGGACAAAACGCGCAGCCAACCAGCCTTGTCCATGGGCGGATAACCGGTCAGAGGGAACAGACAGCAATCGTTTTTGCCCCGCAGGAAGACCGTGTTGCCGTTAATTTTCAGACGGTTATGCTCCTTTGTAAAATCACGCATGCCGAAATTGACCGATCGCTGATCGCTTAATTGCTCAGCGCCTGCCTTCGTTTCAAGATTCAAGGTCAACCTCAGCATTGCCGGTTGGAATTCGTCCCATAGCGGCACATCTTTGCCAGGTTCATAGGTGAACTCAATAAGGTTCTCTCGGTCGTCGGCTTTGACTTTGAGCGATTGGGTCTTGGAAGTTGAAGGTTTGTCGACATTATAGCTTTTGCACCCAACCGTAATTTGTCCCGATGCCGCCTTGCCCGTGATGTTGCCGACTACTGCACGAATGCGGGCCTTCTTTTCCTTCGCGTTCGGATAGACTTGTATGTCATCGAGCCAGACCGGGGCCGTGGCGCAGAGTTCAATCTTGCCGACGATGCCGTTCCAGTTGGTCTGCGTCCGTTCATCAACCGCATGGGACGGGCCGACCGGCGGCAGCTTGGCATTATCGACCAGTACGGTGATCATATGTTCGCCCGGCATCATTGCCACGGTCACGTCGAAAACCTGGGGAGCACTGAGCGTGTCTTCCCAGCCGCAAAAAGTCTTGTCGACCCAAACCCGAGTGTTCTTGGTCCGCTCCAAGAGCAGCGTAATTCGCTTGCCATGCCAGGCGTCGGGAATCGTCACGCGGCGCTGATACCAGGCCGGCCCCTTCCAATACCACACTCGCGAGAGCCGATCAATGCATTGTTCGTCCTTTTTGATGCCCTTGTGGTTCTCGTCGGTCGTGCCGGGCAATTGGACCGTCTCGTCAAACTCCAGGGCAAACCACTTTTCCGCGACGCCGACGTCCTCGGCGTCGAGACGGAATTTCCAAGTCCCGTTCAAGGGAAGTGTTGTCAAAACATGCTCCGCGTGAACGGAACAGGTTACCAAAAGAGCTGCACAATATAATACAGTCCGCGTTTTTGCAATATGTATTTTCATGTCATCGTTTTCCGTAATAGAACATAATCTAACGATTGCCTTGGAGCGTGCCCTTTACGATGCTTCCTGCAAGAGTTGGCAGGCAGTTATTGTTTCAATTGCGATTTGAATATGCCGCTTTCTTTCTCTGCAAGGTCCTTTGTGAACTTCAGGTGAAACCTCCGCCCTTTGTCACGCCTGAACCGGTGAGGTCTGCCTGATCCTGTTGGTTTCGCTGGTGGACCTGTAGCTCCAATACCGCCTCGGCAAATCCCTTTCCGATCAGGGCCATGGTCTTGGCACAGCCAAGGTAATGATAGGCTGCGTTTGAGGCCCCGCGTTTCCATATGGCGCTGTCTTCGGGAGATGTCAACTCGGCCTCGATTTCTGCCAGCTCGTTGGCGACCTCGTCTCTGATGACTTTACCCTGCTTGATCTTGTTTTCCAGCGACCTTTTACGTTGATTCAGCAGACCTCGCTTTTTGGCAATACGATCGAGCACCATGTCCCAATAGGGGGCGGTGTGCACGGCAATGACGTTGCCTTGGAATTCCGATAGGGCGGCGGGGGCAGCCATGGCCTGGCGAAAGGTACCGTGAATGGCCCGATATCGCTTTTCAATGTTTTCGATTGGTCCGTTCGTGCCGAGGACACCAATGACAAAGGGCATATTCGGCGCGCGCAAATCCCTGCGAACATCACGAATCAGCATCGCCAACCATTCGGAGTATTTGTCGTAGCCACCGGGCTGCCCGCGTCTTGGATAAACGCCGCTGTTAACGACATCGTTCCACCCCTGAAACCAAACGAAACCGCCGATTTTGTAGCCCTGGTTTTCGTCGTAGTCAGGGTAGACGCGTTTGATATCGCTGAGTATGTATTTCACATGCTCGACCATCAGCCGGTAGTAGACGCTGGTTGCAGCTTTCTTTTTGGCTCGCTCTTCTTCCAGGTTTAGACCGCGTTTTTTGATCGAAACAATCTCCGATTCGTTAAATTCATACGGCCCTGCAGATGGAGGGCGGAAGTCAGTATGTAATGACTTACCACCCCAGGCTGTCTTGATAATCAAGATGGGTTGCTTGAGTGATTTCTGCATGTAGATACCGAATGTAAACTCAGGCCCGATCTTGCCGCCGTCTTTTGCCGGATCTTTTCTCGCTCCAAAACCAACCGTAAGTTGCCCAATGCCTTCGCCATTTGGTGTGCCACGGCCGTGCGTGAGGTATGAGATCCAGGTGTCTTTGACGAGACGATATTTCCCATTATTGTCTCGCATCTCTAACAGCATCGGAGCGGTATTAGGATCGTCCCCGATGTAGTCGATAGTCGAAACGTCGGCCTGTCCTTGCATGTTGGATTGACCCGCCATGATGAAAACCTTGAGCGGCTTGGCGTTTGATTGGGCGAAGGCCGGCATTGGAAAGAGAACCGGTAACAAAACAGTGGACATCAATATTGATAGCACACTCGTTTTCAACTTTTTATTCATGCTAACTGATAGTAATTTTGAATTTTCAACCATAGAAATCATTGTACCCTCGAAGGAAAGACAGATCAAGTCTGATCGACGATGTTCGCATCTACATACAAGCGGTGAAGCCATAGGTATTTGTGTGGCAAAAAAGACTCGTGGGCTGGTAGCTTAAGATAGATGTTAGCTCTTTTTTTCGTCACCGATCATTGAATCCGATGGCGTTCCAAAAAAAGTCGTTATTCAGCTAAGAGAATGATATTTATCGGCTCTATAGGGGCAAAATCAAGGTCTGTGGAGTCAAAATGGTGTCACGATGTCCCTTGGTCTTGAGGGTGTTTTTCAGCTTATGAAAATGGTGACTCGTCAGCGGTCCAATGCGCGCTTGATAGGCGCACGAAGTCCTGCAATTAAGGCAAGCCTTGATGTAATGCGAGCGGGTGGTCAACATGCTTCTGGTTGCTTGGCAGAATTAGTCCGATAAATTTTACAAGCTACAGAAGAAATATCTGTTTTGAAGGTTGCTTATCTGTCTTCTTTGCCTTTTTTATATTATACACGCTACTGTTTTCTTGCTATCTATATCAAATCAAATATACTTGTCCATGGTAGTCTCCCGTAATAAAGGCTCTTGTAGTTTTAACCACACAACTATGCGCTGCCGCCAACCTAAGAGGCTCCGGTTTATAGAGTGTCTGAGATTTAAAAGTATTAAATGATGCACAAATTACCTATGGAGAACCAAAATGATGCGAAACTTTTTGTTTGGGCTGTTCTTGGTTATTCTGCTTGTTTCTTCAATATGGGCAGATGAGGAGACCGAGGAGAAGGAAAAAGCAAAATTCAGCGCAGAAACCTTCAGCGGAATCAAATTGCGAAATATTGGTCCTGCCCTGATGTCAGGTAGGATTGCCGACGTCGCCATCGATCTGATACAACCCAACACTTGGTATGTGGCAGTTGGCTCTGGTAATGTCTGGAAGACTGTTAATGCAGGCACGACCTGGACCCCAATTTTTGACAAGTACGGCTCCTATTCAATCGGATGCGTGTCAATCGATCCGTCCAACCATCACGTCATTTGGATAGGTACAGGTGAAAACGTTGGAGGACGTCATGTCGGTTACGGTGATGGTGTCTATAAAAGCATGGATGGAGGCCAGAGTTTCAAAAACGTGGGTCTCAAGGACAGCGAGCACATCGCTAAGATTCTCGTTGACCCACGTAATAGCGACACTGTCTATGTGGCATCCCAGGGACCGCTCTGGTCTGCCGGGGGAGAACGCGGGCTCTACAAGACCACAGATGGAGGTGAAAACTGGGAACAGATTCTTTCTAAAGGAACCTATACGGGCGTGACAGATGTCGTGTTTGATCCTCGTGATCCGGATATCATTTATGCCGCGACACATCAACGTCATCGAACCGTCTGGGCATTGGTCAATGGTGGCCCTGAAACAGGGATATTCAAATCTGTTGATGGAGGCGAAATCTGGGACGAACTGAAAAGTGGTCTGCCTGGTGAGGACAAAGGCAAGATCGCTCTGGGTATTTCACCGATCAAACCGGATGTGGTTTATGCCTCCATTGAACTGGCCGGGCGCAAAGGCGGTTTCTGGCGCTCGGAGAACGGCGGCCAAAGCTGGAGCAAGATGAGTGATTATATCAGCGGCGGTACCGGACCGCACTATTACCAGGAAATCTATTGCGATCCACACCGCTTCGACACGATCTATCAGGCGAACGTTCGGTTAGGACGCACCGAAGACGGAGGCAAAACCTGGCAAACTGTCGAGAGCCGCTGGAAACATGTCGACAATCATGTCGTGACCTTCCATCCAAGTGATCCCGATTTTCTGCTGGTTGGTTGTGACGGGGGCCTGTACCGGTCCTTCGATCGTGGCGAAACATTTGACTATTTCCCCAATCTTCCCCTGACTCAGTTCTACAAGGTAGATGTTGACTATGATGAGCCATTCTATCATCTGGTGGGCGGCACCCAGGACAACTCAACGCAGTATGGTCCGGCACGCACATCAAACAACTCCGGTATTCGCAACAGCGACTGGCAGATCATCATCGGCGGGGATGGGCATGATTGCGCCATTGATCCGGAGGATCCAAACATCATCTATGGCGAATCCCAGCAGGGTTACTTGAAACGTTTTGCTCGGCGCGCCGGTGAAACTGTCGATATCCGCCCACGTCCGGAAAAAGGCGAGGAGGACCTGCGTTTCAACTGGGATTCACCGATTCTTATTAGCCCTCATTCCCACACACGTCTTTACTACGGCTCCAAGAAACTCCACCGCAGCGACGACCGGGGCGATTCCTGGACAGCTATCAGCCCTGACCTTTCTCGCAATCAGGATCGTTACAAATTGAAACACATGGACAGGGTTTGGAGCATCGGTGCCGTTTACGATACCGCCGCCATGTCACAATACGGCAATATAACCTCTATCTCCGAGTCTCCTTTGCAGGAAGGACTCATCTATGTCGGCACTGATGATGGCCTGATACAGGTGACCGAGGATGCAGGGCAAAACTGGCGAAAAGTGGAGCGGATTTACGGAGTCCCTGAAGAGGCCTTCGTCAATGACATCAAAGCGGATCGTCATGATGCGGACACGGTCTACGCTGTGCTTGATCATCACAAAACGGGAGACTTCAGGCCTTATCTTGTCAAGAGCACAGATCGGGGCTGGACCTGGCAATCCATTACCGGCGATTTACCCGAACGACAAATCCTCTGGCGGTTTAGCCAGGACCATGTAAAGCCCGATCTATATTTCCTCGGAGCCGAGTTCGGTCTGTATTTCAGTCTTGACGGAGGCAGAAAATGGATCAAGCTCAGCGGGAACGTTCCCACGATTTCTTTCCGGGATATTGAGATTCAGCGCCGGGAAAATGATCTGGTGGGCGCCTCATTCGGCCGCAGCTTCTTCGTGCTGGACGACTATTCTTTCCTGCGCCAGATCGATGATGAGATGCTGAATGAAAAGGATTTCATCCTGTTCGGTGCCCGCAAAGCCCTACTGTATGTGCCGGCACGAGTTCTCGGTGGTGAAAAGGGAAGTCAGGGCGATGGATTCTACACCGCATCCAATCCTCCTTTCGGCGCTGTGTTCACCTACTATCTTAAGGACTCTCTGAAAACACTAAAGGAATCCCGAGCAGAAAAAGAAAAGAAGGCCAGGAAAGAGGGCGGTGACAACGTTTATCCGGGATGGGATGCATTGAAAACCGAAAAACTCGAAGAAAGTCCGGTCATTACCTTTGTTATCAAAGATAATCAGGATAATGTTGTAAACCGTGTCGCCGGACCGACATCATCCGGCTTCCACCGTGTGGACTGGAACCTGCGCTATTCATCCTCCTCATCTGCCGAGGGCAGTGGACCTTTCGTTACTCCCGGGAAATATACAGTCACGGCAGAGAAACGAATGCGAGACGAGGTCATACCTCTTGGTAATCCACAGTCTTTTGAAGTCGTGCCTATTCTGACATCGTCCCTGCCTGCCCGGGATCGTGAAGAGGTCCTC